>Ga0055584_100002103_pt1 | contig 19655 bp, 15 predicted proteins | sample OSDHelmetaG_FD_58716 | JGI IMG/M metagenome (GOLD analysis project Ga0055584, IMG submission 58716) | Pelagic marine sediment microbial communities from the LTER site Helgoland, North Sea, for post-phytoplankton bloom and carbon turnover... | ecosystem: Environmental > Aquatic > Marine >... | reverse complement strand
TGGAGATTTTTATATTGACCCTTTGTATCCAGTTAGAAAAGCTTTAATTACTCATGCTCATACAGATCATGCTAGGCCTAACAATCATTTAATATTGGGTACTAAGGAAACAATTGAAATAATGAAAATAAGATATGCAAAAAGCTATTGTACTAACTACCAGGTAATTAATTATAATAGTCCATTAACAATTAATAATATTGATATAACTTTCATACCAGCAGGTCATATTCTTGGTAGCTCACAAATTTTAATTGAATATAATGGATGTAAAGTTTTAATTTCAGGTGATTATAAACGAGTTGAAGACAAAACATGTAAGGGTTATCAAAATAAAAAATGTGATATATTCATTACAGAAGCTACATTTGGTTTGCCTATTTTTTCACATCCATTTGATAAAGATGAAATAAAGAAATTATTAGAATCAGTTATTAAAAATAATGAAAAACCACATTTAATTGGCGTTTACGCACTTGGAAAGTGTCAAAGAATCTTGTCACTTTTAAGAGATGCTGGATATGACGAAACCATTTATCTTCATGGTGCACTAATGAAAATTACAGATTATTATGTTTCACAGGGTGTAAGAATAGGAAAAGTAAAAAATACAAGTGACTTGAATCTGTCAGAATTAAAGAATCAAATAATCCTATGCCCTCCTTCTGCACTTCATGATAAATGGTCAAGAAAATTCAAAAATCCAATTAATGGTATTGTTTCAGGTTGGATGAATATAAGGCAAAGAATTAAACAGAAAAACATACAGCTACCTTTAATTATTTCTGATCACGCAGATTGGAATGATATTTTACTAACTACCAAAGAAAATAATCCAGAGAAAGTTCTTGTCACACATGGAAGAGAAGAGGCTTTAGTTTTTCAATTGAATAAACTAGGTTATGAAGCTAAAGCTCTAAACTTATTAGGATATGAAGATGAGTATGAATAATCTTTCAACATTACTCGATAAATTATTACTTAATTCTTCAAAGAAAATAAAAATTAAATTATTACATGAATATTTTGAGCAAGCCAATTCCAATGATAGAGGCTGGACATTATCAATAATAACTAATTCAATAAAAAAAAAGAATATACATTTAAATGATTTAAAAAAATTAATTAAAAATAAAATATCACCAGAACTGTTTGATTTGTCTTATGACTATGTCGGAGATATTGCTGAGACAATATCATTATTGTGGCCAAAAAATAACTGTTCTAATTTAAACTTAAGCTTGTCTGATTTTATGAACAATGTTTTTTTTATTGATAATAAAAAAACAATATTGGAAAAACTTGAGAATATCTTCAATTCATCGTCTTCATCTCAGATTTATACAATAATTAAGATTATTACTGGTGGATTAAGGGTAGGTGTTTCCAATGGGTTGATTCGTGAATCCTTAGTAGCCTTTGGTAAGAGAAGCTCTTCTGAAATAGAAGAAGTTTGGCATGGATTCTCCTATCCTTTTTTTCATTTTTTTGAATGGTTGCTCGGAACAAGTTTACCTAAAGGTTTGAAAAAAGAAGACTTATTTCATTCATTTATGCTAGCTAAATCAATAGATAATAAGATTTTTTTAGAAGATCCACGTAATTTTGCGGCTGAGTATAAATGGGATGGAATTAGAGCTCAAATAATCGTTTCTTCAACATTTAAATTATTTTCTAGAAATAGTGAAGATATTACTGACTCCTTTCCTGACTTAAAATTTAATTCAAATGATAATTATATTATCGATGGAGAATTAGTTATAAAAAAAGAAAATGAAATACTTCCATTTAATATTTTACAAAAAAGGATTAGAAGAAAAAAAATTACCAATAAGATATTAAACGAACTTCCAGCTCATTTTATTGCTTACGATATTATTTATTTCAAAGGAAAAAAATGTACACACATGAACCTTAATAAAAGAAAAGATTTACTTAGTAAATTTATATCTAAAATTAACAAAGACAATATCACCTTTTCTCCATCAATTAATTTTTCAAAATGGAAAGAACTTGAATCTTTGATGGCTTCCCCACTCAATAATCACATTGAAGGCTTAATGATAAAAAGAATAGTTACAAAGTATGAAAAAGGCAGAGTTGCTAATAGTTGGTTTAAATGGAAAAAAGAACCATATTCAATCGATTTTGTTCTTATGTATGCTCAGAGGGGGCATGGAAAAAGATCATCTTTCTATTCTGACTTTACATTTGGATGTTGGGTTGATAATACTTTTGACAAATTAGTTCCTATCGGTAAAGCTTACTCTGGTTTTAGTAATGAAGAATTAAATCAACTTGATAAATGGGTCAGAAATAATACGCTCGAGCGTTTTGGACCAGTTAGATCTTTGAAATCCACATTAGTCGTTGAGATATCATTCGATAATATTAATCATTCAGATAGACATAAATCTGGATTAGCACTTAGGTTTCCTCGTTTTAGTAGAATACGTTGGGATAAGCCTGCTAATGAGGTTTGTATACTCAAAGATATAAAGAGTCTTATAAATTAACTTGAAAGTTCTACTTTTGTTCTTATAATTAAATGATGCTTAATAATAAAAGTATTCTAACTGTTGCAGCTGGTTTTCCTTCTCCTGCAGAAAACTATATCGAGGAGAAACTAAATTTAGATAAACATTTAATAAAAAACAAGGAATCTACTTTTTTTGTAAGAGTTTCTGGAGATTCAATGATAAATGTAGGAATATTTGATAATGACATATTAGTTGTTGATAGATCTCTTGTTCCAGTTAGACAATCAATTGTAATTGCTTCGATTGACGGTGAACTTGTGGTAAAAAGACTAGCAAAAGATAGAATAAAAAAATATTTTTATTTAAAATCAGAAAATAAGAATTATCCAGACATACGTTTAAACTCTAATTCAGATACCATAATCTGGGGAATAGTAACTTATACCATACATAGCTTAGTTTAAGAATTATGATCGCTTTGCTTGATTGTAATAACTTTTATGTATCTTGTGAAAGGTTATTCTCTCCAAAGTTAAAAAATAAACCTGTTGTAGTTTTATCAAATAATGATGGTTGTGTTATATCTAGATCTAATGAAGCAAAAGAATTAGGTATCACCATGGGGGAACCATTTTTTAAGATAAAAAAAATCACTAAAAACCTTCAAATAGAAGTTCTATCTTCAAATTATTCACTCTATGCAGATATATCGGATAGAATCATGAGTATATTAAAAAAAAAATTTTTAGAAGTTGAGATTTATTCAATTGATGAAGCCTTTTTTTACTTAAATAATAAAAGCAGAAACGAAATTATTTGTTCAGAACTAGCAAAAAAAATACTAAAATGGGTGGGTATTCCAGTTAGTATTGGAATTGCTAAGACGAAGACTCTCGCCAAAATATCCAACAGGGTTATTAAAAAAAAAAGTAATTATAAAAATATTAAATTTAAATACTTTAATGTTTTAGAGATAAAATCTGATAAGGACTTAGATTATGTTTTAAAAAGTACAAAAGTAGCTGATGTTTGGGGAGTAGGTAATAGGTTATCAAATTTTCTTGTTAATAATAATATCAATAATGCTCTTAACTTAAGAGATTCAAACGAAGACTTTATAAAAAAAGAAAAAGGAATTCTTGTTAAAAAAACTATTTACGAGCTTCGTAAAATTAAATGTTACCAAATAGAAAAAAAACTTTCTGTAAAAAAATCTATTTGTGTTTCACGTTCATTTGGAAGTAAAATTTATGATTATGAACATATCGAGAAGGCTTTAATCGTATATGTTCACAAAGTAGTTATAAAACTTGTAAAGAATAATTTATTTTGTAGATCAGTAACAGTTTTTTTGAAAACTTCAAGATATGAAGAAAAGGTTTATAGTAATTCGAGAACTTACAAATTACTTGAGGCAACCTGTGACATAAGACTACTTTGGAAAGTATCAAAAGGTATATTAAAATTTTTATATGTAAAAGCCTTTGCTTATAATAAGGTAGGTATAATATTATCTGATTTTTCTCAAAGAAAAGAAATTCAACAATCTTTAATTGAAGATAAATCAAAAAACGTAACTGTAAAGAATGATATAAGATTAATGAATGTTATTGAAAAGATAAATAAAAAGTTTGGAGAAGGTAAAATAAGACTATTAGCTAATTCTGACCATCGATTTTTTTATACAGATAAAGAATCAAGAGCGAGCTGGCAAATGAAATCTGCTTTTCGTTCTGCTTGCTATACTACAAACTGGTATGATATACCAAAAGTCAAAATAAAATAGAATATGAGTGAAGATAAAGAAAAAAAAATAGCATCCTCAATTGTATTGAAAGCAAGATCAGAATGTAGAGAGAAAAAAATTAATCCATACGTAGCTATAGGAGCATTTATAGATGAAGTGATTAAAGAATTAATTACTTTAAATTCAGATAAAAAGGTAGCGGAATTCCTTGAGAGCATAGCAAAAAAAGTAAGGACAGGGATATACAGAAAGAAATAATCTAGGTAGAGTACTTTTTAATTATTTTATCAATATTTTCGTAGCGAGGAGAATTGCTTTCTATTTTCTTAAGTAGATCTTTAGCTTTTGGGGATAATTTTTTTTTTTGAAATAAGTGAAACTCATCATTAATACTTTGAGATAGAACGCCCTTTTTATTTTTAGAGTATTTATCAGCTAATTTATAGAATGTGTGCATAGATCTTTGAGATACATTCTTTAGTACCTTTAGTCTTGTATTTTTAGGATATGCGTTATCTAAAACATCAGCATTAACTGTACCTTTAACAACATATTGTTTGAGAAGTTCATAAGCTTGAAAGGATATAATATATTTTTGCTTAAAAGAAGATTTATTAATTTGTTTTTTTGCTATATTATATAAATTGATAAATACCATAAAATCAATATAATGTATTTAAAAAATAAATCAAACACTATATGTTGATATGAGCGTAGAAGATAAAATAAAATATTATTTAGAAAAGTTAAATTTAGAACATTTTGTTCCGTATTTAAACAGTACTTTTTATCTAGCTATTCTAGCGGGATTATTTTTTATATGTATTTTATTATTTTTTGTATTTTTATTTAAAACTAAAAAAAGTGATATCCCAAAAAGAAATAACTTAAAACCGAATTTAGAGGAAATAATTGATAGAAAAGAAATTAAGATTAATGATGACAATGAATTTGTAGATGTTTTAGTAGCTATCGAGGAAGAAATGTTAGCTATTAGAGAACTTTATGTTGGTGGTTATATTAGTAAGGGTATTTATATATCTGAAACTGACAGACTTTACGAAAAGGCTAAAGTTTTTGGACTATAAATATAAACTTATTTATTAATACATTTAGCTGTCTCATTATCCGTTTCTTTTACTAAATCATCAACTGTACCTTCAAATAAAATATTTCCTCCCTTATCGCCACCTTCGGGACCAAGATCAATTACCCAGTCAGAATTCTTAATAACATCCATATTATGTTCTATAACAATCACAGTATTTTTATTTTCAACAAATTTATGTAAAATCTCTAATAGTTTTCTTACATCATGTGAATGAAGTCCAGTCGTGGGTTCATCTAAAATATAAAGGGTCTTTCCAGTTGAACGTCTGGATAATTCTTTAGCTAATTTTATTCTTTGTGCCTCTCCACCTGATAATGTAGTAGCCGATTGGCCGATTTTAATATATTCTAACCCAACTTTTTTAAGAGTTTCTAACTTGTTTGATATCGAGGGTATTGCTTTAAAAAAGGATAACCCTTCTTCAACAGTCATATTCAAAACATCATGGATACTCATATTTTTGAATTTAATCTCTAATGTTTCTCTATTAAATCTCTTACCTTTACAAAGATCACATTTTACAAATACATCGGCAAGAAAATGCATTTCAATTCTATTTACACCATCGCCTTGACAATTTTCACATCTTCCTCCTTTAACATTAAATGAAAAACGACCAGGTTTATAACCTCTAGATTTTGATTCTGGCAATTGGGCATACCAATCTCTTATAAAGCTAAAACATCCTGTGTAGGTTGCAGGGTTAGATCTTGGGGTTCTACCTATTGGATTTTGATCAATTTCAATTATTTTATCAATAAATTCATATCCTTTGATCTCTTTATATTCTAAAGGTAAGTGATTCGCGTTATTTAATTTTTTAGATAAGGCTTTAAAAAATGTTTCAATAATAAGTGAGGATTTACCTCCTCCGGAGACACCTGAGACAGTAATAAAATGTTCTAGTGGGAACTTTACATTCAAGTTTTTTAGGTTATTTCCCTTTGCTCCTATAATTTCAATATATTGTTTTTGACTAATATTTTTAGGTGGAAAGCTTATTTTTAAATTTTTTGAGAGGTATCTTCCCGTCAAACTTTTTTTATTTTTTTGAATTTCTTTGGGTTGTCCTTTTGCCACCACAACTCCCCCATTGACCCCAGCACCAAGCCCAATATCGATTATATAATCTGATTCCATCATCATTTCCTCATCATGCTCAACTACTATTACAGAATTACCAAGATCTCTAAGTCTTTTTAAAGTATTTATAAGTTTTTTATTATCTCTTTGATGCAAACCAATTGATGGTTCATCTAAAACATAAAGAACACCCGTGAGTCCTGATCCGATCTGAGATGCGAGTCTTATCCTTTGACTTTCTCCGCCGGACAAAGTTGTTGAGCTTCTCGATAATTGAAGATAATTTAGACCTACATTATTTAAAAAAGATATTCTATCAGTTATCTCTCTGATAATCTTTTCTGCAATTTCTATTTGATATTGTGTAAGATTTTTTTTTAAATTTTCAAACCATTTGAGTGCATTTGCTATAGATAGATCTGTTATTTGAGCTATATTTTTTTTATTAATTTTAATTGTTAAAGCTTCTTTTTTTAATCTTGCTCCCAGACAATCTTCACAAGAAAATTTGCTAAGATATTTATTCAGTTCATCTCTTTGCCATACATCTAATTTCTTTATTTTTGTTTCGAGAAAGCCAATCACACCGAAGAAACTTTTATTGTAACTCCATCCTGAAAATCCTCCTTCAACAAAAATTTCTGTACCATCACCATATAGAATCAATTCTGTTATTTCTTTAGATAAATCTTTCCATTTTTTTTTCGGATCGATAGAGTAAACGTCACAAACTTCTCTAATCAATTCAGTGTAAAAAGAATTACTTTTATTCCATGGTAGTATAACACCTTCAGAAATAGATAATTCTGAATTGCCAATAATCAGAGTTGGATCGAACTTTTCTATATAACCCAAACCATCACAATTTTGGCAGGCCCCATTTGGACTATTAAAAGAAAATAATCTAGGTTCAATCTCTTCGATAGTAAAACCAGAGACCGGACAAGAAAATCTTGAAGAAAAAATAAAATCTTTATTTTTTTCCACATCGTGAAAATAAATTACTCCGTCTGAAAGATTTAGTGCTGTTTCAATAGATTCTGCTATTCTATTTTTATAACTTGGGTTAGGTTGTAATCTATCTACAACAATTTTTATTTTATGTTTATTATTTTTGTTTAAATCAGGCAAATTATCAGATTCATAATATTCATCATCAATTATAAACCTTATAAATCCTTTTTTTATAAAATCCCTAAGTTCTTTTTTAAATTCGCCTTTTCTATTATTTACAACTGGAGAAATAAGGTGAAACTTTGAATCTTTATTAAATTTAAGAAATTCATCAACAATCTCTTGCACACTCATTGACTTAATTTCTTTACCTGTTTCCGGAGAGTAGGGTGTTCCGATACGAGCAAACAAAACTCTCATATAATCATATATTTCTGTAACAGTTCCTACAGTTGACCTTGGGTTTTTTGATGTAGTTTTCTGATCTATAGATATTGATGGTGATAAACCTTCAATATGATCAACATCAGGTTTCTCCATCATATTTAAAAATTGTCGAGCATAAGAAGATAAGCTTTCAACATATCTTCTTTGTCCCTCTGCATAAATTGTATCAAATGCTAGCGACGATTTTCCAGAACCAGATAATCCACTAATAATTACAAATTTATTTTTTGGAATATCAAGATTAATATTCTTAAGATTATGTTGACGTGCACCTATAATTTTTATGTGATTATTTCTTTTCATTTACTTAACTTTTTTTTTAAGATTTATATTTTATTTAAATTAATTATGATATGATAATTTTTATTTTTTATGGCAGGCACAGTTAATAAAGTTATTTTAGTTGGAAGGTTAGGTTCTGACCCCGAGATTAGAGTCTCTCAGGATGGAAATAAGATAGCTCGTTTTTCCATTGCTACCAGTGAATCCTGGAACGACAGAAATACTAATGAGAAAAAAGAAAAGACTGAATGGCATAGAATAGTTGTTTTCTCAAAAGGTCTGGCTCAAGTTATAGAAAATTATGTTAAAAAAGGTTCTCAAGTGTATTTAGAGGGTCAGCTAAGAACAAATAAATATACCGATCAAGCAGGCATAGAAAAGTTTTCAACAGAAGTTCATCTTACTAATTACAACTCTGAATTTAAAATGTTAGATTCTAAAAGTGATAACACTGCATTAAATTCTCCTGATGTTGAAAATTCAACTCATAACAAACCAACTGATTCGTCCCCTGAACCCTTTGATATTGAGGATGACGTTCCCTTTTAATTAAATTTATTATGATTGACGATAGTAAACCTGAAAATCCCGAACTTTTTAAAGAAAAAGATAGTATATTTATAGAGAAAGAAATGGAAAATTCTTTCCTAGATTATGCTATGAGCGTCATCGTTTCCAGAGCTCTACCTGATGTTTGTGATGGTCTTAAGCCAGTTCATAGAAGAATTGTATATGCTATGAATGAGTCTGGATATACGTCCGGAAAACCGTCGAGAAAATCTGCAAGAATTGTTGGTGATGTTATGGGTAAATATCACCCACATGGAGATTCAGCAATATATGATGCAATGGTTAGAATGGCACAGAATTTTAGTATGCGTGTACCTTTAGTTGAAGGCCAAGGAAATTTTGGCTCAATGGATGGCGATTCAGCTGCGGCTATGAGATATACAGAAGCTAAACTTTCGGTGATATCAAACTTTCTAGTAAATGATATTGATAATGAAACTGTATCATTTAGAGAAAATTATGATGGTTCTTCAATAGAACCAGTAGTTTTACCTGCTGAATTCCCAAATTTATTTATAAATGGTTCGGAAGGTATTGCAGTTGGAATGGCCACTAAGATTCCACCTCACTGTCCAAATGAAATTATTGATGCATGCTGTGAAATAGTAAATAATCCAAATGTTACCGAAGAAGAACTCTTAGATATAGTGAAGGGACCTGACTTTCCAACTGGAGGGATAATAATAGGTAGGTCTGGTATTAGAGATGCATATCTTAGAGGTAAAGGGTCAATTATGATTCGTGCCAAAACTTCAATCGAAACATCCAATAAAGGTAAAGAATCAATAATAATAACTGAAGTTCCCTATTCTGTAAAAAAATCTTATTTGATTGAAAATATTGCAAGGGTTGCCAAGGAAAAGATTGTAGAGGGTATTTCAGAGTTAAGAGATGAATCTAATAGAGAAGGAGTAAGAGTTGTCATTGATTTAAAAAGAGATATACAAGCTGATGTAGTTTTAAATCAATTATTTAAATTCACACCACTTCAAACCAGTTTTGGAATTAATTTACTTGCACTAAACAATGGGATTCCTGAACTTTTAAATTTAAGAAGATATTTAAACCTGTTCACAAAATTTAGAAAAGATATAATATTCAAAAGAACGAAGTTTCATCTTAAAAAAACTAGAGACAAAGCTCATTTACTTCTTGGACTATCCGTTGCTATAGAAAATATCGATAAAATAATCACAATAATAAGAAATTCAAAAGATACCAACGAAGCTAAAAATAGTCTGATGTCAGAAAACTGGAAAATTCCAGATGATTCTTTTATTACCGACTTCATTAAGGATGAGGATGAAGAATTAATACAAAATGGATATTTTAAATTTTCAGAAGCCCAGGCTAAGTCAATTCTAGAAATTAGACTTAGTAAGTTAACAGGTCTAGAAAGAAACAAACTTACCGAAGATTTGCAAGAATGTGTTAAATTCATAGAAGAGTATTTATCAATTTTATCTTCGAAATTAAAGCTAAACGAAGTTTTATCTAAGGAACTCCTTGAAATTAAAAGTAAAATAAACTCTGAGAGAAAAACAGAAATATCTGAAAATGAAGATACTATTGATGATGAATCTTTAATAAGGTCCGAAGAGGTGGTGGTTACACTTACAAATACTGGTTATATAAAAAGAGTACCTTTAAATTTATATCGTTCACAAAAACGAGGTGGAAAAGGTAGATCTGGAATGACTACTAAGGAAGAAGACTTTGTTAACGAAGTTTTTGTTGTTAATACATTAACTCCACTTTTATTTTTCTCTTCGCAAGGTTTGGTATATAAAATGAAAACATATAAGCTGCCAATTGGTAGTCCAACTTCAAAAGGTAAAGCTCTTGTTAATTTGTTACCTTTGAGATCAGGAGAAAAAATCACAACAACAATGCCTTATGATATTGATCAAAAGAATATAATTTTTGCCACCTCTATGGGAAATATAAGAAGAAATAAATTGACTGATTTTCATAACATTAATGTGAATGGAAAAATTGCAATGAAGCTAAATAGTGATGATATGCTTGTGAATGTTGTGACATGTTCAGAGAGCGATGATGTTTTTCTATCAACAAGATTAGGAAAATGTATTAGATTTTCTTGTAAGGATCTAAGAGTTTTCTCTGGAAGATCATCTGTAGGTGTGCGTGGTATAAGACTGAGTGAAAAAGATGCTGTTATTTCCCTAGCAATATTAAATGGTATTAATTTTAATGTTAATGAAAGAGATGAGTATCTAAAGATTTCCTCTGCATCAAGAAAAAATGAAAAGATTGCAAAAATAAACATTGCTAAAGACAAAATTAATGAATTTAAAGATAATGAAGAATTTCTTTTAAGTGTTACCGATAAAGGTTTTGGTAAAAGAAGTTCAGCTTATGAGTATAGAAAAAGTAATAGAGGAGGGCTTGGAATAGCAAATATGCAACTAAGCCAACGTAATGGCAGTGAAATTATCGCCTCATTTCCTATTAAAGAACATGATCAATTAATGTTAGTAACAAATAATGGACAATTAATAAGATGTCCAGTTAATGATGTTAGAATCGCTGGAAGACAAACACAAGGTGTGACGCTATTTAATGTTTCTGAAACTGAGAGAGTAGTATCTGTAGCTAAACTAGAAGAAAATGAATAAAAAATATATAACAGGGATATACCCTGGAACATTTGATCCAATCACATTTGGTCATCTTGATATTATTACTAGAGCTTCTCACATAGTAAATAAATTGATTGTAAGTGTAGCAGAAAATATACATAAGAAACCATATTTTAAGATGAGTGAGAGAATAGAGATGATAAAAGATTGCTTAAAGAAGGAAAAATTAAATTGTGCTATAAAAGTTGTTGGTTTTGATAACTTATTGGTAGAACATGCTAAAAAATTTGATTCTCAAGTAATAATTAGAGGTTTACGAGCTGTTGCAGATTTTGAGTATGAATTTCAAATGGCAGGAATGAATGCTAAACTTGAACCCAATATTGAAACAATTTTTTTAATGGCATCTGAAAGTTTACAATTAACCTCAGCTAGATTCGTAAAGGAAGTAGCGTATCATAATGGTGAAATAAAGAATTTTGTTCCAAAAAATGTTTTAAAAATGTTTAAGAAAAAAAGGAGTTAATATGAAAAAGATTTTTAAGTTATTTATACATTGTTTTTTTATTCTATTTTGTACAAAATTGAGTGCTGCCTCATCACCAATAATTCATATTGTTTTAGATAAGGGTGTTGTAGTTATAGAAACTTTTACTGACAAGGCACCCAAAACGGTAAAAAGAATTGTGGAACTGGCAGAAAGTGGATTTTATGATGGACTTACTTTTCATAGAGTGATTGCTGGGTTTATGGCACAGGGAGGTGACCCTAATGGAAATGGAACAGGTGGGAGTGGAAAAAATTTAAAAGCTGAATTTAACGATATCAAGCATGAGAGAGGTATTGTTTCGATGGCTAGGGCAAATGAACCTGATTCTGCAGATAGTCAATTTTTTATTTGTTATGATGAACTTCCTTTTTTAGATGGAAAGTATACAGTATGGGGGAAAGTCATTAGCGGGATGAATTACATAGATAGAATACCTGAAGGAAGAGGGCAAAATGGGCAAGTTTTGAGTAACCCAACTAAAATATTAACTATTAGAGTTAAATAAAAATTATTTTGTTGTTAAATCCTTTGAATTTTATTATATCCTAATAAAAACTATTGTGCGCCCGTAGCTCAGCTGGTAGAGCACTCCCCTTTTAAGGGAGTTGTCATGAGTTCGAACCTCATCGGGCGTACCATTAAAAAATGATTGCCAGATTAAAAAACTATCTATTTACCGGAATCCTTGTTACAGGTCCTGTTGCGTTAACATTCTGGATTGTTTTATCATTAGTTAAACTATTTGATCAATTAGTAACACCTCTAATTCCAATTTACTTGAATCCCAATACTTATCTTCCACGTGATATTCCAGGTTTAGGACTTATTGTTTTAACAATTTTTTTAATTTTTGTAGGTTCAATTACTGCTAATTTTTTTGGTTCATGGATTTTAAAAAAGACTGATCTATTTATATCAAAAATACCTCTGATAAAAACTTTTTATAAAACTATAAAACAGATTCTTGAAACAATTTTAAAAACCAACTCTCAGGCGTTTAGAGACGCTGTTTTAGTTGAATACCCAAGAAAAGGTGCATGGGTTATTGGCTTTACTACCGGGGAAGTAAAAGGGGAGGTGAAAAATAAACTAAAAAATAACTTAATTAACGTTTTCGTTCCAACCACCCCTAACCCTACCTCTGGTTTTCTTTTAATGATACCAAAAAAAGATCTTAAATATTTAAATGTAAACGTCGATCAAGCAATTAAAACAATTGTCTCTGCAGGGATTATAGAGCTAAATACTAAACAGAAAAATAGTTCATAAAATTTTCATTTCTATAAAAAACTTCTCTTAAAAAATCAATTTTCTTTTTATTTTTATTATAATATTTTACCAAGTTTTCTGAAACTTCTTTTGACTCAACAATTAATTTTCCGTCAACACTTGGTTTAAAAAATTTCCATACTGGAATTCCAGATTGGTTAGTTCCAAAAAAATCTCCAGCTCCTCTTATTTCAAGATCTTTCTCGGCAATTTCAAATCCATTTTCTGAATTCTTTAGTATCGATAATCTTTGTAAAGTTGATTCAGATAGATTTTCACTGTAAATTAGCACACAATTTCCTTGTAAGTTTCCTCTAACTATTCTACCACGTAACTGATGTAACTGAGCCAAACCAAACATTTCAGCTCTTTCAATTACCATTAGTGTCGCTGATGGAATATTAACTCCAACTTCAACTAATGTTGTGGAAACAAGAATTGAGATGTTTTTATTCTTAAAATCACTCATAGTTTTATTTAATTCTTCTTTTTTCATTTTACCGTGAATCATTGAAACTTTATTCTTAAAGATTTTTTTAAGATATTCAAATCTAGTTGTCACAGTTTCTTTAGAATCAATATCCTCATTATTGATTGTTGGTAAAATCCAAAAAATTTGTTCGTTTAGTTTAATCTTTCTCTTGATACCTTCAATTAGGCTTTCAATTTTTTTAATATTTATAATTGATGTAACAACTTTTTTCCTTCCTTTAGGTTTTGTTTTAATATCTGATATAGAAATTTCTCCATAGATTACAAAAGATAAACTTCTAGGGATGGGTGTGGCGGACATAATAAGTGTGTGACAAAATTTTGATTTATCAAGAAGCTTAATTCTTTGTTTTACACCAAATTTGTGTTGTTCATCGATAATTATTAGACCAAGATTCTTAAATTTGACATCACTATTATAAACTGAATGAGTTCCAATTAACATTTTAATTTTATCATTATAAACTGATTCATAAATATTTTTTTTGGATTTTGTTTTGCCAGTAAGTAAGCATATTTGGTGTGATAAATTTGGAAGATACTCACAAAAATATTCGTAATGTTGTCTTGCTAAGATCTCTGTGGGTGCCATTAGTACTACTTGAAATCCATTTTTTATTACATCTACAGTAGCTAATAAAGCAATAATTGTTTTTCCTGAACCAACATCACCCTGAATAAGTCTATACATTCTGAATTTTTGTTTAAGATCATATTCCACTTGATTTAAGGTTTTTATTTGATCTTTAGTTAAGTTAAATTCTAGTTTTTTTATAACTTCTTTTGAGCTAGAAAAATCTTTAATTGATATATTATTTTTATAGAAATTAAATTTTTTTTTTAACTCGTAAAATGTTAAATAACTAGATAGCAATTCGTCAAATGCTATTCTTCTTCTAAAAGTATTCATTTCGTTATTATCGAATACTTTATGAGGCTTGTGAATATTTATTAATGAGTGTCTAAATGAAAGCCATTTATATTTTTCTATAATTCTTTGTGTGATCCATTCTTGAGGAAATGAATTGTTAGAAAGTAAGTAAATATTATTATTAATTACATTTCTAAAAATCTTTTTATTAATTTTTTTTCTAGCCAAGTCATATTCTGGGTAAATATTTTCATAATTATTTATTTTGTTATTACTAAAGATATTTAATGGATGAATTATTTGAAAACTACTTTTAGATATTTCTAACTTTCCTGAAATCCTATAAATATTATCTTTTTTTAAAAAGTTTTTAATTTGATTTTCGTATAAATTAAAATAAAGAAGATTAATTCTTTGTTTATTCATATCTTCACAAATAACGATAAATGGCGACTTTTTATTGTATTTTCTAGTATAATCAATAACTTTTATATCAAAGGTAACGTGACTATTCACATACCTCAATTCTAATCGTTTTATTAAATTTTCTTTAATAATACTTAATGGGAATGTTGTAAATATATCAATAGCCCTATTACCAAACCTTTTAATAATATTGCTTATACTTAAGTTTTTTCGTTCATAAAAAAAACTGTTAAAAATATTTTTACTTTTTAAATCTTTCATTTACTATCTTTTTAAATAATAAAACATATGTCTGAATATTTTAAGAAAAAAATTTTACACCGTGCAAAATATAGAGGAATTAAAGAATTAGATATTATTTTTGATAGGTTCATAAAAAAATATAGTAGGAATCTTTTGGATGATGAATTTTATGAATTAGATAAAATTTTAAGTCTTCCAGACCAACTACTATTAGATATTATTTTAGGGAAAGAGGAAATTCCGGCAAATTTACAAAGTAAAACGTTAAAAAGTTTGATTTCTATTAGTTATGAATGGTCTTGAAGACTTTGTCTTTAAAAATGAATTTAATAGATTTAAAGTTGATAGTTCATCAATTTCTTTGTTTTTAACATTAAAGTATTTTAAATCTAAAAACAAAAAAATAGCTTTTTTTGCAAAGAGTAATTCAGATATAGAAAAAATTGAGGAATCAATTAAGTTATTAGATCCCAACATTTCAACATGTAATTTCCCATCTTTTGATTGTAGTTTTCTTTCAAATCTTTCACCAACAATTGATAATAAAAGTAAGAGAATTAAGACGTTATATAACCTAAGCCAAAATAAAGAAATGATACTTATCTCTTCTTTGGAGTCATTAGTGGAAAAAACAATTTCTAAAAAATCTTTTTTTAACTCCAATTTAGTTTTAAATACTAATTTAGATATTAATTATAATAATATAATTGAATACCTAAAAAAAAATAACTACGAGCTTGTTGATTTTGTAAATAATACTGGGGAATATTCAAAAAGAGGTGAGATAATTGATATTTTTTCACCGTTAAATAGCTTTCCGGTTAGAATTTTTTTTAACTTTGATAATATTGAAAAATTAAAAAAAATATCAATAAATACGCAAGAAACATCAATTCAAATAGATAAGTATGAAATTTGTCCACCATCCGAATTTATATTTAATGATGAAAATATTAGTCACTTTAGAAAGGAATTTAGAGAATTACAACTATCTAATAAAGATGATTATTATCAATCAATATCAGAAAAAATCATCATAGAGGGTTCAGAACAATTTTTTCCAATATTAAATAAATCTCTTTCTTCATTAACGGATTATTTAGAAGGTTTCGAATTATTTTTTCATGATGATTATAAAATTAATTTTGAGAAAGCCTATGAAGTCAAATTGAATGAATATGGGGTTAATAAAGAATATTTTATGAATGATTCGAGCTATTTATTAAATTTTGAGAATCTTAATAAATCACTTGAAAGTTTTAAATTAAATTTTATTACTGATTTTGATATTCACCAATATAAAATCCTTAATTTTTCAGACCAAATTTTACTCCCCAACAAGAAAAATGACCTTTTACAACTTATCAAAAGTAAAAATAAGATAATTATTTTTTGTTTTGACAGTGTTATTAATGAAGTAAAATTTAAAAATTTCGCAAACATTACTCTCAAACCTTTAAAAAAAATAAAAAATCTTCTTAAGGAGGTAATTTCTTTTGAATATATTTATTATTTTAATTTAAAAATAGATCAAAGTTTTAAAGTCAAATTTCAAAATATTGATATTTATTTTATATCAGATAAAGATATCTTTGAAAAAGTAACTAAGAAAAGTACACAAAGTCCTACAGATAACTCATTAATAATAAAGGATTTTTCACAACTAAAAACCGGAGACTTAGTTGTTCATATTGATCACGGCATCGGTCAATACAACGGTTTAAAAACAACAAAATTAAATGAAATTGAATATGAATTTATAGAAATACTTTATCATTCAAACGATAAATTATTTATTCCTATTCAAAACCTTGAATTAATATCTAAGTATGGAGAGTCAGATGGCAATGTAACATTAGATAAACTGGGTTTAAGTAATTGGCAAAAGAAAAAAGCAAAAATAAAAAACAAAATTAAAGATATAGCTAATGATTTGATAAATATAGCAGCAAAAAGAGCTTTAGATAAAGGAGAAATTATTGATTTGAATTTATTAGAATATGAAAAGTTTTCTTCGCAATTTGAATTTACAGAAACCTCCGATCAAATAAAAACAATTAATCAAATTAGAGACGACTTATGCTCGGGCAAACCAATGGATAGACTGGTTTGTGGAGATGTTGGTTTTGGAAAAACTGAAATAGCTATGAGGGCTTCGTTTATGTGTTTATCTGCTGGATATCAAGTTGTAATGATTTGTCCTAAAGTTTTGTTGGTAAATCAACATTTTAAAACATTTAGAGAAAGATTTAAAAAATTTAATTATCAAATATTTAAGATTTCAAGATTTGAAAGTACTAATGAAAAAAGAAAAATCAAAGAAGAATTGACTAATGGTAAAATAAACTTATTAATTTCAACTCATGCAATTTTTGCTAATGATGTTTCATTTCAAAAGCTTGGTTTGATAATTATAGATGAAGAACAAAGTTTTGGTGTTGAACAAAAAGAAAAACTAAAAAAATTCAAACCAAGTTGTCATGTTTTAACACTGACTGCAACACCAATCCCTAGAACGCTTCAATCTTCAATCTTTAAAATCAAGGATATTTCATTAATACAAACACCACCAGTTAATAGACTAAATATTAAAACTTACCTTATGATAGAAGATTTATTAGAGATAAAAAAAATAATTACTAATGAAATTAACAGAAATGGACAAGTCTTTTATGTCGCACCAAGAATTTCAGATTTAGATGATATTAAAAAAAAAATCCTTAAAATTATTCCAAATATTAAATTAGCTTATATTCATGGAAAATTAAATAGTTCTCAAATAGAAAAAGTTTATAGCGAATTTTTTAATAAAAAAATTGATTTGCTATTGTCGACTGCTATGATTGAATCTGGTTTAGATCTTTCAAATGTAAACACCATTATTATTGAAAAACCGCAATTGTTTGGATTGTCTCAACTTTATCAATTAAGGGGAAGAGTAGGTCGTTCTTCTATTCAAGCATTTGCCTACTTAATAGTAAAAAATACTCGTAGTTTAAGTGATGATGCAGTCAAAAAATTAAAAATTATTTCCAAAATAGATAAATTAGGTGCAGGATTAAGCATTGCGTCAAATGATTTAAGTTTAAGAGGAGCGGGAAATATTATTGGATCTGAGCAATCTGGGCATATAAAAGAGGTTGGAGTTGAATTATATTACAAAATGGTACAAGAGACTATAAATGAGTTGCAGAATATATTACCTGACTCTGATAATTGGTCACCAAATATAAATCTTGGGTTTTCAATTAATATTTCCGACAATTATATAAAGGACTCTAATCAAAGATTATCCTTATATAGGGAACTATCAAATATTAATGGTTTAGATCAACTTGAAAATATAAGAATTTCCCTTGCCGATAAATATGGGGTTCTATCACGGAATCTTAAAAATCTTCTATTAGTTTTAGAGATAAAAATAATGGCAAAAGAGTTGTTAATAAAAAAAATTGATGATACAAATATTGGTTTTGTTTTAGAATTTAAGATTAATACAAATTTAGATATAACAAAGGTTTTGGATTATGCGAGGTTAAACCCGTCTATATTAGAGCTTAAACCAAAATCAAAAATTATATTTAGATCAAATTGTGATAAAATAAAAAAAGTAGAAAAACTAAAAATATTTTTAAAATTTATGAAAACTAATTTTATTGAGAATGAATACAACAATTAAAAAGCAAAAGAATACCTTTTCTAAAAACGATTTCTATCCTTTTATTGAAGGTCTCGATTTATTTATTAATTTTTCTTTAGTTACTTATCTCTGTTCGTACTTTCTTCCTGAAATAGAACTTAGGTTATCGATAATAATAGTTACCTTTTTTGCATTATTTTCACATTTTTCAAAAATTTTTATATTCGCCTTATGTTCAATTTTATCAAAAAGAATAAAACAGATTAATGTTAGTCTATGGTTACTTTTTTCTTATCTGTTGGTAATAGTTTCGCCATCTGGTGAACTAAGCATTTTATCGATAACTTTTTATATTTTATCAAGACTTATAATTGGTAATTGTTTTGCATTGACTTATCTATCCCAGAGCATTCAAGAGTTTCGTGTGCAAAAACTAAAGTATTGGCTTTTATTTTTGCTAGGGTTACTTGTTGGATCAATTATTTTATTTTTAGTTAATGAAATTTTTTCAAATAGTGATTTAAATAATGGGGCATGGAAAATCATCTATTTATTCAATTTAATACTAATATTTTTTATATTTATATTTGTCTTTAAGAATGAATTTTATAAGTTGGATGATATCAATCAGTTAGTTGTTAACCTAAAAAAACCTAATACAGTAAATTTATTTCAAATTATTCATCTCATAATACCATCTATTTCATTTGTATTATTTGCCAGCTCTGAATGGCTACCGAAATTCTCAAATCCAAATAATATGCAGTTTCTTCAATATGATTTTCTCTATTTATCCTTAATCATAATGCTTACACTTTTTATAATTCCACTATCTAATTTGATAGGAAAAAAACAATCAACCAATTTCTTTTTCATAACAACTATTA
>Ga0055584_100002102_pt1 | contig 19655 bp, 16 predicted proteins | sample OSDHelmetaG_FD_58716 | JGI IMG/M metagenome (GOLD analysis project Ga0055584, IMG submission 58716) | Pelagic marine sediment microbial communities from the LTER site Helgoland, North Sea, for post-phytoplankton bloom and carbon turnover... | ecosystem: Environmental > Aquatic > Marine >... | reverse complement strand
AGATCCCGGCCGCCAACGGCACCTTCACGGCCCGCTCCCTCGCCCGCCTGTACGCCGCGCTCGCCGGGGGCGGCGCACTCGACGGCGTCAGGATCATGTCGCCGGAACACGCCGCGCTCCTCGGAGACCTGCAGGTCGACCAACGTGACTTCGTGATCGGGATCAACATGAAGTGGCGTCTCGGCTATCACCGTGCGTTCACGACGGGACGCCCTGCGACGCGATCGTTCGGTCACTTCGGATTCGGGGGGTCGGGGGCATGGGCCGATCCCGAGACCGACCTGGCGGTCGCGTTCGTGACCAATGACAACACGCGGACGTCGACACCGTTCGCCGACATCCGACTCATCCGCCTCGGAGGTCAGGCCCTCAAACTGGCTCGGCGTCGCTGACCCGGTTCGAACGGACTGCTTCGGGCTCGTGAGCTCTGCCGGCCCGGCTCCAGCCGTAAGCCGTGGTCGTCAGGCACGACCTCCGACGCGACGTCGAAGGTGTCGGTCATCGCCGACCCCGGTCGAGGTCTCGATCGGGGTCGCGCCGGCCGACTCAGGCGCCGCGGCCGTCGATCGCCGACTGGTCGTAGGGCTCGATCATGATGCACTCGCCCGGGCACTCCTCGGCCGCCTCGACCGCGAGGTCGACGCGCGAGTCGGGGATCCGGGCGACACCCCGACCGTTGTCGGGCCCGTGTCCCGCCCCTTCGGCTCCGTCGAAGATGATCGTCGAACCGAAGTGCTCCGCCTCTTCCTTCACGACCCACAAGCCGTCGTCGCGGGCGACGAAGACGTCCGGACAGATCTCCGAGCAGATGCCGTCACCGGTGCACAGGTCCTGGTCGATCCAGACCATGAGGCTGGTTGCCATGTCGGAGGGCTCCTTGTGTTTGGATGGGTGCGGGAGAACTCGGCGTTCGGAGGTCACGGTACCGCCAGATCGCGATCGACCCGTCCGACGGCGCCGGCGAGCGAGCTGTCGACCAGAGAGGACCGCACCGTGACCGACACCACCCGAGAAAGCGAGATCCGGGATCCGGAGGCTGAAGCGACCGCCGCGTTCGACGCAACGGCCCTCGTCGCCTCGACCCGATGGGCGTTCGACGAACGGATCACGCAGCCACTCGAATGGCGATACGAGCAGTTGGAAGCGCTCGCAACGATGTTGCGTGACCACGCCGACCGGTTCACGGCTGAACTCGGGTCCGATCTCGGCAAGTCGCCGACCGAGGTGTGGACGACGGAGATCGGTTTCTCGCTGAACGACATCGAACACCAGCGCAAGCACCTCGCCGACTGGGCGAAGCCGCGGAAGGTCAGAACACCGTTGACGTTCCGGCCCGGCCGGTCACGGATCGTCCCCGAGCCCAAGGGCGTCACACTCGTCATGGCACCGTGGAACTATCCGCTGGAACTGCTCGTGGCACCGATGGCGGCGGCGATCGCCGCGGGCAACGCCGTCGTCGCCAAGCCGTCGGAACTGGCACCGGCGACGTCGGCGGCGCTCGTCGAACTCTGCGGTCGGTACCTCGACGACCGCACGATCAAGGTCGTCGCCGGGGGCGTCGAGGAGTCCACCGCACTCCTGGAGCAACGCTTCGACCACATCTTCTTCACCGGTGGCACCAGGGTGGGGAAGATCGTGATGCGCGCCGCCGCGGAGCACCTGACACCGGTCACGCTGGAGTTGGGCGGCAAGAGTCCGGCGATCGTCGCAGCCGACGCAGACATCGAGGTCACGGCGCGCCGGCTCGTGTGGGGCAAGTTCACCAACGCCGGTCAGACGTGCGTCGCGCCGGACTATGTGCTCGTCGAACGTACCGTCCGTGACCGTCTCCTCGACGAGATGGTGTCCACGATCACCGAGTTCTACGGCGACGACCCGAAGCAGAGCGCCGACTACGGACGGATCGTCAACGTCGGTCACCACGACCGGCTCACCGAGCTGCTGCGCGACGATCGGAGCGGCCGCCACCACGTCGGTGGAGCCGTCGACGCCGACGCCCGGTACATCGCCCCGACCGTGCTCGTCGACCCCGATCCGTCCGCCCGGATCATGCAGGAGGAGATCTTCGGACCGCTGCTGCCGGTGATCGCGGTCGACTCGATCGCCGAGGCGGTCGACTTCGTCGTCGAGCGCCCGAAGCCGCTGGCGCTCTACGTGTTCTCCCGCGACGACGACACGGTCGCGACGGTCGTCGACCAGACCTCGTCGGGTGGCGCCGGCATCAACAACACCCTGCTCCACATCGGGCCGCCCGAGCTGCCGTTCGGGGGCATCGGCGCGAGCGGCATGGGTGCGTACCACGGTCAGACCGGGTTCGACACGTTCAGCCACCTCCGTTCGGTGTACGAACGGAAGCTCCGCCCCGACCCGCCACTGCTCTATCCGCCGTTCACCGACCTCAAGCAGCGCATCTTGCGGATGTTCACGTGAGCCCGCGCCCGTCGACACTGGTGACGTGGTTGCCGTCACGGGATCGCGCCAGCCTGAACGGCAATTGGAAGGCGATCATCGACGTCTACGACGTCGGCGCCGGCGGCAGCCCGTTCAGCGACAACCCGAAGTGGGGTTTCCCGGCCGATCGGGGCATGAACTCGCCGGGCCGGCGCAGCGAGTACGACTTCGATCGAGCCGGCGATCTCGCGGTCCCCGGCGACTGGAACACCCAGGAGGAGAGCTATCACTTCTACGAGGGGTCGATGTGGTTCCGGACACGTTTCGCCGCACAGTCGGCGGACGACCGTCGTTCGGTGCTGGCCTTCGGCGCCGTGAACTACCTCGCCACGGTGTACCTCAACGGACGCGAGGTGGCAGAGCACGAGGGAGGGTACGGACCCTTCTGTGTCGACGTGACCGACGACCTGCGAGCCGACGGCTCCGACAACTCACTCGTGGTGCGGGTGAACAACGCACGTCGGTCCGATGCGGTGCCGACCACGCACACCGACTGGTTCAACTACGGCGGCATGCTGCGCGACGTCTGGGTGCTCGACCTCCCGGACACCTACGTCCGTGACGCCGTCGTGCAACTCGATCCGACGGAGGCCGACACCGTCGTGGCCGACGTCTGGTTGCAGGGTCGGCGAACGGAGCAGGACGTCACCGTCGGCATCGCCGGTGTGGAGCTGGGCACGTTGCGAACCGGCCCGGACGGACACCGCAGGGGACGCTTCGCAGCACCGGACGATCTCGACCGATGGTCGCCGGAGCGGCCGGTCCTCCACGAGGTGGTGGTGCGCGCCGAGACCGACGCCGTGACCGATCGCATCGGCTTCCGCACGGTCCGGGCCCAGGGTTCCGAGATCCTGCTCAACGACGAGCCGGTCTTCCTGGCCGGAGTCTCCCTGCACGACGAAGCGGTCGGTGAACCGACTCGCCGGATCCGCACCCCCGACGAGGCCCATGCCGTCCTGTCGCAGGCCCGCGACCTGGGCGCCAACTTCGTCCGAGTGGCGCACTATCAGCACAACGAGCACACGGTTCGGGCATGCGACGAACTCGGGTTCCTCGCCTGGTGCGAGATCCCGGTGTACTGGGGCATCGACTGGTCGAACGAGGCGACCTACCGGAACGCCGAGTCGCAGCTCACCGAGCTGGTCGAACGCGACCGGAATCGAGCGGCCGTCATTCTGTGGTCGGTCGCGAACGAGACGCGTAGCACCCCCGAACGCAACGACTTCCTGAGCGGGCTCGTGGAGACGGCACGATCGCTCGATCGCACACGGCTGATCACCGCGGCGCTGTTCGCCCGCCCGGCCGACGACGACTTCCGGGCGGCGATGGACGGAACGAGCGACGCCGATTGGGTGATCGACGACCCGCTCGGTGAGCACCTCGACGTACTCGGCGTGAACCAGTACCACGGGTGGTACTACGGATCGTTCGGGAACATGGCGACGATGACCTGGACGACGCCGTACGACAAGCCGCTGGTGATGTCCGAGTTCGGCGGGGGAGCGCGCCACGGACTGCACGGCGGCGCCGACGAGTCCTGGACCGAGGAGTTCCAGGCCGAGATCTACCGACATCAGTTCGAGATGCTGGGTCGGATCCCCTTCCTCGCCGGGACGACACCGTGGATCCTCGAGGACTTCCGGGCGCCGTTCCGCGTGCTGGCCGGGATCCAGGACGGCTTCAACCGGAAGGGTCTGATCGACCCGACGGGCAACCGCAAGTTGGCCTTCGACCTGGTTCGCGACTGGAACCGATCGCGGAACCGGAGCCGCTGATCGCGACGCCGCTCAACCCCTGATCCACGCCGCGGCGTCGCTCGGCAGACGGCCGTCGACCAGCGGCGCCGACGAGATCAACGCGTCGCCGTCCGGCAGCGAGAGATCCTCCGGCCCGAAGTTCACGACACACACGGTTCCCGAGCCGCGCCGGAACGCGAACGCCTCCGCGCCGTCGGACGCCCACGGCTCGAGCCACGTGAACGCCTCGTCGGCGCTGAACAGCTCGCTGCGCAGGCGGAGCGCGGTTCGGTACATCGACAGCGTCGACCCGGTGACGCCGTCCTGGGATTCGACCGAGAACTCCCCGAACACGTCCGGCTGCGGTAACCACGAGGCACCGGAGCCGAATCCGAACGACGGTCCCGACGTCGTCCACGGAATGGGGACGCGACAGCCGTCCCGGCCCTTCTGGCGGTGCCCTGAGTTCTCCCACACCGGGTCGTCGAGCACCTCGACCGGAAGATCCCACACGTCGGGCAGTCCGAGCTCCTCGCCCTGGTAGAGGTACAGCGAGCCGGGCAGGGCCATCAGGAGCAGTGCCGCGGCCGCGGCGCGGCGGAGGCCGAGCTCCTGGTCGAGGTCGTCGTGCGGACCCTCGAGCGGCCACCGACGCCAGTTGGTGTCGGCGGGCAGTCCGTATCGCGTCGGGTGGCGCATCACGTCGTGATTGGACAACGTCCAGGTCGGCGTCGATCCGACCGACGTGGCGGCCTCGAGCGCACGTTCGATGGCGGCCTTCGCGGCGTCGTGGCCCCACGGTGCCGACAGGAAGTCGAAGTTGAACGACTGGTGGTACTCGTCGGGGCGGAGGTACAGGGGCAGGATCGTGGGATGCACCCACGCCTCGGCGACCATCATCACGTCGCGGCCCGAGTCATCGAGCAACCCACGCCAGCGCCGGTTGATCTCGTGCACGCCGTCACGCCCCCAGTAGGGGTGATCCAGGACGAGGCTCGACTCCAGGAGTCGATCCGTCTCGGCGACGTCCGGGAAGCGTTGATCCTTCACCAGGCCGTGGGCCACGTCGATCCGGAATCCGTCGACACCCCGGTCCAGCCAGAACCGGAAGATGTCGTCGAACTCGGCCCGGACGTCCTCGTTCTCCCAGTTCAGGTCGGGCTGAGATGGGTCGAACAGGTGGAGGTACCAGTCGCCGTCCTCCACACGTTGCCAGGCGGGACCGCCGAACACCGACGCCCAGTTCGTCGGTGGCTCGGAGCCGTCCGGTCCCCGCCCTGCCCGGAACACGTACCGGTCGCGCTCGGGTGAGCCGGGATCGGCGGCGAGCGCCGCTCGGAACCAGGCGTGCTCGCTCGACGTGTGGTTCGGCACGAGGTCGACGATGATCCTGATGCCGTGGTCGTGGGCGGCGGCGATCAGGCGCTCGGCCGCCGACAGATCACCGAACCGTTCGTCGATCGCCCGGTAGTCGGTGACGTCGTACCCGCCGTCGGCCATCGGCGACCTGTACCACGGGCACACCCAGATCGCATCGACACCGAGGTCGTGCAGGTAGGGGAGTCGGGACCGGATGCCGTCGATGTCGCCGGTGCCGTCGCCGGTCGAGTCGGCGAACGACCGGGGATAGATCTGATAGACGACGCCGTGGCGCCACCACACCGATTCGCCGGTGTCGTCGCCGGTCGATCCGTGTCCGGGCCGTGCGCTGCTCGTCGTCATGACGCCAGTATGCGAGCGCTTTCGAGGTCGTGCGAAACTCAGCCGATCGAGGCGTCACGTTCTGCCCAGTACGGATCGCGCAATTCGCGCTTGAGCACCTTGCCCGGCCCGGACTTCGGGAGCGGATCGGCACGGAACTCGACGCTCCGGGGCACCTTGTAGCCGGCGATCCGCTCACGGCAGTGAGCGATCAGGACCGTGGCGTCGAGTTCGTCGGGCGAGCCGTCGCGCAGCACGACGACGGCATGCACCGATTCCCCCCACGACTCGTGAGGGATGCCGAACACCGTTGCCTCCAGCACGTCCGGATGGGTGTAGAGCGCGTCTTCGACCTCGGTGCAGTAGACGTTCTCACCGCCGGAGATGATCATGTCCTTGGAGCGGTCGAGTAGGTAGAGATAGCCCTCATCGTCGACTCTGCCCACGTCGCCGGTCCAGTACCACCCGTCGCGCAACGCCGCCTCGGTCTGCTCCGGTTTGTTCCAGTAGCCCGCCATGACGTTCGCGCCCCGGACGGTGACCTCGCCGATGTCGCCGGCGGGTGCGGGAGATCCATCGTCGGTGCGGATCACGACCTGGCATCCCATCACCGGATGCCCGGCCGAGCGGCCGCGTTCGTCGTCGATGACCGCGAGCTCGTTGCGTAGACCTGTGATGATCGGTGCCGTCTCGGTGGCGCCGTACACGTGCACGAACTCGGTGGCCGGAAACGCCCGGGCACCGCGTCGGACGACTTCGAGCGCGATCGGTGAGCCGCCGTGTGCGTACAGACGTAGTCGGCTGAGGTCACGGGGTCGGGCGAGTTGCTCTTCGACCGTCGCCGCGACCATCGTCGGCACCCCCAGGGTCTGGGTGATGCGTTCGGTCTCGGCCAGATCGAGCATTGCCGCGGGCTCGAAGGCGGGCATGATGACCTGGGTTGCGCCGAGGAAGATCGATTGCAGCACACTCACGGAACCGGCTGCGTGGAACATCGGCGCCATGATCAGATAGCGATCGTCGCCCGTCATCGGTTGCGCGAACTGGATGTTCCACGCGTTGGCGATCAGGTTGCGATGTGTGAGCATGACTCCCTTGCTCAACCCCGTCGTCCCGCCGGTGTAGAAGAGACCGGCGAGGTCGTGCTCGTCGATCGTGCCCGGTCGGAAGGGGACCGGTGAGGCGGCGTCGAGCAACTGCTCGTACTCGCCGCCGTCGATGCGGATCACGCGCTCGACGAGCTCGGCGAGGCGGCCGGGATCGCGGTCGCAGACGAGCACACGTGCGCCGGAGTCCTCCAGCGCATAGGCGAGTTCGGGTTCGGCCCACCGGAAGTTGAGGGGCACCTGAACGAGACCGGCCATCGGGACACCGCAGTACAACTCGGCGAAGGCGACCGAGTTCAACGACAGGATCGCGACCCGGTCCCCGGGCCGCAGACCGGTGTCGAGCAGCACGCCGTGGAGTCGTCGGAGCCGGTCGGCGAACTCACGGTACGTGAACCTCCGCCCGTCGCACACGAGCGCCTCGCGGTCGGCGGCCACGGTGAGCGCACGTTCAACGGGATCGAGGAAGGTTTGCACGTTCTTATCATGTCACCGATGCCCTGACACCGTCGACCCTCGCCGACTAACCTGCGATGCGATGACGCAGGAGCAGAAGAAGGGCATCACGCCTCCGAAAGGCCGTCCGACCCGTGCTCGCAACGAGGTCGAGGCCGACCGTCGTGTGTTCGGGCCGACCGCTCAATGGATCGCGGCCGTGTTCCTCGTGGCCCTGATCTTCATCACCGTCATCGTCCTGTTCGACGGGGGCGACTTCAACCCGTTCAACGGGGGAGCGAGCGGCTGACGCCTGCTCGCTCAGACGCTGATCGGGTCGCTGTCACACTGGATGAAATCGGCGACGTTCTGCGCATGCTGCGCGTACACCGAGGCGATGTCACCCTCGGCGGAATCGTCGATCCGTTCCGCCCACAGATCGCGTTGGGCGATCACGCCGTTGCAGCCCGACTCGAATGCGATGTCGACGGTCTGCTGGACGACCGCAGGGACCTCGCCGACGAATTCGATGCCGTCGCCGGGGCGGATCTCGATCGCCCGGCCGTCGACGGTGTCACCCACGAACACGAGGTCGACCACGGTCGTCGGGGGAGCCGTCGTCGCCGGGGTGATCACCGTGGAACACGTCGGCCCGGCCAACACCGCGTCGTCGGTCGCGTTCGCGCAACGCCGCGCGACGTAGGTGATCGTGTCGTACCCGATGCTGCTGGGGTACCGGTCGAGCTGGGTCGTGAACGAGTCGTACGAGCTGCACACGATCAGGGCCCGGTCGAGCAACCTCACCTGCTCGGAGGGTTCGCTCTCGGCCGACGCCTCGGCGACGAGCGTGGCGCATCCGCTCGACGCGGTCTCGTCATCCGGCTGACAGGCGGTGAGTGCGATCAACGCTGCAGCGACGAGCGACAGCGCGGCGGTCGAGGGGAGGCGTCGCACCCGATCATGTTGACGCACGAGACGCACCGATGCCAGTCTCCCCGGCCCGTGCAGACGCACGGAGAGGATCAGAACCGGCATCTCCGGCCCACCCCGCTATCCTTCGCAGCGCCGGCGACGTGGCCGAGTGGCTGAGGCAACGGCCTGCAAAGCCGTGTACGCGGGTTCGATTCCCGCCGTCGCCTCCGGATGCGAGGGTCCCCGATCCGTCGGGGACCCTCGTCGCGTCCGGACGTGACCTCGGCTGTGGCGAGGCGGCGCCCGGCGGACCGATGGGGCTACAGGACGGGTTGACCCAGCGGGCGGCTCGAGATGCTGCCGACGACGACGGACATCGAGTCGCTGTGCCTCGCCGCTTCGGTCGCGACGGTCGCGGGGGACTCGTCGGCCGACGGTCGGGGCGGTGGCGACTCGTCGTCCCGGGAACCGAACATCGACAGCGATGCCATCTCCTCGAGGGCGACCATCGTGGACCGCATCGCATCGGCGGGCACCGGGCGGCTGATCAGGTACCCCTGGGCCTTGTCGCATGCGAGATGGTTGAGCACCTCGAGCTGGTGCACCGTCTCCACACCTTCGGCCACCAGATCGAGGCCCATCGACCGGGCCATCGCGATGATCGTGCGGACGAGTGAGCGGTCGTTGTCGTGCTCGGCGATGCCGTTCACGAACGCACGGTCGATCTTGATCCGTTGGATCGGGAACTGCTGGAGCAGCGACAGGGACGAGTAGCCGGTTCCGAAGTCGTCCAGGGCGAGCCGGACACCCATCTCCCGGATCTCGCGGAGTGTCGTCTCGGCGATCTCGGGCTCCTCGAGCATCATCGATTCGGTCATCTCGAGCCAGAGCAGACTCGGCGGCATACCCGTCGCGGCGAGTGCACCGCGGACGACGGAAGCGAACTCCGGATCGGCGATCTGGCGCGGTGAGACGTTGACGGAGATCGTGGTCGACGGTTCCACGACGTCGTCGTCGATCCATCCCCGCAGCTCGCTCAGGGCCTCGTGCAGCGCCCAGGCACCCAGTTCGCAGATGATGCCGGTCTCCTCGGCGATGGTGATGAAGTCGCCCGGAGGCACGATCACGCTGTCGCGTTGCCACCTGATGAGCGACTCGAACCCGGAGATCCGCCCCGTTCGGATGTCGACGATCGGTTGGTGGTACAGGTGCATCTCCTGGCGGCCGATGGCGCCGTGCAGCGCATGCTCCACGTCCATGCGGTTGACGAGATGTGCCTGCATCGAGTCGTCGAACATCGCGACGTTGCCGCGACCGGCCGCCTTGGCCCGGTGGGTGGCGATGTCGGCGCGCCGGAGGAACTCCTCGGCGGTCAGGGTGCGATTCCGGGGCGCGACCGCGACGCCGATGCTCGCCGTCACGAAGATGGTGCCGTCGCCGACCCGGAACGGGTCGGCGAGGCTCTCTCGGACGGATTCGACCCGTTCCAGCGCGTCATCCGTCGAGGTCGTGGTGGCATCGACGATCGCGAAGTCGTCGCCGCCGGAACGCGCGACCACGCCGCCGTAGGCGGACGCCGACTCCGACAGTCGCTCCGCGACGATGACGAGGATCTCGTTGGCCTCGTAGTGGCCGAGGCTGTCGTTGATGTTCTTGAACCGGTCGAGATTCAGCTGGATGATCGTCGGCTGGAACTCCGAGCGCCATGTGGCCTCGAGGACGTCCTCGACCTCGGTCAGGAAGCGCGCACGAGTCGGGAGCTTGGTCAGGTCGTCGAGGTGGAGTCGGCTGACGAGCGCATCGTGGGCGCCTTCGTGACTGCGGACGGCGACGAACAGCCGAACGATCACGCTGCAGACGAGGGCGAGCAGGAGCAACACCCGGACCAGCACGTCGGTGCCGTTGAACGGTGCCAGCGACGCCACGAGCACCCCCGGCACGATGAGACACGCACCGTTGAGTGCGAGCCGAAGCGGGGTGTATGCCGCCGCCGGGTCGGAGGAACGCTCCGGCGAGAGCGTGGCAGGTGCATCCCTGTGGGCGAGACCGGCGCAGAGCAGCGCGAATGCCGATGCGAACAATGCGGTCTCGCTCTCGTGATCCAGGTCGACGAGACCGATCAGGGTGAACGCCGAGCCGGCCGCTGCGACGAGGTTGACGCCGGCGGCGAGGCTGATGAACTGCATGGTGCGGTTGGCCTGCAACCCGGTGAACATCAGGTCGACGATGAAGGTGAACAGCAGTGCTGCGATCGGCATGAACAGCGTGGCGCCGACGGCTTCGAGCAGCCCGATGTCGTCGACGTAGATCAGGCGGCTGGTGACGACGATCCACACCGACAGCGACGAGCCGATCGCCACGGTGAGGAGATCGATGCCGTCGCGTTCGTCGAGCCGACCGCGGCGGAATCGGATGGCCATTGCGAGGATGGCGAGCAGCGCAACGCCGACGACGAGATCGACGACGAGTCGCAGGAGACCGGGTGACGTCGCCCGGTCCTCGATGAAGTGGGCGTCGAACACCACCACGCTGAGTCCGCTGACGAGCACGGCGACGACGAACATCCAGGGCATCCGGTTGACACGATGGGCGATGACGCACGCCGTGATCCCCATCGAGGCGAGGATGATGCTCGAGGCCGGCCCGTCGAGGCGGTCGAACCCGATGCCGGCCACGACGAGCGTGATCGCACCGGCCACGAAGAGCCAGGGTGCGAATCGGAGAGCTCGGTTCATGGAAACGGTACCTCGGCGGTGCAGGGCGAATGGCGGTTCCCCGCGATCCTGAGTGGGGTTCCGGTTGAACTATCGGTCGAAATCTCAAGTTTCCGTAGAAGAATCTCGAAATTCCTGACCAGATCTCGACTTGACGCTGAACCGGTGGTTCTCGGGTTGCGTGGAAGGCGCTACCGTAGAGCCGATGAACGCCGCCGGCGTCCGCCCCACGCATGACCACCACTGACGCGTTGACGACCGTCGTCGTGCCGGGCGCGCACCTGATGTCGGCGCTGCTGGGTCCTCGCGACCAGTACCTCCGACGCATCGAGGGCCAATTCCCCGACACCGACATGTCGGTGCGCGGCAACGAGATCTCCGTGCGTGGGGCCGACAGCGTCCAGGTCGGCCGGCTGTTCGAAGAGCTCGTCGGGTTGCTGGAACGCGGCCACGAGCTCGACGACCGCACCATCGACCGCTCGATCGGCATGGTCCGATCCGACGAGCGTCCGACCGAGATATTGACCCATCAGGTGCTCAAGGGCGCCAAGGGTCGCCAGGTCCGCCCCAAGACGGCCGGCCAGAAGCGTTACGTCGATGCGATCCGCAACAACATCATCACGTTCGGCATCGGTCCTGCCGGAACCGGCAAGTCCTGGCTGGCGGTCGCCATGGCCGTCCAGGCCCTCCAGGCGAAGCAGGTGCAGCGGATCATCCTGACACGTCCGGCGGTCGAGGCCGGCGAGCGCCTGGGCTTCCTCCCCGGTGACCTGATGGCGAAAATCGACCCCTACCTGCGCCCTCTCTACGACGCGCTCTACGACATGGTCGACCCGGAGGGCGCAGCGCGGCTCATCGAACGCGGCACGGTGGAGGTTGCACCGTTGGCGTTCATGCGCGGGCGGACGCTCAACAACAGTTTCATCATCCTCGACGAGGCGCAGAACACGACGCCCGAGCAGATGAAGATGTTCCTGACCCGGATCGGCTTCGGTTCGAAGGTCGTCGTCACCGGCGACGCGACCCAGATCGATGTTCCCGACGAACGTTCCGGTGTGATGGGACTCGAACGGATCATCGGCGACGTCGAGGATCTCGCGTTCGTCCATCTGTCCGCAGCCGACGTGGTGCGGCATCAGATCGTCGCCGACATCGTGGCGGCCTACGAACGAACCGCTGACACCGGCGGGACGACTCGGCGACGGAAACCGGCGCGGGGGGCTGCGGCGGGTGGCTGATCCGTCGAGTTCCACCGGCATCGGGGTGCCATGTCAGGTCGTCGTCGCCGACGAGCAGACGGACGTCGATGTCGACACCGGCCGTTGGGGCGATCTTGCCCGGGCCGTGCTGCACTCGGAGGGTCGTGGCGGAGAGCTGACCCTCACCTTCGTCGATCGTGACGAGATCGCAGCGTTGAACGCCGAACACATGGGCGAGCCCCGCCCGACCGACGTGCTGTCGTTCCCGCTCGACGACGATCCTGCCGATGTCCAGGCCGGTCCGGTCCTGCTGGGCGACGTCGTGATCTGTCCGGCCGTCGCCGCCGACGCGGCCCCGGGACACGCGGGCTGTCTCGACGACGAGTTGGCCCTGCTCACCGTTCACGGTGTCCTCCACGTCCTCGGTCACGATCACGCTCACCCCGGGGAGCGTGCGGAGATGCGCGCCCGAGAGCTCCGTCACCTCGTCGATCACCATTGGCGAGCGTCCGTTCCCGCCGGGTTCCGGCAGGATCCGGTGGACGGATGACCGCGCTGATCGCCGCGTCCTTGCGGAGCATCGACGTGCTCATGCTCGCCGTCATCCTCTTCCTGCTGTTGGTGCTCACCTTTCTCGCCGTCGCGGAGATGGGCCTGGCCAAGATGACCAAGCCCAAGGCGGCTGCGCTCGCCGAGGAGGGGCACAAGGCGGGCCCGGCGCTCGTGCGACTCGTCGACGAACCCGAGCGATGGGTGAACCCGCTGTTGCTGACGGTCAACATCTGCCAGACCGTCCAGGCGACGCTCACCGGCATCGTGTCGGCGCACCTGTTCGGCGCCTGGGGTGTGGTCGTGGGTGTGAGCCTGAACGTCATCGTGTTCTTCGTGCTCGCCGAGGCGGTTCCGAAGACCTACGCCGTCATTCATCCGCAGCGGGCTGCCCTGGTCACGGCGCGGCCGGTCAAAGCGCTCGTGTCGTTCTCGGTGCTGCGACTGATCTCCCGTTCGCTGATCGGACTGACGAACGTGATCGTTCGCGGCAAGGGGCTGAAGCAGGGCCCCTTCGTCAGCGAGCAGGAGCTGCTCGGCATCGTCGAAGCGGCCGCCGAGGACGAGGTGATCGAACACGAGGAACGGGAGCTGATCGAGAGCATCATCGAGTTCGGGGACACGATCGCCCGCGAAGTGATGCTGCCGCGACCGGACATGGTGATCATCCCGAACGAGGCGACGATCTCCTCGTCGCTCGACCTTGCGATCGCGAACGGCTTCAGCCGGCTGCCGGTGTTCGGTCCCGGTGACGACGACATCATCGGCCTCGCCTACACGAAGGACCTGATCCGGGCCGAGCGTGAGGGTCGCGGCGACCTGTCGGTGCTCGACCTCGTCCGGCCGGTGCGGTTCATCCCGGAGAACAAGCCCGTCAGTCGGCTGATGCGGGAGATGCAGGCCGGCAAGTTCCACCTCGCGATCGTGGCCGACGAATACGGCGACGTCGCCGGTCTGATCACTCTCGAGGACTGCCTCGAGGAACTCGTCGGTGAGATCGTGGACGAGTACGACATCGAGGGGGCCCAGATCGAGCACCTCCCGAACGGCGACTTGCTCGTCGACGGCGGCATCTCGATCGACGAGTTGAATGCCGTGGTCGGTGGCGATCTTCCCGACGACGACTGGGACACGATCGGCGGCCTCGTCTTCAGCACGCTGGAACACGTGCCCAGCCCAGGCGAGGAGCTGGCGTTCGAGGGGTGGCACTTCACAGCCGAAGAGGTCGAGGGCCGCCGGGTCCGGCTCGTGCGGGTGCGGCGCCTGGAACCGGTCGAGGACGTCGCCGACGACACGGCAGACGTCAACGCCGCGAACTGAACCATTCCGACGGCCGACAGACGACCGGTCGTCGACACCGGACTACCTTGCCGATCATGCGGATCTCGATGGAGGGCAAGGTCGCCCTCGTGACGGGTGCCTCGAAAGGGATCGGCAAGGCGGTCGCCCGGGGGCTCGTCGACGCGGGCGCCAGTGTGATGCTCACGTCCCGCAAGATCGAGCAGTTGGGGAACGCGGCCGCGGAGATCGGGGGCGACACAGCGGTCTTCGCCGCCAACGCCGGCGACGTCGACGCCGCCGAGGCGTGCGTCGCGGCGACGATCGAGCGGTTCGGTCGGCTCGACGTGCTGGTGAACAATGCGGCGACGAATCCCCACGCCGGAGCGGTCGTCGACGTCGACCCGGCGCGGTTCGACAAGACCGTCCAGGTCAACCTGCGCGGTCCGCTGTTCTGGTCCCAGGCGGCACATCGGCAGGCCCTGGCCGGGCGGCCCGGGGTGATCGTCAACGTCGCGTCGGTCGGCGGGTTGCGCGTCGGCCCCGGTCTCGGTGCGTACCGGGTGACGAAGGCGGCCTTGATCCATCTGACGCGGCAGTTGGCCCACGAGCTCGGCCCGACGCGTGTGGTCGGCGTCGCCCCCGGTCTGGTCGTCACGGATTTCGCAGCTGCTCTGGTCGACCGTGGCGGAGACCGCCTCGCCCGGACGCTCCCGCTCGGACGTCTCGGACAGCCCGAGGACGTCGCCGACCTCGTCGTGTTCCTGGCCTCCGACCGCGCATCGTGGATCACCGGAGACACGTACGTCCTCGACGGCGGCGCCGGTGTGCGTGGCGATGGCTGAGGACGGTCAGGTCTCGTCGAGGTTCGTCAGGACCGGCCGAGCGAACAGCATCGCGGCGACCAACGTGATCCCGCCGCCGATCAGGAACGGTGCACGTAAGGTGGTCGCGTAGGCGACGAACCCGCCCGCCGCGACCCCGATGGCGCTCGCGGCCGCTCCGAGCCACCGGTACACCGCGTTGACCCGGCCGAACCGGTCGGGTGGGATCTCGCGCTGCCGGATCGTGACCGTGACGACGTTCCAGATCGTGATCGCGGCGCCGAGCAGAAACCCGGCTGCGCCGACCAACCAGGCCCGCGACGTCAGGCCGATCACGACCTGGGCGGCGCCGAACACGAGGTAGGGCACGACGATCGTCGTCCGGAGACCCAGCATCCCGATGACCCGGTGACCGATCAGACCACCGGACGCGGCGCCCATGGCGGTGATCGCGAGGAGGAGACCGAACTCGAGGCCGTCCAGACCGAGCTCCTCGACCGCGTACTTGACGAAGATGCCCTGACCGAACATCAGCCCCAGATTGGTCACGGCGAACATGGCGGCGAGCGTGCGCAGCAGGGTGTGTTCCCTGAGCCACTGGAAGCCGGCCCGGAGGCGAAGGTCTCCGAGACCGGGCCCCCGCTCGGACTCGACCGAGGGGTGGCCGGGTCGGATGGTCGCGATGAGCGCCGCTGCGATCGCGAACGACAGCGCATTGGTGCCGAACGGCAAGCCGGGCGACGCGTCGAAGAGCAGCGCGCCGACCGCGAGACCCGCCAGACTGCCGGCCACGATCTCGGCCGCGAACAGCAGTCCGTTGGCGCGTGTGAGCTGGTCGGGTTCGACCAGCATCGGCAGGAAGGCCTGCGCGGTACTGTCGAAGAGGACCTCGCAGGATCCGACGATCACGAGGAGCCCGACCAGGGCCCAGATCTCGAGCCGTCCGTCGATCGCGGCCATGGCGATCCCGCCGAAGACCACCAACCGGACGAGGTTGGCGGCGACCATCAGCGAGCGACGCTCGACCCGGTCGACCACCACACCGACCGGCAGGGCGAGCACGAGCCAGGGGACGAAGGTCGCGAACACGGTGAGGGAGAGGAGTCGTTCGTCGTCGGTCAGCGACAGTGCGAGCAGGGGCATCGCCACGAAGTTGATGCCGTCGCCCAGGTTGCTGATGGCACTCGCGGTCCACTGCCGCCAGTACGCGCCGGGGAGTGGTGGCGGTGACTCGTCGGTCATGTCTCCCGAAGGGCGGAGTTCAGCCGTGACCACGGACTGCGAACCTAGCGGTCCGGGTGCTGAAGCGCGCCCCTCGCGAGCTTGCCGAGCGACGTCCTCGGCAAAACGTCACGGTACGTGACACGGCGGGGTGCGCAGTAGGCGGGGAGTGACGATTTCACGTACTCCCGGATCTCGTCGAGCGTGGGTCGGCGGTCCGGATCGGCCGCCACGAGCGTCGCTGCGACGACCTCGCCCCACTCCGGGTCGTCGCGTCCGTGGACCGCGGCATCGTCGATCGCCGGGTGCTCCCGCAGCACGGCCTCGACGGTCTCGGGCCAGACGTTCTCGCCCCCGCTGATGATCAGGTCGCCCTGCCGTCCGTGCACGGTCAGTCGGCCGTCGGCCTCGATCGTGCCGAGGTCGCCGGTCGCGAACCATCCGTCAGGGGACTTCGGGTCGGCGCCGTCCCGGTAGCAGCGCAGGGTCATCGCTCCGCGCACGTGGATCTCGTCGTCGACGATGCGGAGGTCGACGCCGTCGAGCGGCCGGCAGTCGTACACGATGCCGCTCCCCGTCTCGGTCATCCCGTAGGTGGTCACGGCGTTGCGAGGGCGATCGGCCGGAGGCCGGGCACCACCGAGCACGATCGTCCGGAACAACGTCGGGTCGATCCGGCGCATCGCCGCGGTGACGAGCGAGACGAGTGTCGCTCCACTGGACTCGACGGCGGCGGTGTCGAAGCCGGGGTGCACGGTGAGCGAGGTTCCGGCATGCAGGGCCCGGAACACGACCGAGAGACCTCCGACGTGAGAGAGCGGGAGGCAGGCGAGCCAATGATCGCCGGTGGTCACACCGAGACGCCTGGATGTCGCGGATGCCGATGCGGCGATCGCGTCGTGGGTGAGCACGACGCCCTTCGGCGCGCCGGTCGAGCCGCTCGTCGCCACGACGGCGGCGTCGCCCGGCTCGACCGGGCGGCCACCGTCCACCCGGCTCCGGTCGTCGGCGGTGACGACGGTCGTCGCGCCCAGACGGTGCACGAGTTCGATCTTCGCCTGCGGCGGAAGTCGCTGGTCGACGGGCAGGATCGCGTCGCCGGCATCCCAGGTGCGGAGCAGTTCGTCGACGAATCGCTGTCCGCCCGGCAGGTCGAGCGCGATCAGGTCGGGCACGTCAGGCGAGTACGGGGTCGATCGGGGTCGCCGGTTCGGTCGCCCGTTCGATCTGTTCGGCGACGGCGAGGCAGCGGAGGTCGGTGAAGCGGTCACCCATGATCTGCACGCCGACCGGGAGCCCGTCGACCGATCCACGGGGGACGACCGCTGCGGGGATGCCGAGCAGGTTGCCCGGCATGACCGGGCGCAGGGTGTCGCGGATGATGCCGTGCATGTCGTCGTCGAGATCGGCGCCGTGCTCGAACGCCGGCAGCGCCCAGGTGGGTGAGATGACGATCGGGTGGTCGGCGAAGAACTCGGACCAGACCCGGATCGCGTGGAACCGGTCGCCCTGGAGCGCAATCACCGACTCGAGCGTGGGAGCCGGGTGCTCCGACAGGAGCGATCCGACGACCGACATCGCATCGGGCGACATGAGCTCCGCGAGCAGTGGCATCATCACGGTGATGTCGGCGATCAGAAGGTTCGCCCACATCTCCAGGACTTCCTCGTACTGGGGCGGCGTCGTCTCGGTGACGTCGTGGCCGGTGTCGGCGAGCACGTCACCGGCGGCCCGCACCGCAGCGGCGATACCGGGGTGGGTCTCACCGCCGGGCGGATCGGCGAGCACGGCGACGCTCACGCGTTCGCCGTCGGCGAGGTCGGTCAGCGTCGCCGGTACCGACCGAGGGTCGCGTGGACTCCACCCCGCTAGCGCCAGGAGGCCTGCGCGCACGTCAGCGACCCGGCGCGCCATCGGCCCTTCGCAGAGCATCAACTGCGCGGCCGCGAGCTGGTCTTCCGGGGGGATGACCGTGGCCATCGGCACGACGCCGACCGTTGGCTTGATCGACGCGATCCCGCAGCAGTTCGCAGGATTCCGCAGTGACCCACCGATGTCGTTGCCGAGCCCGATCGGGCTCATGCCGGCCGCGATCGCGGATGCCTCGCCGCCGCTCGAACCACCGGCCGTCACGTTCGGACTCCACGGGTTCCGTGTCAGGCCGTGGAGGGAGGAATCGGTGTGCACGCGCAGGCCGAGGTCGGGGAGGTTCGTGCGTGCGAACGGGATCGCTCCCGCGGCGCGCATGCGTTCGACGGTGGGCGCGTCGATGGGGGCAGCGGCGTCTGCGAGGGCGGGGACCCCCTGGGTGGTCGGCGTTCCCGCCAGGTCGATGTTCTCCTTGACGGTGCACGGGACGCCGTGCAGCACGCCGAGTTCGTCACCGGCCGCGACCGCCCGATCTGCGGCGTCGGCGGCGACGCGGGCTTCGTCGTCGAGTCGGTGGACGATTGCGTTGAGATGCGGATTGATCTGCTCGACACGTGCGATGTGGGCCTCGAGCACTTCGCGACTCGTGGTCTCGCCCCCCCTGATCTTCTGCGCGAGTTCGAGTGCGCCCAGTTGCCAGAGTTCGCTCATTCCTCCATCATGACCCAGACATGACCTCACTCTCCTCCCCGGTGCCCGCCCCGAGCTGGGCCGACTGGGTCGCCGGTGCCCGTCCGCGGACGTTGCCGGCCGCCGTGGTGCCCGTCGTGGTCGGCGCAGGCGTTGCAGCCGGCGCCGGGACTGCATTCGGTGACGGGGTGGTGTGGTGGCGGGTGATCGGTGCGCTGGTCGTGTCGCTCCTGTTGCAGGTCGGCGTGAACTACGCGAACGACTACAGCGACGGGGTCCGTGGAACGGACGACGTCCGCGTCGGGCCCATGCGGCTCGTCGCGACAGGTACGGCGTCCGCCTCGGCGGTGAAGCGGGCGGCGTTGGCGACCTTCCTGCTCGCTGCGGTCGTCGGTCTCGTCCTGGCGGCGGCGACGTCCTGGTGGCTGGTCGTGGTGGGTGTGAGCGCGATCCTGGCTGCCTGGGGGTACACGGGAGGCCCCAAACCGTACGGATACCTGGGACTCGGCGAGCTGTTCGTGTTCGTCTACTTCGGGCTCGTCGCCACGGTCGGCACCACGTATCTCGCGATCGAACGGGTGCCGGCCGTCGCCTGGCCGGCTGCAACCGGCGTCGGGCTCCTGGCCTGCGCGCTCCTGGTGATCAACAACCTGCGTGACATCCCGACCGACGCGAAGGTCGGCAAGCAGACGCTCGCGGTCCGGCTCGGCGACGCATCGACGCGAATGCTCTACACGGCACTCGTCATCGGGGCGTTCGGTGCCGTCGCGCTCTGCGCGATCGATCGCCCGTGGTCGCTGCTCGCCCTCGGTGCGGTCGCGACCGCGCTGCAACCGATCAGTGAGTTGCGCGCCGGTGCGACCGGCGCCGCTCTGATCCCGATCCTCGGCGCGACGGCGAGAACGCAGTTGATCTACGGAGCGCTCCTGACGGTCGGCCTGGCGATCGGCTGACGAGGGGGCCGGTGCGG
>Ga0055584_100002101_pt1 | contig 19656 bp, 17 predicted proteins | sample OSDHelmetaG_FD_58716 | JGI IMG/M metagenome (GOLD analysis project Ga0055584, IMG submission 58716) | Pelagic marine sediment microbial communities from the LTER site Helgoland, North Sea, for post-phytoplankton bloom and carbon turnover... | ecosystem: Environmental > Aquatic > Marine >... | reverse complement strand
CCTTAAACGTTAATAGCGCAGAATTTGTTGCACTAATTATTATATTTTTATCCAGATTATTTAAAATTAAAACTATGAAACGACATTTGTCAATTTTCACAATAATATATTTAGCCACCTTATTTAGCTGCTATACCACTGAAAAACAATTAGATAAATCAACAGAAATGCAATATCCGATCGCTCAAAAAAAAGTAAAAGAATTAACTATTCATGAACATAAAAGAACTGATAATTATTACTGGTTAAATCAAAAAACCAACCCTGACGTCATAAAATACCTTGAAGATGAAAATAAATACTCAAAAAAAATGCTTTCTCATACAGAGAATTTGCAAGAAAAAATCTTCAAAGAAATCACAGAAAGAATTAAGCAAGATGACGAATCTGTTCCTTACTTGTCTAATGGATATTACTATTACTTCAAGAACGAAGATGGAAAAGAATATGATATAAATTGCAGAAAGAAAGGGAGCCTTGAAGCTAAAGAAGAAATATACTTAGACGAAAATGAACTAGCCAAAGACACTGAATACTTTTCTGCAGTTGGTTTTAGAGTGAGTCCTAATAACAAAATATTAGCAATCGGAGTTGATATTATTAGTCGAAGAGAATACGACATCAAGTTTAAAAATCTTGAAACAGGAGAATTCATAGAAGACATTATCCCAAAAACTACTGGCAGAACAGTATGGGCTAATGATAATAAAACAGTGTTCTACACAAAAAAAGATGCGGTAACACTTCGCTCATATAAAATATTTAAACATGTTTTGGGCACGCCCATTTCTGAAGACGTTTTGGTTTATCATGAAAAAGATGAAATGTTTGATTGTTATGTTTGGAAATCTAAATCTAATAAATTTATCATCATCGAGACCTCAAGCACTCTCTCATCAGAAGCAATGTATTTAGACGCTAACAAACCTAACAGTGACTTCAAAATTATTCACGCAAGAGAAGAAAATATAGAGTATTCTGTTTTGAACTACGAAAACGAATTTTACATTGTAACCAACTGGGAAGCAGAAAATTTCAGATTAATGAAATGTAACATTAACAGTACCGCAAAAGAAAACTGGGTTGAACTCATTCCCCATAGAGAAGATGTTCTACTTGAAAGTGTCGAATTGTTTAAAAACCATTTGGTAGTTGAAGAACGCAAAGAGGGCTTATTGAATATTCGCATAATGAACACGAAAGACAATACAGAGCATTATTTAGATTTCGGAGAAGAAGCATACCTAGCATACGTGCAGGCCAATAAAGAGTTTGACACTGAAATATTGCGTTTTGCGTATGGATCTATGACTACTCCAAGTTCTGTTTTCGACTACAACATGAACACCAAAGAAAAAACCTTGCTAAAAGAACAAGATGTGTTAGGTGGCTTTAGCAAAAACAATTATAAAACAAAAAGAGTCTATGCTGGAGCTCGTGATGGTGCTAAAGTACCGATATCGATAGTTTACAGAAAAGACACTCCACTTGATGGCACTGCCCCTCTCCTCTTATATGGCTATGGGTCTTATGGCGCAAGTATGGATGCGTATTTCAGCTACCCAAGATTGAGCTTGCTCGACAGAGGATTTGTATTTGCAATTGCGCATATTCGTGGAGGTCAAGAAATGGGACGGCAATGGTATGAAAATGGAAAGTTTTTAAAGAAACAAAATACCTTCAACGATTTTATTGATTGTGGGAAGCACCTTATCAAAAATAAATTTGGGTCGACAGACAAACTTTGTATTATGGGAGGCAGTGCTGGTGGCCTATTAATGGGAGCGGTCATTAATCAAGAACCAGAAATGTTTAGGGCTGTTGTAGCAGCAGTGCCATTTGTAGATGTAGTAACGACAATGCTAGATGAAAGTATTCCTCTTACTACCGGTGAATACGAAGAGTGGGGAAACCCCAACGAAAAAGAGTACTACGAATATATGCTATCTTACTCCCCATACGATAACGTTGAAGCAAAAAAATACCCAGCTATGCTTGTAACAACGGGCCTCCACGACTCTCAAGTTCAATACTGGGAACCAGCAAAGTGGGTGGCAAAACTGCGTGAATTAAAGACAGACGATAACTTGCTAATACTCCATACGAATATGGATGCAGGTCATGGTGGAGCTTCTGGCAGATTTGAACAATACAAAGAATCTGCGATGGAATATACCTTCCTTTTAGATCAGTTAGGAATTACTGAGTAATTTTCAGAACTTATAATTATCCATTTTATAGCAGCAAAACTCTTTTATAGATTCATTAAAAATTGAATTGTATCAACACCATCCGCATAATCTTCTAAGTTTGGGTTCTGAGCTTCTCCCAAAACTACTCGCCGAGGGTGAATAACATCTATTTTTGACACTACGCATTGTATGTTTTCGTCTTCTGCCAATAAATGCTCTTTGACCGCTTCAACATCTGAATAAATCTCAAAATTTACTGTGCCAATAGGTGAATTAAGAGAATCATCCTCCTTTAGCAAAAGAAAATTATTATCATAGAATTTAGCCGTTTGCATTAAGAATACCGTTCTATTATAGCTATAGTTGTTGTTATATTTATTATGCTCAATTACGTTTTTATATTTGTATATACCTTCATAAAACAAATCAATATTATAGCCTTTTGGCAGATACAATTTGCTTACGTTTCTACATCCCAGGCCGTGATAAGCAAAAATATCTTGGCCTAAATTGTCTAATTCTTCTGCCGTTTCTTGACCAGTAAGAACCGCAACCGCGTTTCTGTTTTTTCGAATCACATTTGGGTACTTGCCAAAATAGTATTCAAAATACCGAGCTGAATTGTTGCTCCCGGTGGCAATAACAGCATCTACATTACCTTTTAATTGTTCACCAAAAGAAATTACTTCAGCAACTTCTTCAGTAAAATTCAGCATTTTTTTAACAAGTGCTGGAATCAAAATATTATCGTCACTCGACAACTTACCTACAAAATGATTTCCCGAGATAAAAACGCAGAGTAAATCATGAAAACCAACCATTGGTATATTACCTGCCATAATGACTCCTATTCGCTTTGGGTTGTCCAAAACCTCAGTAAGAGAATAATTTCCAATCCATTTTTCGAGTTTGTCTTTCTCAAGAAAACTTTGAATCCCGGCAAACGACCGTAATACACTTTCTTCCGTAAACCAACGATTTAATATGAATGAGGCTGCTATTAGATCATTCCATTCGTGAGCTTTAGGATTCTCAAGAAAACAACTAATTTCTTTTCTTAAAAAGTCTAAAATTTCAATTCTTCGGGTTAATTTCATTTTATATTTAATTGTTTATGAAATTTATGGTTTACTATATTTGCCTAACTTTTTCAAAAGTACGAATAACTAAAAAGGAATAAAATGGCAATTATAATAACAGACGAATGTATCAATTGTGGCGCTTGTGAGCCAGAATGTCCAAACAACGCTATTTACGAAGGTGGTGCAGAGTGGAGGTTATCAGATGGCACCTCACTTAAAGGCGCACAAACTACAACTTCTGGTGCGCAAATGGACGCAGATGCGGAACAAGAACCTATTGATATGGATATTTATTACATTTCTACCGATAAATGTACAGAATGTAAAGGATTTCATGACGAACCGCAATGTGCTGCTGTTTGCCCAGTAGATTGCTGTGTTGATAATCCTGAAGCAGAAGAAACTGAAGAAGAGTTATTAGCTAAAAAAGAGTACTTACATGTTGCTTAATTAACAACTATTTTGTATAAATATTTTACTTTGAAAGGAGGCTCATTAATTAAGCCTCTTTTTTTGTATCAGAAATCTTGAATTTATTCGTTTACTGAAAGTGAAACAAATTTTACTCATAATTATAGTTATTCTTTCCCTTACAGGATACGGACAAGGTAAAGAAAATGTCAAAATATTTCAAAAATATGAAGATTCTCTTTCGACTTTAAGGGAGCTAACTCTTAGTGCCAAAAGCGATGCAAAACGAGAAGAATACAATCAAGGTTTTATTACTGTTTTCAAAACGATGCTATCACAAGATGAATCTTACGAATACCTTTTTACTAGCATCCCTTCTATAGGTGATTTGCGTTCTCCCGATAATGTATTTAGAATGATAACGTGGAATTTGCCACAAAATAACAGAACTCATAAATACTACTGTCTGCTGCAAATTCACATCAAAGGATCAAAAGATTATGCCTTATATGAACTTATCGATAAGAGTGACGAAATCACACGCGCGCTTAACCGTCAATTAGACCATACTAATTGGTACGGTGCTTTATATTCAGACATTATTCTAGTTAAGAAAAAAAGGAAAACTTATTATACTCTGCTTGGCTGGGACGGTCATAATGAATTAACTTCAAAAAAAGTCATTGATGTACTGCATTTTACAAGCTCAAATAAACCAAAGTTTGGTGCTCAAATTTTTAAACTTTCCAAAAGTTCTCCAAGAAGAATAATTTTTGAATATTCAGAAAAAGTTACCATGAGTTTAAAGTGGGAAGCAAAGCGAAAGCAAATAGTCTTCGATCACCTTGCGCCAACTGAGGAAGATCTAAGGGGACTAAAACAATATTATGTGCCTGATATGAGTTTTGATGCTCTCGAGCTTAAGAAGGGGACTTGGATATATTTAAAAGACGTTGACATTAGAGTGACTAAAGGAAAATACGACCAACAATATAACAATCCAAAAGAACTCAAACGGATTGAAGAATAAAACAATTTGTTGTATTCAACTAATTTCAAATTTATTGAATCGAACCGTTTAGAACGTATTGCATAAAAAAGTCAAGAATCACTAGTTTGGAATGAAAAAATATTCTCAACTTTGCATGAAATTTAAACCCCATTAACATTTTATGAGTAAAGTACATAATTTCAACGCTGGTCCTTCTATCCTTGCGCCAGAAGTAATTGAAGGTGCCGCAAATGCAGTAAATGAATTAGACAATATTGGTCTTTCTTTAATTGAAATTTCGCATAGAAGCAAGGAATTTATTTCCATCATGGATGAAGCTCAAAGCTTAGTTCGTGAAATATTAGACGTTCCAGACAATTATTCCATACTATTTTTACAAGGCGGTGCAAGTTTAGGCTTCCATATGACTGCCCTTAACTTTATGAAAGAAGGTGGAATTGGAGCTTACGTTAATACTGGGGCTTGGTCCAAAAAAGCTATAAAGGAGGCAAAAATAGTTGGTAACGTTAAAATTGTTGCTTCTTCTGAAGATGCAAACTTTAACTATATACCGAAAGAATATGCTGTATCTACTAACTGGGATTATCTTCATTTAACCTCTAATAACACTATTTTCGGCACACAAATCAAGAACTTTCCTGTTAGCCGTATTCCTGTGATTTGTGATATGTCTTCAGATATATTAAGTCGTAAAATCAATATTTCTGATTTTGATATGATATATGCCGGTGCTCAAAAAAATTTGGGTCCAGCAGGAACAACCTTATATATTATTAATAATGATTGCTTAGGCAAATCAGGTAGAAATATTCCATCAATGCTTAATTTAAGTATTCATACTGAAAAAGGCTCAATGTTCAACACACCGCCTGTCTTTGCTATCTATACCTGTATGCTCACGCTTAAATGGGTAAAAGAGAATGGTGGTATTGAAGCAATGGAAAAAAGAAATGAAGAAAAAGCTCAATTGCTATATTCTGAAATTGATTCTAATCCAATGTTTGAGGGAACTGCAGCTCGGGAAGATCGATCAAACATGAATGTTACTTTTGTGTTAAAAGATGAGGCGAACAAAGAAGAGTTCGATAAAATGTGTACTTCCGTAGGAATTAGCGGAGTAAAAGGACATAGAGATGTTGGAGGATATCGTGCCTCAATCTATAATGCAATGCCAAAAGAAAGTGTTCAAGTTTTGGTTAATACTATGAAAGAATTTGCTACTCAACCTGCTTGATCTTTGAAAATTAAACTCAAAATATTATCAATTTTCGCGATTACCATAGTCGTAATTTTGAATAGCGGGTGCAACAAGCATAGTGGTTTCGAGAAAATGAACGATGGTGAAACAGTAAATTCAGATTTACTTGATTGCCTTGGCAGAGGAATGATTTCAGAAGTGATAATTAATGAACTTACTGAATTGGAAGACTCAACAACTTTCTCTTCAATTCAAGATAGCAGTGTTGTGGATTTTTGCTGGAGTCAATTTAACTTTGTTAATGTTGATTTTTCGTCTAGGACACTAATAGGTGTTGGCTATCAATATCTATTAGATAATTCGGCTAAAAATGGAACTTCAAATGTTAAAATCTACAAAAACAATGATGGCTCTGCATACATTATAGACGTATTTGTTGAAGGAGCCGATAAGTCTGGACTTGCTTCCGGAGTAAACCAAATTTGGTTTTCAATTCCAAAAGTGAATGAAAACGCGACATTCGAATTCAATAAAAAGAACATATAATTATACCTAATTAAAAAATGAAAATTCTAGCGAACGATGGTATTTCCGCCGAAGGAAAAGAAAGATTAGAAGAGAAGGGTTTTACCTGTGTTACTGAAAACGTAGATCAAGAAAACCTTGTTGATGCAATAAATACTGAAGGTTATGATGTTCTTTTAGTCAGAAGTGCAACTACTGCACGGAAAGAACTTATTGACGCATGTCCAAATTTAAAGTTTATCGGTCGTGGTGGAGTTGGAATGGACAACATCGATGTCGAGTATGCTAGAGGCAAAGGACTAGAGGTTCAGAACACTCCCGGAGCTTCATCTCAATCTGTTGCAGAATTGGTTTTTGCACACTTGTTTAGTATTTCGCGTTCATTATATGACTCTAATCGTCAGATGCCTGTTATTGGTAAATCAAATTTCAAAGATTTGAAAAAAAGGTATGGTAAAGGAATAGAATTGAGAGGTAAAACTTTAGGAATTATTGGAATAGGAAGAATTGGCCAAAGTGTAGCTAGTTACGCTTTAGGTTGCGGCATGAAAGTTATAACGCATGACCCTTACATTGACAAAATAACTATCGAGCTCAAAATAAACGGAAATGCTAATGTTCAAATTGGGCTGAGTACAATGTCTATGGATGATTTACTCAAACAAAGTGATTTCATTACATTACATGTGCCAAAACAAACTGATGGAAGTGCTGTTATTGGAGAAGCTCAATTTGCTCAAATGAAAGATGGGGTTTGTATTGTAAATGCATCTAGAGGTGGGGTTATAGAAGAGTCTGCACTTTTATCTGCTTTAAATTCTGGCAAAGTTATGCATGCTGCCCTTGACGTTTATGAAAACGAACCAAACCCATCTAGTGACTTATTAAATCATCGAAATATTTCGTTAACTCCGCACATAGGTGCTGCTACTGCAGAAGCGCAAACTAGAATTGGATTAGAACTAGCCGACAATATCATAAAATTTGCTAAAAGCTTTGCTTCAGCGTAAATATTTGTAATCAATACGAATGGCGAATATTATCCCATTTAGAGCGATCAGACCGGCCAAGGACAAAGTTCATATGGTAGTTTCTCGCTCTATTGCGGTATATTCAAGAAGGATTCTAAATGCTAAATTAGAGACAAATCCCTATTCTTTTCTTCACGTCATTAAACCAGACCATTTTGATAAAAAGAGGTCGAAATCTAGTCAATTATTCAAAAAAGTTAGGGCTAAATTTGAAAATTTTTGCGATGAGGAGATTATAGTCAAGGACGACAATGAATCATTCTATGTTTATCGCCAAATAAAACCGGAAGGAACTTATACAGGTATTATTGCAGGTGTCTCTATTGATGATTACATCAATGGAAAAATAAAAGTACACGAACAAACACTAACCAAGCGAGAAAAAATATTCGAAAAGTACCTTAGAATTTGTGATTTTAATGCTGAACCGGTTTTACTAACCTATCCTGATCAGAGTCGGATAGAACAAGTTGTTGAAACAGTTACCGAAAAAGAACCACTTTTTGATTACTCCACACCGGATAAACTTCGCCATCAGCTATGGAGTGTAGATAACTACCATAACATTACGGAACTTATAGAGGCCTTTGGTGAGGTCGATTCTGTTTATATTGCCGATGGACACCATCGCTCTGCTTCTTCGGCTTTATTAGGTAAGGGCAAACGTAAAGAAAACCCAAGCTATACAGGAAAGGAAGGTTATAATTACCTCCTCGCCTACTTTATTCCAGAAAGTCAATTAGCAATTTACGATTATAACAGATTAGTTAAAGACCTGAATAATAAAAATGTAACAGACTTAATATCTAAAATATCGGTACATTTTAAAGTAGAAAAACAGAGCTCTATTTACAAACCTACTTGCCGTCACGAGTTTAGTATGTATCTCGAAAATGAATGGTATAAATTGAATTTAAAATCCCGAGAGGTTACTGTATCTAACCCGGTAGAGGGATTAGATTCTAGTATCTTAACACGGTATATCCTTACCCCAATACTTGGAATATCCGATCTAAAAACTAATTCAAGAATTAGCTTTTTAGGGGGGTTAAAAGGCATGGAAGGCTTACAAAAAGAAGTAGACAAAGGGAAGGCTAAAATCGCTTTTGGGCTTTATCCCGTGGGTATTGAACAACTTAAAACAATTGCAGATACTGGTAATATTATGCCACCAAAAACGACTTGGATTGAACCCAAATTAAGAAGTGGATTAACTATTTTTGAACTGAAATAATGCGTTGGCTCATTGTTTGCCTAGGTGCCTTACTCTTTAGTTGCAATAATGCAAGTAAGACCAAATCTTTTAAGCAGAAACCAAATACATATACGCGCATCGCATCTTACCAAACAGATTTCTTCGAACTGTCTAGAAACGGCGGAGTATACAAAGAAGCATTTCAACTTTCAATTAAATCAAATGCAGAGATCTATTACACTTTAAACGGAAGTACCCCGCACCCAGATTCAACAACCACTTATCTTTACAACAAACCCATAGAAATTACAAACAAAACAAATTCTGCAAATTCAATTTCTAACATTCCCACTACCCCAAATGATTATCCTGACTATTACGTTTGGAGCAAGCCAAGGGGAAATATTACCAAATGCACAACAATAACCTTTCTTCCTTTTAAAGGCGATTCTGCACTTGCTCTTCCTGAAGCTTTCAGTTATTTTATTATTCCCAAGACTTCTATTGAACACAGATTCCCAATTATTTCTTTAGTAACAGATAGTGGTGGGCTTTTCTCATATCAACAAGGGATATATGTTCCAGGAGTTAATTCTAATCAAGACAATTTAGTATGGACTGGAAATAGTTTTCAGGATTGGATAAGAACTTGTCATTTTGAATTCTTCGATACTTCACGAGAGCGCGTGTTGCATCAGAACATAGACGTCAAAATTCACGGTCTAAAAACACCAGCTGCCCCGCAAAAATCGATTAGATTATATGCAAAAAAGAAATATGGTCAAAAGAATTTTAATTATTCTTTTTTTGAAGGGGATAATAGTAACATATTTAAACGTTTAATTTTGAGAACACTGCATTCAAGCTGGAACGACCGCATAAATGCTGACTTAATTTCCTGCCGAGTTGCGGATGAAATCGGTTTAGAAACGATGAAAGGAACGCCTGTTGTTGTCTACATAAACGGAGAATATTGGGGAATACACAATTTAAGAGAACGTATCGATAGACATCATTTCGCTAATCGGTTCAATGTAAACCCTGATAGTGTAAACATTAGCGAAGGAATCTTCAAAGAAAAGGAGGGTACAATTTCGGAGTTGATTAATTTGCTGGAATTTGCTAAAACTAGTGACCTTTCCAATAGCAAAAATTTCAATTGTGTTTCAGAAAAAATAGATTTAAATAATCTAATAGATTACTATATCATTGAAACCTATTTTGGAAATGCCGATTGGCCAACTAATAACCATAAAATGTGGTCAGCTGGCAAAAATTCTAAATGGAAATATATTGTAATTGATATGGATGCTACTATAAATAACACCAAAAAAAATTACTTTGAAAAAGCACTACAAAAGAATTACAATTCAGAGAAAACAATATGGCAAAAAGTATTGTTTACAAAACTTATGGAAAATAAAGAATTTAAAGCTAAGTTCAAAAAAAGATATAAAGAACTCTTGAATCAGAACTTATCAGCAGAAAATATTCTTATGATAATTAATGATGTCGAAGATAATTATAAAGATGAAATTCAAGCGCATATCTTAAGGTGGAATCATCCTAAAAGTTATAAAAATTGGTTAGAAAAAAATGATATGATGCGTGACTTTGCGAGAAATAGAAAAAGATACATTATTAAGCAACTTGAAGAGTTATGAGTTCATCTGCTATTGAGAGTGCTCTTCTCAGATTTAAGAGCTCAATTCCATCCAACGTTGATCTTGTAGCGGTTTCTAAAACAAAACCTAACGAAGACATTCTGCAGGCCTATAATGCCGGACAGAGAATTTTTGGGGAGAATAAAATCCAGGATTTAGTTCTAAAGCAAGAAACGCTTCCAAAAGATATTGAATGGCACTTTATTGGTCATTTGCAAACTAACAAAGTCAAATATATAGCTCCATTTGTCTCTCTTATTCATGCAATAGATAGCATTAAGCTATTAAGAGAGGTTAACAAAAGAGCAAAACAAAACGATAGAACGATAAACTGTCTTTTACAAGTAAAAATCGCACAAGAAGATGCTAAATTCGGAATATATCCAGATGAATTAGAAAGTTTTATCACCAATAATGAAGTAAATTCTTTATCAAATATTTCCATTAATGGGCTAATGGGTATGGCCTCGAATACTGAAGATAAGGTCCAGGTAAAGAATGAATTTAGTCAATTACTCTTGCTTTATAATCGCATAAAAAATTTGAACCCGACTTTTCAAATATTGTCTATGGGCATGAGTGGGGATTATAAACTAGCTATTGATGAAGGAAGCAACATGATTCGAGTCGGCAGTTCAATTTTTGGAGCCAGAAATTATTCCAAATAATAAAGTTACCATACTTTTGCAAAAACTATTGAGATGGCATTGGCGTTACCAAAATTGAGAAAAAAAGAAATGATTGCAAGTCTGCATTCACCAGAACCTAAAATTGTTAACAAAGCACTTCTTGACATTAAGAAACTTGGTACAGCATCTCTTATTCCCGAGCTTATCGAAGTTTATGTGAATACAACAAACGATCAAGTTACTTTGGGAATTGAAAGTATTTTGAATCAACTTAAAGAATCCCAGTCAATCGATTACCTAATGCAGGCTTTAAAAAACAAAGAATATAAGGCTTATCAACAAAAATTTGCCGCTGCTATATGGGAATCAGGTCTTGATGCTTCTTCTCACTTGCAAGAATTAATAGAAATAGCTTTGGATACCGATTACTTAACCTGCCTAGATATTCTTACTGTTATTGAAAATATTGAAGAAGATATTACCGAAAGTGACATAGAAAACGGTATCGCGGCAATTTCGGAACAGTTGCAGTGGAAGAAATCCGATAACGACCCTTTATTAGCAAGTATTGTTAAGGTTCTGCAAGGGGACATAATTGACTAGTCTACTTTAGTAAAATAAACACCATCTAAAGTTATTCTCATAGAATCGAATGATAAGTATGGTTGATAGGTCGTTTCAGAAGCCCCCGGAACCGTGGCTCCAGATATCGTAAACTCACGTTTACCAATTTTAAGAACTTTTTCCTTAGACTTCAAATAAGGAACGCCTTCAGACTCTACGTATATTGAATCACAAATTTTATAGTAACGACCTTTACCAGAAGCCGGAATTGTTATACTCAAATTACAAGAAGATGTCGCACCTACCCATTCACCAACAAAATCTTCGCTTGTTTCTACAGCTTTTTTACAACTGGAATAGCCAATAACCGAAACCAATAATATTGGGATAAAAAACCTCATGATATATCTTTGTGCAAACGTAAAACTATTTTGTTTAGTATTGAACAGGATTTTTAAGGAATAAGTGCCTATTTAATGAAAAACGAGCTTAATATAGAAGAATATTTCAATGGAGTAAAATCTAATAACCGATCTATTCTTAGCCGTGCAATTACATTGATTGAAAGTTCAAAAAAATCGCATCAAATTCTGGCAGAAAAATTAATTCAAAAGTGTTTACCGCATTCAGGAAACTCAATTCGCATTGGAATAACAGGAGTTCCAGGTGTTGGAAAAAGTACATTTATTGAATCGTTTGGAAAGCATATTACTATGCAAGGTCATAAACTGGCTGTCCTGGCAATAGACCCGAGTAGTCAAAAAAGCGGGGGTAGTATTTTGGGAGACAAAACTCGAATGGAAGAGCTTTCATCTAATCCAAATGCATTCATTAGACCAACGGCATCGTCTGGATCTTTAGGTGGTGTTGCCCGTTCAACCAGAGAAACAATAATTCTTTTTGAAACCGCCGGTTACGATACTATTATTGTTGAAACTGTGGGTGTAGGTCAGTCCGAAACCACAGTACATTCTATGGTCGATTGTTTTCTGTTGTTACTTCTTGCCGGTGCAGGAGACGAACTTCAAGGCATTAAGCGCGGTATTATGGAAATGGCAGACATCATAACCATCAACAAAGCAGACGGTGATAATATTAAATCTGCTCAAAGAGCCGCTGCTCAAGTGAAAAATGCAATTCATCTATTCCCCCCGACAGATAATGGCTGGATTACGCAAATTGAAACATGCTCTGCATTCGAAAATATTGGACTCGACACTATATGGGATGAAATTAAAAGTTTTGAGAATAGCACTAAACTACATGGCGTCTTTAAAAGCAAAAGGCAGAATCAAGCCGTTTATTGGATGCACCAAACAATAAAAGAGCAGCTAGAAAATCAATTTTATCAAAATCCGATAAAGAAAGATAAGTTGGCTAACATGGAAAAAGCTTTGCTCAATAATCAACTGAGCTCTTATCAGGCAGCAAAGAATCTGTTAAATGAGTAACCCCATCAAAAAAGTATTAATCATTGCCTACACCTTTCCTCCTGCTGCTGGAATTGGAGGGCGGAGATGGGCGAAATTTGCTAAATACCTGACTAGAAAAAATATTGAAACAAAAGTTATTGCCGCAAAAAATGAAATAAATTCAACCTCAAATTGGAATAATGACATTAACGATCTAAATGACAAGACTTCATATATTAATCTAGGTTTTATTAAACATTTAATAGCAACACAACCTAATACGATTAAAGAAAAAATACTATATCGCTTAGCAAGGTTTTACGCCAGAAAAACTCAAAAGGGTAACTATTATGATAAAAGCGGACAATGGGTTGATAAAGTTATCCCTCTTATAGAGCAGGAAATTGAAAACGGCTACAAAAATATCATAGTTACTTGTGCCCCATTTATTCACGCATTTCACATCAGTGAGTTAAAGTTAAAATATCCTGAAATAAACTACATAATCGATTTTAGGGACCCCTGGGTCACAAATAGGACCGCTTATGGTTTTGCTTCTTTATCCAAAGAACGACAAGAATTTGAAATTCATGCCGAATACCTTTCTATAAGCAGAGCTGATGTTATAATTACAGTTGCCAATGAAATGACAAATTATTTTAGGAATTTAACAACTGCTAAACCAGAAACGAAATTTATAACCATTCCTAATGGATATGACAAAGATGATTTCATCAGCGCTGTCGTGGCAAAAACTAAGTCAGACAAACTTAAATTCATTTTAACAGGAACACTCTATGACAAATCTCTTCACATTCTCGAAGAATTAGTTGATTCACTTTCATTATTAAAAAAATCGAATTTAGAAATCTACAACAAATTAGAATTCCATTTTTATGGAAGCATACCTAGGCCGTTTCTAACAATAACAAAGACGCATGATTGCATTCAATATAAAGGCCAGGTATCCTTGAAAGAAGCTTACAATCAAATTGGTAATGCAGATTTGTGTATGTTGTTCTTAACAGACGACCTTACCTTTTCATTTAGCACGAAATTTTATGAGTATATAGCCAATGATAAGCCAATTGCTGTATTTTCTAATCTCGGGAAAACAGCTGAATTCATTGAACAAAATGAAATTGGATATGCACTAACGCCTAATTCAATGAAGGATAAACTAATTGAAATATACGGGCAATACAAAAATGGGAATCTCCTATCTACCAAACATTTTGACATCTCACAATATGATGCAGACCATCTTACCGAAGACATTATTGCGCTCCTTAAATAGACTAAACATACTGCTTCAATTCCCTTTTTAAAGCATCTATTGCAGGCGCAGAAGGCGACTTACCTAGTTTAGATAAAGTTTTGAAAATCTCCTGACTTAAATCTAAACCCGTAGCCTTCTCAGGAAGATTGTTAATGCCAAGATTTACAATGTGTAAAGTGTCATCTTTTGCAGTTCTAGCCAATTCCCATCCCTTTATAGAAACATATACCTGTTGAGAAAGGTTATGCTCGTATTCTTGTTGAATACCATCTATCAACTTTTTGTGTAATTGCTTTGCTGTCATGCCGTTCTCGTGAACACGAATAATAAGGTTTTCTGGGGCAATACGCTCCAGAAACAAAACAATACGCTCATAGCTTTGCATTTTTAATGGAAGCAATGTTTTAAATGAAGCATTTTTTGTTCTTAACACCTGACCAACTTCATGCTTTTTAAAAACATATTCCAAGTACTTTTTCCACATGATTAATGCAGTCCAAGAAAAAATACCTGCTGGAATTGCAAACATTAGCACATTTGTTAAACTTTCTATCCAATCCATAATCTTGTTTTAGGGTAGGTCTAAACGCAATTTTAAACATTTTGTTTCTGATTTCACACAAATCATAGTAATGGTTAAATTTGCGTTCTCGTTTATATAATGAATCATAGAACGTTAAAAAACAAATGGAACAATTATCAGATAGAATTTTAGGCTTATCAGAATCGGCAACCATAGCTATGTCTCAGAAAAGTCGTGAATTGAAAAATCAAGGTGTTGACGTGATCAACCTAAGTTTAGGCGAACCAGATTTCAATACCCCAGATTTTGTGAATTACGCAGCAAAAGAAGGTATTGATCAAAATTTTACGAAATACATGCCAGTTCCTGGTTATTTAGATCTTCGTCAAGCAATTTCTAAGAAATTCAAACGAGACAATAATTTAGACTATTCGGTAGATCAAATTGTAGTTTCTACGGGGGCTAAACAATCCATAACTAATGTTGTTTTATGTTTAATTAACGAAGGAGATGAAGTTTTGCTTCCCGCCCCTTATTGGGTAACCTATGCTGAAATAGTAAAACTAGCTGGTGGAATTCCTGTTTTTGTAGATGCCGGAATTGATGTAGATTTCAAAATCACCGCAGAACAATTACAAGCGAAAACAACTCGTAACACAAAATTGATGATTTATAGCTCACCTTGCAACCCGACAGGCACAGTTTATAGCAAGAGTGAATTACGTGATATCGCAAATTATTTTGCAGAAAATAAAGGAGTAAACGTTATTGCCGATGAAATTTACGAACACATTACGTTCGAAGGAAAACATGAAAGCCTTGCTCAATTCGAAGATATCTATGATCAAGTAATTACGATTAATGGAGTTTCTAAGGCATTTGCGATGACTGGATGGAGAGTTGGATATATGGGAGCACCTTTATGGATTGCCAAAGCATGCAGCAAAATGCAAGGCCAATTCACTTCAGGTACATGTAGTATTGGTCAACGAGCTGCTAAAGCTGCTGTTGAAGCTGATCCTTTGGAAACTAGCTACATGACTGAAGCCTTTGACAGAAGAAGAAAACTCGTTCATAACTTATTATTAGAAATTCCAGGGTTAAAAATTAACATGCCCCAAGGGGCCTTTTACTTTTTCCCCGATGTATCTTTCTATTTTGGGAAATCCGATGGAAAATCTACCATCAATAATAGTAGTGACTTAAGTCTATATTTATTGACACAAGCAAATGTTGCATTGGTTACAGGAGATGCTTTTGGGGGTCCGAACTGCATTCGCTTTTCCTACGCTGCTGCCGATAATTTATTGATTGAAGCAATGGCTAGAATAAAAACTGCATTAGCTAAATTGATCTAGTGAATTCTCAAAATCTCGATACAATTTTTGAGCAATTTAATCACTTGAACGCTCTTGTGATTGGAGATGTAATGGTCGATTCTTATATGTGGGGAGAAATTTCTAGAATGTCACCAGAAGCTCCCGTTCCGGTTGTTGCTATTACAAAAAAAGAGAATAGATTAGGCGGGGCCGCCAATGTTGCTTTAAATATTGAAGCACTTGGGGCGAACCCAATATTATGTTCCGTTATTGGAAATGACCATATGGGAAATCAGGTAATTGGATTACTAAAGCAGCAAAGTCTACCTCAGCATGGAATTATTCAAGATAGCGATCGACTTACTACAGTAAAAACAAGAGTAATAGCTGAAGGTAAGCACCAACTTCGTGTTGATGAAGAAATAGAAATAGAGATATCCTCTGTTCTAGAAAGAAAATTAATTTCTATAGTTACGGAGCTATTGGAAACTGAAAAAATTGATGTAATAATTTTTGAGGATTACAATAAGGGGGTATTAACGAAATTTGTAATCCAAACCATAATAAAATTAGCTAATTCTAAAGAAATTCCAACCGTAGTTGATCCAAAAAAGAAGAATTTTTTAAGCTATAAAAATTGCACCCTTTTTAAACCCAATTTAAAAGAGCTCAACGAAGGACTGTCTATCGATGTCAACCCTGCTGATAAGCATAGCCTATTTAACGGCCTTGAAAAGTTAAGGACTGAGATTCATTTCAAAAACGCTCTTATTACACTCAGTGAGCTTGGGATTGCAATAAATGATGGTAAAAAATCATTCGTGTTTCCAGCATACAAAAGAAATATATTAGATGTTTCTGGAGCTGGAGATACAGTTCTTAGCGTTGCCGCTTTATGTTTAGCATTGAACCTTTCTAATGAGTTCATTGCTTCCTTATCTAATTTATCAGGCGGATTAGTATGTGAAAAAGTAGGAGTTGTGCCAATTAACAAAGACAGACTTTACAGAGAAGCTTCCATTTTTATCGATTAACAATGTCGTTTAGCACATTTCGGGAATCAGCAAATATTAGGTTATACGAAAGTAAAGAAGCTGTTCTCCGTATTCTTAGCGTATTAAGCATGATTGTTTCCTTAAGTGCCTTAGGAATCATGGTTTATTATTATGGATTCAATCACGACAACGAATTCAAAGATTTTCTTTTGAAACTAATGGAAGGTAGTTTCGGGTTTTACATAGCGAGATTTATCATTCGTTACATATACCACTTTAATCCAAAACAGTACTTCAAATCAAACTGGTTTGAAACTATAATAATGATACTCCTACTCGTTGAAGGTATCGCTTATAATATTTTCGACACATTAATTCTTGAACCAATTTTTGTTGGACTTGGTTTTACTGATTTTGGTGATTTTTCTACAATCTTCATTCAGCTATTCATTTTTGTAATCCTCATTATTAATATTATTACAAGAGGCACAATGAATAGTTGGATTAAGATACACCCAGCTCTTCTGTTTACTATTTCAATTCTAAGCATGACCCTAGTTGGAGCATTTCTTTTATCGTTGCCAGAAATGAGCATTATTCCTGGTGGCTTAAATGTTACAGATTCTATTTTCATGGCAATGTCTTCGGTAAGTGTTACTGGATTAACGACAATAAACGTAGCACAAACACTTACCCTTAAAGGGCAAGTAATAATGTTATTCATGATTAAATTAGGAGGCTTAAACACTATAGCATTTGGGGCTTTACTGCTTGTTGTTGCCAAATTTGGTGTATCGCTTAAATACCACGAAGTAATCGAAGATTTTGTGAACCAAGATTCAATCGGAAAGACAAATTCTATGTTTACAAAAATCATTTTATGGTCAGTAAGTATTGAAGCTATTGGCATTGGCCTACTTTATTTTGCTTTTGGCAACGAAGGTGTTTTTGCTGGTGATTCCGAACGACTATTTCAATCAATTTTTCATGGGATATCTGGCTTCAATAACGCCGGTCTTTCAACCTTAAATGGAGGAATGATGCACCCTGACGTTCAAGACAATTATTTGGTTCATGGAATAGTAATGGGGCTTTTTTTCCTTGGTGGGTTAGGAATGATTTATGTAATTGATATATTCTCTTTCGGAAAACTAAGAGAACGAATGGCGACACCATGGAAAACAATCGAATTTGGAACCAAAATTTCATTGTACTTTACCCTTGGCCTACTCTTATTTGGAGCAATAGTGTTCTTTACTTTAGAGCAAAACCATACACTAAAAGGCACGGGTTTTACAGGCGATCTAGTCTATTCCTTTTATCAATCGATGACAACTCGGAATGCCGGATTTAATGTCGTTGAAACCTCTACTATTAGCTTACCTGTGCTAATCATATTCTTGTTTTTAATGTTTGTTGGTGCATCTTCCGGTTCTGCCGGTGGTGGCATAAGAACATCAACATTTGCCGTTATGTGTGCTTCCGTAGTCGCTACTATACAAGGAAAAAAACGTACTGAACTTTTTAAAAGAAGCATCCCTAGCGATACTGTGATGAAAGCGTACTCCATCTTTATCTTTTTCGCAATAGGCAACCTAGTAGGCATTTTTGCCTTAGCCATTACCGAAGCCGATTTATTAGCTTCTGGCCGTTTCGATTTTATGGATATAATTTTTGAACACGTATCCGCAGCTAGTACCGTTGGTTTATCTACAGGCTTAACACCCGAAGTAAGTACTGCTGGGAAATACGTACTCATTATGGCTATGTTTATTGGTAGAGCAGGCACACTTACAATTGCCTACCTGCTTGGCAAAAAGCTAATTAGCACAAACTATAAGTATCCTTATGCTAACACAATGGTTGGGTAAATAGCGCTGCGCGTTAAGTCAAATTTAGAATTGTATTTCTAAGCTCAAAACGCTAAATTCGAACATCAATTAAATGGTTTATGACGGTGCCGCATGGCAGGCTTGCTCGTAAAGCAACGAAATGCTAACAATGTAAACCCCAGTTAAAAAGGGGTTTATACTCTATATTGACGGCAATTAAACTAAACGCACATTACACATAGTAACATTGTCTTACATCTTTTGTTTTATAACCATACTCTGAATTATCAATAATTGCAGTAAATTGCAGTAAATTAACCAAACTTATTTAATGTCATACGATTACATCATAATAGGAGGAGGATCGGCAGGATCTGTTCTCACCAACCGTTTAAGCGAAGATCCTTCTACTAATGTATTAGTATTTGAAGCAGGCAGACCCGATTATAAATGGGATTTTAGATTACATATGCCCGCGGCTCTTACCTACTTGCTAACAGGAACTGACTATAATTGGGGTTATGCTTCTGATCCGGAACCTTTTATGTACAATCGCAGAATTGCTCAGCCGAGAGGAAAAGTTTTGGGGGGCTCGAGTTGCATCAATGGGATGATATGGATTCGTGGTAACGCTATGGATTATGAGAAATGGGCTCGTGATGAGGGGCTTGAGAATTGGAGCTACGCTCACTGCCTTCCCTATTTTAAAAAGGTAGAAACAAGGTTGATTGGAGGTGATGATTATCGAGGAGATAAAGGCAATCTAAAACTTACTACGCCTACTTGTGAAAAC
>Ga0055584_100002099_pt1 | contig 19682 bp, 20 predicted proteins | sample OSDHelmetaG_FD_58716 | JGI IMG/M metagenome (GOLD analysis project Ga0055584, IMG submission 58716) | Pelagic marine sediment microbial communities from the LTER site Helgoland, North Sea, for post-phytoplankton bloom and carbon turnover... | ecosystem: Environmental > Aquatic > Marine >... | reverse complement strand
GTCTTCTATTATGAGCACATTGATATCCACTAATTCAAGATACTAAATACACCTGAATTTTAAAATCCCCTACCTTGAGTGTGGGAATTCTTAGGATTGAAGTCATCATTTTTGGCAGAAATCAAATCAAAATCATTATGAAACAACTACAATTAATATTGATTACTGCTTTTAGCCTTTTTTTTTAAGCTGTAGTAAAGATTCAGAAACCGAAAATTCATCCAATATTTCAGGTACTTATGAACTCAGCATGGCAAGAGATGAATGTCCAAATAGCGCTAACAATGGATCAATTGATGCCACATCTGACGGAATTTGTATCAATCTCAGTAATGGGAATGAATGTTACAGAATGACACTTAACTTGAATCCAGATATGACCTATTCTTTTACTCAAATCACTACCACAACCACAGGAGGCATAATGAATAGTACCAATGCCAGTGAAACTGGAAATTATGAGATCACAGGTAACAGAGTTACCACTTCCGACATTGGAGGGCTAGTTACTGTATACAACTTAGACAATACAGGTAATCATCTGGACTGGTTAGCTACCACAACTGATCTCGGTTGTGACAGGATTTTTAGGTTTTCTAAATAAGGTTAATTCTCATATCACTTTAATACTCTTAATTACATCCAGTGTTATCCAGTTGTAGTAAACCAGTGGTAATAACATTAAAATTATTGGTTAAAAGAATACTGTCAGGAGCACTAAGCGTTACATCAGCTCCTGCAAGGATAGTTCCGTTACAAGTGATTGAACTTGAAGCTTCATAGATACCAGAACCAATATTTCCAGTAAGGTTAAGATGGACAGGACAACATGAAGCGGTATAAAGGCTTTGGAATTCGAAAGCCCCTAAATCAATGATAGGGTTGTTTGAATCTGATTTAGCATCATGAATTCTTGTGACTCCATTTAGGTCGATACTAGTTAGCATAATTGAATGGTTACCTGTATCAATAGCGGGGGAGCAAGCTTTCAAGGTAAAATCAAAATTTGTGGGATCAGTGAATTCTGGATCAAGATCAATAATATTAAAACCATTATTATGCCCACCTTCTACTAAACAATTAAGCAAAATACTGCTTCCATTGTCAGTAACATCGATATTAAAACCATAAAAAATCGAATTGTAAACATCTATCTGAGAACCTCCTCCTAAGTTTACATTTCCATTGAATGGATTGTCATAGGTCTTTGTGAATGTAGAGTTGACAATAGTACCTGTTACACTTCCAGCTAATACAATACTGTGAATCCGATTATCATAAAACAGTGAATTCACAATATCAATTTCTGCTATATCAGTGATATAAAGTCCACCCCCAACATCGTCAGAAATATTTTCTTTGAATACACATCTGTCCATTGTCAAAGTTCCACTTTCATCCATATACAAACCAGCTCCTCTTTGAAAATTTAGCTGATTTGCATTTTGAAGAGCTGCATAATTCTCTTCAAATATGCAATTTACAAATGTGGGGCTTGACCTTCTGCTAAGAACGGCGCCTCCATAGGTTGGAGTTATGTTTTTCGTAAAAGTGGTATTTATAAATGATGCTTTGCCATTATACAATTGAACTCCTCCGCCACCACCAATAGGAGCCGGAAGATAATAAGGAGTATTGCTGATATTGCTATCTATTGAAGAAGACAAAATCGATATAGAATCACTATCTGAATAGATCCCACCACCATCTCTTGCATGGTTTCCTTCTATATGACAATATTCAAGTTTCGCATAGCTTTTAAGTGATAGACCACCACCTCTGATGAAAGCATTATTATTTAAAAACAAGGAATTTTTAATCACCAGTGAATCCTGAGAACCTGCATAATATATAGCTCCTCCTTCACCACTAAACTGGCCGATAGAAAAATTTACACTATCAGCTGCGTTAGAAATGAATTGACAGTTTTCGATCAGAAGCGTACTAAAATCTGCCAAAGCCATTGCTCCCCCTAGGCTAGAGCATTTATTGTTTTCAAAAACACAGTTATTGATATGTGAACTAGAATTCTTAGAGAATAATGCTCCTCCTGCAAATAAACTCTGATTATTATGAAACCTACAATTTTGAATAGTCGGAGAACTGTGAAAGTTGTAAATTCCTCCGCCATTCCCTGAACCTCCATCACCATATCCGGCAGTAATAGTGAAACCATCAATCATCGCAGCATAGGTCAAAGGTTCTGAGATTGAGTTACTATTATAAATGACATGTCGTGAATTGTTTGAAGTTGGTGTTTGCTGATCATTATGATCGATATCCGCACTCAGTATAGTTATGTTAGACTCCCAATCTCTCTCATTCAAAAAGTCCTCATCTCCTTCAAATCCACCATATATACTCACATTATTGAGCATAACAAAATGTTCATCTCGGTCTCCTTGGTTTACATTTAGGCCATCGTCCGGGAAGTACGTGCCTTTAGCCACCCAAATCTCTATAAATCCTGTAAGGCAGGATGGTACATCGTCTAGTGCATCCTGAAGGTGGTCAAAAGCAAATCCCCAGGTACCTCCATGATTATTATTGAAAACTTGAGTAGAATCCACATAAATTATTCTGACTTCATTGAATTCGAAACAGCCCATGTCTACGGTGGATTTAAAAATTCGATCATTGTGGTTCAAATCTTCAGTTCTTGTTATTAAAGAGTTATTTCCAGATTCAATGGCAGGTGAGCATTCAGTGAGTTCATAATCATCACTTATTGGACTAACAAATAAAGGATCATCGTCTATAACATTAGTACCTGAAAATCCTCCTTGCACAATGATATGGGATACTGTAGCAGTGGATGAACCGACATTCGTAATCTCAGTATCATTATCCCATAATATGGAGTTTTGAATGGTTATATCTGTATTTGAAGAGTTGTAAATACCTACATCTCCTAATCCAGCCGTATTACCTGAAAGCGTACAGTTGAGAAGGCTTGGATTACTCCTAGAATTGCACATCACATGTCCATTATCAAAAAACGAACTATTTCCATAAAACAGACAATTTTGGAATATTGGATCTGAACGATCTGAGAATATTGCTCCTCCATTGCTGGACGAAGCATTGTTAGATCTAATGATGCAATTTCTTACCAAGACAGAAGCATAAACATTGAACATAGCTCCACCTCCTAAAGTAGAAGCAGAACTGTTGTGGCTTCCATCTTCAACTATGAAACCATCCAGAATTGAGGTATTGTTCAAGGCTGTAACACTAGTAAATGTGTTGTTTATTATATTATAGGATTTGGAGGACCCAACTTGATTTAAATCTCCACTCAAAATGGTTATATTATCATTCCAATTTCTCTTAGACAATTGGTTTTCATTTCCTTTAAAACCTCCCAATATGGCAACATCATTAATCATCATGAATGAACTATTCCTGTCATCGTTTGTGAAATTTCCACCTTCATCATCATCCGGATAATACATTCCATCCGCCACCCATATTTCAATTTGCCGATTTAAGGTTCTAGCCTCCGTCAAAGCATCCTGCAGATACTTATATGCAGTTGCCCAAGTTCTTCCATTTCCTCCAGTAGATGCATCAGCATCTACATAAATAATTGGTATGATCGCACTTTCAGCAACAACTTTTGCAGAGACTTTTTCATCAGAAGGTGTTAATGCTAAAAGAGTTATTAGAGCATGAATAGGGTTCATTGTTTTAATATTTAGGTATGATTTTATGATACATTTCTAAGTAAGACTTGTTTTATTGATTTCAAGCAGTCCCCTTTCAAATCCTTTCCTTACTAGTCCTGCCACATTTCTTACGTTCATTTTCCAGAGCAAATTCTTACGATGCGTTACTACAGTGTGCGTACTTAAAAATAATTGGGCAGCGATTTCATTGGTCGTATACTCTTTAGCTATAAGCAAAAGGACTTCTTTTTCTCTAGATGATATTTTCATGTGAGTACAGTATCAGGTTTAAAATGAGTCTCTAGTTTTTCGTGTATTTCATCAAGTATGTAATGACTCCACTTGGTGATTTTTACCTTTTCTTCTACTTGACTTAAATAATTAGCGTTTAACTCTTCTATTATCTCTTTTTCATCCATACACTAAAGCTATAATCACCTACTCTAATATCACCCATACTTTTGGGTGGCTGAGACTGTTATTAGATGATATCTGATAATGAATAATGAGTATTTCTCATGCAGCGTAACATAGATATAGGCTACACCTTCTGATATGAAATAAATAGACTATGTCTTTCATAACAGGAAACATCTCATTCTACTTAATAGCAAATTACTTATTCAGAGAATAGCCAAAAGTGTAGGAATAATGAATTCAGTAACCTTTTAATTTCATTAAGATCAGTAAACAAAGACTATATCAAAGTATGCACTACATTTTATACCAGTTTTGATACTAAGTACTCTTTTGATAATTCGAAATGATGACTTCTACATTTGTACCATTATCGTTTGTGAACTCTAACTCTGCATTCAACTTTTTGGCAAATGATTGGATCAATGAATATCCAAATGAAGCATTCTTTGCCATTTTTTCAGGAGAAACTCCTTTTCCGTTATCCTTAACATTCAAATAGAGTTTTTCATTTTCTTCTTTTAAGGCTATTGATAGTTCTCCATTTTCCATCTGGTCATATGCATGTTTTAATGAGTTACTTATTAATTCATTTATCAATAAACCTAAAGGAATCATAGTATCCACATCCAGAATGATTTCCTCTATCAGCATATTTAGTTCGACCTCATTATTGAGTTTGTAAGACTGTACGAGATTTGCAGTTAATTGTTCCAAATATTCTTTTGTATTGACACCTTTTAGATTGTCATGTTGATATAAGTCTTTATGAATTAGAGCCATAGACTGTACTCTATCCTGCCCTTCTTGCAATGCCATTTTGGCCTGAGTGTCTTTCAGATGGGAGGATTGTAGAGTTAACAATGCGGAAATAACCTGAAGATTATTTTTAACTCTATGGTGGATTTCCTTTAGAAGATTATCTTTTTCATTAAGTGTTTTAGAAATGATATTATTTTGAGTCTGTGTCTTTTTATATAATCTATACATACCAAGAATGAGAGTGCTGAGCAATACTAAACCTAGAGTTAAGGCTATTGTCTTGTTTCTCACTGTTCTGAGTTGAGTTTCTTTCAATAAATTTTGTGTGTTCAGAAGTTCAATTTCTCGTTATTTTTTATCTGATTCATATTTGGAAAGGGCATCAGCAAGTTTTGCATCTTGTTCAAGAGTAAATGATGAATCTTTGGCAGCGGTATAAGCTTTATGTGAAAGAAGTGATTTTTCCCAATCACCAGTATTTTCATACAGGATAGACAACTCTTTATTAGACTCCCTTATTTGTTCTAAGCTATTAATTGCCTCTGCTTTTTCTAATCCTCTTTCCAAGTAACTTTCCGCCGATCGATAGTTTCCTTGTCTATTTAAGGCAACACCTATACCGGATAGAGATGCAGCATGTAATAAAGGAACAGTAGACTCAGGCACTAATTCCATTGATTGATTATAATCGCTTATAGCCTCAGAGTACCTTTCATAATAAATATGAATATTAGCTCTGTTAAGTAATGCTATTCCCAAATATATAGAGTGACCTACAGCCTCTATAATCGGGACAGCATTATTAATATGAAATTGTGCTTTTTCGTAAAACTGATCATTAGAATATTGAAGAGCCAGGTTAGAATGAATATTTCCAATCCATATAGAATCTCCCAATTGTACATAAATGTCTAATGCTTTTTCAAAATATTAAGTAGACTTTTTATTATCGGATCTGTTTTGATAGCAAGTGGCAATATTATTATAGACACGAGCTAACTCAGTAGAATTTTCATTCTGTTAAAAATAATGGAGAGCATTCAAAAAATGCTCAATTGCATTCCCGAAATCACTTCTGACATAATGAATCGTTCCTTTCATATTTTCAGATATTGAAACATACTTCTCATCATCAACTCTAGCAGTAATGGAATCATAAACAAGGTTTATATTTTCACATTCGTCGGGAGCGGTATATATTAATCTATCATGAGATGCATTTAACCAGTTGAGCTTGGATGTGTCTTCATCTATATAAGCTAGAGAATCCTTCCATGTCATTTGAGGATATATATTATTGACTGAAAATATCAGAATTTAAGAGTATATATAGTGTGAAAATTTCATGTGAATACCCGTTATTGTTCAATTTATAGAATGGTACAACAACTACTTCGTATATATCCCATACTTAAGTATGGCTCAAATTGTTCACGTCGCATTATTTTTAAGGGATATCTGATGCTTTTGTCTATATGCATCTGAATAAACTAAAAATTATCATAGTTGAAGATGATGCTGTAATTGATCAGCTTTTAGAACATCATTTAATGTCTTTTGGTCATCATGTACTTAGCATTTGTCATAACAGTGAAAAAGCGTTAGACAAGATTCATAACCTAAATCCAGACCTCGTTCTTCTAGATATAAATATCGATGGTCAAAAAGACGGAATAGAAGTAGCTGAAATTATAGAAAAAAATTATCGTCTTCCCTATATATTCATCACTGCTTTATCAGATCCTTCTACACTGGTCCGGGCCGCACAGGTCGAACCAGTTGCTTATATCGTTAAACCATTCAGAGAAGAAGACTTGAGGTCTAGAATTATAGTGGGAATGTCCAATTATCACAGAATTCAGACTAATGACACTGTCGATATTCAGAGTGTAAATGCCAAGACATTGAGTCCATTAAGCGAGAAAGAGTTTGAAATACTGAGTCAATTGTCTAAAGGCCTTACTAACGCCCAAGTAGGAGAAATGCTACAATTATCCGTAAACACTGTAAAATGGCACTCTCAAAACATCTATTCCAAATTAGGTATCAAAAACAGAACGGCTGCAGCTCAACTGTTATCACAGCTCTAATTCTTTCTATCAAATGGATTATCCTGAAAGGAATCCTTAATTTGGCAGTCATTGCTAAAAGAAATCTTTCCGATGACCAGAATTAAAGGAATAATTCAAAAGATAACCTCACTCTCTTGGACCTCTGCCTTTTCCAGTATTTCCACTTTTGCTGTACGGTTTTTATTGGTCACTCTTTTCTTTTTTCTCTTAGTAGTTATTTACAGAGGCCTAAATCAAAAAGGATATGCACTACAAGATTTTGAAGTGCCTAAATCTTTAGATGAAGCGGGTTACAATGGTAGTGTCACTGCTTATTTACTTCAGGAAAAAATTTCCGAAATTAAGAGCATAGCGATAACTAGAAGAAGTGATAGCCTACAAGTAAACTTGGATATTAGACCTGATTTAAACCTAGATATCATGGGAGTAGGTCTGTCATCCGCATCAATAATTTACCATATCAGAGAATTGCTTGGCAGACAAAATAATACTATCAGTGGATTCATAACAGATTTAGAGAATGAGATAGAACTCACAGTCAATATGAGTGGTTTTGATTCTAAAAAAATATTAGTTCCTTATAAAACCGGAGAGCAAAAAGAAGCAATTAATGAGGTACTATATGAAGGAGGAAAATTTGTATTAGGAAATTTAGATCCGTACAGGTTATGTGTCTATTACTTTAATCAAAATGATCTTGAAAAGACAGAGAAACTCATCAGACGGATCATTGTAGAGAGACCAAATGATCGTAAATGGGCTTATAACATTTGGGGAAATTTATATAGAGATTCTAACAGCATAGAGAAAGCTAAACAAGCATTTCTTCAATCCATAGAAGAAGATGCATCATTCATTCTACCAGTGAGATCTATGGCTTGGATGCTTCTCCAAGAAAAAAATTATGAAGAGGCATTAAAGTATTTTCAGAAGGCACTAGAGTTAAATCCTTATGAAAACTCAATGGATAATGGAGCTGCAATTTGTCACAGGCTTCTTGGAAATCTTGATGAAGCCGAAAATCATTACAAAGCTACACTTGCTAAATTTCCTGATATAATCTGGTCTTATGGAAACTATTCTGATTTTCTAATGAGATTTAGAAAAGACACCTTGGCGACCGTAGATGTGTGGGAAGAAGCAGGTAAAAATTTAGAGATTAGTGGTGATTATTATATGGCCCGAGCTGCCAATGAATATATTCTTAAAAACCCTGAAAAAGCTATGGAATATGCGCAACTAGGATTAGAATTAGAGCCTGAAAATGTGAACGTACTTTCTACATTTGGCAATTTCTATTACAATGAAGTTAAGGATTATAATAAGGCAGCTGAATTTACAAAAAGAAGAATAGATGTTCTTGAAAAAAGGCAATACGATCAAAATATGATCATATCAGCATATAATAGATTGGCAATGTCTCAATACATGATGGAGGAATTTGATTCATCTCTTCATTACGTTCAAATAGCTATTGATATGAACCCAGGTGTCAATTTCCCTTATTCCACAAAAGCAGAAGCATATCTCTTGATGGGTGAATTGTCCAATTTTTATGAAAACATTGAAATTGCTGTATCCAAGGGATTTGATTTAGAACCTTTCTTAGATGATCATCCTTACAATCTTATAAAAGATCAAAATAGAATGCGCGCCATAATTGATAAATACAAAGAAAACTTTGCATTAAAAGGTTGATTATTTCTTATTCAATACTTCCGCTATTAGAATCTGCTTGTATCTATTGTACTCTTCGAAATGTGGAGCATGAGCCGAATTTTCAAATTCGTAATATTGTTTCATGGGTGCCCTCAAATTGTCAAAATACTCCTTTGCTACTGAAGTGGAAGTATGTTTGTCATATTTACCTTGAATAATGTAGACTGGAAGGTTTAGTTCTTCAGCAGTGTTAAAAAAATCTACATTCATGGCATCATCCCATAAGTAGGTCATCGCCAAATCTGCTCCTTTGAGCATTCCTATTTTATCAATTATAGAATACTCAGGATGCATGATATAGACCATGTAAATCTGAAACATAGACTGCTTCAATGGTTTTTCCGGATTCTCATATTTCCACAAAATTTGCCTTTGTTTTAGCATATTGTCTACCCAATTTTCCTTGTCGTAAGGTGGGCTTCCAATTTGATTCAGAATTCTTAAGTCTTTCTGGTTTTCAGCTTTAATTGCTTGGTCAAGAGCATATTGATAGGATATATTTTCACTTTTTGCTGAAGAGGCCATTTGCCCTATTCCTATATATGAATGAAATAAGTCGGGTCTTTTTTGAGACATTATAATTCCTACAGCAGTCCCCCATGAATGCCCTTGTAAATAAATTTTATCCTTATCAAACCTATCTTTAAGATATTCTGAGATTGCAATTCCATCCTCAGAAATCTGCTCAAGAGAAATACTTTCAGGAATAATATCCTTAGAATAGCTACCTCCTACTCCCCTTTGATCCCAATAGACAACAGTAAAAATATCTTCTATATGAGCATTAAGTCTTCTTATAAAAGGACGATCAGGATTACCAGGGCCTCCATGTAGATGTAATAAAATAGGATTACTCCTATCCCAGCCCCTTATTACAATCCTTTGTGAAATTCCATTGATATCAATGTTATCAATAAGGCTAATTGAATTAGTGAGTACTTGATTATCACTATCATAAATTGGATCAGTTTTTTGTGGGCTCCAATGCGATAAAACCGCTAAAAGAATAAAGATCAATACACCCAAAAGAATGAATGCCCATCGAATCCATTTTTTCATTACTCAATATTTAATAAAGCTGGAGATATACACATTGATACAATGATAATGAATCCCGTGAAAGGGATTATACTCTGACTTTTATTTCCATAACCAATCAAAAGGATCAGTAAAACAAAAAAAGCTATTACGAATATGTACAAGGCTAAACTTTCTCTTTTGATGCTATTTTTCATTGACAAGAATAGAAGATTAATGAACTCTTCAAATTAAGTGTTCATTACTATGGCTTCCTTTTGAATTTGACTAACCAAGCAGGATTTTCGATTTAATGCACATTCAACCCATTAATAGATAAGACATTTAAGACTATAGTATGAACTCTTTTTGATTTGGTGATTAATACTTATGGATGTTTTTTTTAGAGTATGTCATAAATATCAATCGATCATATGAATTTGAGAAATAAGTGATATGAGATGGTTGAATTCAGTGATATTTGTAGAATTCAGATTTACTTAACAATAATGCCCTATTATTTAAAGTCATTATGTAAGTATTAAACATTTAACAAAATCGGTTTCGATTTTATAATTATAACATGAAGAAATTTTTAGATACTATGAAAACCTTTCAATTTCTTTTATTGATGTCAACATTTTGTTTGTCCCTTTCCATCTTACCTCAAACAGGTCTTTCACAGTCAGAAAACGCCACTGAAATCATTAGGAAAGCAGATAAAAAACAAAGAGGTGATTATAGTCAGGGAGAAATGAAAATGAGCATTATTAGGCCAGACTGGACCAGAGAAACAACAATGAAGATGTGGTCTTATCAAGATGATCTTTCTCTAATATTGGTAACTGCTCCTGCAAGAGACCAAGGGACGGCATTCTTAAAAAGATTCAAAGAAATGTGGAACTGGCAACCGTCAATTGATCGGACTATTAAAATGCCACCAAGCATGATGTCGCAGAGTTGGATGGGGTCGGATTTTACTAATGACGACTTGGTAAAACAGTCATCCATGGTTGTGGACTATACTCATGAGATCACAGGTGAGGATGACTTAGAAGGTCGCCCCTGTTGGGAAATAACTTTAACTCCAAAAGATGATGCAGCTGTGGTATGGGGAAAAGTTATTACTTGGATAGATCATAAAGATTACCTCCAACTTAAGACTGAGTTTTATGATGAGGATGACTACTTAGTTAACACTATGACCGCTAAAGAAATTACCGATTTGGGAGGCAGAATATTACCCCGGATTATGGAAATGGTACCCGCAGATGAAGAAGGCCATATGACTAAAATAGAATACTTGAGTCTTGATTTTAGTAAGCCAATCAAAGAATCCTTCTTTTCTGTGAGGAATATGCAGAAGGTGAGGTGATCTGAAAAATTCTTTTCATTTCTATATCATATTAAATAATTATTTAATATGATAAGTTAATTAGACTTATTCTAAAAAATTCTTTTATGTCCTCTCGACTTAAAAAATTACTACCTTGAGTTATTCACTTATGGAATAAAAATTCATGATCCTCAGCCTCGCATGGCGAAACATATGGCGAAATAAAAGAAGGACCTTCATTACATTAGCAGCTATTGCATTTGCTGTCTTTATGTCTGCATTTATGCGTTCATTTCAGGCAGGTGTTTGGGATTCTGCCGTTGATGGCGCCGTGAAAACATATTTTGGTTATGCACAAATTCATAAAAATGGATATTGGGACGATCAAAGCATTGAGAATGCTATTCCTTATAAAGCCATAGTAGATAATATTCCATCTCAAATCAATGAAATTTATGACTTAGTTCCTCGTATTGAATCATTTGCTCTAGCTTCTGAAGGAGAATTAACTTCTGGAGTATTAGTATTAGGCATATCACCTGAAAAAGAAAATCGTCTCACCAATGTCAAAGACAAACTGATTGAAGGAGAATATTTATCATTTGATGACAATTCTGTGCTGGTGGCAAGTGGACTTGCAGAAAAATTAGGTCTGCATCTCCATGACACTTTAGTTCTCATCTCCCAGGGTTATCATGGTGTGAATGCAGCTGGGAAATACCCAATTTCTGGAATCTTTGAATTTGCACTTCCTGACCTTAACAAACGACTCTTACTCATGCCAATCCTATGTGCACAAACCTTTTATGGGGCTGAAGGCTTAGCGACTACTATTGCAGTCAATATGGAGGATAAGAAAGAGCTACCAGAAGCTATGAGTCAGCTCAAAACCCTCATCCTACCCAATAAAGAATATGAATTCATGTCTTGGAAAGAACTTATGCCAGAGCTTATAGAAGCAAGACAATTGGATGAAGCAGGAGGATATATCACCTTAGGAATTCTTTACCTCTTAATAGCTTTTGCATTATTTGGCACCATACTCATGATGACCAAAGAGAGAAGTTATGAATTCGGAGTTCTTACTGCCATTGGTATGGGACGATGGAAGTTATTTTTGACCGTTTGGATAGAGACTATCATTTTAGGATTTCTAGGATCTGCACTAGGAATCCTTATCAGTATGCCCATAATATATTATTTGAAAGTGAATCCTATTACTGTGGATATGATGGCAGGTGATGCAACCGAGGCGTTTGAAAAATTTGGAATGAGCGGAGACCTACCGACTGCTTTCGAATTTGACATTTTTGCCAATCAAGCAATTTTCATTTTCATTTTGACAAGTTTGATGGCGCTATATGCCCTTTATAGCATCATGAGACTTGATCCAGTAAAATCCATGAGGGCTTAGATGAAAATGATTTTATCCATAGCGTGGCGTAACATTTGGCGGAATAAGACTCGTAGTTGGGTGGTCATAGGATCTATACTTGTGGGTATATGGTCAATACTTTTTATGCTTTCTTTTTCTTATGGGCTCATCACCACTTATGTAGATAATACAATTAGGTATCAGAGCTCTCATATACAAATTCACAATCCCGATTGGAAAGAAGATCAAGAAGTAGAGTTTACTCTTGAAAACACAGAGTCTGTTCTCCAATACATTAATAATCAGTCCTATCAATCTTCGGCAACACAAAGGACCTTAGTCAATGGAATGGTACGCAGTAGTAGAGGGGCTCGAGGGGCCATGATAAAAGGAATTCATTCTGAAAAAGAAGGCCAAGTATCCCATATTGATCAAAAAATAGTAGAAGGAAAATACTTCACCGAGAATAAAAAGAATGAAATCATAATTGCTCAGAAATTGGCCGAAAGATTAAAACTGAAAATTCGTAAAAAACTGGTTCTGCAGTTCCAAAATGCTCAAGGAGATATTGTAGCTGGTTCATTCAGAATTGTTGGCTTATTCAGTACAGCAAATACGCTTTATGATGAAAGTTTTGTTATGATAAAGCAGACCGATCTCAATCGTCTCTTGGTATTACCCAATGCCAGCCATGAGATAGCGGTATTTTTAGACAATTCTAAAGAACTGGCACAAGTTAAGTCTGATATACAAAACCAATTCCCTCATTTACTTATTGAGGATTATAAAGAAATCTCCCCAGATGCGAATCTGTATGAATCACAGATGGAAGTATCACATCGCATATTCATTACCATTTTCATGCTGGCTCTCATTTTTGGTATCATTAATACTATGCTCATGGCTGTGCTAGAGCGTAATAAAGAACTTGGAATGCTGATGGCATTAGGAATGAATAAAACTAGAGTTTTCTTTATGATAGTCTTTGAAACCTTAATGTTAGGAATTATTGCGCTTCCATTTGGGCTTATTTTATCATGGTTATCTATAACTTATTTTGGTAAACATGGAGTGGACCTTTCTGCATTTTCTGACGGAATGGAGCAGTTCGGCATGAGCACTTTGATCAAATCTTATATACCTACAGAATTATATTTTTCTTTATCTATAGCTACTGTTTTCACTGCTCTTTTAGCCTCGATTTATCCGGCTATCAAAGCAATTAATCTGAAACCAATAGAGGCAATGCGTAAAATTTAGAAATTCACCCATGGAGATTATAAAAGCAACAGGCATACACAAGACTTACAATCCCGATAAAATTCCTGTACATGCATTGAGAGGAGTGGATTTAGGCATAGAGAAAGGAGAATTCACAGCTATTGTAGGGCCGTCAGGATCTGGAAAAACAACCTTGCTCAACATTATAGGAGGACTAGATACTCCTGATAAAGGAAGCATAATAATAAACAACACTGATATTTCATCCTTCAAGGATAATGAGATGATCAATTTTAGACGGGATAATATTGGTTTTGTTTTTCAGGCTTATAATCTCATTCCTGTTCTCACAGCTAAAGAAAATGTAGAATTTGTAATGGTGCTACAAAATAGAAACCTCAAAGAAAGAACTGAAAGAGCTGAAGAACTTCTGAATGCTGTAGACCTGGGTGACAAAATGGACAAAAGGCCGTCAGAACTTTCCGGTGGGCAACAACAAAGAGTAGCTGTGGCAAGGGCATTGGCATCAAATCCTACTTTCGTTTTAGCAGATGAACCTACCGCTAATCTCGATTCTACTACTACGGCAAACCTTCTGGATATGATGTTAGAACTAAATCAACAGGAAAAAATGACATTTGTATTCAGTACTCATGATCAGAGAGTTATTGATCGTGCAAGAAGGGTGATTACTTTGGTGGATGGGAAGATAGTTTAGACAATAGAGGTAAAAGATATTATAAAATTCTGAATTCATTTAAAGACAAAACATCAATGTGAAAAGCTTACAATTAGATTTTAAGAGAAAACTATTGCTCATTTTAATAATTCTAAGTTCCACCATCATCTACTCTCAATCTGAAGAAAAAGAATCTAAAATCCATATCAACGGTTACATTAAATCTTTACAAGGTCTTTTCGATTTCTCATTGGCACCAGGACAACCTAGACAAACCATAACTGACAATTTCCTTCATCACAGGCTCAATCTCGATTACTACATATCTGACAATATCACATTCAAAAGTGGGCTAAGAACAAGACTATTCTTTGGTGAATTTTCAAGAATCCAACCAGGTTATGGAAATTTATTAACTGAAGGTGGCAATGATGTAATCAATATGACTTTGATCAATTCTGGTCAGAATATATTGCTTCATAGTATTGTAGATAGAGCATATCTAGAATACACAAAAGAGAACCTTGAAGTAAGATTGGGTAGACAACGCATAAATTGGGGTATTAACACTTTATGGAATCCTAATGATTTATTTAATGCATATTCTTTCACTGATTTTGATTATGCTGAAAGACCTGGATCTGATGCACTGAGGGTGCGATATTTTATCGGATTTGCTGGAAGTATTGAATTTGCTATTAAAGCTTTTAAAGATACCAATGAAATTGTCGCGGCGGGACTCTACAAATTCAATAAAAACAATTATGACTATCAGATTCTAGCTGGATGGAGTGGTAAAGATATTGTCCTTGGTGGAGGTTGGGCAGGAAGCATAAGTGACGTTGGGTTTAAAGGGGAATTCAGTTGGTTTAATTCTACATCAGTTGAAGTTGATAATGCGTTTGCCATAACTTCAAGTTTTGATTATTCCTTGGGAAATGGTACCTACTTCATTGGTGGTTTGCTATTCAATGATTCCTCAAACAATCAATCCAATTCTAATATTTTTTCTTTTGATTTATCAGCTAGAAACCTCTATCCCTATAAATGGTCCACTTTTATTCAAACAACCATTCCTATTACTCCTTTGATAAATGGAGGTTTTGCTTTTATCTATTCTCCAGTTGAAAGTCATCCTATTTTTCTCAGTCCTACACTCTCCTACTCTATTGCCAACAATTTGGATGTAGACCTTGTAGGGCAATTGGTTTTGCAAGACGGAGCTGATCGATACGGCAGTCAAGCCAATGTTTTTTATTTGAGGATGAAGTGGAGTTATTGATAATGTAAGATGTATATTAACCAATATGGAAATTCTTTGGCAACTTTTTAAACCTCAAATCATTGCAGTCTCTTTGGTGCTATTGATATTGATAGCGTGGTTAGTTTGGCCCAGAAAACATAAAAAAACTAGAAGGAGGTTATTGATGCTCAATGGACTTGTAATTTTAACAAGCATTGTGACTTCCTTACATACTTATTGGCCCAGAGAATATGATAAAACCTATCTAAATGATGAAGTTTCTACATTAATCAAATCTACTTCATTAAAAACTCTAGCAGATTCAATTCCATTCTATATCGGGGTGGCTACATCTCCAAATTCTGAATATGAAGAATTGATTTCTACAGAGTTCAACTCTTTGGTAGCTGAAAACCATTTTAAGCCTGGCTCTCTTCTAAAAGATGCTAATAATTGGGAATTCGATTTTTCAGATGCTGATAGGATAGTTCAATTTGCTCAAAAGAATGATATGAGATTGAGAGGGCATACTCTAATATGGGGTAAATATCCAGGTATGACTCATCCTGTAGAATGGATAGATCAAGTAAAAAAATCAGCTGACCCAGAAATAGAGATGAAAGCCATTATCTCTCAATACATTAAAATCGTAATGGGGCATTTTAAGGGGAAAGTGGTTTCATGGGACGTAGTTAATGAACCGATGGGATCAAAAGGGCTCTATTCATGCATATTCACTGAGGCAATGGGTGAAGAGTATATCGAATATGCATTTAGAGAAGCTCATAAAGTAGATCCTGACTGTGCTCTTTATCTTAATGAGCAAATAGTAAATTACTCAAGTACTCAAGCAAAAGAATTTTTAAATTTATTAACACGCTTGGTTGCCAAAGAAGTCCCAATTCATGGTGTCGGCCTACAATCTCATCATATTAATCATATCCATGATCTAGATGGAATGAAAAAGTATATACGATCGATTGCAGAGCTTGGCCTTGATGTGGAGATAACAGAATTAGACATGAGGCTTTTGCTATTTGGAAATGAAAATGATCCATATAATGCTCAGGGTGATCAATATAAAAATGTAGTACAAATCTGTATAGCTGATCCAGCTTGCAAAGGGGTAACTTTATGGGGCCTCACGGATAAAAGCAACTGGATGGATGCCATACCTCCCTTCAAATGGAAAAGTCCTAATAGTCCAAATATCTTTGATGAAGAGATGAAAAGAAAACCTGCTTATATTGGTATATGGAAAGCTCTTAACGGGCAGTCACAACAATAAAACAATCTTGGAGAAAACTAAATAGGACAAATATTTGATATTTGTGTCTGGTCCAAATGCACATGGATTAATGTGCTAGAAAATCAAAACTTGTAGTCCAAACCATTCAATAGATTATATGTTAAATTTGGAATTCCTTCAGGGGTTGCAGAATCATGAATAATTAAAAATCTAATATTGACTTCAATATTTTCATTTACAACTAATGTTAGTTCATTCTGATTAAGAACTCTGAAATCACTTCAATTTGTAATTCTTGGTTGGAAGTAGGTGATACTTTTGTAACTCACATCATCATATGGATCAAGATTAAATGAAAAATATGAACTGAGTCGATTGGCACTTAGATTATCGGTTTCATCAATAATTTTCTCATATTCATTCGTATAAGCAATGCCAAAGTGGAACTGTACATCTTCATATTCTGTAAGTCGAAATCTAGCGCCGATACCATTCAACCATCGCAGACTTATACAAGTCAATTTGTTAAACTGTGATTGTGTAAATATTTCTAGTTCAATTTTTTCTGATAAGTTTTTATTATATCTCAAATGAGCAAAACAATTATTAGAAAAACTTTCTCCCTCACCTTTTACTAAAGAGTATTGGCCAAAAAGCATGATTCTCTGTTTCGGCCAAAAATAAGTCAAATGGCCACCATTCGATATGGACACTAAATTTTTAGTTTCTTTTGTATAGACAAATTGAGACCTATAGACCCTTCAATTCCACTAGAGTCAGAATGCATATGTCGATGCTCTGCTATTATAATCTGTGCAGAAAGAGATTGAGTGAAAAAGAACAAAAATAGATATACAAAGCGGAATATTAGGCATACTTTATAATCATATAAATATAATACATAATATTTAAAACCCTGTATGTATGTATTTTATATAAACATAACAGGCTAAACTACGGTCTTGAAAAGTCATTAGTTTGATGTTATGAGATTTTAGAGATAATGTATAGAGTGAATCTAGAATGCTGATTTTGCATTTATAAACTGGAAAGCTTCAATAATTCCAAATACTCAGTTCAAAAAAATACCATTAAGTTAAAACTAAAAGTCACCAAGATTGAGAACTAAATTATATTTTAGGTAAATTTTGTATTTTAGTACGAATCATACTATACTCGCAATACGTTTCGTACTATACTATGAAAAAAACAACTCTAAAAAAACCGACATCATTAGACTTTGCAATACTTGGATTAGTCTCTCATCAACCACTCTCTGGTTATGGCATTCGCAAAATATTCGAGACGACTGAAATGGGCAATTTTGGTACAAGTCCTGGAACTATTTACCCAGCCTTGAAAAGAATGCAAAAGTTAATGTTAGTAGAAAACCTTACTTCAAAAACTGACAAAAAAAACAAATTTCACATAACTATTAAAGGAAAAGAATTATTGCAAAATTGGCTTGTACGACCTTTGGAAATGATAGATGTTTCACGAAAAAGAGAAGAGATAATTCTACGGTTTGCTTTTATGGATAAGTATTCAAGTCAAAAACAAAAACTTGTTTTTTTAGAATCATTTCACGACCTATTGACAATATACATTAAACAACTTCTGGATTATCACAAGGCAGAAAACTTGCAAATGCCTCTTCACGGTAGACTTTCATTTGAACATGGGATTGAATCATATAAGGCGACTTTGAAATGGTGTAAAAAAACATTGTTAGTAATTAAAAAAATGACTTAAAATGAAATCAAAGATTCTATTCAATTCGCTACTTGGAGCATTTCTTTTGATATTGATTTCTTTCATCATACAAGGAATGAGCAAGAGTATGATGTATTATTTATGGGCAATTCCTGCTAATTTTTTGGTGGCGTCTATTCTAGGGTACTATATTCTTGTGTCTAATCTCAAGAAATTTAGTATATGCATTTCGGTATTCATTATCTACTTCATTATCGGACATTTTAATATTCTAAACGAAGCATGGATATTTAATGTAACAGATCGACCACAGACAACTAACCAAATAATCAGTGGTTTTATCACTTCAGCTATCTTTTCTCCTGTCTATGTCCTTTTATATAAAAATTCTCGTCAATATTTATTTAATATCAGCCATGTTCATCGATCTGTTTTGAGTTGGCTATGGAGAATTATACTGGCTGATATCGTGTATTTATTTTTATACATCCTAGCCGGTTTTACGCTTCAATTTGTCTATCCACAACTCATAGAGTTTTATGATGGGAAACTTCCTTCAATTAGTATTATGATTCAAACCCAAGTATTTGTAAGAGGATTACTTTTCATCGCTGTAGCGTTCCTGATTCTACGCACTACTAATACTAATTTTATCAAAAGTGCTGCACTTGTTGGTTCAATTTTCTCTATTCTCGGCGGTATTAGTCCTTTGTTACCGCCTAATGAACTGATGCCACAAAATATAAGAATTGCACATGGAGTCGAAGTTTCAATTTCAAATTTCCTTTATGGTATAATTCTAGTTTACATATTATGGCAAAACAAGTCGGAAGGTAAAAAGACAAAAGTGCTTTAATTCTCTGTATCCAAAAGAAACAAATGCATTCCCTAATCGCCTCCTAAGTAAAATGATTAGATGTTAAAACGATCATTATCTTTAAGGCGCAGTTCTTGCTTTACCTGTAAGATATCATTTGCCTTAAGGAAAAAGATCAAAACCTTATGAAAACATATATCTTCATAATTTTCACATGGTATAGTTCCCTTGCTCAGACTCTGCCAAACATGATCAACCTTTCTGACACACAGCTCAAAATGAACGCTCCTATGGATTCAGGTGATAAATACATCACACTGAAAAACAAAGGCGGTATTGAAGACTTACGATACTTAAGACAGTTCATAATTTAAATAATAGTGTTTAATCACCC
>Ga0055584_100002098_pt1 | contig 19685 bp, 26 predicted proteins | sample OSDHelmetaG_FD_58716 | JGI IMG/M metagenome (GOLD analysis project Ga0055584, IMG submission 58716) | Pelagic marine sediment microbial communities from the LTER site Helgoland, North Sea, for post-phytoplankton bloom and carbon turnover... | ecosystem: Environmental > Aquatic > Marine >... | reverse complement strand
CTTACTGCTATGCGAGACAATGTTATTAACCAATACGAAAAAGAAATTACAAGAGCCAAAGGTCACAAATGGAGCATTACTGGCATAGAAAATAAATATGACAGCTTGCTTGCTATTATTAATGTAGCTACAAGTCCTAGTGACATTGCAACATTTGTTAAGAACTTAGCTATGCATTCAGACAGTGCTAGCTGTAGAAAGCTAATGACTATTCATGCAGCTAAAGGTCTTGAATCGCCCACAGTTTATTTTATCAAAGCTGATACCTGTGACTATTTCAAAGAAAAAACAGATATACAGTGGGAAAAACAACAAGAAGATAACTTATATTATGTTGCTTGTACAAGAGCACTTGATAAACTTGTATTTGTAAAATAATGGAAATATTAGAATTTAATCAAATAGAGCCTGGTATGAAAGTTCTATACAAAATAAAAGAAGATAGTAACGAATTCTTTACTACTTCTGTTATATCAACATCAAAAGGACATCCTGGAATCAATGTCGTAAGACTAATGGGAGGCTTTGAAATTGTTTATGTAACTAAAAACTTTCTTGTATCTGACAAGATTGCAATTAAACAATTGCCAGCATTGTTATACAAAGATAATCCTCAAAATCGTACACAGTTATTATTAGAGGACATAGAAATATTCCCTAACTTAGGAGAAGACTAATGGGTAGACATTACGATGGCGACATAAGTGGCAAATTTTGGTTTGCTGTACAGTCTAGCGATGATGGTGAGTATTTTGGTGCATTAGACATTACAGAAGAGAATACAGACAGTGACTACCATGATGGTTTTATTGATTATGTTATTTATTTTTCTGATATTGACAGGGTAAAGGCTGGTATAGATCTTTGCAAACGTCAATTAAGAGGTAATTACATAATTTTAAATGAGTTTTTTTCAAATAGCAGTGGCTATAACGATGAAATGATTATTGAGCATTATAAAAAAACTAGAGGCATTCATATTAATGAAGGTTTCTTAAGAGAACAATTGACAATATTTGCAAGATTAGATTTTGGCACACAAATATTATTATATTTCAATGAGAATCCTGGTGAGGATTGTCACTTTACAGCGGAGACGTGATGAGTAAATACATTTTTTTAAGAAGTAAAGATATGTACATTGACGATTTAGGAAATGTATATGAAGCTACTAAAAACGGTAATGTTAATACTGAAGATTCTAAAACATTACTTCATTTTAACGGTGTCTGGTGGAATACTCTTTCACCTCGTGACTATGAAATAGTTAATACAATATGGCGCAAATTTTTAAAACTAAACGATTAGGAGAATATCGTGGGACAAATGAAAGCATACGCTGAGTGGGCAAAAGACAAAGGCTACTTAAATGACAACTATGAACCTATTAATCCAAACGCTAGTAGCATGGATTATGTAGATGAGTTTGTAAAAATACGTGATAAACAACGTAGTTCAAATATGGCTTCCAGCCATTTAACTAACTTTATTAATAAACCTAAGGAGACAACATGAGAATGTCATATCAAAAACAAAATGACCTTAAAGACGCTGTTCTTAAAGATTTATATGATGCACCTATGCAAAAAATTAGTGATAAAAAAGGTGCATTAGTTTTACGTAATCACTCTGAATGGATTAAACCTTTAATGCCTATTATCAATCAGTTGCCTCATGGTATGGTGTCAACTAGTGACACTATTAGACTTGAAGTTCCTGAATTAACACTTGAAGCAAGAGAGTTAGCTCAAATAACAACATCTGAAGAAAGTTGGGATAACACTTGCTCAAAAACTACTTGGACACAATATTCAGATGCTAAGTTACCTATTATGACTAAAGGTACTGGTTGGAACTCTCAAGAAATTGATATTCCATTGCAAGATGGTATGCGTGAAGAAGTTCTTGCTTTGAGACTTGAAGAATATCAAATTCAACAAGAAAAAAGACAAATGCGTAAGTATTTACAAACTACTATGGAAATTCATAATACAACAACTAAGTTGCGTAAAGTATTTCCTAGCACTTTACAAAAATACATTCCCGCTGAACCACCTAGAAAACCAAAACAAACTAGATTACCAGTAGACCTTCCAGATGAAGTGTCTGTACCTGGAAATCTTAAACAACGTTTAACTGAAAACTTATTAGATAATTAAGGAGCACTAATGATTGAAATCTCATCTTCTGCTATGGTAGATGCACTAGACAGTGTATTGCTATCTAAGCTAACACCTATGCTAGTAGGCTCACCAGGTATTGGTAAGTCTGACATTGTTAAGCTAGTTGCTAAAAAACATAATCTTAAATTAATTGACGTACGTCTAGCACAATCAGATCCAACAGATTTGAATGGCTTTCCTACACTGCAAAGTGATGGACAGCGTATGGATTATGCACCACCAACTACGTTTCCACTAGAAAAACTAGACCAGATTCCAGAAGGGCATGATGGCTGGTTATTATTTCTAGATGAAATCAATGCAGCACCACCATCTATCCAAGCAGCAGCTTACAAGCTAGTCTTAGATAGACAAATAGGTGCACATAACTTACATAAGCGTGTAGCTATTGTATGTGCAGGCAACAAAGCAACAGATAAAGCTATTGTAAACAGACTATCTACTGCTATGCAATCCAGAATGATTCATTTGAATCTTATGGTAGATCCAGAAGCTTGGTTAGATTGGGCTAATGCATCAGATGTTGACCACAGAGTCATATCGTTTATTAAATTTAGACCTGAGTTACTACATAAATTTAATCCTAGTCATGCAGATGACACATTTGCTTCACCACGTACATGGGAATTCTTATCTAAAATTATTAAAGATAAGATTAAGTTCACCAGAACAGATCATGCAGTGCTTACAGGTACTGTAGGTGAAGGTCCAGCTACTGAATTTAGAGCATTTTGTGAGGTCTACAAAGACTTACCGACTATTGAAGATATGATTGAAAATCCAACAGCAATTAGTATTCCTAATGAGCCAGGACATCAATATGCAATGACTACTTTGATAAGTCATCATTCTAATGATGATACAATTGAGCCATTAATGATAGTTATTAAAAAATTACCAATTGAATTTCAAGTAGTTGTATTGAAAGATATTTATTCTATAGCACCTGAGTTAAAACAAAATCCAATTATTCAAGACTGGATTAATAAAAACGCAGATAAACTATTCGGTTAATCTAATGGAATACGAACAAGCAGATACTCAACTTAGACATGCTAAGATAGATTTGATGACTAAATCAGTCTTCTTATCTACTATTTGTCTAAGTCTAAAACATGAGTTTACTGACAAATTACCTACTGCTGGTACTAATGGAATATCTATTTTGTATAATCCAGAGTTTCTTGAAAAGCTTTCACCACAAGAACGTACTGGGCTACTGGCACACGAAGTGTGGCATGTAGCCTTTAATCACTTAACCAGACTTGGTGACAGAGATAAGATATTGTGGAACAAAGCAGGTGATTACGTTATTAACTACATGTTAGAACAAAGTGGTATGACTGTTCCAAAAGGAGGTTTACTAGACCCTAGATTTGCAAACATGAGTACTGAAGAAGTCTATAACATTATTAAAGAAGAAGAACCTGAAGGAAGTTCAGGTGGAGACTTTGAAAGTGATTTATTAGAACCACCACCAGGTTTAGATGAAGGAGCTGTATCTGAAAAAATCACTGATATGATTGTTAAAGCTCAGTTACAATCTAAAATTGCTAATAAAGATAAAGGTGAAATACCAGGAGAAATAGCAAGAGCTATAGATGATCTCATAAATCCTAAACTACCTTGGTATGAGATATTACAAAGGTTTATGTCTGACTTAGCAAAAGACGATTATTCTTGGGCTAGACCTAACAAACGCTTTTATCCTAATCATTACTTACCTAGTCAGCAATCGTTTACTTTAGGTAAAGTTGTAGTGGCTATAGATACCAGTGGCAGTGTAAGCCAACAAGAAATTACTGAAATGCTTAGTGAGATTGAAAATATTCGTGAAACTTTCAAACCTGAAAAACTTACAATCATAGATTGTGATGCTGAAATACATAATATTTATGATGTAGAAAAATATGATAACATCTTAGAATTAGAATTTCATGGATACGGAGGCACAGATTTTCAGCCTGTAATTGAACACTGTAATCAAGTTAATCCTGATGTACTAATCTATTTCACTGACTTATATGCAGAAGATGTTCGTGATGTAGGAGATTATCCAATTATATGGATATGTACAGATAATAATCCTGATGTACAGCCCGTAGGCGAGACAATCTATTTAAAACCTGATGGAAATAGATAAAATACCTTTAGAGTATTTAGTAGAAACGCTTGCTAAAGCACTATGTTTTGAAAAATACGTAGCAATTAACAATATTGAAGACTTTGAAAGTGTTGATACAGATGATGCTTTAGTTTTTTATGAAGAACGAGCAGAACTCTATCTACATAAATCCTATGAATTACTTAGCCTATTTCATGGCTTTGAAGATTCAGATAGTATTACTGATACTTTACATTAACTAAGGACTAATATGCGAAATATCCATTTTGGTAGTGGAGAAATCACTACGCTCATCTTAATTAAAGAAGATGCCATAGTTGAAAACGATATTAGAAAACATTATCTTACGCCTTTAGAAACACGAGGTATAAATCAAGATAACGTAGGAGTCTATGGTTTGTTATATGAAGATAGCAAGATAAAAGCAGATCTAGGTAAGAACTATCTTAGAATGCTATTATCTAAAATTAATAAAATAGGAACTGTTCAAAATCTTATTGTTGCTGATACTAGTTACTTTAAATGGCTTATCAAAAAACCTAAAATAACAGATTGCTATGGTGAGACATTCAAACCTAAGTTTGATGGCTATGAAAACTTTAAAGCTGTTGTAGTACCTAATTACAAATCATTGTTTTACAATCCTAGCAATGAAGACCTTATTAAAGAAGGGCTTACAGCTATTACAGGATTTAAAAAACCAAACATTATTCACAGCTCTAAATATGTAATGACATCAGCTGAAGCTGAAGATTTCGTAGTAGAGCTTATGACAAAGCCTGCACTTACTATAGATATAGAAACTACAGGATTACATCTAGGTAGTGAAATTCTTAGTATTGCTTTCGCTTGGGATAAACATAATGGTGGAGTAATCTACATGAAAGATGTAGATAAAACTATATTAAGACAGTTTTTTATACTGTATGCAGGAACAATGATATTTCATAATGCATTGTTTGATTGCAAACATATTATTCATGAGTTTTTTCCAGATAAGCCAGGCTCTCGTATCGAAATGCATAAAGGCTTATATGCGTTTAAAAATGTTGAAGACAGCATGTTGTATACCTACATTGCTAAAAACAGCAGAACGGAAGTTAAATTAGATCTAAAGTCTAATTCTTTAGAGTTTGCTGGTAACTATGGTGTAGATGTTAAAGACGCTACTAAATTACCTGTTGATGTCTTGCTAGAATACAATCTAAAAGACTGTTTGGCTACATGGTATGTCTATGACAAATATCGAGATATTGTTATTGAAGAAGACTTACTTGAGCCTTACACAACTATCTTTCAACCATCTATTGAAGTATTACTCAAAATGATGCTTGTAGGTTTACCTATTAATGATAGTAAAGTTTTAGAAGTTGAGAAAGAACTACAAGATAAACATGATAGTCACGTGTCAGCTATTGCTAAATATCCAGAAATAATTAAATTTAACTGGGCATTTAGACATAAGACAATGACAGAAGTTAACAATAAGCTTAAGCGTAAATGCAGACCTTATAGTGACTTTATAGATTTACAGTTCAATCCTAAGTCTAATAATAACATTAGAGAATTGTTTTATACACAATTAGAATATGAACCTATTGACTTTACAGATACTAAACAACCAGCAACTGGATCTAAAACTCTTAAAAAACTGGTACATGTAGCTAAAGAAGAATCTCACAAAGAGATACTACAACATCTAATAGGTGTTAATCAAACTAGTAAGATACTAAGTACATTTATTAAAGCATTTAAATCTTATACTAGAAATGGTTATTTGCATGGTAGTCTAAAGTTAGGAGGTACACAATCAGGACGACTAAGTTCTAGTGACCCTAACTTACAAAATCTACCAAGTAATAGTATTTATGGTAAAGCTATTAAGTCTTGCTTTAAAGCACCAGAAGGTTACTTGTGGGCTGGTGCAGACTTTAGCAGTCTAGAAGACAGAGTCAATGCTCTACTAACTAAAGACCCAAACAAAATCAAAGTGTACACTGATGGTTATGATGGTCACAGTTTAAGAGCTTACACTTATTTTAAAGACCAGATGCCTGATATTGAAGATACTGTAGAAAGTATTAACTCTATCGAAGATAAGTATCCAGAGCTTAGGCAGAAGTCAAAAGGTCCCACTTTTGCACTAACTTACAGTGGTACTTGGCATACTCTTGTATCTAATATTGGTATTGAGAAAAAAGAAGCTCAGCTTATTGAACGACAATATCACGATTTGTACTCTGTATCTGACATCTTTACACAGCAAAACATTGATTTTGCAGGTAAGCATGGCTATATGGAATGTGCATTTGGACTACGAATAAAGTGTCCATTATTAGCTACAACTGTACATAACACTACACTAACACCATATGCTGCTGTAGCAGAGGCTAGAAGCGCAAACAACGCTGTAACACAGTCCTGGGGCATGCTTATAAATAGAGCTCTTATTGCTACAAATAATATAATAGAACACTCTGATATGGTGTATGATATATATCCAATCAACACAATTCATGATGCAGCCTACTTTTTAGTCAAGGATGATCCGATGTCTGTGAAGTTTCTTAATGATACTTTGATTAAAGAGATGCAATGGAATGCTCATCCGAGCATTTTTTCAAATGAAGTGAAGATGGAGGCTAACCTGGAGATAGGTAAGTCTTGGGATAAACAATTTACTTTACCCAACAACGCAAGTATTGAAAAAATAAAGGAGATTATCAATGGCATTTAAATATACCAATAAGAATAATGTCTCTATGCCTTTAGCTGTATGGCTAATGCATGATGACTATGATTATGATGAACGAACAAATGTAATTAGTGCTACATCTTTACTTAAACCATTGAGAGCGTTAATACTCTCACATCAGAATAAAGGTTTAGATAAGACTGTAGACATTATGGACTTAGTAAGTTCTAGGATGGGCTCTGCTATACATGCTATTGCAGAAAAAGCTTGGAGTAATAGAGGTAATATTACTAAAGCACTACAAGCATTACAAGTATCTAACTTAGATGACAAACTTGTAATAAACCCTGACAAAGTAGAAAAAGGACAGATACCTGTTTATATTGAGCAACGGCATGAAAAAGAAATAAAAGACTATATTATTTCTGGAAAATATGACCTTGTTGTAGACGGTACTGTCTCAGATTACAAAAGTACATCTGTATGGTCTTATATCTTCGATTCTAACGCACTTAAATACACACAGCAAGCTAGCATATACAAATGGTTAGCACCTGATAGAATTACAGATAATACTGTACACATACAGTATATCTTTACGGATTGGTCAGCAGCACAAGCTGCAAGAGATCCAAGTTATCCTCAGACTAGAGTGATAACTAAAGAATATCCAATCTGGTCCGTAGAACAAACAGAACATTTTATTACTGAAAAGCTAGATTTATTAACAAACTACTTAGATACACCACAAGAAGGCTTGCCTGAATGTAACAAAGAAGAACTCTGGGAGTCTGACACTGTATATAAGTATTACAAGAACCCTGCCAAAATGTCTAGAGCAACTAAGAACTATGACAGTTTAGATGAAGCTAATTTAAGACTAGCCAATGATGGTGGAGTAGGTACAGTTGCTACTGTACGAGGCGAAGTAAAAGCTTGCAGATACTGTGAAGTATCAGAAATCTGTACGCAAGCTCAAAATTTAATACAACAAGGGAGACTAGTTTTATGAACACCTGGTACTACATAAAAAATTGGTTTAAAAAACCTAAACAATCCGAAGAAGTCCTAATACCACGCATTAAAACTCGTAAAAGACGAGACAATGCTACACTCACAAATAATCAAATTGACCAAATTCAAAAACTCTATACGCTTAGAAATGAATATGGCGTTAAAACTTATGCTGAGTTTACAAAATTTTGTAATAAAAAATTAGACCTTAACAAAAGCAGAAGTGTCTATCATCGCATTATAAATAAGCAAGGTAGTTACGAGAAATAATATGTCAAAACCTACTTACTTTAAATTCTCTGAAGAGATTGTAGACATACTTGTCGCTAAAACACAATCACAGAATCGTCATTTTTTCAGATTACTCGTAGCTTATTACTTATCTAAAGTAACTTCTATGATGCGATGTAATATTGAAACACGTGATAGAGGGGTTATACCTGTTAACTCATATGTTTTAAACTTAATGCCATCAGGCACAGGCAAAGGTTTCTCAACTAACATTATGGAAGAAGACATTATTGATGGCTTCAGAACAAGATTTTTAAGAGATGTATTGCCTGGTGAAAGTAACGCAGAGCTATTACAGATTGCTGCTAGACGTCAAATGATTAATCCTAATCTATCTTCTGATGAGGCTATGGCTGAAGTTCAGAAAGAATATGATGCTCTAGGTACATTAGCATTTAGTTTTGACAGTGGTACTGCACCAGCAGTCAAACAGATGAGACTCAAATTGCTAATGTCTAACGCAGGTTCTATGAATCTAGAATTAGATGAGGTAGGCTCAAACTTAACCAGCAATGTAGAAATGCTCAATACTTTCTTAGAGTTGTATGATGTAGGTAAAGTCAAACAAAAGCTGACTAAAAATACATCAGACAACAAGCGTGGTGAAGAACTCATAGGCAAAACGCCTACAAACCTTATGTTGTTTGGTACACCAACTAAGTTATTAGATGGTAGCAAAACAGAAGAAGAGTTTAAACAAATGCTTGAGACAGGCTATGCTCGTAGAATGCTATTTGGTTATACAAATACACTCAATGACTTTAAGAAACAAACAGCAGAAGAATTGTATGATGCTTTGACATCTACTAATGTTGTTAAAGATACACAGCGTATTAGCCAAGTTATTACTAACTTAGCAGACAGAAATAAATTTAATACTGTGCTAACTCTAACTAAACAAGATACGATTCACTTACTTCAATACAAGATTAACTGTGAAGCTAGAGCTTCTAAGTTAAAAATACATGAAGACATTAAAAAAGCTGAGCTATCACATCGCTATTACAAAGCATTGAAACTAGCAGGTGCTTATGCATTTGTTGAAGGTGGTAAGTCTATTACACAATATCATCTAGATAGTGCTATTCAACTTGTAGAAGACTCAGGTAAACAATTCCATCGAATCATTAACAAAGAAGGCTCATATGCTCGTCTTGCAAGATATATTGCAGATGTAGGTAAAGAGCTTACTCAAGTAGATTTGATTGAAGAGTTACCATTCTATCGAGGACCAGAAGCACAGAAAAAAGATATGTTGTCACTGGCTATTGCCTGGGGTTACAAAAACAATATTATTATTCGTAAAAGTTATATTGATGATATTGAATTTCTATCTGGTGAAGCACTGAAAGAAACTGATCTAGATAAGATACAAGTAGCTTACAGTACTGACATAACAAAAGACTTTGAAGGTGCAGTAACTAAGTTTAATCGTTTACACGAATTAGTTAGCACTGCAGGTTACCACTATACTGCACACAATTTCTTAGACGGTTACCGTTCTAGTGATAAAGCCATACCAGGTTTTAATTTACTAATACTAGACATTGACGGTGAATGTAGCTTGAATTCTGCTAAAGAACTTCTAAGCGAATACAAAGTACTGTTTGCTACAACTAAACGACATACTGAGAAACAAAACAGATTTAGAATTATATTTCCTATGTCTCACTACTTAAAGTTGAAACCTAGAGATTATTCTAAATTTATGGAGAATGTCTTCAATTGGCTACCATTTGATTGTGATACTGCAACTAAAGATATTGCACGCAAATGGATGTCACATGATGGACATCATTACTATAACGATGGAGAACTACTAGATGCTACTTTATTTATACCTCAAACTAAAAAAGCTATCGAGCAAGAACAAAAAATTCTCGATGCTCAAGGTATGAGTAATATGGAGCGATGGTTCTCTGACCGCATAGAAGTCGGTAACAGAGCATCTATGATTATTAGATACGGCTTTATGCTAATGGACAATGGCTATCCAAGAGATGCGATTGCAAACAAACTTGTAACTTTCAATGAACATATTACTGACCCTATCAGTCAAGAAGAAATTCATTCTAAGATTATGAGATCAATTGATAAAAAAATACTTCAGAAGGAGAGTAAATAATGAATAACAACTTAGTTTTGTTATGTGGCAAATCCGCTACAGGTAAGTCTGCAAGCTTACAAATGTTAAAAGACCCAGAGGGTGTAATGTATTTGAACTGTGAAAACAACAAGAAGTTACCGTTCAGATCTAAATTTAAAGAATTTACTATTACAGACCCTACCGATGTACCTGATGCTATTGATTCAGTACAAGACAATAACAAAGTACATACAATTGTTATCGACAGTCTTACATATCTTATGGATATGTTTGAGAGTACTAAAGTGCTTACATCTACAAATACAATGAAAGCATGGGGTCAGTATGCACAGTTTATGAAAAACATGATGGCACAGAATGTAGCTAACTCTAACAAGAACATTATCTTTATTGCACACACATCAGATATCTTTAATGAATCTGAGATGGTTAATGAGACTATGGTTAAAGTTAAAGGTTCTCTTATGAACACTGGTGTAGAAAGTTATTTCAGTACTGTTATTGGTTGCAAGAAAGTACCTCTTAAAAATTTAGAAGCTTACAAATCTGATTTATTGTCTTATAATGATGAAGAAAAATTGTTGGAATACAAATATGTATACCAAACTAAGCTGACTAAAGATACGGTTAATGAACGTATCAGGAGTCCTATGAGAATGTGGGACACACAAGAAACATTTATTGATAACAATCTGCAGCATATATTGGACAGATTGCATGAATATTATGACGACTAAAAAATTTTCAGACGTAGACTTAATGAAATTTGTTGACGGTGAATTAGATAATAAGGAACTGTCAATGGATATCATGGGTGAAGTTATTGCTAGTAACGAAGACGTTAAAGAACGTTTAAAAGTATATGCAGATACACGCAACATACTCACTAAGAAAGGCAATACTTTACTATTAAGTTTATTAAATTAGGAGACAACTATGTCAGCTTTAAAGTTACTATTTAATACGCTAACATTTTTTATGCTTAGCGTAACTACAGTTAGTGTTGTTTATATAGCACTATGGTTTGCACAATACGAACGTTACATAATTTAGGAGATACTATGACTTATAAAGTTGTAAAAGTAAAAGATTTAATTGAAAGTCCAAAAGGCATAGTAAATTCAACAGATAAAGCTGAAAATGCTAGAATTTATAAATTACATAGAATAATTGATTCAACAGGTAAAACAATTGGTTATCCTGATGAAGTTGAGCTTGTAATAGAAATAAGGGAGTTATTAAATGACTAAAATTTATAGTTTAAGCAGAACAGCTTTTTTTAATTATTATTTTAAAAGTAGAACAAAAGAACAAATTGCAGCTTTTGTATCTCCAATGTTTTTAAATATCATAAATAAAGATGTTTCTTTTGGTTTAGATGATTTATTACAAGAAATTGGTACAGTACCTTCTTATTTATTAAATAACTATCCTACTGATAAAAAACCTAATCAAGAGATAGATGTTAAATTTGTTAAATTAGTTTAGGAGAAACTATATGAAATCCATGAAAAGTTTTGAATCTATGTGGCGTAAAAAAGAATTAGCACAAAGAAAGATTAATGACGCTTTACAGGGTTATAATTTAACAAATACAGCTAAAGATATTTATGTTTTTACTGCTGCAGCACATAGTACTTGTATTACTAATATAGTAAATCATAATCACTTTGCTGACAAGTCGTTATCAACAATAAAACGAGCTGTATTAGAGTTAAAAGGAAAAAAATTACTTGTTGAGACTAGTTTAGCGTCTTTACAAGATGATAAAAGAGTTGTTTGGTTAACAGTAAATCAACATAGTACTAATGCCTGATACTAGAAAAAAAGCAAAATTAAGTAAAAACTTTGAAGAACAACGTAAAGAGAGACAAAACCGTGTCACTCCACGTATTAAAAAAGCTATAAAAAATAACCAAGACTTTTGGAAAATTTTTAATAACGCTTTTAAGAAAAAATAATATGAATGTTAAATTTAACATAATACCTGTTCCTGCTAGTAGACCTAGAGTTACAAGATGGTCTACTTACTATGGTAAGAAATACACTCAATTTAAACAAGATATGTCTGTTTTAACTGCAGATCTTAAGACTATACCTATGACAGGCAACATATTTGCTGAATTACAGTTTAATGTACCAATACCTAAGTCTTGGTCTAAGAAAAAGAAAGAAGCTAAAAATGGGGCATATTGTGACAATCATGCTGATATTGATAACTATTGTAAAGCTATATTAGATTCACTTAATAATATTTATTATGATGATGACAAACAGATCGTAATGCTTAAAGCTACAATGTTATGGGCAACAGAGCCTAGCATAGAATGCACATTTACAGAACTAGAAGATAAAGCTAGACTTGCACCTATGCCACCTATAAGTCCATTTGGAGATAATTAATGAAGTTGACAAAAAAACAGCTATGCGAAGCATTAGCTTTAGATTATGCAGATAGAGCAAGCAAAGGAGGCTTAAATTATGATGATGCTTATGAGCGTTATATCTTTAGATGCAAGCAAAGACCATTAGAAGAACTAGAACAACAATATAAAGTACAGGGACTCAGTTAATTTTATGATAGAATTAACTTGTCTCCCTGGAAGTGTATTTCAGATTTGACTAGTTTTTTACTGAGTCGTTAACGGATTTCAACTTAGTCTTGTTCCTAGTCAAATTTTTCAACGGTACGGCTACTATCGTATACACACGTAGTCATTCTTTAAATTTAGGAGAAATTATTATGGCAAGAGCAGCAAGAAAAAATACAATGATGGGCAATACTCAACGAAATAATGATAAAGAATTTCCTGCAACACCTAAAAGAAGACTTGGTAAAGCTGTTGCAACAAACCAAAAGAAATTTGGTACAAGAGTAGGTACTGGTAGTATTTCAGATACAAGAGCTAACGTAAAAGAAAAAGCTAGTCGTCCTGCATATGCAGAAACAGCAGCAAGTGTAGCTGCAGAAAAGAAAAAAAGAAAAAGATGGCAAAATCAAAGTTAGGAAGTGGTAAACGATTCAAAGCTTTAAAGAAAAAAGTAGGCAGTGCAGCACTCGCAGCACACATAGGTCGAAAGAAACATGGCAAAGCCAAATTCCAAAAACTTGCAGCCGCAGGTAGAAAACGTAAGAAAAAGTAGTTTCTATACGTTAGGGCATATATTTTTTTAGTACTACATTTAGTGCTTACAACTGATTAAGTAGTGTCCTAACTTATGGGAGACGCTAGTCCTTTGAGGCTAGCAAGGCTACAGCCTGAGTAAGCTAAATAGTCTATATAAAAAGTGCTTATATCTTATTTTATAGCGGTGCTCCGCACCGTATTTAACCAATCTATAGAGGGTTCTGTTACTACCTTTATAGATTTTTATTCACAGTAACTAAGGGAGATTTGTATTATGGGCAAATTTAGTATGCACGATGATATAAAATTAAAAGAAACTTCACTAGGTGGAGGCTCATATTTGTGGGACTCTGGGGTATATAAAACAATAGTAGATATGGCATACTTTGACCAATCAAAAGGCGGAGCTCATTCATTGAATGTAACTTTGTTAGGCGAAGATGGTAAGAAGTTAAAACAAACTATTTGGTTTACTAATCGCAAGGAAGAAGTGCACTTTATAAACCAAAAAGGTGAGAAAGATTACTTACCTGGCTATACACTAGCTAACAACCTAGCTCTAATCATTACAGGCGAAGATATTAATGAAGCGTTTGAAAATAGTGAAAAGAAGATGGTTAACGTCTATGACTTTAATGAGAAGAAAGAAAAACCAACAGAGAAGAGCGTAGCTACTTCTTTATTAGGTAAGCAAATTAAAGCCGCAGTCCTGAAGCAAACTGTCAATAAGAGAGTTAATGACGGTAGTGGTAACTATGTAGACTCTGCTGAGACTAGAGATGAAAATCAGTTAAAAGAATTTTATTTTCCAGATTCTGATTTAACTGTAGTTGAGAAAGCTAAAGATGCTACTGAAGCATTGATGATGCCTAAATGGGCAGAGCGTAACACAGGCAAGACTCTTAACAGAGTTAAAGAAGTTACAGGTTCTACATCTGCAGCTGCAAAGCCAGCAGGTAAGAAGCTATTCAATTAAGGAGTACTATGATTATTAAATTAAACAACAATGATATTCATGGTGCTATTAGAGGACTTCTACAGGATAAGAATATTATCGATAGCTATACTGATATAGAAACTACTATAACAGTAGGCAGAGGTGCTAATGCAGGTGTTACTGCAGAAGTTACTATAGTCGATAAAGACGAAACATCTTCAGAAACAACAGATAAAAAAGCAACGGGTATTAAACCACCTACTGCTTTATTTAACGATGAAGTGGAAGTTTCCGAAGAATCTTAAACTTATAGCTGGTACGACAGGGTTTACAGTGCTTATTATTGCCATTTTAGCCCTGTCAGTTATTGCAATACCTATACTAGCAGTCATATTTATTATGTTTGTAGTATATTTTATTGTAAAACTAATGTTGTATGATGTAGATGAAAATGAAGATGATTAGAATCCTTTACCCATTAGTATTTCAATACCTGGCGGTATAAGAGCTTGCTCTAAGTTGTTCTCAATACCGCCATAAGTTGGCATAAAGTTACCTGTTAAGATACTTGAATCTAATATAGTTTCAATATCTAAATCTAATACTCCATTTCCAAAAAATAACAATCCACTATTTAAAGGCTTTTCTTTAATTAGGTTAAATCCTGCTCGTTGAATTCTTACCCAGTATTTAACAAACATTATAAGACCCATATCATTAGCATAAGCTAAATATCTATTCAATGGTTGATCGTAGTTAACAAACGTTTCAATCATTGTTTTGTAAGCAGCATCCTCGCTTACTCCTTCTACCTCTGTTTGATGTTTATACAGAGCGTATCGTGCAATAAAATCACTTATTTGTAAGAAGTGCGTAGCTTCTTTAAATATCTTAGTTTTTTCACCAATGTAAGCAATATTTGCTATATCTAAAGCTCTACCTGAAATTAATTTTCCACCTTTAGTATCTTTTACTTTAGTAAATAATTTATTTCTATAAGTAAATTCATCTTGGTTTATATCTTCTGTAATTGAATTAAATAAACCTTGTGTTACAAAAGGTGCTACTTTATTTGCATTCATATCTGCAACAAGAACTTCACGTTTTTTAATCATACTTGCATTAGTTTGTAATGCAGGGAATGCTTTCATTCTAAAATCTAAATCTTTAAGTTGTTCTGCTTTTGTTCTATATAAATTCAACTCAATAGCAGCTTCACGCCAATATTTTACTAAGTACGGTATAGGTACTCCGTACATCCATGAAGTTACACCGTTACTTAAGAAGTTAACTGCTGGAACAATTGGTGTTTTAATTACAATGTTTATTTTTGCTTGACCAATTAATTCTTTCCAACCTTTTTCAACAACTTTAGTATAACGTTTAGTTCTATCATTGTACTGTAATGCATTTATATTAGACACTGATGGATTTTGATAACCAAATATTGTATCTAACAATCTACGTTCTACCCAAAACTCTTCTTTACCTGTTTCTTGATTTATTCTTCCATAATAAATAACATCATTTTTCATATTTTTAGTTAAAGGTGCATAATATTCATCTATGTGTGCTTTATCTAAAATATTTACAAACTTATTAGGTCGCTTAGAATAGTTTTCTTTTCCGTATTGATACATTAATTCAACTGCTTGTTTGTTTATAGATTCAGAACTTTGTTTATCAATCATATGACTTTGCATTGTTGCAAAAACTTCATCAAATTGTAAATCTTGTTTAAGATGTTGTTCTGTTAATGCATGACTTAATGTAAATCTGTATGTACTTACATTACCATCTTCATCAATCACTGGAATCATTGTAGGCTTTTTACTTAACTTACCTTTTCTAGACAGCTGTTCTTGTTTTCTTTTGGCTTTGTCTAGCTCTTTCATTATAAAGCCACTCATTTTTGGATTTCTACTTAGAATTTCTTTAAGGTCTGTTCCTTGGAATTGCATTGATGTCATTGAAGCAATACCTTTAGTTCTTGGCTCTGTAGGTGAATTGTAAATTACGTATAATCCATATTTTTCTGAAGTAAAGTTATCTACATCTGATATAAATGTATATCCTTCACTTAACATTTTTGCTTTATTATCAGGGTCACTTTTTTCTACTGTAAGTTTTGCATCAGAATCAGTAATATTAGCTATATAACCTTTAGTCATTAAAGCACCATTTGGATTACCGTCTTTATCTAAAAACAAAGTTTCTTTAGATTCTTGTTTAAATGCAATGTGGGCGCCTAACATACCAATAAAAGCATTTTCACTTTTAGAGTGTTCTTTTTGTGCAAATTCATTTTGCATAATTAAACTTACATCTTGTTTAGCATAATCTAGTTCAGATCTTTTTAATGCTAATAATGTAATATAAGTGTCTAAATCTTTTATCTCTTGTTCTTTATCTTGTTTTGGATATGCTCTATTTTTTGCAATGCTTTTGTTATAAATAGTAACTGCATTAAGTTTTTGTTGATACGCATAACTATCACCTGTAATCATGTATAAAGCTAACTGACTTGTTTGTAATCTATAAAAATTATTTTGTCTTATGTTTAATTTTTTATTACTTTCATAAAGTTTAATTGCTTTATCTAATTTTGCATCATCTCTTATTAACTCTAATATTTCATCTTGTGTAAATGCTTTATTTTCTAATAATGAAGACAAGTCTGTTTTTAACAAAACTCTTGTTATGCTTTCTTTTTGTGAAGTTGTTAAATCATCATAAGTTAAAAATAATTTTCTTACATTCTTTTTAGTGTTTTCTTTAAATGCAGTACGTTTACCATCAACATCATATTTTGATTGATATAGTAATCTAATAAAACTAAGTGGGTCGCCTCCAAAACCATTAGACCACAAAGCACTAGCATTATTTAAAAATGATGGCTTAATATTACGATAAATACTATTTAATTTCTTTTGTACTTCAGGATGTGTTTTAACAAAGTCTCTATATGATGATCCAAGATATGCTATTAATTTAGTGTCATATAGTATGTCTGCAAAAAAGTTATTTACTTTTCCATCTTTAGTTACTTTGTCTACAAACTTAATCCAATTGTCGCCAACAATATTAATAGAATTACTTGTAACTTCTTCAATAATTTTTGCGCCTATTTTATTTCCTTTATTAAGAGTTTCACGTATTAAATTTATTTGTAATGCTTTATTTAAAGCATTGCGTTTAGATTGATTAATGTCAACAATATCTCTAGTAAGTTCAAATATTTCTTGTTGTACAGATAAAGGTGCAGATGTTCTAGTAGTTAGTTTAGATAGTCTTTCATAAACTTCTGCAAAAAATTCTATTATTTTTTCAGTTACTCGTTTATTTTCATCTTTACTCCATAGAGGTATTTTATTAGACTCCATAGACTCTGTTTTTTGAACGATAAACTTATTTGTTAAGGTATATGCTAAAAATTCATCTAATCTAAATTTAGCGGGTACTGCGTTGCCAAATACATAATCATATTGTTCTTTGGCTGCTTCTATTTCAGCTTGTTTATTAGTTCTATAGATAATCTGTCCTGCAGCATCTCGATGCAAGAATACTTCATATGGTCTAGCTTCTGTTCTTTTAATTTCTTTAATTACTTGTAACCTTAGTTTCTCTAATCTACGTCTAAATACAGAATCATTCTTAATTACAAATCTTGTTAAGATATGTATTATTTCGTGAACATAAACTTCTTGTGATGTCTGTTCAGAATATGACCTTGGTCTAAATCTGTTGTAATTAACTTTAATAGAATTCTGCGTTACATTAGCAGAACCATCTGATTTAACTTTAGATTTGCTTAACGTTAATTTTGTGCTATCTAATATACTCCCAGCATTAGTAACAATCTCATCAAGCACACGTTGTAAATGTAATTGTTGTGTATTTTTATCTTCTTCATTAATATAAGAGTCAACACTTATAACGCCAAGCTTTTCAAATATAGCTTGTAAATTACTTCCTAATGAATTAGTTCTATAAACGAGTTCTAACTCTTTATCAATACTAGATTGTATTGAATTTAAATCTATATCACCAGGTATATCTGACTCATCATTTACTGCATCTAAAACGTCATTTAAATCATTAGATTTCTTTTCAGTTTTATCTTTTGGTTTAACATTATTAAAACCAATAGCTTTAAACGCATATTCATTAGCCTCTTTTTCAATATTAATAGCTTCTTCTGATAATGGGTCTAACCCTGTAACATTGTGCCCATTAACAATATGTCCTTGTTCATGTTCATAAATAAAATTAATGTATGCTTCAACACCTCCTGTATCTCTAATGTGTTTTTTAAACGCTTCTACATTAATGTCAGCAAAAACAATTTGTTTTTGTTTAGAATTTATTTTGTTTATTCCTGAACCTTTACCTTCTATATAAACCATTCCTTTGATGTAATCTGAAACAATTTGATTAATGTTAAATCTTATAGTAACTTCAATTCCTTCAAAACCATCAGTTAAAGGTTCACCATCATCATCTACATTCTCTAAAGGGTCACTAAAATCAATAGATCTAACGCTTGCTAATGATGGAATAGAATTATCTATTTCAACAGCTACAAATAAATCATCATTTAAACTATCAAAATAGGGTTTTTGTTGCTTTATCAGTTTATTAATAGTTTTTTTAGCTTGTTGATATACAGTTTGTCTTTCTTTTCTTTCTTCTTCTGCTTTTACTTCTGCTTCATTATATTCTGGATTATTTGCAATAATTTCAGCTAACTCTTCAGTTTCATATGCTTCACGCTGCTCACGCTCAAAAGCATCTAATGCTTCTTGCCCTGCATCAATAGCATTTGTAGGATCTCCCTGGGGCTCTCCTATATCTATTATTTCTTTTTCTACAGTTTCTACTGCTACTTTAGGTTTAGTAGTGTTAACAGGAGCAAGACTAGAATCTTTAATAGATTCAGGTAAAGGCATTTGAGATATAGTCCATTCAGTAACTGGACCATAAGTTTCTTCAAGAAGTTCTAGATTATCTAGTCTATCTTGTATTTTATCTATTAAATCACTTTCTAAATCTTTTAGAGTCATTCTAGATAACTCATTTTCATTATCTTTATTACCTTTGCTAATTTCGGTATTAATTATTTTTGCTCTATAAGATTCTTCTTGTAATCTTTCATTAACTGCTTTTTCAGTAACACCAAACTTTTTCATATTTCCTTTGATAACT
>Ga0055584_100002097_pt1 | contig 19686 bp, 25 predicted proteins | sample OSDHelmetaG_FD_58716 | JGI IMG/M metagenome (GOLD analysis project Ga0055584, IMG submission 58716) | Pelagic marine sediment microbial communities from the LTER site Helgoland, North Sea, for post-phytoplankton bloom and carbon turnover... | ecosystem: Environmental > Aquatic > Marine >... | reverse complement strand
CTTATTAGTAGTCATTAGGTAAAGTGTAGTTTGCTTATCGGGGCGGTGCCTCCCCCTTGGTCTATGCGTCACCTTTGGCGTTCTCCAGAACAAGGATTGCAGCCCTTGCTCTCTGGGAAGCGGATGCAAGGTGGTAGCTCAAGTAACCTCCAGCCATGGCTTGAAGCTCGGCCTGATAGCTACCGCCATACCCACGGCCTACCATCCAATCTTCCACCTCACTCATTGCGTTCAGGTCGTTGCAGTAGTTGGGCAGCGATTCAGTCTGACCGAGACGCCCGCAAAGCGTAGCTAGCCTTTCGTTTGTTTCTTGATTGTTCATAACAGCAGAAGGCGGAGCACCCAAACCCTTATCATCGGGTTGATGGATAGCTCGGTGGTCTACGTATCCGAATGGTTTACTCATATGCTTATCGGGTTGGCCTTCTCTGCTCGGACCCTAGCGGGATCATAGAACTCAACCACCTGACCGCCCGCGAGCGAGCCGCCCTCATGGGACACCGCGCCACGGACCAGCACCGTTTTCCGGCGCCGCTTGTGGCTCGCAAAGAAGGCTTGACGCTGCGCTTCCTCTGCTTTCGTCTTGGCCGCCACCCATTCGCGCTTGCATTGATGCGCCCATGATAGAGCATCAGCCCAAACCAGGCCCTCGGCCCGCAAGGAGCGTGCCGCCGCCATGACATCCCGCATGCTCACAGATTCTGCTAGGACTGCTTTTTCGGGCGGGTATGCGGTGCGGGCGAGCCTTAGCGGCATGGTATCTCCCGAATCTGGTTGGCAAACCGTGGCCCAATCTCAGGACCACCGAGGCGAACGCACAGCTTGGACAGCTTCACCAAGTCTTGGTAGTTCAGCACCCCGTTGGCAGCCTGGACCTTGCACTGCTCAAGCAGGCGCTCAGGTGTGAGCCGCCTCCCAGTCACCGCTGCCAGCCGCTCCACCTTCTCAAGACGCCATAAGACCTGCTGGTTCGCCTCACCATTGACGCCCCTATCAGTGGGCTCCGTGCCGATCGTGAACCCATCTTGTTGTTCTTCAGCGAGTCCAGGAGCTGCCCGCAAATAGCCGATACTCCGAGACTCCTTCGCCTCGATCCTCGGCCGACGTGCTTTCTCGGTCACCTTACCGTAGGACCACTTGACGCTCCCTGTGACATCTTCGATCCGGATTTCTTTGAGCCCCGCGCGATTGTGGTTCACAAACGGAGCTGACCGGCCGTTGTTCGCCTGGTCGGCGACCCGTTCAGCGTTCTCAAATTCCGCCTTCTTGCGGATTTCCAATATCTTAGCTTTAGTTAGTTTCATTGTTAGTTGGCTTGGTGTGGCAGGAGGTTCTTCAACTCGGCCTTGATCCGGGGATCTGTGTTACATCTACACTTTACACGGCTTTTTGGACACTTGTCTACCCCTTTCTCTCTATATCTGCTCTTTTCTTATACAATCCGGGTCTTGGCTGGGATTCTGGGTGTCTGTGGATGATCTGATCCTCCCTTGTATCTCAATCATCCTTGTTTTACCTCTTGGATTCACCCCCGACCGAAGGGAGGGAAGGGTGGAGACGAATCAATTGATCGAGATACCCATGTTTTATGGAAACTATATGAAGATTTACCCTTGTAATTCAGAGATTCGACTGTATTGTCGACCGCTGTTCCTGACGGGGGTCAACAATATAGCTTCCGTAAGTCACTGAGGGTGAACGAGTTACAGTTTTTGAATATTGTGATGAGTGGGGGCTAAGAATGGGTGCCTGAATTATTTTGAAACGGCACGAAAAAGCCGCCACCCGTTTCCCAGATGACGGCTTGAGGTAATACGCTAGGCCTTCACGCCAACGGATCGTGGTCCGGATAGGATGGCATTGTCCAGAGAGGCCAATCAACGTCGATTTCCAGCTGGTCGAGATGGTCTCTCCACATCCCAATAGGGAAGGTGAATTTCCCATTCTCCGTAACGAGGCGATGACATGGTTTGCAAAGGGTGACTAGATGGTGAAGCACGTCCTCTTCAAAGAGATCATACTGGTCGTGGTGTACCTCCAGCTCTTCTTGTTCGAAGGAGACGCCGCACTTTATGCACGTATAGCCGTCGTGCTCCAGGCGCTCGGATCTTTTCCCCTGCCAGTGCTCCGACTCATAGTAGGCGTCCCTCATCGCCGTAGTAGTGCTGATGAGCTGCGGCTTTTGATCGGGGATAGGCATGTGGTAAGGTTTCTTTTTAGAGCCACAACCCTCAATGGTGAAGCCCCAGCTATGTCGAAGCCGGTGAATGCAGTTGGGGACCGATGCACGGTCGACATCGAAGTCAACCATCTGGAACCGTTCCCCGGATCGGAGTTGATTGAGCGTTATTTTAAGCTTCTCAATGAGTTCTTTCTTGTTACGGGCGTCCTGCCCATCTTCTCTACGTGACATGATGTGATTGGGTTTAGTTACATGCTCAGTGAATTATCTCACTGAATTACAGAAATGAATTACACGAGATTCGAACAGGTGTCAACCACCCGTGTAATTATCTTGATGGATTCAGTCGGTAGTAATAATACACGCCATCCACTCTCATATCCTGCAGCTCTCCGGATCTCTTCAGTTGTTGAGATGCATCAATTTGCTTCTTCATTCTGAAGTCGGTTCCCGGGTAGTACCGCATGTGGTCGTCCATGAACTGGTCACAGATCGTGTTCACCAAAGTACCCAGACGCCCGATGGTCTCTGGCGTGGGCACCTCGTCTATTAGGGGCGTGAGCCGTCGAAGCTTCTCTACCGCTGACTCCGGATCACCCGCATCACGCAGTTGCTCATCGAAGTCCTCGACATCGGAGGCGTTTTGAACCGCACGCCACCGGACACCGTTGGTGCCATCCTTGCCGTTAGACTCGATCCGGCCTGTCCTGATGAGACTGAGTTTAGCCCTATCAAAAGCACTGCCCCCCATGTCCAGCTCCACTGCCGCCCAGTCTTTCCAGTCCTTGGCGCGCACCCACTCCTCGGTGGTTTCTTCCTCGAAGTAGGCCAGAAGGGTCAGCTCGGGGTTGGCCGGTTCTGGTCGGTTGGCCTGCCCCGTGTCCGGCTGCAGGTCAGGGGCGGGTACTAAGAGAGCGTCCTCTCTCCGAAGACAGAAAGGCTTCATTGGCGCGAAACGGCGCAAACTGGCCTGAAAGGTGAACGCCTCCGGATCCTCTGGATCTTCCTGGTCGTGCGGTCGCAGGCTGCAGACGTTGTCTGCGTTCCGTGCGAAAGCACCGGCACCAGCTGCCATGTCCATGTGTGACTTGCCTTTCTGAGTGCCTTTGCTGTGGTGGAGCGCTGCGATGATTGAAGTCTTGGTGCCCTTGACCGTCTTCCTCAGTGCCATCAGTGCCCGGGTGACATCACTGTTAGAGTTCTCGTCGCTCTTCTCATCTCGGTTGATGAGCAGATAAACCGGATCGATAATGACGATGTCGAATCTGCTCTCGTTCAGCTGTCCCTGAATCTCCTTGATAATTTTATCCTGTGTTAGGTCAGACTTCTCCAGGTTCATGTGCACGAGGTTGTCTAGGTCTGAGGAGTTGAAGTTCCCTATCAGATCATTGTCACCTAACACTTTCATACCTCTAGAGTAGAACGTATCTTTGCCTAGCTCGAAGTCGACGAACAGTGTCCGCAGTTTCCGCACAGGCTTGAATGCACCCCACCACTCCAGGCCCAGAGCACAGTGTATGCTCAGGTCTATCAATGACCAAGACTTGTTGGTCTTCGATCCGCCTGACAGTGTCATCAGTTCCTTCTCTCGCAGAAGCCCAAAGATGAGTTCTGGTCTGAGCTTCGGCTTCTTTGTTAGGAGGTCAGAGAAGGTGTTGATCTTGTCGTGTCGCCACTTGTTCTTGTCCTCCTCGTCTTTCTTTGACGTCTCGACTTCACCATCATCCGCTAAGTAATCCTGCGCATCCGACTTCTCGAGACGCTCTCGCCCCTCCGTCCCACCGTAGTGAGACATGAGGCCCCATCCGGCTTTCTCCGGATTGTAGCGCGTCGCCGCCCTGGTCACCTCGTAGGGACGGGTGACGATATCACCCAGGACTTCGAGCATGATACCCGAGGCCGCCTCCTGACCCAGAGCCTCACAACATGCCCAGGTCATCCTGGTAGCCTCCTCTGTGTGAATCAATCCGTCGTCGAATGGGTCTTGATTGTTCTCGGCGATGCCTCTGATCTTGTGCAGAGCCTCCAGGACCACAGGAACCGGAAGACGCTTATTCTCATCACTCTCATGGAAGACTGTCGCCTTGCTACGCTCGGATTCAATCCAATCCGCGTCTCCCGTGAACGCCTGCCACGGCTCCTCGTCGAGATACGCGTCGGGGTCGTAGCTGAGAAACAGGGGATGCGATGGGTTGATTGACCTATCAATCTCACATGGTCCCATGGTGTTGAACCACTCGGCAGCCTCACGCATGCAGGACGTCAGAACCAGAGCATCGTCGGACTCCTCGCACGAGCCGAGGGCTTTGATGCCACCGCTAGGACTGCGAAACGCCAGAACAACGTGAGGATCCTCACAGACTGCCTTGAACAAATCATCGTATCGCTCAGGGTCGACCTTGTCGAAGTCGAGCTGGATCAAACTGTTAGGCTGTAGGTTGCGGGGTTCTCCCGCTGCCCGGGTGTCGATGACACCGGTCGGTTGGATCATCGGAGACAAGAGTCTCTTCTGTCTTTGGTAGGACGGATCCTTGTTTGTGCGTAGAGTAGTCAGATCATCCCGGACACGACGCAGCGTGGCACTACGTTGGATGATCGAGTGGATCTTCTTGAGTGAGAGGGTCTCTTCGGGGACTACTTCAGCGCCGCTTTTGAAAAAGCTGCAGAGATGGCGCATAGGCTAGTCCTCGGTCTCGTCTGCTGGGTAGTTAGCTCCGTGAGATTTGCGTAGTGCGTCCATGACTGCCTGAGGTTCGTAACGCGGCATGGGCTTCGTAGGCTGCCCAGTTTTAGGATTGGTCCCGCTCGAGATGTAGAGAGTAGGGATCGCTTTCTTGGCTGTCAGGTCCCGGATGAGGTTGATCGAGACACCGAGGACTTTGGCGAGCTGCGGCTGGTTAAGAAGTCGGAAATCCGTGATGTCGGAGACGGCTTCGGTAGTGGGGTGGCGTTCTTTCGTTGACATTATGAAGAGGTAAGTGTTGATTAGTGTAGTTAGTTGCAGAGAGGCTGAGTAGGTCTCGGTGGGGGGTGGCAGTCCACCCCTCACTCTCTACTCTTACCAGGGCAAGAGCCTTCTGTAAATTAAAAAGCGTAGAGAAGCGTTGACCCTTCCAGAAAGGTGTAGTAACAGGTAGCCAATGCAACGTTACCTAACCTTTTACGAGACACAGATCGTCCTGATCGCCCTTGAGACCCGACTAGACGAGGTCGTCGATGCGGTCGTCGATGCGGTCATGCAAGATTGGCTTGGGCTTGGGTTTCTGCTCCCGCCAGAGCCTGATCTGCTTACCAAGACCGCTATCATAACTCGCGCTGAAATCCGGCGCAGAGCCTTAGACATCCGGGCTAGTCACTTCGTCCCACCGGGCAAGATCGTCGAGCGTCAGATCATCCGGGCGTGTTGTGATGAGGCCAACTGGTTGACCATCGTCCAGGCTAAAGAGAAAGCGGGGGACATCACCGCTCTGCAGCTGAATTCTTATCACAAGGTCGCCAACGGCATGGCCCGACGCATGGAAACTGAACTGAAGGAGATCAGAGGATGATTGCTGATGCCTTCGTTATGCTTGTCGCCTGCGTTCCTGCAGCGATTGTTGAAACCAAGTATTTCAAAGCGAACGATCAAGCGCAGACATCCCCGACCGAGAGCGAACTATGAAAACACCACCGACAACCAGACCGCCAAAATTCTCCAACTTAGAGCGGATCGGAGATTGTTCGGCCGCGTCCTGTTCGATACGTGAGTGCGAGGGCCGTTGCAGCGTGAAGGGGAGATGCCGTGGGGAGATTGGATTCTACTACACGTTTACGGGCGCGAGATGCTGGGGCGGGAGTTACTACTGTGAGGAAGGAGCACAGATGACCCGCGAATGGGGGTATCGAGTCGAACGGGTTTGCGGAACGTGTGATGGGTCTGGGGGTGTCGATTCGGGTGGCGTGACTCCGTGGGGCGCGGCAGCGATGGATGAATGCCCCGAGTGCAAAATCTTTAGAGCGAACGATCAAGATTTAATATGACACCACAAGAGCAACTAATTAAAACCATTAAAGAGAAGGAACATAGAAGCTTCTATAGAGAAGTCGATGGCTTCATGGTTTACCAGCCCATAGGTGGAGGCTTTCTTGAGGCTTGGCATCTTAGGGCAATAGCTGACTACCTAGACGCTGAGAACAAAGAGTGGGAGGAGCAGATAGCGAGATATTTAGCATAACGCTGGTGATGACTCAGCCCGAGCTATGAAGCGGTTCTTGAACCAAGCACTTCGCTTGCTTGAAGACGCCAAACTGTTAATCCTTACCGTCATCTCATCATGAAATACGACGAAGACCCCTATGTCCTGAGACAGCGCATCCTCGATCTAGAGAATGATATCATCCAGAGAACAGCCCACTACCAAGAACGATCTCACCTTCAACTGTCATTCATCATGGTGCTGCTGGGGATGATGATCCCCTTATCTATCGGCACTTACAAACTCCTTAAACTCCTATACACGCTATGAGTGAACCAGCCCCGATTAACAAAACTGACATCATGAAATTACCCCAGAATGAGACGAGCGCTGCCGATCTCCGTGAGATTCGCCGAGCATACTGGCTGACTGAACAAAAGCGCATTCTTGAAGACTTCTTCCCCGACCGCGCTAAACTGACCCCTCAACAGATCAGGAGGATCCAGAAACGAGCCCGGGACCGCCAAGCTGAAATCGACGATGCGGAAAGCCTGCTTCAATCATCCGGCGCATCCGTTGTGTTTGGACCACGAACGTCGGAAGCACTGGTCTTTCAGCTCACCGATACAGGTGCGGCGGTTGTTACCAAGCTCCCCAAGAACCCTGTGCTTCTGCTCATCGGGACCGATGACGATGAGGACGTCACGGAGGCAGAGATCTTCGACATCTGCGTAGAGATCGGTCGCGCCGGTATGGAAAGGAAGGCCTCTTTCTGATGGACATCCCGACACTATCCGCCACTTCCGGCATCGCCAAGGATACCCTCTACTCAAGGCGACAGCGTCTCCTAGAGCAGGGTCTTCCGGTGACAGAGGCGGCTCTGACTCGCCCGGTGTCGCCGACCGGCAACGGTAAGGTCCCTAAAGAATATGGGGGTAGAACCATCCAGGGGTGGTTCAACTACTACGAGATGTGGGGCCATCACACGCCCAGCAAGAGAACGATCAGGACCGACTTCCAACGTGGAACGGATCGTGGTTTAACTTACGAGCAGATCGTGGCAAAACAGAAATCCCGATGGGGTTGCATGGAGACCAGTCTATCACTATGAGAAAGAAACTACCTAAACCAATGCGTAAGACGCAGGGGATCTTCCTTAGCAAGGATCATCTTCTGCCCATACGGCAGATCATCCGGGCGAAGCTCCGAATCAAAACCAAGCACATCATCTGCCGGAGGAAGAACGCCACCGGTAACTGTTTCCAGACCGTGGCTATCCCTGATGGCACGGGGCGCATCCCAGGATGCACGGAGACAACGATCGTGAACTATGAACCTATCGAGGTCAAAGGGCAGCCCGGCGTGTTCCGGACGGTCACCGAGACCATCTATCAAGGCCCTATCAATAAGATTCCAAAGGCAGCCATTGGCCGCTCCAGAGATGGTCAGTCCTACATCTACGGCAGCGCCTGGGCATACTAACTAACTAACTAAATACCTACTCACCTATGAACGCTTTTTCTATCAACGAACCACTACTGTTTGATCGCACCTCCACAGATGAACCTTACACGAAGGACAGTAAAAGGGCTTTTAACTTCGGACCCATCCAAGCACTCGCCTTCGTCGGGTGTGGAGCCGCTACCATCTTCTCAACTTACACGAGTGCGATGGAGTATCACAATAATCTTGGCTCTATCGCTGGCGCTGCTATTCGTACTGTTGGCGTGCAATCCTGTATGGTCGTATTCAGTGCTCTTGCTGTTATGCAAGTTTTGCATTGCCGTCGTGCTGACTGGCTTGTTCGTCTTGGTTGTCTGTGTGGTGCTAGCATCTCTGTTCTTCTAGCACTGTTCATGTTCCTCGACTCGGCGTCGACGTCGTTCTCTTACCAGGACTACAAGCTAGGCCTTCGGACTGGGAGTGAGCGGGTCCTGGAGGCATCGATCCACCAGCACGACGATGATGTCGCCGCTCTTCGCGATCGCTACAACGGTCTTCTATCTGACGTAAGCGACCGACGAGCCGAGCTGACAGAGGAGCATGCGCGACTCTCGGACATCGTAGGTCCTGCGGTCAAAACCGGATCGAACCTTAAAAAGGGCTACAGCGACGCCCTGGCCACGGTGCAGGGTGAGCTCAAGGCGAATGGTCTTCGTCGTCAGACTCTGAACAGTGAGCTGAGCATAGAGCTCGCTGAGCTCCAGGCGAAACGATCCGCTGACGCGGTATCTCTCCGCTCTGCCAACTCATCGGGCGCCGGTAGCCTTGCGCGATTCGGTGTAGGTCTCTCACCGTCGCACGTTCTCATGGCCCGGACTGGGTTCTTTGAGGCTACACTGCTGGCGCTCGGTGGGCTCTTCGGAATTGGTCTCTTCTACAGCAAACGAGCCCGGAACTACAAGACGACCGCCATTCACCTGGGAAGCTTCGCTGTTATCTTCACGATCGCTGTCTCCCTGTTCGTCCTGGAGGTGTCCAAAGAGGCGGCTCCTGCGAACACAGTGGTTCCAGTGGTTCCAGTGGCGGCTGACGACGACGACCGGATGTGGTTCGACAAAGATGGGCTGCCTGCCCATGATGAGGGCTGGGATCCGGATACTGAGTTCGATAAGATGGGCCCAGGTGGTCTGGACATGGATCAGGCGTCTCTACCCATCCCCAAGGACCTCTACGTCGCTGTCATGGCGCACGTGCCTAAGGCTGACCGTCACTGGGTGGCAGCCGTGCCCAAGGTGGAATCCAGCTACAATCCGGCGTGTGTCGGTGACGGTGGCTGCAGCGTGACCGGGTTCCAGATTCACAAGCGCTACCACCCTGAGATCTACGCTTCGCTTGACGGAGACTGGACCAGCTGGGATAAAGGGGTGCAAGCCTACCTCGCTGTGATAGAGAAGCAGTCCCAGTGGCGCGGATCTGACAGCGTTGAACGGAAGATTCGATACTACGTAGACGGGAACTCCTGGAACAAGGCCAAGGCGAAGCGCTACTACGACAGAGTCATGACACAAGCACAAAAACTGAAACCTCTATTCTCATGAAACAAGAAAAGTTCTACATATCGGTTGCCACGAATCATACCGGCGTGGTATATGCCGTGGACACCACCCAAGCGGACGGCACTAAGACTGCCAAGAGTTTGGCCGAGCACGCGGACGTCCAGCTGCTCAAATTGACACTCCCGAAAACCCGAAGGCAACAAGCCGAGCTGTTGATGTCGATTTACAATCGATTCGATATCTCAACTAACACAGAAACCGTAAGCATACATGAAAACCGAAATCCTAGAAAGCCTACTCCAAAGCGTAAACGCGCTAACCCAAACCCTGAACCTGCTCCTAAACGAGCAATCAGAGACACCACCCCAATCGACCAGCTCCACGGCGACGCTTACAACAAGCGAGCGCTTGAAGAAGCAAGAAGCAGCCAAAGCCAAGGCAGCAGCCAAGAAGGCCGCTACCAAGACAGCCTCAGAAACCCCAAAGGATACCAAAGACCCCAAGGGGCCCAAGACCAGGCCCATTTTCCTGGCTTGGAAGCCCGCAGAGTCTGAAGCATCTGAACCACTCACGGTCGGTGAGGTGAAGAAACTCGCAGGGACCTATGTCTCTTCCCACAGCCTAGCAGAGTTTAAAGAACTCATGGTGGGTCTCGATATTAAGGACATCTCGGCTGCTGACAAGGCAGGACGTCTTCAGGAAATCGTCGACGCTATCAACGCTGATGAGTAGGCAGCCTAGACCTGTCCTTCTCCGCCCATCCGATAAAGCTTGGCCTGAATGCTCCATGGCTCCTTGGCTGCTCGCGCAGCACGAGGACCGGATCATCCAGAACGACGACGAGGAGTGGTCTGCAGAAGGCACCGACGCTCACAACCGAGCTGAGGCTTATCTCAAAGCCTATGTCGCAGGTGAGAACCCAGAGGCTCCCACTGACGAGCTGAAGGTCTACACGGACTATGTCACGTCGACGTATGATGTCTGGAAAGAGGACGACGCCATGTTGCTCGTTGAGCAGAAGGCGCCTCTGCCACATGACCAGGATTACCTGGGCACCGTGGACGCTGCGATAGTAACGGATGACAGGCTTCACATCATCGACCTCAAGTGGGGCCAGGGTGTGAACGTCAGCCCGACCTTCAACTCGCAAACGGCAATCTATGCCCGTGCGTTCTACGACTCCCTGACTGCAGTAGGTCTAGGGGTGGAGATGGATTCCACTGACATGATGCTCATCACGATCGTGCAGCCCCGATACAGGGGTGACAATCCGGTCAAGACTTGGTCGATCACCTTCCAAGAGATGATGGACTACACGGATCTGCTCGTCTCGAAGGCTGAGCTGATCTATGAGAAGAAGAATCTGCGTTTCAATCCGTCGGATTCGACCTGCCAGTTCTGCGATGCCAGACCATGGTGCACTGCTTACAACGGCTGGGCACTGGAGAACCTCCCAACGATGGAAGGGGCCATCCCGGCTATTGAGGACGAGACGCTTGTCGATCTCTACCTGAACCGCAAGAAGATGGTCAAGTGGATCAACAACCTGGAGAAGCACGTCACCAAGTCGGTTTCCGAAGGTGGTTACCTCTCCAAGTATCTAGGATTCGCTCCTGGCAAACGCAAGGGCAACACAACCTGGGAGGAGATGACAGAGAGGTCCTTTGTCACTCGTCTTCGGAAACTGTTCCCATTCATCAAACGAGAGGAACTCTACAAAGAGATACGCCTCTCACCAACGCAGGTTCGTGGTCAACTGTTAGACGCTGAGCAGTCCGCACTGATTGACGATCTGACCTTCCGCCCCGATCCTAAACCAACGATTGTCCCAATATCTGAAGTGCCCCCTCCCGATGAGGAAGTCACGGATCTATTGGCCTAAACCGAAACCCGTAAACACCATGTCCGAAACGAAAGGTAAGTATAAGTTAGTCAAGAAAGTAGAGAACGCCCAGCACCTTGAAAACGGTGATGGCAAAATCCGGGTAGTACTGGATGGCACTCTGTCTTACCCTCACATCATCACACCACAGGGGGATGACACTCAACCCGACAAACCACCTCGCTACAACTTGGTGCTTCTCGGGGAGCTGGATAGCCCAGCACACAAGCTTCTCGAAGCTGCGCTCAAGAAGGCCGGGAAGAACTACTTCCCAGAACTCAAGAAGGTAAACACCTCTTTGAAGAACGGGAACGACAAGCCGGACGAGAACGGCTACGAGGGCAAGTTCACCATCGGTGCCGCCAACACGGAACAGCCCCAGCTGTTCATCGGTCGGTCTCCAATGGATCAAGGCGAAGAGAGGAAGTTTTACCCAGGGGCCCAGGTGCGTGTTGTCGCCACCCTCTGGAAGCAGAACAACCAGCACGGCAAACGCGTTAACCTGTCTCTCGATATGGTGCAATGGACAGCCGATGGCGAGCGCCTTGGCGGCCGTGCCCCGATCGCTTCAGACGATTACCTCGCAGACATCGACATCGATGACGAAGAGGACGAGCACGATCCACTAGCGTAGCAATCCGGGGTATCCTCCCCACCGCCCCAGCCGCCTCCGCGTTTTCCTCTTTTCCGCGGAGGCGGCACTCTTTAACGCAAAAGCTAAGCTACACACGGAGACCGCCCTCCTAGGGTGGGCCCTTTTTTATGGATATCAATATTGACCTGGAGACCTTCTCCCGTTCGAACATCCGAGACAGTGGGACGATCCGGTATGCAACTGACCCGACCACCGAGATCCTCATGGCCGCCATCTCGGTCGATGGTGACCCTTGCATCGTCTGGCTCCCTCCATCGATGCGCCCGATCTTCGGTCGAGCTGAATGGGACCGTGCCGACGAGGTTCTCGAGTATTTGAAACACGACATCCAACCAGATGACGTTGTTAGGGCGTTCAATGCGCAGTTCGAGAAGTTCTGCCTTTCAGCACAAATGGAGATCAGCATCCCATCCGAGAATTGGGTGGACACGCAGATAACTGCGAGACGAGCCGGTTTCCCCAATGACCTCGCCACGGTCGCATCCATGTGCATCGGTGAGAGTAAAGACAAAGAAGGGACGCGTCTGATCCGCAAATTCTCGATCCCCATCTCCACCGGCAAACGTAAAGGCGAACGACGCTACGGCTGGGAGGATCCTGCCGACTATGACAAGTTTATCGACTACTGCATACAAGACGTTGTCGTCGAACAGAAGGTTTCCCAGAAAACTAAGCCATTTGAAGCGAAGGCCTCTTTTAGGGTGGGGACAATTTTCACGGATCGAATGAATGAGAAGGGCATCCCCGTCGATGTGGCTACCGCTAACCATGCAATTAAATTGCGTGAGGAAGCTGAGACCACGGTGGAGGCTGAGTTCTATGACACCGTAGGCTGCAAGCCATCACAACGTGCGCAGTGTGTCGACTGGTTCAACGACCAAGGCTATCAGTATTCCAGCCTGGATGAGGAGCACGTGACCCGTGAGTTGGAAGTCGACAAGTCGATGACCGAGATCGGTCAGAAGATGATGCGCCTCCGCTACAACATCGCAGGCTCTGCCGTTAAGAAGTTGGACAAGATGCTAGCGATGGTCATGCCAGACGACACCGTCAAAGGTGTCTTCAGTTTCGGAGGTGCCCAACAGACAGGGCGCTGGTCATCCCAAGGACTCCAGGCGCAGAACCTCAAGAAGCCGAGCCAAGGCATGGACACCTCTGCGTTCTATGAGATGCTCAAGAACCGTGCTTCGCTCGAAGAGATCACTGCCGTCTACCCAGACTATCATCATTATCTAGGCTGTTCGATCCGGCACTTCCTCACCGGTCCCTACTGTCTCTGTGACTACGCTGCTATCGAGGCTCGCATCATCGCTTGGCTCGCTGGGCAGAATGATCTGCTTCAGCATTTCAGAGACGGTCGAGACGTCTACCGTATCATGGCGGGCAAGGTGTTCCGTGTTGATCCGGATGGGATCGGCAAGCCTTCACCTGAACGTGACCTTGGCAAGGCGCTGGTGCTCGGTGCTGGCTTTGGACTAGGAGGCAGGGGGTTCTTTACACAGTCGGCTGACGTCATCGTCGGTGGCGAGACTGAGGAGGATAAGGTGGAGATTGCCAGCGGCTACATTCAAATCTGGAGAGAAGAGAACCCTGACATCGTGGACTACTGGCGTGAGTGTGAGAACGCCGCGATGAATGCGATCAGAAACCCGGGCAAGAAATACAAGGCCCGAATGCTAACATACTACTACGGCAACTTGAAGGGTCGGGCCTACTTGATTTGCAAGCTCCCGAGTGGGCGCTGCCTCAACTACCTGGACGCCAAGATCAAGTTGGCGACCACACCGTGGGACGAGAAGCGTGAGCAAATCCACTACTACGGGAAAAGCTCCACCCATCGTTCCTACCAGTGGCACAAGATGTATGGTGGAAAGTTCGTGCAGCATGCCACCCAAGCTACAGCTGCAGACGTCATGGTCAACGGTTTCAACAGCCTGTGTCACGCAGGATACGATGTCCGCATGCTCATCCATGATGAGTCCTGCATCCTCTTGGACGATGACCAGATGAACGACCCTAACATTGGGGATGTGATCGAGGCGACCATGTGCGAGCCTGCCAGCTGGATGGCCGGGCTTCCCCTTGTAGCGGAAGCTGAGTTTCGACCATACTATTCCAAATGAGAATTGACGATGACTTCGACAAAGCTCTCAAGCCACCCCGACCTCCTAAGGAGACGAGTCTGGAGTCACGGCTCCGAGAGTGGTGCGTCGCGCATGGTTGGATCTACCAGAAGAATGAAGGTCCCCGCAACTTCCCGGATCGTACCATCATCGGTCCGGGGTGGGTCTGCTTCCTGGAACTCAAACGTAAGGGGCACAAGCCCCGGATTGGTCAGATTCAGACCATCCATACACTGCAGGACCTCGGTCACCACGCTGAATGGACTGATGATTTCGACCAGGCAATACAAATACTAACAAAGATATCTAATGAGCGATAAAGAACTACCAGAATCACTAATTAACTTCGGAAAGTCACGACCGGAGAGAAACGACGTCGTCATTCAGATGATGAAGGGTCTAGAAGTAGAATCCGGGGGGGACAGCATCCTGGCTTTGGATATCCTCGTGACCACGTTGCATTTCTTCATCCTCCACTGTGCCGAAACCAAGACAGGTCTTCCGCCCGAGAGCGTCTGCAGGGTTGTCACTGACCTCCTTGGGACCTACAAAGGCGACCCTAACACAGAGGAGTTCGATAAAGAGTGCCGGATCCCGGACGAAAAAGAGGAGGAACTGCTCAAGATTATCGATCCGGACGATGCTGACTGACGCCCAGAAGATCGGCACCGCATGGCTGCGAGAACGTAGGCGCGGCATCTACGCTGCAGGTGCGGGCCTTGGAAAGACACGCACGACGATCGAGGATTTTCAGTTCCACCAGTTGTGTGGTGATGCCCAGGCCATGATTGTCTTTGCGCCAAAGAATGCCAGTCTTCTCACTTGGCCTGACGAGGTTGGGAAGTGGGCTCCTGGGCTAAAAGTCAACGTGCTGAACCAGACCTGGGAGTGGGACGACTCCGATGTCTACGTGGTGCACTATGACATTGTGAAGAAGCTAGTGGCGTTCGTTAAGAAGACGAAGTTCTGGCCCTGTGACTACGTTGTGCTCGATGAATGCACCTGTGCTCGCAACCCGGAAGCCGTTCGTATGGTCCAGCTCGCTCCTATCCTGGAGCGGGCTTCTTTCGTCAGGGGGCTCACCGGAACCCCTAGACCTAACACAGAGGCAGATGTCTACGGTCAGTGTCAGGCTATCTTCCAGAGTGACAATCCTTTTGGTGACAGCAAGCACCGGTTCGAGCGGACCTACTTCGAACAGGGTTACATGCGATGGGACAAGACGCTCAAGGATGGCGCTAAGGAGAAGATCCGGGGAAAGCTGGAGGGCAGGATGCTCTGCATGAAGTCGAGCGAATACCTGGACCTGCCTGACATTGCCTACGTCGACGTGCCTATCAAGCTCCCGCGGGCGCTGCGCACCCAGTACGATGAGTTGAAAGAGAAGCTCTTCCTGGAACTGGACGACGGAGAGATCACCGCAGTCTCTGCCGGTGTCCTGGTGAACAAGCTGCTGCAGTTCACATCCGGCAACATCTACGAGCAGCTACCCCACCCAACGATCGAGGGCAAGATGATCAAGAAGGTGCACTACCTGCACGACCTGAAGACGAAGGCGCTCCTCAAGATCAAAGAGCGACCTCTGCTGGTGATGAGAAACTTCCAGCACACGGGTGTCCCAGGCGCTGTGCACCTTACCCCCGACAACGTCCCGGATTGGAACGCTAAGAAGATCCCTCTAGCGATCGGACACCCTGCGAGCATTGGGATCGGCACCAATCTGCAGGCCGGAGGATCCACCCTGTGCTGGCATACCCCCACTTACTCCCTACTGGATCGCATCCAGGCAGAGGCAAGACTGTGGCGGATGGGCCAGAAAGACCCGGTGGTTGTCTACCGGCTCCTTGTGGAGAACACTGTGGACATCGCTGTCGAGGCTGCCGTGGCCATGAAAGACACAGAGCAGGATGCACTCATGAACGCACTATCAATAACAAGAAAACTATGAGCTACGAAGAATATTTAGTCTGGCGCGAAGGCCAGAAGGACCTGTTCCTAGAGGCAGGGAAGCACGCACCGAAGAACCCTGTCATCTTTGACATCGGTGCTCACCATGGGCAGAGCGCGGAGATCTTCCGCGAGCTGTATCCGGATGCCAAGATCGTTTGCTTTGAGCCGTTGGTCACCGAGGTGGCCCGGGACAAGTGCAACGAGATCGACGCTGATCTTATCCAGTGCGCCATCTCTAACGAGTATGGCAGTGCCGTTATCAACGTGACCGAGTTCGACCAGTGCAGCTCGCTGCTCCACAAGGGGACTGATCATGATTGGGGTAGCCTGACGGATCCGGTAGGCTCTGAGAACGTCACGACGATCCGGCTGGACGACTGGTGCAAGGACAACGACTGCTGGCCAGACATCATCAAGGTGGACACTCAAGGCACCGAGGCTGACGTCATGGAGGGCGGGGAGAAGGCGTTCTTCTCTTGCTCTGTCGCCATCGTTGAGGAGATCCTAATCAACGCCTACGCAGGACAGCGACCTCTGCCGATCGAGGGCAAGTTCCACGTGCACAAGGCCATCCCTGACGAGGGCAACACACAGCGTGACCTGATCATCTCACCGGCACACGCTGGACTGGGCAACAGCCTTCTCGACATGGTCGGATCTATGCTCCAGGGCCTGCTCCCTCAGTGGAGCTGCTGCAATCCTGCAACCCTCTTCAAGCCACACGCTCGGTTCATCCGGGCAGAGCCAAACTGGGAGCGCTTCATGCCCCCATCTATCGGAGAGATTAAAGATCTCACCCAGCCTATGGGTGAGCCACCATACGAGTGCTGGATGTTCAAGTGGCTAGAGGACCCTGACCAGATCAAGCGCACCTACAATGCACTGTGGAGTGCTGTCATGGCATCGTTCAAAACGGACATCCTGCTGGACATGACACACTTTGTTAACGAGCACCAGCCGACGGTGGGATGGCAGATCCGGAGCTGGGACGAAGCGAACGAACGGATCAAGGTCGGGGAGCTGCCCCCTCCACCTGCCGGAGCCTTCGTCACCTCTGACAAAGACATCGAGGGTGACTACCTGCAGTATCCCAGGACCACGCCACGCAACAGAACACCGGAAGCAATCCGGGAGGATCTGATAGAGCTGCTCATCTTAGCGACCTGCCACGACCTAACAATCACCGAGATGAGCACCTTCGGCGAAGCTGCGTGGTGGCTCGGTGGGTGCACGGAGAACCTGACGACAATCAACGCTCACAAATTCACATGTTAAAGATCGTTATCACCACTATCAATGGCCCAGACTCATCTGTGAAGTCGTGGCACGACCTTGGGGATCTGCTCATCGTTCCCGATGAGAAGACACCCGGCGAGCTATTCACCTCACAGATAGGCCGGATCGTCTACAATAGCAGTCCTCTCGCTGGTGCTCTTCCAAAGAACCACTATGCTAGGAAGAACCTGGGCTACCTGAAGGCAATGGAAGAGGGCGCATCTGTTCTCTACGACACAGATGACGACAACTACCCCCTGCCCAATTTCAAGGTCAGGGAGAAGGAGTGTCTCGCACGGCTAGCCTATTCTGGATCTGAGTGGGCCAACGTCTACAATGCATTTAAAGGACTCAGCGACCCCCGGATCTGGCCAAGGGGTCTCCCTCACTCCGAGATTGAATCCGGTTTCACAGCTGGGAGAGATCACTGTGTTGCCCCTATTCAGCAAGGTTTGGCTAATGGATCCCCTGATGTTGATGCCGTCTGGAGATTGGCAGATGGGCGTGAGACCCTTTTCTCCACTTCGGCGCAGAGCGTGCGAGTGCGATCGTGGTGCCCCTTCAATAGTCAGAGTACTTGGTGGTGGCCTGAGGCCTACCCCCTGATGTATCTACCCTCCACCTGCAGCATGAGGGTCTGCGACATTCTGCGGTCTTACGTTGCCCAGAGGATCCAAGAAGAGCCCATCGTCTTCCACGCTCCAGAGGTGATTCAGTACCGCAACGAGCACGATCTCATCGACGACCTGAAACAGGAACTCCCACTCTACGATGGTGCCGAGAAGATCCGGGAGGGCTTAGAATCATTGGACCTCACCGAATCCTATACGTCCAATCTAAGGGCGTGCTACCGCTGGTTGGCTGAACATGGCTTTGTCCTGCCTAGTGAGCTGGGTCTGCTTGAGCTGTGGATCAGTGAGATTCACGACAAGCACTACTACAAGGGATTATAAGGGTTGAAAAGCGTAGATAAGTGTGGTATTGTGCTTAATGATTACGCCCAACGAGGAGATAGATAACGTAGACGACGACCACGGAGATCGCTTCTTCCGTGAGCTACACGTGCTCCCTGGTCGTGAACCTTTCACCATCCCTGAGGATATCAGGGAGGCGGCTGCTCTGATCGAGCGGTTCTGCCACACCAATATGATCGACGACCTTTCGCTTGGTCGAGTCAACTTCTCGTGAGAGGTCGCTAATCTCCGTCGAACGCCTCTGCGAAGGCTTGATCGAACTCATCGCCTTCACTGAACTCCTCGGCCTGGAACTCTGAGAAGTTACGAAGGTCTTGAAGCGACAAGTCTTTCAATGTCTCGTCGGAGGGACTTGATCTTGTCGGCAGTGGTGGTGTCTGTGGCATGGGATTTCCTTAGTTTCTGGATTTGTTTGAGTTTCTTCTGAAGTGCAATCCGTCGTTGCCCCTCACTAGCTGAGGCAGGATTGTCCGGGTCTCTGAAGATCGCGTCGAACGCAGTGTCAAAGGATGACAGTTCCTCGCCTACGGCTCCGGTGATGCCCTCGTTACGGTAGCGAGCCTTCTCCCCGAACCACGCTACCGCCTGGAGATCATCCGGATTGATACCCAGCTCAGCGGCAGCTCTTTCAAAGACGATCTGCCCAAAGGCGAAGTCCTCATTGCTGACAGCACCCTCCGACTTGGCTTGGATCCGCCAAGGGGTGTCTGCGCTGCCGTGAGTCAGCCGGCGTAGTGTACGTGCGGCCCACACGTCGATGGTGGCCGCTAGCGTGCGCCCCGTGAGGTTCCCAGCGAAGTTGGGTGTCTTCGGAGCCGTGGCCTCCGTAAGCCACACACCTGCAAGTACCTTGGCCACAGCAGAAGAGTTCGCTCCGTACTTCTTGCCGTTGGACTGGCGTGGGAGGATGGTCTTCACGTGCTGGTCATAGGAGACGAGCAGCGTCGGCATCTGAGTCTTCTCAGTGATCAGCTTGGGCTCTGTCTTGGGGTCCTCAGGGGTCGTGTGCGTGATACCCTTGTCGTTGAGCGCCTTGACCAGTTGAGGCTTTGTCATGGCGCGTGCTTCCACGTAGTTAGCCATGGTTTCGTCGAGTGCGCCCGACTCGTATCGGTCGAAGGCGTCCACGGTGAAGATGAAATTGGTATCGACTGGCGTCTTTGCGCTGGTGGCACCCAGTAGCTGGGCGAAGATCTCGGCCCGGTCACCCAGGACCTCCTTCAAGGCTTTACGCATCCGTGAATACCAGCCCTGACCACCTGCCACCGCTGGGTCCGTCACGACCTCGTTGTATTCGTTCACAAGACGCCGCTTCAGCTCGTCGACGTAGCCGGACTCGATCTGCCGGTTGATGCGCTTCTGCCCCTCACCAGTGACCTTGTATGGGAACTTCTTCTTGTAGTCTGGCAGCGTCGGATCGTCGACCACTCCTTGGAAGGTGGTAGACTCTGGCGACTGTGTCAGGGCATAC
>Ga0055584_100002095_pt1 | contig 19687 bp, 10 predicted proteins | sample OSDHelmetaG_FD_58716 | JGI IMG/M metagenome (GOLD analysis project Ga0055584, IMG submission 58716) | Pelagic marine sediment microbial communities from the LTER site Helgoland, North Sea, for post-phytoplankton bloom and carbon turnover... | ecosystem: Environmental > Aquatic > Marine >... | reverse complement strand
TCCACCGAGAACTGCTTCCTGACCGGCGCAAAAGATCCAACCGGCAGCGGATTTCGCAACACGATCTCGCTCGATCAATACGCCGTTGAACACCTCGGCCAGCAGACGCGTTTTCCGACTCTGAACCTCGGCGTGAACATCGATCGCGCCAACCGCAGTCTTTCATGGACCCGTGACGGAGCCTTGCTCCCCGCAGAAGACAGTCCGGCTCAATTGTTCCGTCGCCTGTTTGTGCAGGGAAGTCGAACCGAGGTCAGCCAAAGGCTCCATCGCCTGAAAGAACGCGGAAGCATCCTCGATGCACTGCGCGACGACATGCGCCGGATGCAAAAGAACGTGGGCACGTCCGACCGGGATCGTTTGGATCAATACTTCACCTCCGTCCGCGAACTTGAAGACCGGCTGCATACCGCCGGCGAATGGGAACAGAAAGCCAAACCCAAGATCGACCGTGAGGCACCCAAGGATATTCCCGACCGCGCGAAGTTCTTTCCCAAGCTCGAACTGATGTTGTCGATGGCGCAACTCGCTCTGGAGACCGATTCCACCCGGATCGTCACGTTGATGGTCGACGCCTTCGCCACGCCGGTTTTCGAGATCAGCCAGAAAGAGAAATCCATTACCGGCTACCACAACCTCAGTCATCACGGACAATCCAAGGAGAAGATCGGTCAGTTGGAAAAGGTGGATCACCGACAGATGGCGATGCTGAATGATCTCCTGAGAGATCTGTCTGACAAACCTGATGGTGATGCCCGCCTGCTCGATCGTACCATGGTCCTCTACGGCAGCAACATGGGGGACGCAAACGTACACAACAACACCAACCTCCCAATCCTTCTCGCGGGTGGCGGTTTTCGTCATGGGCAACATCTCGCTTTCAATCGAAGCAGCAACGCCCCCCTCGGCAATCTGTTCGTTGCCATGCTCCAGCGCCTCGGCATCGACACCGATGAGTTCTCCAGCGCAACCGGCAGTCTGAAGGGTCTGTCCCCGGCCTCGTAGCATTGAATGTGAACGGGCAGTTGCACCGAAGCGGAAACAATCGTTTTCAAACTTCTCGGTTCGGGTAGATTCCGCGGACTCATGACACGCATTGTCGGCATCTTGATTTTCGTCTTCGCGAATTCGTTCGCAATCGGTGAAGTGCGTTTCAACCGCGACATCCGCCCGATTCTTTCCGACAAATGTTTTGCCTGCCACGGCCCCGACGCCAAGGCCCGTGAAGGCAAGCTGCGACTGGATGTGCGGGAGGACGCCTTAAAGGTCCTCGACCTGAAGAACCCCGCGGCGAGCGAATTGATGAAGCGGATCACGGCCAAAGACTCCGACGACATCATGCCGCCGCCGGAGACTCACAAGAAGGTCACGCGCCGTGAAATCAATCGCCTCCGCGAATGGATTGCCGAGGGAGCCCAATACGAAGGCCATTGGTCCTTTCTACCGATTAGGAATCCCTCGATGCCCAAACTGAAGTCCAGCTGGCCGCGCAACGCCATCGACCAGTTCGCTCTCCGCCGCATGCGGCAAGACAAACTGAAACCCTCCGCTGGGGCCGAACGCAGCAAGATCATCCGTCGAGTGACCTTGGATCTGACCGGTCTGCCACCGACATCAGCCGAGATTAAGGCATTCGTTGGTGCCAAGGATTTTGACCGAGCGTATAGCGAACTGATCCAACACCTGCAATCCACCGAACCCTATGGTGAACACATGGCCTGGTCCTGGTTGGACGCCGCTCGATACGCCGACAGCGACGGGTATGAAAGCGATCCGGTCCGCAACATGTGGCCGTGGCGCGACTGGGTCATCAAGGCCTTCAACGAACACAAACCATTCGACCAATTCATCATCGAACAAATCGCCGGCGACGAGCTGAACGAGCCAACCCTGCTGCAAAAACTCGCCACCGGTTTCAACCGCAATCATCGACTCAACAACGAAGGCGGCATCGAACCTGAAGAATGGCGGATCGAATACGTCGCCGACCGTGCCGAGACCACCGCCACTGTCTTCCTTGGTTTGACCTGGGGATGTGCCCGTTGTCACGACCACAAATACGATCCCATCACCCAGAAGGATTACTACCAACTCTTCGCCTTCTTCAATCAGCTCGACGAGATCGGCAACGGCCGTGGCTCGAACAAGGCACCACCCATGATCGACATGCCACACCTCGATCGCGCCGACGAGTTCGAGCAGGTATCGAAGTCGTATGAGCCATTTCGAAAGAAGATCACCACCACCGAAAAATCGAAAGCGTTCAAAACTGCTTTCGGCGAGTGGTACAAAACGCTCGGCGACAAAGAAAACGACAAGCTCCGCGCCCGCTTCAGCAAGAAACCGATGAAGAGCTGGAAGGCCGCCGAGAAGACCAAGGCACAAACCTACTTCCTTCAGACCCTCTACGAAGGCATCGCTGACTTCCGCAAAGACTACTTGGCCGCCAAACGGAGCTACGACGCGCTCATCCGTTCCGGTGCCAAGGTGATGGTGATGGAGGACCGCCCCAAGACCCGCGACACCTTCATTCTCAATCGGGGTGAATGGAACCAGCCGGGCACAAAGGTCGCCGCCAATACGCCCAGCTTTCTCCCGACTATCCCGGAGAACTATCCGACCAACCGCATGGGCCTCGCCCAATTCCTGGTCAGCTCCGACAACCCGCTCACCGCCCGGGTCTTGGTGAACCGCGTGTGGGAACATTTCTTCGGGATCGGACTCGTGAAGACGCAAGAGGACTTTGGTTCACAAGGCGAGTCACCGACCCATCCGGATCTGCTCGACCACTTGGCCACTCAGTTCATGAAATCCGGTTGGGACCTGCAGGAGCTGCAACGCAAGATCCTGAACAGCGCCGCCTACCTGCAGTCATCCAAGGGCAGTGCCGATTCGTATGCTATTGATCCCGAGAATCGCCTCCTCTCCCGCGGCCCTCGCTATCGTTTGCCCGCCCAGATCATTCGTGACCAGGCCCTGGCCGCCGCCGGTTTGATTCACCAAAAGATCGGTGGACCACCGGTAAAGCCGTATCAACCAGCCGGCCTTTGGCGCGAGATTCTTAAAGGCCGGCCGAAATATGTGCAGGACAAGGGCGACAAACTCTATCGCCGCAGCCTCTACACCCTTTGGCGTCGCGCCGTGAAGCCCCCTGAGATGATGCTCTTCGACGCCAACGAACGCGACACCTGCGCGGTGGGCCAGAAGCGCACGAACACTCCGTTGCAGGCCTTGATGATGCTCAACGATGTAACCTTTGTGGAAGCATCACGGGGTTTGGCCCTACGCATGATGAGCCGGGACGGTGAACCCAAAGACAGAATCAACCACGGCCTCCATCTGCTCTTGGGTCGCCAAATGAAACCCGCCGAGGAACCCGTGTTGCTCGACGAGTTTGCAGCCCAACAAACCTCTTTCAAATCCGACCAGGAAAAGACCGCCGCCTTCCTCGGTGAAGGGGAATCCAAAGTCCCAGCGGACATCGACCAACCCGAGCTCGCTGCCTACACCGCCATCGCCCGTATCCTCTTGAATCTCGACGAAACCCTGACCAAAGAATGAACCCGTTTCTCGAACACAGTCAGGCGCTCAATCGCCGCCAGTTCTTCGCTTCGTCCACACTGCAACTCGGCGCCATGGCGATGGCCGGCAACGCTATTGGTGGCCTCAACAATCCGGTCCGCGATCCGATCGGCGGCATTGAAGGACTCAAACGAATTGCGCCCAAGGCCAAGCGGGTGATCTTTCTGTTCCAGTCCGGCGGTCCTTCGCAGATGGATCTCTTCGACCACAAGCCGGGCCTGCAGGCAAGATTCGGTGAAGACCTGCCGGACAGCGCTCGCAAAGGACGCCGCCTCACGAACTTCACGAAGAACCAGAAGACCAAGCCGATCGCGCCGTCCAAGTATCGCTTCGATCAATCGGGGCAGAGCGGCAACCAACTTTCCGAACTCCTTCCTCATCTGGGCACTGTCGCCGACGATCTGTGTATCGTTCGCTCAATCCATGGTGAGGCGATCAATCATGATCCCGCACGCATGTTGATCCAGACCGGTGCGATCTTCGCCGGCCGGCCCAGCATGGGTTCCTGGCTCACCTACGGGCTGGGAAATGAAAGCAGCAACCTGCCCGCTTTCATGGTGCTGAATTCCTACGGCAGCTGCAAACGCGTCCCGCAACCGGTCAACGTCCGACTGTGGAGCAGCGGCTTTCTTCCTTCGCAATACCAAGGCGTAAAACTCCAGTCGGTCGGCGACCCGATTCTATACGTTTCGAATCCCAATGGCATCGATCGACAGATGCAGGGGCGCACCGTCGATGCCATTGCACGACTGAACGAAATCAAGTCACAGGAATTTGCCGACCCGGAAATCATTGCCCGGATCAAGCAGTACGAAATGGCCTACAAGATGCAGGCCAGCGTCCCCGAACTGCTCGACATCAACGACGAACCGCAAAGCACTTTCGATCTCTACGGCGACAATGCCAAAACCCGCGGCACCTACGCCGCCAACTGCCTGCTCGCCCGGCGCATGGCCGAACGTGGTACGCGGTTCATCCAGCTCTATCACATTGGCTGGGATCATCATCAAAACATCCCGCGCGATCTGCCCTTGATGTGCGGAGATGTCGATCAGGCCACCGCCGGCTTGATCAAGGATCTGAAAGCCCGCGGTCTGTTCGACGACACCCTGATCGTCTTCGGCGGAGAATTCGGCCGCACCCCGTTTTCACAAGGCAAACTCACCAAGGAAATCTACGGCCGCGACCATCATCCTTGGTGCTTCTCAATGATGCTGGCCGGAGGCGGAATCAAAGGGGGCGTTACCTATGGCTCCACTGACGACTTCAGTTACAATGTTGCTGAAAACCCGGTCCATATCCACGACCTCCAAGCGACGATTCTTCACCAGTTGGGCATTGATCACACCCAACTCACCTACAAATTTCAGGGGCGAGAATACCGCCTTACCGACGTCCACGGTCACGTGGTGAGGGATATTCTGGCCTGAAAACCCGTTTTTTCCGGCGGACATATTCTCGAATAGACCTCCATTTTCCGGCGTTTAATCCCGTTGAAACCATGAAACTGGTCCGTATGCTCGGCCGTCTGCACAGAAAGCCATGAAAACCGCAAAGATACTTACGCTGCCCGCCATCCTCCTGGCAGCCCTCGTTCTTGCCCTCCCGGCCAACGCCGAGATCAAGAACACCAAGGCCCGTACCAAGAAAGTTGACCAGCTCGTCAACAAGGTGCTCGGCGAACAGAAACTCAAGGCCAACGGACCGATCAGCGACGAGCAGTTTGTCCGGCGCATCTACCTCGCGGCCATTGGCCGGATCCCCACCGGACCGGAAGCCGCCGAGTTCCTGAACAGCAAGGACAAGAACAAGCGCGACCAATTGATCGACAAGCTCCTCGAATCCGAGGGCTATGTTTCCCATTTCTACAACTACTGGGCCGATGTGCTCCGCATTAATCGTCGCCTCGGTCGCTCCGGTGCATCCAACGAATACGCCTACAAGCATTGGGTGAAAAACAGCCTGCGCAGCAACAAGCCTTACAACGAATTCGTCTACGAGATGGTCTCCGCCGACGGTGAAGTCTGGGAAAACGGTGCCACCGGCTACTACCACCGCGACCGCGGAATGCCCTTGGACAACATGGCCAACACGGTCCGTGTTTTCCTCGGCACGCGCCTCGAATGCGCCCAGTGCCATGACCATCCGTTTGACGAGTGGACCCAGAAGGATTTCTTCAAGATGGCCTCCTTCACCTATGGCGTCCGCGCCGGCTACAACAACCGGGGCGGTTCCGCCGAGCTTCGTCGCACGATGAGCACTGAACGGCGCGAAAAGATCCGGAAGATCGCCTTGAAGATCACCGGAAACAAGAACTTCTACCCGACCCGACGCGAATCCGACATCGATCGCATCTACGAGAAGGACGATCGCCGCAGCGTTGCCCGCCGCCATGGCATCAAGACCGCCGAGGAATACAAGGCGCTCAACAAAAAGGTCATGGCTGCCACCAAGAAGCTGGACCAGGAAAATCGGGTCATGAGCCGCGTGGTCAGCGACATCTACAATCCGCTCCGCTACTCCGCCATGAACGTCGCCGACCGGGACTCAAAGCTCCCGCACGACTACCAATACGACGACGCCAAGCCGAACGAGGAGATCAAACCCGAGCCGATGTTCGACAGCGCCTTCGACCAGGAAGCTCTCGAAAACGGCTACCTCCCCACCTACGCCAAGTGGATGACCTCGGAAGACAATCCGCGTTTCACCCAGGTCGTTGCCAACCGCCTCTGGAAAAGGGCCTTCGGTCTTGGCCTGATCGAACCGGTCGACCAGATCACCGAGTATACCAAGCCCTACAATCCCGAACTCATGACCTATCTCGAGCAGTCCATGAAGGAACTCGACTACGACATGAAATCCTTCCTCGCCATGCTCTTCAAGTCCAAGGCCTGGCAGCGTGAGGGCCACAGCGAAGAGATCGCCATCGGCAAACCGTTCTATTTCCCCGGCCCCGTGATGCAGCGCATGTCGGCCGAACAGATCTGGGATTCGATCGCCACTCTCGTCATTCCGGATCCCGACCACTTCCAGCCGACCTTGGCCAACGAATTGCGCGCCATTGATCGCGATCGACGGATCAATGATGCCTTGGAAGCCCGAAGCCCGGAAGAGTTCAAGGACATGGTCGTCGAGCTTACCGCCCAGCAGAAGGCCAGTTATGGCCGGCAGGAGAAACTCCGTGAGAAATACAACCAGGCCCGTCAGGACGAAGACGAGGCATTGGCAAAAAAGCTCTCCCGCGAAATCCGCACGATTCAAAGCCAGATGCGCCGCAATATCTCCAAGGTCGCCTACAACGGTGCCGACGCTCGCGGTGGCCGCAGCATGGACATGATGATGGCCGGAGCCGGCATGTCCGGCGAAGGCGAACGTTACGTCCGAGCTTCGCTGCCCAAACCGAAGATCGAACGCCCGGCCGGCATGGACAAGCAACAGGCGAAGAACTGGGCCCGCAATCAGAAGTATTACGCCCAGTCCTGGAGTCGCACCGCCAGCTCCATGATGCGGGCCTCGGAGCTGCCTACCCCCGCCCCACGTGGTCATTTTCTCCGTGAGTTCGGTCAATCCGACCGCGAACTCATCGAGAATGCCAACAGTGGCGCGAGTGTTCCCCAAGCGCTCAATCTGATGAACGGCAGCATCGCCGACAACCTGCGCCATCCCTATTCCGTCCTCGGCCAGTCCTTGGAAAAATGCGACACGCCGACCGAAGAAATCAAGACCCTCTACCAGCTGATGCTCACCCGGCAGCCCACCCAGGCTGAAGTCGATCGCCTGCTGAAAGTCTACGAATCCGAACCCAAGAACGCCCGTCGCAATGTCATCTGGGCGATGCTCAACACCCAACAGTTCATCTTTTCAATCTAACCCTGTCCGAACACGCAACACACATCACACGACCATGAACATATTCCGCAACACAGACTTTAACCGGCGCAACTTCATGACCACCGCCGCCAGCTCCCTGCTCGGTGTCGGCCTGATGCCCCATATGGGCGGCAGCGTCTTCGGCGCAGATGAAACCAAGCCCGGCGTCCCGCTCCGCAAGAAACCCGCCCAGCGGATCATCTATCTGTATATGGGTGGCGGCATGACCCATCTCGATACGCTCGACACCAAGCCCGGTCATGAAAACCAGGGCCCGGTCAAAGAGATCAAAACCAACGTCCCCGGCATTCGCATCTCGGAATATCTCCCCGGCCTCAGCAACCACGTGGACAAGATGGCCATCATCAACTCCATGACCTCCACCGCCGGTGCGCACGAACAGGCCCGCTACCTGATGCACACCAGCTACGAGCAGCGCGCCACCATCAAGCACCCCGGCATCGGCGCCTATATGCTGAAGTACAACGACCGCCTCAACCAAGACCTCCCCGGATCCGTCTTCATCGGCGGCAACTCCCGGATCGACGGCGGTGCCGGTTTCTTCGAATCTTCCTACGAACCGCTGGCCATCAACAACCCGGCCGACGGTCTGAAGAACATCAAAGCCCGTTTCAATCCCACCGATTTCCGCAACAACCTCGACCTCGCTGCGGATCTCGATGGCGGTTTCCGGAAGAAATACAACCTCAAGGCTACCCGCGCCTACACCGCGATGTATGAGGACGCAGTCCGCCTGATGGAATCCGAAGACCTCAAGGCTTTCGATCTCAGCGAGGAAAAGGAATCCACCCGCGAGATGTACGGCGACGATGCCTTCGGCCAGGGCGTCCTGCTTGCAAAACGCCTCGTCGAACACGACGTGCGTGCCGTGGAAGTCAGCTACGGCGGGTGGGATACCCACCAGAACAACTTCATCAGTGTCCCCGAACGTACCGCCGTTCTCGACCAGGCCCTCAGCGCCCTGCTCAGCGACCTCGATCGCAGCGGCCTGCTCGAATCCACGTTGGTCGTGCTCAGCACCGAATTCGGTCGCACTCCACGCATCAACCAGAACGCCGGTCGCGATCACTACCCCAAAGCCTTCAGCACCATGATCGCCGGCGGCGGCGTGAACGGCGGGCAGAAGTTCGGCAAGACCACTCCCGGCGGCGAAGAAGTGGAAGAGAAAGCCCTGCAGCCTCAGGACTTCAACGCCACCGTCGCCTATGGCCTGGGCATCTCGACCGACCGTGTCGTCATGAGCCCCAGCCTGCGCCCCTTCAAGGTTGCGCACAAAGGCAAGCCGGAAACGAAGCTCTTCAGCTGAGCGACAAGACTTCGTTTTGATTCACCAAAGGCGTGGCTTGAACAGCCACGCCTTTTTTTCATGCCGCCTTAGCATCCGCGATCAGGCGGGACCGAACAACTCATCGATTGCGCGATTCCGCTCCGTGCGCAACTCTGACCGGCTCATGCGCGTCCGATCGAATCCCAAACTCAGACACCGTGCGTAAGCGCGGATTGAACTCCAGAAGCTCATTCCGGTGATTCGCTCCTACGTTTCCCTCCTGCAGAAGGAGCATCGCATTCTCGCCTTCGGGATGCTGCTCACGTTCTTCTCCAGCTTCGGCCAGACCTTCTTCATCTCTCTCTTCGTTCCGGCATGGGAAAAGGAGTTCGCCCTTGGCAGCGGCACTTTTGGTTCACTCTATTCGCTCGCGACCCTGATGAGCGCCGCCGTTCTGCCCATTGCCGGACGGCTGGTCGATACGATGGATCTCCGCCGTTTTACCTTGGGCGTCGGCGCCGTGTTGGCATCGGGTTGCGCGGCGCTGTCATTCGCCGCCAATTGGTGGCATCTGCTCATCTTGCTCTTCGCCCTGCGTCTCAGCGGCCAGGGGCTTTGCGGACACATCGCCAGCACGACCATGGCGCGTCGCTTTCAGCGGGAACGCGGAAAGGCGCTGAGCATCTCCGCTCTGGGTTTCCCCGTCGGTGAGGGAATTCTTCCCACCTTGGGAATCATCGCCCTTGCCACCTGGGGTTGGCGGACCACCAGTCTGGTCGATGGCGGGATCGTAGTTCTTGTGATGATGCCGATCGCCTTTGGGCTGCTCAGCCCGCCCAAATTTCGGCAACCACCGACGATGGACTCTCACGCCACTCCGGTTGATGTGGTGGAAAAGGAATGGACTCGCCAGCATGTCCTGCGGGACTGGCGCTTCTACTGCCTGCTTCCCGGCCTGCTCAACATTCCCTTTGCGGTGACCGGATTGATAATTCACCAGGTTCGCCTGGCCGAGTTCAAAGGCTGGACCATGGCAAATCTTGCCTTTGCGTTCGCCGGCTTCGCCGTTGCCCGCGTCTTCTGCTCACTGCTCGTCGGTCCGGCGATTGATCGCTGGGGTGCGCGGCGGATCTTCCCTTGGATAGGACTGCCCATGGCCTTCGGAATCGGACTGCTCCTGATGATGGATTCCCCCTGGACGGCGCTGATCTATCTGTCGTTGATGGGTGGCAGCATGGGGCTGGCGAGCGGGACCGGCTCCGCGCTCTGGGCAGAACTCTACGGAGTGCGACATCTCGGCGCCATCAAGAGCCTCGGCTCCAGCATGGCCATCCTCGGAACGGCCCTCAGTCCAGCCCTTTTCGGTTGGATCCTCGGGGCCGGAACAAGTTTCCATTGGATCTTGATCGGCACCATTGCTCTCACGCTATTGACGGCGGTCGTAAGCCTGCCCGTCTGCCTGAAAAAGGGCCTGTGACAAATCCCTCTCCTACCGCTACTTCTTGCAAATCCATGAGTTTCCTTCGTTCAACAATTCTTGGGCTGTTCGCCCTCTGGGCCGGTTGCCAGACAGTCTCGGCAGCGAAACCCAACTTCGTCCTGATCCTGGCGGATGACTTGGGCTACGGAGATGTCGGCTATCAGGGCGGTGATGTGCCTACGCCACATATCGATTCAATCGCCAAGGGCGGGACCGTCTTTACCGACGGCTACGTGACCTGTCCCGTGTGTGCGCCGTCGCGCGCTGGTCTGTTGACGGGGCGGTATCAGCAGTCCTTCGGATTCTGGGACAACATCGGTCCCTTTCGCCGCAACAAGGACGTCGAACCGGGTATCTCAACGGATCTGCCGATCATGTCTGAACGCTTGAAGAAACTGGGTTATGTCACCGGGATCTTCGGCAAGACACACGGCGGCGATTCCGAGGAACAGATGGCCTTCAATCGCTGGGATGAATTCTACGGTTTCAACAACGGCGCGGCCAATTACCTCGGTGACATGAACCGTGCGCACAATCCGATCTTTCACAATCGCAAGATCGTCAGCTCACCCTACAAGGACCGCGGCATCTCCCACGATCAGGTCATCAAGAAAGGCGTCATCGTCAAAGACGAGGAGCATTACCTGACAGACAAACTCGGTGACATGGCCGCGCGCTTCATCGATCAGAACAAGGATCAACCGTTTCTCTGTTACGTTCCCTTCAATGCCATCCACGGCCCCTTCCAGGCGCCCAAGGCATTGGTCGACAAATACGGCGATGAACCGGATGAAAAACGCCGGCTCAACAAGGCCATGCTAGACTCGATGGACCAGAACATCGGCAAGATTCTCGCCGCTCTGAAGCGGAACGACTTGGAGGGAAAAACGCTGGTTGTTTTCCTCAGTGACAATGGCGGTCACGAAGCTTCACCCAACAAACCGTTGCGTGGAAAGAAGGGCACTTATTGGGAAGGCGGACTGCGCGTTCCATTCGCGATGCAGTGGAAAGGTCGGTTGCCGGCAGGGGCGAAATATCGTCATCCCGTCATCTCACTGGACATTCTTCCCACCTTCATCGCCGCGGCCGGTCAGGAAATCGATTCGGCCTGGAAACTCGATGGCGTCAATCTCCTGCCCTACGTCAACGGGAGGAACAAGGCGCGTCCGCACGAAACGCTGTACTGGGTATGGGGTGCTCGCAAGGCGATTCGCCATGGCGACGTCAAGGCGGTCTCGATGAACGGCGGTCGTGACTTCGAGATGTTTGATCTGGCGAAAGACATTAGCGAGTCCGACAACCTCGCCTCGGCCGCTTCCGACGAACTCAAAATGCTCATCAAGAAACATCAGGATTGGGAATCGAAACTGATGCCGCAGCAATGGGGCTGGAACAGCGCCCTCGGTTATCGCGATCCCGATTTCGGCAAGCCCAAGCCCTATCACGCACCGGGGTATTTCGCCGGGCGCAAGACAACGTTCACTCTGAACTCGATCTTCACCGATCACATGGTTCTGCAACGCGGCCGGGCCATACCGGTTTGCGGTACGGGACAACCCGGCGCTAAAGTTGAATTGCAACTGGGTCGGCGCAAGACCTCAGGCGTGGTAGGCCAGGATGGCAGGTGGTCGGTCAGTTTTCCCGCCCGCAAGGCATCGGCAAATCCGATTCGCCTGATCGTCCATTGCAACGGATCGGAGAAGAAACTTTCGGACATTGTCATCGGCGATGTCTGGGTTTGCTCCGGCCAAAGCAACATGGGTTGGGAGCTCTCGAACACTTCGCCGCTCCCGAAGGACTATCCGCACGCTGACAAGCTGCGTCTCGTCCGTGGCGCGGTCACCAGCGATCCGCAGCCGCAAGACAGCTTCGCAATCGACGCCGAAAAGTTTACCGGACAATGGGAACGTGCGACCGAGGCCAATTCGCTCCGCATCTCAGCGGTTTCCTACCACATGGGCCGCGAACTGGTCGCGCAAACCGGCGTGCCCATCGGCATTGTTGTGGCCGCCCTCGGCGGTTCGCAAATCTGGCCATGGATGACGCCTGAATCGTTCGCCAAACATCCCGAGTCAGCATTCGCACTCGAGTCATCCAAGAAATCCTGGGAGTGGGCACAGGGACAAGCCAAACGCTTGGCGGCCGGCGGCCAACAAGACCGCGCCGACCGGCTCATCCACAATTACAAAGCCAAGGCGCCCAGCAGTCTCTATCACGGCATGCTGCACCCGCTGACCCGCATGCCCATCGCCGGTATGCTCTGGTATCAAGGCGAACGCTCGCAGGATAATCCTCTCCCGTATCGGAATCTCTTCCCGGCGGCGATCCAGGGGTGGCGACAGGCTTGGAGCCAGGGCGACTTCCCCTTCGTGTTCATCCAGCTGCCGGGATACCACGGCGGCAACGAACGGAATGTCCTACGTGCCCGTGGCTTCCCCTTGGTCCGTGAAGCCCAGGAGCTCGCCCTGAAACTGCCGAACACCGGCATGGCCATGGCGCTCGAATTCGGCAACTACGCCGACGTTCATCCGCGCGTGAAGAACGAAGTCGGTCGCCGGGCCGCCCTGCAGGCGATGCGCCTGACCGGTCACGACCTGGTCGCCGACGGACCGATTCGCCGCCGAATTGAACTCAAGGGATCATCTGCCGTCGTTCATTTCGATTCCGTCGCTGACGGGCTGGAAACGCGACGGGTGGCCATGGCGCGAACTGCACGAAAGACCGCGGTCGATGATCCCAATCCAGTCGTGGTTCCAGCCGACAGCCTGAAGGGATTCGAAGTCTGCGGACCCAACGGCAAATTCAAGCCTGCCTCCGCCCAGATCGTAAATCCTGATCGCGTCGAACTGCAGGCCAAAGGCGTGCGAAAGATCACCCATATTCGCTACGCCTTCGCTCCGTTCCCGGAATGCAATCTCTTCAACAGCGCCGGACTCCCCGCGCGCCCGTTCCGCACTGATGGCTTTCCGGTGCCGTTTGGAACGGATTGACAAGGTGCCGCTGCCTGGCCCTATCAGAAATCTGTGACAAACCGGGAGTGGCGACCCTACCGTTGCCACATCCCAGTGATGCTCAGATATGAAGAAGTCGATTGCATTGTCATTGTTGTTTCTGTTCGCGCTTGCGATTCAGGTTGCCGGATTGGAACAACAAGCGCGCTCCGAATCACCACACGAGGGGAATCCCATTTTCACCTCTTTTGAAACATGACGCAGTAGCCACTCAACCGAGGGTTGGCATCATGCCTATATTGGAGCTATGACCGGAGGTATGACGCAACTTCGAGTGATATTGGGCTTGGTCCTTCTTTGCGCCGCAGCCCCGGCTGAGAGCGCTGTCGTCTGGGAAAGCAAAGACGGCATCGAGCAGTTCCGCATCAACACTGAGCGACTGAGTGGAGTCTTTGTCGCGCGCGATACCCGAGATCTCAAGCGGGGCTTTGCCCGGCACGGCCTTCGGCAACTGGTCTTCAAACCCATCGGCCCGGATCTCCATGCGCCAGAGGGCAAGGTCGGGGCCAAACGCCGGCATCAGGGGCACTTGAATCTTTATCGCGTCTACGCCGGCAATGAGACATTCGGTTCGCTCCGCGATGATCTGGCCGAACTCAAACGACTGAAGGATGGTGCCCAACTGAACTGGCCGGCCAGTGACAAGCGCCCGGTTGAGGTTACCGCAAGTTGGCGACTCAGTGGTCCTGCCCAGATTGATCTCCATCTCAAGGCCACACCCAAACGCGACCTCAAGAACTTTGAAATTCTTCCCGCCAGCTATTGCCCGGTGAACATGGTGAAACACGTCTACCTGTCGCGCGACGGCAAGCCGACTCCCGTCGCGGTGAAGACGCCAACTGATCCGGCGACGGCCAAGCTCTATCCCTTCTATCCACTCACCGCCGCGGATCGCGCACCACAGGAAGCGACCGGGCGAATTCACTCCACCTGGAAATGGCCCACCACCGTGGCGAAAGAAAACGCCGCCCTCCCGATCGTCTTCGCATCCGATCATCACACCGAAATCATCCTGATGGGTGATCCCGCCAGCACCAGCGCCGTCTGTGCGACACCTCGCCCTGGCAGCGGCCAGCCCGAGGACTGGAACTCAGTTGGCCAACACAGCGCGCTCTACCTCAGCTTCTTCTGTCGCGACGTGAAGGCCGGTGAAACTGTCACCGCCCGCGCCCGCCTGGTGTTCCGTGAACCGTCGGCGGTCCAATCCGCCCCCCACATTCGGCACTATCGCGAGTTCGTTGCTGAAACAGGGGGCAACCGCAACTGACTTGAAATCGGAGAGACGAAAAATCCACTTTTCGTGAATTCCCGATTATCAGCCACGCCCTCCGGGCCGGATTTTCTCCCAGGCTGCCTCTACATCTTCGACATGTATCGCCGCATCATCCAGCAGGGAAACCCGACCAAGAATGGACGGCATTGCTTTGATGGCAGAATGGTGACAGCGCTGCTGATTTCGGAATGACACCATAAAGCAGTCGTACCCAGGTTTTCTCATTTAGGGCACGGAACTTGGCAAAACACGTCCGCCGGAGCCAAGCCGAACAGCGCAAAGACTCACCGCACAGATGACGCCCCAGCGGGCCTCGAAGTGATCTGAATCCTCCAACAAACGACCGCCGCTGTTCCAAAAAATACGTGCATTTCTTGCTGCCAAGTGACACATAATCGTCGAAATCAACCACCATGCTGGACTTTGGCAATTTCAAATCCTCGGACTGCTCGGGCTTTTCGCGGCGCTCGTTTTTGAAGACGGCGGCGGCCGTGCCGTTTGCGATGGGGAATGACCTGTCGATGTTACAGGCAGCGCAGGCGGCCCAGAAGAGCGGCAAGGTGAAATCGGTGATCCTCCTCTGGCTTTGGGGCGGGCCGAGCCATATCGATACGATTGATCCCAAGCCTGATGCACCGATGGAGTATCGGGGTCCCTTCGGCACGATCCCGACGAAGACGCCGGGGATGCATTTTACGGAACTGCTGCCACGCATGGCCGCTCGGACCGACAAGTTCACGGTCATCCGCTCGATGCAGAATACCAACAACGCGCATCCGGGTGGCGGCACGGTTGGTCTGACGGGCTTTGAGGAAAGCGCGGGACCGGTGCAGCCGAACTTCGGTTCGATCATCGCGAAGGACCGTGGACAGAAGGGTGCGCTGCCACCGTTCTTCTACGTCGGTCGTGGAATCCCCCGCGATCTGCCGACCCGCATCAGCGGATACGGTGGTGGCACGCTGGGGAAGGCGTATGATCCTTTTCTCGTCAGCGCGTCTGAGACCGGTGAGGTGAACATCCCGACTTTGCAGATGCTTGAGGGCATGAATCCGGGACGGATCCAAAGTCGGCGCAACTTGTTGCAGCAACTCGACGACGGCGAACGCGCGCTTGAATCCGCCGGCATCGAGGATTGGCATCGCAGTCATCAGAGCGCCTACGGGCTGCTCACCGACAAGCAGGCACGCAAGGCCTTCGACCTGACCGAGGAATCGCAAAGAACGCGTGACTCCTATGGCCAGACCACCTTCGGCCAGGGGTGCCTGTTGGCCCGACGCCTGGCGCAGGCCGGCGTGCCCTACATCCAGGTCAACTGGAGCGAGTATGTGGAAACCTATTCGCCCAATTGTGATTTCGGCTGGGACACACACATCTACAATTTCGAACTGCTGCAGGATCGCCACTGCCCGATTCTTGATCGTGCCTACTCCGCGCTGCTCGATGACCTGAATCAGCAAGGCATGTTGGAGGACACGCTCCTGTTGGCCTTCGGTGAATTTGGTCGCACACCGAAGATCAGCAAGCGCGCCGCCCGCGAACACTGGAAGGATTGTTACTTCTCGCTCTGGGCCGGCGGCGGGGTTGAGCCTGGACGGTGTATCGGCGAGAGCGACGACAAAGGCGAGTATCCCATCACCCGGCCGATCACACCGTTGATGGTCGGCACCACCATCTCGGAACTCTGCGGTGTCGGAGCCAAGAAGCGCGCGGAAATGAAGGTCCTCGATGGCGGGAGCGTGATCCATGAACTTGTTTAGGGCGTTTCTTATCAGCGTGTTTATCAGCGCGACGGCTCCGGCTGCCGAAAAGCAGCTCACTTTCGACGGCAAGGGCAAGCGCGATCCCGTTTTCGCCAAGGAAGGTCGCGAGCTGCTCTACTCGGTGGACACCAGTCCGTATTACGTGCAGATGGTCAGCCTGGCCATGGACACGAAGGGGGCCGAACCGGTTGCGATCCACGAAGAGGGGCAACGCCATCAGATGTGCATGGCCTTTTCGTCGGACGAACGCCACATCGCCTTCACCCAATGCACGGGCAATCTCGCGGGCAGGCTCGTGATCCGCGACCAGGAGGCGAAGAAGGATTTTGAGATCAAGCACGCTGGCCGCGGCGGTTATCGCGCTCCCACGTTTTCACCCGATGGCCAACGCGTCATTTACGCCTTCGCCGAAACCGGTCCCCAGCAACTCTGGTCGGTGAATATTGAGGCCAGCGACAAGCAGCAGCTCACCGAATCTGAGGGCATCAGCAACTGGCCCACCTTCACCCCGGATGGCAAACGGCTTGTCTACTCCAATTCCCGCGAGAACAATTACGAGATTTACTCCATGGATCCCAATGGGAAGAACGAGACACGGCTGACCAAGAACGGATTCATGGACATCCGTCCCCGCGTATCCCCGGATGGCAAACGGATTTGTTTTGCCAGCACCCGGCACGGCAACTACGAGGTCTACGTGATGAACCTCGACGGCTCCGACGTCCGCCGCATCACGAACAACGATGAGCGCGATGATTTCCCCAGCTGGCATCCCAACAACCGACAACTCGTCTACGTTGGCGAACGCCGCGGTCGCCGCGACCTGTATCTCGTCGATGTCGATCCACCCAAGGTGGCGAAGAGCGCAAAGAAATGAGGGTGCGCCTTTCCCTCTTTGTGATCTCTGCTATCTTTGCGGCTAAATCCTTTGCCGCCGAACCGGTCATCGGCTTCCTTTCCCCGCGCTCGCTCGTCCCCGGAAAGACCAACGTGATCAAGATCACCGGCAAACTGGCTCCCAAAGACGATGAACCCAGATTCTGGACCAGCTTTCCTTGTGATATCTCGATCGAGCTTCCGAATGAGAAAAGAAAATCCTCGGAAGTTCGCGCCACGATTGTACCGAAGGTAGGACTGACCGGTTACGGTGCAGTGCGCGTGTATTCGCGGGAAGGCGTCGGTATTCCCTGCCTGATCCGCTTTGATGAAGATCCGAAGGGGTTCGATTTTACCGTCTCCGAAGGCAAGGCGCACCTGCACAAGTTCGCAGCCGAGAAAGGACAGCATCTAGAGTTCGAACTTTTTGCCCAACGGCTGCACTCCGCGATGGATGGCGTCATGACCTTGCTGGATGCACAGGACAACGAACTCGCCTTCGCCGATGACAGCGAGCAGATCGGCACCGATCCGGTTCTCCGGTATCTGTTCCATCAAGACGGCGAATACTGCCTCAAAATCCACGACGTACAATGGCGGGGCGGAATTCACGGCCACCTGGGCATTGGTGAATGGAATACGCCGGTTGAAGAATCGGCCACCTGCAACGCAGAGGAATCAGATGAGCCGATTCCGGTAACACTGCCCCACCAGGTGATCAGCCGGTTCGACGAACCCGGTGATTCGGACATCTACCGCATTCAGCTCCAGGCCGGTGATTACCTCACCGTGACGCCGACCGGAACGGCTCTGGCGTTATTGGATCTGAATCTCCACGGACGACGCTTGAAGCGTGCCGGTACCGGCGACTCCGACAACGAGCCGCTCCGCTTCCATGTTGCCAAGGATGGCGAATATGAACTGACCGTTCGCGAATTGCTTGGGCGGGCAGACATTCCCTACACCCTGGATCTCCGCACGGACATTGCGCCCTTTGCTGCGCAGGTCATCGCCAACGGTCGCAAGAACGATCGGAACACGGGCAAGCCGGGGAGCAAGGTGGAGGTAAAGATTCGTTGCACTCGCTTTGGCTACGACGGTCCGATCGAAATCAAGGCTTTCGGATCGAAAGGGGAATACAAAGTTGAAAAAGGAACGTTCGAAAAAAAGAAGACCGTCGAGAGCGTGTTTGTCGTCCTCCCCAAAGAACTGCCGGAGAATGAGTTGGAAGTCCTGCATTTGAAGGCGGTGTGCAAGATCGACGATCAAGAGTTTGCCGCCAAAGTCGGCACCGGTGAATTGGCTCGGCAGAAATACAAACACATTTCCCACTATCCCGACTGGCTCGATGGTCAGGTCTTGGTGAGTGTTCTTCCCAAATCAAAAGCGAAGAAGAAATGAACGTCGGACGCCAATACTTTCTTACTTCCGTCGTCACACTGTTCTGGTGGAGCGCACAATTGTGTCCGGCTCAAACTCGGCTGGTTGAAGAAGCCGATCTGCCGATTACGAAGATTTCGGTTTCTGAACTGTCCGCGCTGAAGGTCGAACCGGCCCGGTTCACCCTCTCGGGTTCCCGTCAACGACTGCAGCTGCTGGTCACAGCCACCCTTCCGCAAAAGAACACCGCCGACCTCACGCGTTTTGCCCGCTATCAGGTGGCCAATCCAAGGATCGCCACCGTGAACGACCGTGGCTCCGTAACGCCACACGCAAACGGGAAGACCAAGATCACTGTCCAATCGGGAGGCCGATCCGCGACGGCAGAAATCACCATCACCGGTATGGCCAAACCGGAACCGGTCTCGTTCAACTTCCATACTCTGCCGGTGCTTTCCAAGGCCGGTTGTTCCCAAGGCGCCTGTCACGGGGCACCCCACGGCAAGGGCGGCTTTCGACTCTCACTTCGCGCCTTCGACTCGAAACTGGATGCGCACACAATCATTCACGAGGAATTCGGTCGCCGCATCAACCCGATCGAACCCGAACGCAGCTTGTTGCTCGCCAAGCCGTTGACCGAAGTCTCCCACCAAGGCGGGCAGCGCCTGAAGAAAACGGACGATGAATACCAACTCCTGAGGGACTGGATTGCCGAGGGCACGTCCATTGATGGTGAAGCGCCCAAGTGCGAATCCATCCGGGTCACGCCCAACGTGAACACGTTCCGTCGCCGCCCGCATCATGTGCAGCAGTTCCGGGTGGAGGCGAAATTCAGCGACGGCGCCATCCGTGACATCACGCATCTTTGTGTCTTTGAGAGCTCGGATGAAAACGTCTGCAAGGTCAGCGGCCATGGACTCGCCGTCGGACTGAAACGCGGCGAAGCCGCGGTCATCGTCCGTTACCTCGATCACATCACCAGTACCCTGCTCGGATTTGTCGAGGACGTGCCGGGCTTTGCCTGGAAAGCGCCCAAGCCGGACAGCTTCATCGACCGCCATGTGCAGGCGAAGCTGAAGCAGTTCCGCTTTCATCCGTCCGGACTGACGACCGACGAGGAATTCCTTCGCCGCCTCTATCTCGATGTCACCGGTCTGCTGCCCTCGC
>Ga0055584_100002094_pt1 | contig 19692 bp, 15 predicted proteins | sample OSDHelmetaG_FD_58716 | JGI IMG/M metagenome (GOLD analysis project Ga0055584, IMG submission 58716) | Pelagic marine sediment microbial communities from the LTER site Helgoland, North Sea, for post-phytoplankton bloom and carbon turnover... | ecosystem: Environmental > Aquatic > Marine >... | reverse complement strand
TAGGCAAGGTAAATAATGTAAACATAGTCATTCTATATTTTGATTATTTATTGCAGTATAAAGGCATTTTAAACACATCGCAGAAGCGCTTGAGCAATATCACTTCTTCGTTGCTATGACTTAGAAGGGAGTAACCATTCCTTCATCACAGCGCCTTGAATTGAAATCGCTCAAGCACACTGAAACATGCAACTTGAATGATAACGGGTATAGAATGTTAATTACAACGCAATTTATTTATAAAGTGCTTAAACATATTATTACTTTACCTGACTCAAATTGATGATTAGCTAGTTTTCTTTTGCATATTTAAAATTAAACAAAAGTTCACAATGACAGATTATCAACGATCAAAACTGAGGTTATAATGCGATAAAACAAATTATTGGTTCTTAATTATTTTAAACACTAGATAAAAATGAGGAAATTAAGAACTAAAGATTATAGAGGCACACTGAAATTAAGTTGTACTTCTATAATCTTTTAAGGTGTTACGCCTTAGTAAGCCCATTTAATAAAATATCAAAAAATAAATCGGGATCAAATGTTCTAGCGACCGTTAGTTTATTAATATTACTCCAAGCAAAATTCTCTCGATGATCTACAACTGTTTGCCCAAGAGAAAGAACACTTTGTGTTTCCACTGCAACTTTAACTACAGTAGTATTAATTACTTCTTTATTGATAGCCGTTGCTATGGCCAGAGAATCAATTAGACCACAGTAACTACCAAAACCACCTTTCTCCACAAAACTAGTAACTCCAAGTAAAAACTTTGCTTGTTTAGAGCCTGAGTTCTTGAGCTTACGTCTATGTTCTACAGAAAGTTCTAGATCAGGATGTGTTGCAACATCAAGCCCAATAGCAGTCAACTTAATACCCGAATCAAAGACAATTTGTGCTGCTTCAGGATCAACATAAATATTCCATTCACTGGCAGGATTATCCCCTGTTGCTCGTGCTGTCCCAACAGCATCAAACCCAAAAGAACCGCCGATACATATTACATCAAGCACAAGATTTGGCAAATCAGGCTCTTTCATTATAGCCAATGCAAGGTTGGTGAGCGGGCCTAAGGCAAAAATTCTAATTTGATTTGGATATTTTCTAACAAGATCCACGATAACATCAGGAGCATAACCAGAATTGCAACTACGACTAGGGCTAGGAAGTCCTAGTTCCGCTAAACCGTCAGTACCATGAGAAAATGGATCGCGAGGGTAAGGACGAACCAGTGGTTTTGAAGGTCCTGGCACGACAGGAATTTCAGAAGCCCCTATCATATCTAAAATGCGAATAGCATTCTCGGCACATTGTTGAGCCTGTAGGTTACCCGAGACTGTAGTAATTGCTTTTATATCAAAATCAGGGTTAGAAGCAGCTAGCATAATAGCCACTGCATCATCAATCCCTGGGTCACAATCGATAATGACCGGCACAGGGTTGGAGTAAACAGTATTTGAGTTATTAATCATAAGAAGTAATTGATCCATCATAAATAAAGGTTTACTATATAATACCTTTAAAAGATTGACAATATCTTTTATGTTTTCATAAAGCACTGAACGGAAGCAATTATACTTTATGTTTTCAGCATAAATAAGTATCTAATGATTTATGCTGAAAGTGAATAATTATGCACTTTCAATATTACACAGAACTGTTGCACATATTGCATAGAATTTAGAATTTGAAAATATTATAAGTAGAAATTTATTTATGAAATATATACGTAGTACCGTAATTATTATCTTAACAAGCGTAGTTATAATTGGATTAACTTTACACTGGGTAAAGTATTTTCAAACCACAGCAAATGACGAAACAGCAGGTGAAAAGTTAGTAATCTTCGGACCAAGTTCATGGGATATATTAATACCTGGGGCAGACTCAGAAACTTTAACGGCTGCCATTAAAAAGATTAATAAAGGCTTTCGTGAAATTCACCCCGAAACAGGTAGAATAATATATGACTCTAGAGGACCTATTTCTGACGGAGTAGCAAGGCTTAGAAATGCGATAATTGCTGAAGACCAGGTAGATGTTGTTCTCTGTGCCGCTAACCCCGTTAATACTGCTTATGCAAAACTTGGATTGATTAGTCCTCTCGATGATTTAATTAATCCAATAAAAGATCGATTTCATTCTCATGCTATCAGTAACTTTGAAATTAAAGAACAGATATGGGGCGCTCCGATGTCTGCAGTAACCATGACTACCTTCTTTTATAACCGTGATCTATTTGACAGCCTAGAATTAGCTCCACCACAATCCTATTCTGACTTTCAAGATATGGCAATACGATTATCAACTGCAGGTTATATTCCTATAGTACATCAGGGTAAAAACTCATGGATGTGGACCCCTTATTATTTTAGTGCGTTAATACAAATTTTAGGCCCTAATATTTCAACTTATCTGAAAGGGATCCTTCAAGGAGAAACTAAGTTTACAAATTCTGAGAACTTGGCTGCCCTCCAAATTATGAGACAATGGGTTGATGATGGCATAATAGACGAACGCTCGAATGAATTGGACGAAGAAGGAATGAAAGGTGCCTTTCTATCTGGTCGCGCTGCCGTGTTTTTTGGAGTAACCTGGGACAAAGCAGGAATAGAAGACAAAGCGAATTTTAACTGGGGAATGTTTCCTTACCCTAAAATTGATAATACCAAATTCCCTCCTAAAGCATTTGGTGGAGTAGAGTCAGGCTTTTGCTTGGCTAGTAATACCAAAAATCCCAAACTAGCAAAAGCTTATATCAAATATGTAACGCGACCAGAAAATGTACGACTTCTTACAGCCCCCCTAAAACCATTCGCAACATCTCATCGAAAGGTCAAAGGAGTTAATTCACCAGAAAATAAATATCTACGGTCTCAACTACCTGTCGAAAAACCTCTTGAATGGCTTTTCCCACCAGAGTTGAATGAAATTATTCAACGAGAATTACAGTCAATGATGGCTGGATCACAATCTCCAGCAGCAGCAGGTAAAAGTATGCAAACGCGTTTTGAATCTTTGCAGAAAGCAGCATCAATAAGAGGTAACTCAAAACAATGAAACAAATAACCTCAAAAACTTTATATGGACCATATTTGCTAGTTTTACCTGGTGCAATTTTGATTGGAATATTTCTTATTTGGCCTATCTGCTACGGAATTTGGCTTAGTCTATATAATTTCGATGGTATGAATATTAGTGGCGAAGCAAGTTTAGCTAATTATATAGCTGTATTAATGGATAAGGATTTTCAAAATGCTTTATCTAATACAACTATTTTCGCTGTGATTACAGTAGTTGGTAAAAATGTTCTTGGTATAGCGCTTGCTCTTCTTGCAAGTATTAAGCTACCTGGGATGAAGTCAGCTCAGTTGCTTTTATTTTTGCCAGTCACCCTTAATATTGTTGTAATCGGTGCTTTTTGGACCTATTTTTTAGGCTCTTCACAATTTGGAGGATTACTTAATTCTGGGCTGGAAGCGATTGGTTTATCGCAATACGCAAAGTCTTGGCTATCAACACCAGGAATTGCGTTGATAGTTTTGGCATTCATCGAAGTATGGAGATGGGCAGGGTTGCACATGCTTCTTTTTCTTGCAGGTTTACAGTCAATAGATCCCACCCTATACGAAGCTGCTAGACTTGATGGTGCGGGAAAGTGGGCTAGGTTTCGTCACATAACACTCCCAGCCCTATTACCAATTATAGGGGCTTCAACGATATTTGCCTTAATTGGTGCATATGTTCGAAGTTTTGATGTGGTCTGGGTGTTAACTCGAGCTGGTTTTGATACAGAAGTTATCGCTACCTTTATATATCGAGAAGCATTTACATATGGCCGATTCGACAAAGCAATTGCTGCGGGATTGATACTTACTATATTTCTTTCAGCTATTTTCTTAATAACTCGACTTATTAAGCCTAAAGGAGGTCAAAATGAATAATCTATTAAAAGGACTAGTTTCCCGCACAGCATGGTATGGCCTCTTTATATTAGCGATTATTCAGGCTTTAGGGCCAATTATTTGGATGTTAATAGGTTCAGTAAAAACATCATCAGAGTTTTACCGTGATCCATGGGGGTTACCAGCGACCCCTCAACTATCAAACTATATAGAGGCTATGTCACAGTCAGGCATAACTAGTGGGTTGTGGAACAGTGTGACAGTTGTTTTACTTGGTACAATAATTTTAGCGATAACAGCAGGAACTACTGCTTATGCACTTACTCGTTACCGATTTTCTGGTGAGAAACTTGTTTTTAGTCTCATTCTCCTAACCATGATGGTACCTCCTGACGTTCTAATTATACCTCTTTTTACTGTCTTACGATCTATTGGACTACTGGGGAATCTGTTTGGTTTAGCTTTTTTATATGCAGCAAGTGGCTTTGGTATGGCTACATTATTGTTGAGAGGTTATTTTATATCAATTCCTGTAGAACTAGAAGAAGCAGCTAGACTTGATGGCGCTAATTTCTGGGGTGTGTTACGCCATGTAGTAATACCACTTAGTTTACCAGGTTTTGCAAGCGTTTTAGCTATTCAAGCGATGAGTATGTGGAATGACCTCTACCTTGCTTTTGTGTTTGTTAGAGACCCCGCTTTAGCTACTGCTCCAGTTGGATTACTTTCATTTTTTCAACGAGATTCAATAAATTGGCCATTCCTGCTTTCTGCACTTGCTACTTTGACTCTGCCAGTCCTTATTGTCTTTGCTCTTTTACAAAAACGCTTTGTCGAAGGCATGTTAAAAGGAGGAATTAAATGAAAAACATGTTGCCTTTACTAGCAATTTCCAATGTCATCATTGATTCAGTAAAAGATGAGAATGGTAATATCCAAGCTCCTATAGCCGGTGGTGCAGGGCTTTATGCTGCTATTGCTATGGCCCATGTTTGGCCAAAGGTAGCCCTACTTGCTGGAGTTGGGAAAGATTTTGACAAAGTTACAAATAATATTGCCGATGAATACAATTTTTTTCGTTCAGGATGTATTGTTCGTGACCGCTATTCCATACAGTCACAACTCACTTATTACTCCGACGGAAGCCGCACCGAAGTTCCAACTTATGGTCAAAAGCACTTTAGCAAAATGCAAATGTATCCGAGTGATATTCCAAATAAGCTTTTGCCTGCTATTGGCACTTACATTTTTAGAGACTTGGATTGTCAATTCTGGACTGAGATTTTAGCTATACGTAAAAAATTAGGTTTAATTCTCTGGGAATTAGATGACAGTGTCACTATTCCAAATAATCTAAAAAGAATAAGTGAAATTGCTAAAGTAGTTGATATTGTTTCCTTTAATTTAGCTGAAGCATCACAGCTCTTTTCTACTAGCAATCCTGAAATATTAGTACAGTGTTTACTAGACCTTGGTGCTCCTAATATAATTTTAAGAATGGGCTCTAAAGGTGCCTTAATTGCTAATCAAATATCATCTTTTCATATCCATCCTCCCTTACACCCTGTTGTTGATGTCACAGGGGGAGGAAACTCATTTAGTGCAGGGTTCTTAGCAGGATTATGTCAGGATAATAGTAATATTCTATGTGCAGCAAGATATGCGGCAGCATCGGCTGCAATTGCAATAGCTCACAGAGGTCCACCTTCACGACCATTGCCCTCATTATTCTCTAAACTATACGCCGCAAGCGAAATAGAAAAATCACAAAAACAAAACTAATTTTAAAGGTACTCGATGGCTTAAACTGATGAAGTTTTAATTCAAATTGAAAGCCTACATGATGCACTGCCCGTGTTTCATGTAGGCAATCTCTGGCTCGCAAGAACTCTTTCAATATTTCAAATATATGGCTTGGGGCAAATAATATTAACTGACTCAGAATACTTCTATTTTCTGCTGTAATACAAGCTATTCCTGCTTAGACAGGGCTCCTGTCCAAGCTATGACTTCAATGACTCGCTATGACAATAACATTCCACAAGGGTTAATCAAGTATTAAATAACCTTAAAAAACCTTAAATAACAAATTCTTATTTATAAAAACCAACACTTAATTAACAGTTAAATGAACGTATAATCTCGAATGAAAAAATATTAAAAGCAATCGTAATTATTATAAAGATCCAAAATTATTGGAAGATCAACTAAGGAGGTCCCTAAAAGAATTTAGTCTTATTTTACAAATAATCACATTATTTCATCAATGTATGGAATTGATGTTTGCGCTCCTGCTCTAGTGACTGAGACCGCTGCACATTTATTAGCAAAATGAACAGCATCTATAACTTCCATCCCATTTGATAAACCCACCAAAAATGCACCATTAAATACATCTCCAGCAGCTGTAGTATCAATAGCATTCACTTTTATAGCCGAGATACAACTCTTTAACTCTTTTGTAGATAAATAAGCTCCCTTTTTCCCCATAGTTATTAATACAGTATCTATACCTTTATCATGTAAAATCTGTGCGGCTACTTTTGCCGTTTTATTATCGTGTACCTTTACCCCTGTTAGGATTTCTGTTTCAGTCTGATTTGGAGTAATAATATCTATATATTGAAGTAAGCTGTCTGGTAAATATCTAGCTGGCGCTGGGTTAAGCACCACTTGAGTTTGATGTTTATGAGCTATAATTGAAGCCTCTATTACAGTTTCTAGTGGTATCTCTAATTGCATTAAAACGAAATCTGATTGTGAAATAATATTTTCATGAAAACGAACTTGCTCAGGGGATAGAGTGTTATTTGCTCCAGCAATTATACCTATAGAATTTTCGGCGCCATCATCAACAAAAATCATAGCAACTCCAGTCTTTTCTCCATTAATTACTTTGATAAATGCTGTATCAATTCCATCTTTAGTAAAGTTATTAACCATAGTGCTGCCAAAATCATCTGTTCCTATATTAGCAATTAAAGTAGTTTGTCCACCTAGACGGGCACATGCTAGAGCTTGATTAGCGCCTTTCCCTCCGCCGACGATATTGTATTCACTCCCTGATACTGTTTCTCCAGGTTTTGGCAATGCTTTAACATGCATGCAATGATCAACATTAATGCTGCCTATGACTAAAATACTCTTGTTTTTCATATTCAACCTTTTTAATGGAATGAGCGGAAATTTTATTAACAGTTAAAATATTTTAAAGACTTGCGTAATTATCTATTTCTCGTAAATAGAAGGCTTTTAAATCACTGCTCAAAAATGATCCTGTAAAACTATTCTTTGCTAATTGAATTAAGTGTTCACGATTAAGCCCAACAGTATCCACAAGAACATCGTAATTATCATTGAGGTAACCTCCGAAATAGGATGGATCATCAGAATTAATAGTTACTAACAATCCTTGAGTTAACATTTCTTTAATAGGGTGGTTTTTCAAATCACTAACTACACATAATTTAAGATTCGAAAGAGGGCATACAGTAAGTGCGAGCTGTTGTTTCTGTAATCGCTTCACTAAAGATGGACATTCCATCGCACGATTTCCGTGATCTAAACGATCTATTTTTAATAAATCTAAAGCTTCTTTTACATAATCTGGGGGACCTTCTTCTCCAGCATGAGCTACACGCTTTAATCCCATTTCGCTTGCAGCATTAAATACACGTTCGAATTTTGAAGGGGGATTACCTAATTCAGAAGAATCAAGACCTACCCCATGAATCAAGTGTAAATAAGGTTTTGCAAGCTCCAATGTTGAAAAAGCCTCTTCTTCACTCAAATGTCGTAAAAATGACATGATAAGCTTTGAGGAAATAGCTAGTTCCTCTAATCCATCGTACAAAGCACGAGCAATCCCTTTAATTACAACAGAAAAAGGAATACCTCTTGATGTATGACCTTGAGGATCAAAAAACACTTCAACATGACGGATATTTTCAGCCTTTGATTTTTTTAAATAGGCCATAGTTAAGTCATAAAAATCTTGCTCAGTGCACAATACACTCATACCTGCATAGTAAATATCTAGAAATTCTTGAAGGTTATTAAAATTATAAGCTTCATAAATTTCCGCTACGGTAGTAAACGGAATCGTAATATTATTACGAGAAGCTAATTTGAACATGAGTTCAGGTTCAAGGCTTCCCTCCAAATGCAGATGAAGCTCTGCTTTTGGTAAATATTTAATGAAGTTAATTAAGTTACTCATAAGTACAAAACCTTTCTAATTTTTATTAGTGACATAGTTCAACAGATACATTTCCGTACTAATCCAGGCTTCAGCTATAAATAAATATTTGATATTCTTTTAAGATAATCAATAAAGCTATTGGATATATTTCAATTAACAATAAATTTAATAATGATTTAAAGTTATTGTTGTTAAATAATTGCTGAACAAATGCCATCATTGCTAAAACAATGCAGCGCACCTTCTTTAGGACTTATATATAAAGTTGATTCAGGAAATATTTCTAGACTGTAATTTTCATCTAATCGTATTGATATACGGGGAAGGTGCGATGAAACTCTAACGTGAACAATTACCGAGTCTCCTAAGTTTTCCACAATATCAACTTTAACTTCCCACCCTATATTCTCTGAAAGAATCCAACCTTCTGGACGAACCCCAAAAGAAGTTGAATTTTCAGGTATTAAAGATTTTTTACATCTGAGTGTTAAGTCTCTACATCCATCAATACTCAGAACAATTTTTTCATCCAAAGCGCTAATATTCCCGTCAAACACATTTATAGATGGCGATCCAAGCGCGCTAGCAACGAACTTTGTTGCTGGTGCTCTATATATTGTAAGTGGATCTGCAACTTGATCAATTTTCCCTTCGTTGAATACCGCTATACGATCCCCCATAGTCATAGCTTCAGTTTGATCATGTGTGACATAAATCATTGTGCTGCTTAGTTCTCGATGTAATCTAATAAGTTCTAAACGCATTTCCTGGCGAAGTGAAACATCCAAGTTAGATAATGGTTCATCAAATAAAAAAATTGATGGGTTTCGAACAAGAGCACGTCCAATTGCAACACGTTGTCTTTGACCCCCAGAAAGTGCGGCAGGCTTTCGATTAAGATATTGCTCTATTTGCAAAGCAGATGCTGTTTTTTGAACAATTCCGGTATAATCTTTACGTTTCATTCCAGACATTTGCAACGAAAAAGCCATATTTTCAAAAACCGTTTTATTTGGATAAAGTGCATAGTTTTGAAAAACCATTGCTATATCGCGCTTGGAGCCTATTAATGAATCTACAGGTTTTCCTCCTATTTCTACTTTGCCACTATCAGCCTTTTCTAGTCCCGCAATAATACGCAGTAAAGTTGATTTACCCGATCCTGAAGGGCCAAGAAGGATCATAAATTCACCTGGTTTAATATCAAGACTGATGTTTTTTAAGACATCAATCTTACCGTAATTCTTGTTTACTTCGTGTAGGGTGACCCCCTGAGGAGTTTTATTCTTAGAGCCTTCGAAAGACATTGAAGTTAGAGTACTTGGAGATAAAAATTTATTTTTCATATATCAAACCTATTATTCCTTATGTGGAACTTAATGAAATCGCACCTCACACAATAACCATATTTAAATTGATAGTTAACTATGTATACTTTTATTTCTAATAATCAAAAAATCACTACATTATTTATGATTCACTATAAATAAACCTAGTAAATACTATAATCTAGCCCCGCTAACATCATTATTATTTTAAGAGAGTTTTGAACTATCTATTTATTATTTTAGTGCAATATTAATTTGCGTTAATCCGTCTAATAAAATGCCAAAAAATAATTCTGGATTAAACTTGCAAGCAACAGTTAATTTACTCGCATTGCTCCATGAAAAATTTTCACGATGGTCTACAACTGTTTGACCACTCGAAAGTCGACTTTGCGTCTCAACTGCTACTTTAACTAAAGTAGTTTCAATTACATTTTTGTTAATAGCAGTTGCCACAGCAAGGGAGTCGATTAATCCGCTATAACTGCCATAGCCCCCCTTTTCTACAAAATTTATTACCCCAAGTAAAAATTTTGCTTGGACAGAGCCTGAAGCTTCAAGAATTTTTCTATGCTTTACAGAAAGTTCTAGATCGGGATGTGTTGCGACATCAAGCCCAATAGCTATGAGATTAAGATCTGAATTAAATACAATTTGAGCAGCTTCTGGGTCAACATAAATATTCCATTCACTGGTCGGATTGTTACCCGTTGCTTTTATTGTCCCTGCGGAATTAAAACCAAAAGAACCTCCAATACATATTATATCTCGTACAATATTTTCTATATTCGGTTCTTTCATTATAGCCAAAGAGATATTAGTAAGCGGACCAAGTGCTAATATTCTGATTTTATTTGGAAATTTCAGAGCAAGTTCAACAATAATATCAGGTGCATAACCATCATCATACATTCTACTTGGCCCTGGAAGATTTAGATCAGCTAACCCGTCATCACCAACAGAAAAGAATCCTTGAGGGTAAGGTCGAACAAGTGGTTTGGATGGCCCTGCAAAAACAGGAATATCAGAAATTCCGAGCATATCTAAAATTCGAATAACGTTCTCAGCACATCGTTGTGCAGGAAGGTTTCCTGAAACAGTAGTAATTGCCTTTATATCAAAATCGGGATTAGATACGGCTAACATTATTGCCACAGCATCATCAACACCAGGATCACAGTCGATAATAACTGGTATCGATTTTTTTTTAATAATAGTTGAATCATTAATCATAATAGAGTCTACTTGCTGTAAAAAACAATAGGTATATAAAAAGAAACCTTTGGCGATGTATTATGCTCTACTTTGATATATTGTCAATATAAACGTTAAGTAAACTACGCCTAAGATAACCCCCAGTGCTAAATAAACGTCTTATACCAAATAGATTAAGTACCTACATATATGAACCCACTTCGTTTGCCAGATATTTGATCATAGTGTGAGAAGAAGATCATTGCTCTCATATATCCAGCCTGTTTCTGAAAGATTTAATCTAAAATAAATTATTACTATTGAATACAATGTATTAAAAACAAAAAAACGATTAATCATTAGAAGTATATTGATTCCTTCAAAGCAAAGGAATACAATACAATACCTTTAAGTAAGGGGCAATAATCAATTATGAGCTATATGCTCAATGTAAAACTAAATGATTATATTTTATCACGGCTTTTACATAGCATTGTTGTTAAGACACAAATGTGGAGTTCACTTTAAGCGGAGTTTTTTAGCCAAATGTTAGTACCTTAGTAATACATAATGTACAGCTGCATCGGCTAAAATTGCGATAATTCACCAGGGGCCACCTTCATGGCCATTGCTCTCATTATTATCTAAAGTATACGACGCAAGTAGGATAAAAAATAACAAACACAAAACTAATTTTAAGGATACTATATGTCTCAAACTGATGATTTTTTAACTCAAATTGAAAGCCTACCTGCACTGATCACAGACTGTGTTCCACTCATGGAACCTTTGACTAGAAAAATTCTTTCAACACCTGAAATATATGGCTTGAGACAAATAATATTAACTGGCTCAGGAGACTCATTTTTTGCTGCTGCGGCTGTAATACCAGCTCTTCGTGCTTGGACGGGAATTCCTGTTCAAGCCATGACTTCAATGGAGGCTGCTCGCTATGTTGATAATAGTATTCTACCAGATTCATCAAATGCTAGAGGCCTTCTTGTAATTTCAATTAGCTACTCTGGTGAGGCTGCTAGAGGAGTCGAAGCAGCTCAACGGCTTCGAAAAATGGGGGCTATAACTATAGGTTTTACCGCTAATCCAGACAGCCGTTTAGGTAAGGCTGTCGAACGCCAAGTATCAACTCTTATTCCTAATTCAGCACCTGCTCCTGGTACACGAAGCTATGTTGCTTCTATGATAGCCACTTATTTACTTGCTATTAGAATTTCTGAAGTTCTTATGTGTATGACCATGGATGAGGCGAATCGTTTAAGAGCAGAAATTCAAGACTCTGGCGCAAAGCTAGAGAATTTAGTAACCGAACTAGCGCCTAAGTTACGTAAATATGCCGAAACATGGAGTAACGCAACGTCGATGGACGTTTTAGGCAGTGGTCCATCTCTTGCTACAGCGTCATACTGTGCTGCAAAGCTAGTCGAGGCTGGGGGTATTCATGCATCACCACAAGATATAGAAGAGTTTCATCACCTGAATTTTTTTGTAAATGAACCTTCAAGTATTCCAACTATTGTTTTTTCACCGAGTAATAGTGCCTCTGCATCAAGAGCATCGGAATTAGTTATTGCACTTCAACAACTTGGTCGCCCTACTCTGTTTATAACTGATGAAGATAATTCATTTGCTTGTGATAACAGTATACTTATTCCTAAATTTCCAGAGTGGTTATCTCCACTCGCTCAAACAATACCTGCGGCAATTATTGCGGCATTTTCAGCTAATATTCGTAATGTTACACACTACCGTGGACATGATGGGCCATGGCGCGGAGCTAAAGATGCAGGTTTTGTTAAAAATAGCACTATTATTTTAAAACAACAGGAAGAAACTAATGCTTAAATCATTCAAATTAACAACAATAGAAAATGGACTAATTGATATTACTTCATTTGTTGAAAAAGCTTTAGCAGAAAGTGGTGTTTCTGATGGTTTGATGGTCGTATCGATCCCTCATTCCACTGCATCTGTTACACTCGTATCACCTTGGGACCCCAAAGGTCTAGAAGATGTCGATGATGAGTTACGACGATTAATTCCTACACGAATTGACTTTAAACACCAACATGATACTCCACAAGATGCTGCAGGTCATATAAAAGCAGGGATAATTGGTCATTCTAGAGTTATTTATATTCATGAAAGTACTCTGGGTTTAGGTCATTCACAAAAAGTTTATTTTTGGGAATTTGATGGCCCAAGAAATCGCAATGTGGATATTAAAATTATGGCTAGCGCCATAATTTGACCTTTTTAGGGCAAAACTTTTTTTTGATGTGGTTAAGTAAAATTGACCACATCAGTAACTATTGTCTACATAGACTCCTAATACGTTGTTAGAGCCAACTCAGGTAGAGATATTAAAAACGGGGTATAATATTAGTATATTCAGCAGATAGACTATAATTTTCATAGTATAGAACACCAAAAATTTAATCTTGATCTAATTAATCATTGTAATGATCAAGTAAAACTGATCATTAATTGAAATGGTCAGATTAATGTTTCACTCTGAGTTATGATAAAAAATATGTTTAACTTTACTCTCAAGTTTAGATTATAATGACTTGGTAAAAAAGAACTTGTATTTTAAACGGGGTTATCACTTCAATTTCTTTTCTAAACATTTTCTAAACAAATAGGTTTCTTAACGATTTTAAAATTTACGACTATAGATTGGAGCACCCAAAATGATCGATAATGATGATATACCCTTTGCTGTAATTCCTGTTGATAAAGCCTCCCCCGTTCCTGCTTATATTCAGGTTGAACAGGATTTAAGACGTAAAATTGTTTCTGGTATTTTAAAGAAGGATGACCAATTGCCAAGAGAAACCATCCTCGCAACACGGTATCATACTAGCCGCGTAACAATAAGAAAAGCTCTCAATATCTTAGCTGAAGAAGGCTTAGTTTTAAGGTTACATGGTCTTGGTACATTAATTGGAGCTTCTGTAAATAAAATTTCTTGTAATCTGAACGTGATGAAAAGCGTTGTAACACAACTGATTAGTTCTGGAATAGTACCTATTGTACAAATAGACAGACAGGAGTTGATCAATATACCCGAGTTTGTTGCTAATGAACTACGTACCATAGAAGCACAAAAGGTAATATATTTAAGAAGAATAATAAAAGTTGGAGGTGTAACTATAGCAATTAATAGCTCATGGTTTGTCGGAAAAAAATTTATGGGTCTTGAAAATATAAAACTTATCGATAATTCTGTTTGGAAGACAATAAGAGAACACTTTGGTTTGGAATTAATAAATGTAAAGAATAAAATAGACCTAGTACATGCTACCTTGGATGAAGCACGGTTATTAGGGGTGAAAGAAAAATCGCCTACGTTACGTCTACAGGGTATCTTACATTATGATAATGATGGTACATCAGCTGAATATACGAGTACCCTTTGGGGAGAGAATGTTACTCTTAGCTATAGCTCTAGCTAAATAATATTTACATTTTCTATTACAGGTTATTCTATAAAAAACTTGTATACCGCTCTCCATAATTTTCAACTTGAATTAAGCCCATAGTAGCAGCAACCTTAAGCACTCTTATGAATTTTGAAGGGGGATGACCAATTCCAGATGAATCTAAAGCTACTCCATATATAGAGTGTAAATACGGTTTTGCCTCTTCTAAAGTAACAAATGCAGCTCCCTCGCTTAAGTGACGTAAAAATGACAAGATGAGTTTAGATGATATCCCGAATTTTACTTGCCCCTCATTTAAAGCACGAACAACCCCCATAATAATCGCTGAGAATGAAATCCCTCTTTCGGTATGAGTTTGAGGGTTTAAAAAAATCTTTATATAACGCACATTCGAGGAATCACAATCTTTCAAATATGCCATGGTGAGATTATAAAAGTCGTCTTCTGTTAGCAGTACACACATACTATAAAAATAAATATCAAGAAACTCCTGAAGATTTTTATAATTATAAGCTTTATAAACTTCTCGTACATTCTTATATGGCAACTCTATATTATTTTTAGAGGCTAACTTTAATATTAGTTTAGGTTTTAATACTCTATCCAATTCAATTTGAAGTTCTGTTTCAGGTGATTCATGAATCAGTTTTAGTGCAGTAGACATGTTTTTTTTGGTCCTCTATTTATATTATTCTGATAATAAAAAAGTTAATTAAATTTTGTGTGATGTGTAACTAGTAATGAAGAGTTTTGAACGGTAATTCCGTAGCTAATAATGTCTGTACTATCTGTAGTTTAGGAATCGGCGATATATTAAAATAGTAACTTGAGAAAAAATTTAGCTAAAGATTTGAATCAAAAGATATTATCATTATTAATATCTTCCGAGACAAATCAGAATTTATGTTAAATCAATGATTATATGGCTGCCAAATTTATCTCAGAATTACCAATTAAATAATAACCATTAAAATGATGTAGAAACACCTAATGATATCGTTCGAGGAGCCCCAGCTTGAATACCTGGTGAACCAGAATTTCGGACTGTCCAATAATCTTCATTCAAAAGGTTTTTAACACCAAATGTAAAAGTCACTGGTGTTTCAGTTTCTAGAATATAACGTGCAAACAAATCTACAGTTGCATATGAATCGACTGAAGTATAATTATTTGCTTGTAATTTAGAGTCACCGATATATGAATAACTTCCACGTAACATTAAACCTTCAATTGAAGTCGGCTCATATTCTAGAGTAAAAGATGCCTGCTCTTTAGGGGTTCCTGGAAGATAATTTCCAACATTTGATTCCCCTTCCACAAATTTAGCATTAAGAACTGCGCCTTCGACTCGAAGAGTCATACCTTCTAGAGGGAACAAGGATAGCCCTAATTCAATACCTTCATATCTACTCAAGCCATTTTGAACATAAACATTGAAGTTATTTGTATATTCAGATCCACGTTCAATCTGAAATACAGCTGTATTCATAGACCACATTTCTTTTTGTAATTTAACACCTACTTCAATTTGGTCACTTTTAAGAGCGTCAAAAGTTTCAGGATAATTCTCATGAACAATATTTGCTTGCCCGCCTTTTTCTATTGATTCAACATAAGAAATATAATAGGTACTATCCTTACTAGATTTATAATTCAGTGCAAATGAAGGAACAATATCTGAAGTTTTATAGTCTTTTGTTATTGTCCCATCACCAGCAAAATCTTCTTGTACAAATTCATTCCATCTAAGACCAGCAAGAAACGTAAAACTTCCATATGTAATTGTATCAGATGCAAACACTGCTTTCTGAGTAATAACTTGAGCTTTTGTCAAGCTCTGTGTAAAAGGAGTGTTAGTAGCCCCTGTTAGTGGTATTACATTATAAATGTTCCCTATCTCAGGTACATCCCAATCATGCCCTTGACCAAACTCTCCATTTAATTGTTCTAACTCCTGAGCTGATGCACCAAAAGTTATATTATGAGATAGTTCACCTGTTTTTATCTCACCTAAAAATAACACCTGAATATTATCAAAAGAATGATCTTGACGACCTACAAATTGTAAAAATGTAAAGTCTCCCTCTTCATTAAAAATATCAGCATTACCCTCTTTCCAAGCTGTAGATGCAGTGGTAGAGCGATAGTTTATTTTACTTTTCCAATTGTTTGAAATTTTTATATCAGCACCAAATGTAAAAAATTCTGATTCATTCCAATACCATGACTCTGATGGAGCCAGACCAGTAGAACCGTTAATTGGCTCAGGAAGCTTAAAGTCAATATCATTATTTGGAGTAAAAATCGCAAAAATAACACCATCAGCTTGTCTTTCTTGAAATAAGTAATTGCCATGAAGGGTTACAGCGTCATTCAGATCATATCTTAGATCTAATGAAACAGAGTCACGATCAAGATACCCCCGATCAACGTAAGTATCTCCTTCTTCGTGTACAGCAATAAACCGAGCTGAAAATTGCTCTTCACTACCAAAAAAACCACTTGCATCAGCGCTTACTTTGTATACACCATCTGAAGAATATCCAAGATTAATAGAAAGTTCATTCTCAATTTCAGCTTTTTTAGATACATAATTAACAATACCGCCTGGCGATCCAAATCCATATTGGAAACCAGCTAAGCCTTTTATCAATTCTACTTGTGAAAAATGTTCAACAGGTAAAGTTGTTCTATTAGCAAAAGGTAACCCATCTACTTTGTATCCATTATATTGATCGAGTTTTAAACCTCGAACGGTGACTTCAGGAATAACAGCTGAAATCCCGTTAGCCGCCGTACGTACTCCTGCAATTCCATTTAGAATTTCGTCAATACCCATAGCTTGACGCTCTTCAATCTGCTTTTCATCAACAGCTTCAACCGAGAAAGGTGTATTCAAAATAGTACGTGCACCTAATCCGCCACTATCAACCTGTTTTCCCATTACAACTATTTTTTCTACCTTTTTTATTTTTTTATTATTATCTTCACCTATTTCATTCGCGTGTGCTAATTGAGAACCAGTGGCAAGTATTGCAATAATTACGCATAATTTTTTCTTTTTTAGTCTCATATTTATATCCTTAGTTTAAGTTGTATATATTAAATATTCATGATTTATACAACCATGGATATTTCTTCTACGACAAGTAGTACTAGAAGCTCTAATTCTTGCTCTCCCCTTATAAGCAAAATAAGCATTAGCCTAAAAAAACTGAATATACCTTTATTCTCAACAACACAGTAGCAAGCTTACTAAGCATCTCAATAGGTATCTTACATGATACCTATCAGGGTTGTCAACTTTACTCTTACTTGTGGACATTTAATTTATACGTTTAATATCAGTGACTTAATAAATTAAAATTTGATTCTATGAAATTTAAATATTATTAAAGTATCTTTAAGTATACCTATAATAAATAGCAATGTTGTTTTATCTATCTCTATTTATTATTCGTAAACATATAAGACAGAATAATGAAATTCGATTGAATTTATGATCTAATGTCTTTTTGTAAAGGTTAGATCTATATGAAGCAATTTAAAATTAAATGGTTTTACCATGCTAAAATGCCCTAGTATTCATCAGGATCTAACCTAAAAAAACAAATTTACTAATAGCTAAGGAAGGCGAATAACCAACCGGTTTTTTTCGGGTTGTTAAGGTATTCTTTAACAAGATAGTAGGCTATGAGGTAGCTTTATAAGTGATGTTGAAAGAGTTAAAAACTTACTCTCTCGAGACTGGATAAAATGGCTCTATTAATTAATTTTATGGCTACTGCAATTATATTATCGAAGACAGACTATTTTATAGCACTTAGTGTGATGGTTATCGATACTTAAATAATCATCTTTAAAATAGCAACTCAGCTGCTGCTATTTATACTAAAATCATGAGTCAAAATCACTTCGCAAAAACATAACCAATATTCTGATTTCCGAACATAAGTTATATCGATAAATAAAGCCATATTTACAGGTAATTCATGAAATGATGCTTTATTGTAAACTAGTTTTCGTGTTCTCTAAGTTTTTATTTTTAAAGCCATATATAAATAACAAAGCAGTAAAAATACTAACAGCAAGTGGTATTAACCAAAATACTCGCCATTGTGCCATGTCGTTTACATCTTTAACAAATAAATTTAAAACACTGCCCATAACAATAGATCCCAATAAAGACCCAGCACCTAATGATACAAACATCAGTAGTGATTGTGCTTGAGAGCGAATTTCTTTATTAGCCAACATATCCATGACTATTTGAGAAACGATAAAATATAGGGCAATAATAAAACCGTGCATCGCTATTGCGCTAATCGCTAAATAAATATGTGGTATATAAGTATTTGTAAGTAATAAAGCATATCTTAATATAATAGCCAATAAGCCGAAAATCATTAAATTTTTCAATTTAAAACGTAAAGATAAAATAGGGAGTAAAAACATAATTAATACTTCGCTCACTTGCCCTAGCGCCATATAAGCCGCGGTTCTTTCTAAACCCGATGAGTGAAAATAAAGAGGTGCATATTGATCGTAAAGAGATGATAGTAATGTGGCAAAAAAGCATGTTGTCATAAACACCTTAAACCCATTACCTTTAACATTTAGTGATTTAATTGCATCTACACCAATAATGTCTCGTAGATTAAACGTTGAATTTTTTTCTGCTGGTGGAGTGTGAGGTAAAATAAACATAAATATAATGCCAAGAACCACAGCTACAGTACCACTAATCAAAAATGGTGTAGAGGTAGTTTCTGCTTTTAATAAACTAATTATAGCCGCAGCAAAAATCCAACCTAATGTTCCACCTATACGAATAATTGGAAACGATTTGTCAATATTTTCAACATTAGCCATAGTTATACTATTTGCGAGTCCAAGTGTTGGGGCATACACTAGTTTAAAGATAAAAAATAAAATAACGAATATAAGCGGATTAGACGAAAACGAAACCGCTGTACATAGTAATAATCCGCTTATAATAAAGCAGGTTGCTATCATTTTATTAGCAGAGAAATAACGATCTGCAATCGCACCCGATAAAAGTGGTGAAATAACCATAGATAATGGAAAACTAGCGACAGCATAAATAATTAAATCTTTCATACCGGCTTCGTTCATATAAATAACTAATGTAATCATAGATGTTCCCATTAAAAAATAAACGGTAAACATCAAAAAGAACAAAATCACATGTGTAATAAGTGATTTATTCTCCGTAAGAGTATTTTTATAATGTGAAATATTAATCATTTGAGACCTTTTTTGTACCATTGAAGTAACAGGGATAACAGTTATTGTTAATAGAGTTTTTTATTTATGATTGAGCTTTATCTAGATTCATACACTCTAAAGGTAAGTTAGATATTTACTTCATAAGTATAAATTTTTATGTTCACGCTCCTGTTCTTATTACAGCAACGGCAGCTTGTTGAAGAGCGAATTTAACCGTATTATCCTTCTTTAATCTCTGAGATAATCCAAATAAAGATCACCGTTAAATCTGTTTTACAAGCGGTTTTTAAGTTAACAATCATAATAAATATAAACCACAGCAAACCAAAGGTTTACCATACAATACCTTT
>Ga0055584_100002093_pt1 | contig 19695 bp, 18 predicted proteins | sample OSDHelmetaG_FD_58716 | JGI IMG/M metagenome (GOLD analysis project Ga0055584, IMG submission 58716) | Pelagic marine sediment microbial communities from the LTER site Helgoland, North Sea, for post-phytoplankton bloom and carbon turnover... | ecosystem: Environmental > Aquatic > Marine >... | reverse complement strand
ATCTTCAGTCCTCCTTTTACTCAACAATAGGATGGACCAATTCAAAGGGGGAGGATCACTGGAACTTGGGCATGATTTCTTTGGCGATGATGCCTGCCTTGTCCGCTTCGTCGATACCGAGTAGGAAGGTCACCTCGTCCATGCCGGCGGATCGCAGTGTTTCCAGTCCATCGGCGACATCGTTAGGTGTGCCCATGAAGCAAAGTTCGCGGTGCCGGCTTTTGTTTTTCTCGGTTTGGTTTAGGAAATCAGTCCAAGCCTTTTCAGGCGTTTCGCCAAAATGCACGACCGTGTTCACATAAGCGCGCTGGATGGTCGCTGGGTCGCGATCAATCGCTTCGCAAGCCTTCTCGATATGGGTCCACCCTTCCGTCAGTTGTGCAACCGGCGTGTGTAGACCGGAGGCCTGCCATCCATCACCGAATTCGGCAACACGCGCTGCTGGCCGCCCGCCGCCGGTCCAACTGGCGATGTAAATTGGTAAATGCGGCTGCTGTACCGGCTTCGGTTTGATGGTCACATTCTCGAATGAATAAAAATCACCGGAGAAGGTGACATCATCTTCGGTCCAGAGCCTTTTGATGGCTCGGATACCTTCATCCATCAGTTTGCCGCGCTTGTTAAAGGGAATGCCGAAGGCTTCGAATTCCTTGTCGTAGGAGCCGGTAGCGAGGGCCGCAATAAAGCGGCCTTCGGAAAGCGCGTCCAACATGGTGAATTTCTTGGCCACCGCGATGGGGTGGCGAAGTGGCACTTGGTAAGCGGAGAAACCTAGTTTGACCCGCTCGGTCGCGGCACACAGCACGGCGGCGGCGGCAATGGAATGGAAGTTCGGATGACTGTGATAGTAGTGATCTGTGACGTAAATGCCGTGATAGCCAAGAGCTTCCGCGTTTTGTGCAAATGTCGTGATTTCCTTCGCGCTAATGGGTCGGTCCGTGCCCGACGTCAAGCTGATGCTGAATTTCATGGGTCTCTATTCCGTAAATTGTGGGTCCGAACTTTAGGCAACGATAATGTTTAGCAAGGTTAGATCCGCTTGCCTATTCCCGCCCGGTCTCGAGTAGGGGAAAGCGTTTGGCGAGTGCGCTGATGTCGCCCTTTTTTAAATTCTCAAGAAGTTCAGGCACGTCGCTCTCCTGGCAGCCCATAATATAGGGCCCGTCGGGAAGCACTCGGAGCGTGGGCCCCAGATGGCATTTGCTCATGCAGTGGACGGTTTCCAACGTCACGGGGAGATCATGGTCTTCGATACCCTTCTTGAGAGCTGCGGCCAGTTCTTTGCTGCCGCGCGCTCCACAGGAGTCCACAAGGTTGTTGGCGCGGTAGTTCACGCATAGCCGCAGCTGGGTTTTTTCGTCTGATTGTGGCGTGGCGGGCGCCATAATATACCTTCCCGGTGGGCGGTTTGGAGCCTTATACTTGAATCGAAACAAACCCTATATCAATCTGGTCACGGAGGACCAGCCATGCAGCTGCCTGATAATAAATTATTTCGCCAGCAATGTTACGTGGATGGTGGGTGGGAAGGTGGTGATACAATTCTGCTGCCCAATAATGATTGGCGGATACTCGTCACAAAAGAGCCGTTCGGTGTTTGTGCAGCAATCACGCCACGGAACTTTCCGAACGCGATGATTGCGCGCAAAGTAGCGTCATTCGGTGGCATGAAGGAGTCGGGTATCGGCCGCGAAGGGGCTTATCAAAGCATCGATGAGTACGTTGAAGTTAAGTATATATGCATGGGTGGTGTGTAATCATAAGGCTGTACTTACTTTTCGGTGTTGTCGCTGTTGTGTTTGGTGGCGCGGTGTACGTCAGTCATACGGCGCCTGAACGGTCGGCAAATGCAATGGCTTTGGCCGATGCGCGCGCCTGTGCGTCTGTGGGGGAACCCCGAAAAATGCTAGAATTATGCGGCCGCGCGATAGAGTCTGGTAGGTTGCCGGATAATTTCATGATTCTGACCTATGGTAATCGGGCATATGCGTACGCCCGAATGGAGCAATTTGTAGACGCGTTGAGGGATTATGGCGCCGCATTACGAATTGATTCCACGGACGCCCAATCCTATGCAGGCCGCGCGCAGGTCAATAGCGCGATGGATAATTGGCGGGATGCACTTAAGGATTATGATGCTGCAATAGAACATAAGCACGATTTTACAGAGGCTTACTACAACCGGGCTTTGGTGCGGGCGCAACACCAACTGTACGATGAAGCTATTGCGGATTTCACTAAGGCCATTGAGTTAGCACCTGGTGATATGGATGCGGTTTATAACCGTGCGTACACCTATTTCTTACGTGAAACCTATGATTTGGCGATTAAGGATTTTAGCCTTGCTCTAGAAAAAATGCCTGAGAATGTTAATGCATTGGAATTGCGGGGGATTTCGTACATATCCAAAGGCGATTGGGCAGGAGCGATTCCGGACTTGGAGAAATTTCTAGCGCATGACAATCAAGATGTGACTCATATGCTTTTGTTGTACGTGGCACATACGCGTATATCCGGCGATGTTGCAAAGGCGAAGTCCCGGCTTAGAAAGCAAAGCCAAGGAGTGGATGGAGGTTCCTGGCCGGGTTTGCTCGTTTCGTATTGTCTCGGGGATCTTCGCGAAGACGCTATGGCGGCGGCGATTTCCAGAACCAAAAATGAATCCGAACGGCAGCAACAGATGGGTGCGGCTTCCTTTTACATTGCAGAACAAAGACTTGTTTCTAAACAGAGAGATCAAGCTCGGCAATATTTCCAGAGAACTGTAAAATTGGCGGCCAAAGGGAGCGTAGAGCAGCGCGCGGCGGTCAAAGAGCTTGAGTTATTGGGCCAAGCGTCCAAATAAATTTGCGGTAATGGGGTAATCAATAACACGTGAGTTATTGTGACCGTTTTTTCGCGGTTTCCCGGCTTCCGGCCATTGCCCACTGGCGAAGACGCGCCTAATCTCCCGTCCGTATTTTCGATTTAGGAAAGAAGGGCGACCCCATGAGTGAGAACGCGACTGAGAACGCGGCTGAGAAAGCTGAATACGACTACGATTTGTTTGTTATTGGCGGCGGCTCTGGCGGTGTCCGGTGTGCCCGTTTCTCGGCCCAATATGGCGCCAAGGTGGGTATTGCTGAGGAACGGTATTGGGGTGGCACTTGCGTCAATGTTGGCTGCGTGCCGAAGAAGCTCTTCACTTATGCGGCGCATTTCTCCGAAGACGTGGAAATGGCTAAAGGCTATGGCTGGTATATGGATAAACCCGGCTTCGATTGGCCGACGTTGCGCGAGAACAAAAATACCGAAATTAATCGCCTAAACGGCATCTATGATGGCCTCCTCAAGGGTGCCGGCTGCGATATCTTCTTCGAGCGTGCTGAAGTGGTAGACCCGCACACGGTCAAGGTGGGCGAAAAACAATTTACGGTAAAAAATATTCTTATCGCCACCGGCGGCTGGCCCTTCGTACCGGATTTCCCCGGCAAGGAACATGTGATCACGTCCAATGAGGTGTTCCACAATGAATCCTTCCCGAGAAAGATCCTAATTGTCGGCGGTGGTTATATTGCCGTCGAGTTCGCTGGCATCATGCATGGGCTGGGTTCGGAAGTGACACAGATTTATCGCGGTCCCCTGTTCTTGCGTGGCTTCGACGAAGAAGTGCGCCAGCATTTGGCCGAGGAGATGGAGAAGAAGGGTATCAACCTTCGATTCAACGATGATGTGGCCTCGATTGAACGGCACGGCTCGGGCCTGCATGTGACGCTCACTTCCGGCGAGGTAGTGAAAACCCAGATGGTCATGTATTCGACCGGCCGGAAACCGCTCAGCGGTGGTATGGGGCTAGAGGAGGCGGGTGTTCACTTGAAATGGAATGGCGCCATCGAGGTTGATGAAAATTTCCAAACCTCGGTGCCGTCGATCTATGCGATCGGAGATGTGATCGGTCATATCCAGCTCACGCCAGTCGCGCTGGCAGAGGGAATGGTGTTGGCGAAGCATTTGTTCACCGACGAAAGCCCTGAGATGAATTATGATTTTATTCCAACCGCCGTCTTCAGTGCGCCGAATATCGGCACCGTTGGCCTTACCGAAGAGTTGGCGAAGGAAAAGCACGGTAAGCTCCGTGTCTACACCTCGCGCTTCACGCCAATGAAGCACTCGCTTTCCAGCATCGATGAGAAGACTTTCATGAAGCTGATCGTCGATGATGCATCAGATCAGGTGGTCGGCGTCCACATGGTCGGCCCCGATGCGGGCGAGATCATGCAGGGCATCGGCATTGCGATGAGAGCCGGCGCCACAAAAGCGGATTTTGACGCCACCATCGGCATCCACCCGACCGCTGCGGAAGAATTGGTGACCATGCGTACGGAAAGGGCTTAGGCGCAGGCACCCAACCGTATTTAACGGGTAACGATGGACCCCCTGACACAAGGACTGATCGGCGCGGCATTGCCGCAAGCGGTCGCGCCAAATCGCCGCCTGCTGCTCTGGGCGGGGTGTTTCGGCCTCGTCGCGGGGATGTTGGCCGACCTCGATGTGCTGATCCGCTCATCGTCGGACCCGTTGCTGTTTCTCGAATATCACCGACAGTTCTCCCACGCGATTTTGTTCATTCCGGTCGGTGGCCTGGTAAGCGCTGGGCTCTTCCATCTGTTTCTGCGTCGCTGGACCGGCCTCCCGTTTAAGATGGTTTGGCTTTACTGCACGTTGGGGTACGGCACGCATGGTCTGCTTGACGCCTTTACGTCCTACGGCACCATGTTGTGGTGGCCGCTTAGCGACGAGCGCGTCTCCTTCAGCATTATCTCCGTCATCGATCCGCTCTTTAGCGTGCCGGTTTTGGTGTTGGTGGTTCTTGCTGCCGCATATGGAAAGGCGCGGTTCGCCCTCCGGGCGCTGTTGTGGGCAGCCCTGTATCTCAGCGCCGCGATGCTGCAACGCCACGCGGCGGTTGAGATGGGCGCATCACTGGCCGCTTCGCGTGGCCACATTCCGGTGCGTCTCGATGCCAAACCCAGTTTCGGCAATATCCTGGTATGGAAAGTCGTTTATGAGGCGGACGAGCGTTTCTTCGTCGATGCGGTCCGCGCCACGTTAGCGCCGCGCGTCTTTCTCGGCGCCTCTGTCCTGAAGCTTAATACTGGGAGGGATTTCCCAGAGCTCGAGAAGACCTCGCGACAGGCACGCGATATTGACCGCTTCAGTCGTCTCAGCGATGGGTATCTCGCCCGCGACCCGTCAGTGGCGGGACGGATAATTGATGTGCGCTATTCGATGATCCCCAATGAAATCGATGCTCTCTGGTCCATTGGCGTCTCCGCCGCAGCCGGCCCGGACGCGCATGTAACCTTCCAGACCCACCGAGGCGATCCGATGGAAGGGCTCCGCCGTCTATGGTCGATGCTGACTGCGCCGGCGGCGGGGTCGTAGCGGGCTTAAGAACAGTCACTGGGCATTTGTCGCCCGCGTCTTTAATTCACCCCAACCACATCGCCCAACGTCGGCCCAATTTCCTCGTTCAGGACAATATCCGCGTAGCGATCTAGATCGGTCGGGTCGCGGTTGAGGATGACCAAGTTTGAGCCGTTTTGCTTTGCGGCGATGGGGAAGCCGGCGGCGGGGTAGACCTGCAGTGATGAGCCGATGGAGATGAACAAATCGGCGGCGTTGGTGTGGAGCTCCGCGTCGTGCATTTTGTCTTGCGGCATGGATTGGCCGAAGGCGACCGTGGCGGTTTTGACCAGCCCGCCGCAGTGCTCGCAATCGGGTGCCTTGTCGTCGCGTTCGAACACGTCTTTGATCCATTGCAAATCGCATTCGGTGCCGCAATTGAGGCAGGTGGCGTAGGTGGAGTTGCCGTGCAGCTCGATGACTTTGTCCGCTGGAATACCGGATTTCACGTGCAGCCCGTCGGTGTTTTGCGTGATGACGGCGGTGACTTTGCCAATACGCACCAAATTTTCGACCGCGCGGTGGCCGCGGTTCGGTTCGGCCTTGGCCATGTCGTCGTGACGGAAAAACCGCTGGCGCCAATATTCGTGGCGCTGCTCTTCGCTCGCTAGAAAGTCCTGAAACATTACGGGTTTAAACTGTTCCCAAATGCCGCCAGGGCTCCGGAAATCAGGAATGCCGGATTCGGTGGAGATGCCTGCGCCGGTGAATATTACCGCCCGTTCACTGGCTTTCAGCAGTTTGGCAAACTCGGCAACTTTCTCTTCGTTGTTGGGCATCTGTCTAATTCCTCGCTCTAAACCGACGGCCTAATATCGATACCGTCCGGCAAGGGCGTGTCCGTATAGAGGTGGATCTTGTTGACGGCGCGGCGCTGGCTTTTGGGATTGTCGAACCAGAGCCGCAGCAGGTGGCGTTGTTTCGCCGGGTCCGGATCGTCGTAATATTCTTTCCGGGAATGCAGAATGAGAAAATTATTCAGGAACTGGATGTCACCAGGCTCGAACGCCATGTCCAACCGGAAATCCTCATCATGGGTGAGCGCATCGGCGAAATCGAAAGCGGCGTGGTCGGCTTCGGTGAAGGGCTTGCCCGCCATATCGCGGCCCCACTCGCTGGGCTTTCGGTCATAGACGCAGATGAAGCGGCCGTTCACGAAAGAAAAGACCGGCAGGTTCCAAGGGGCGAGGCGTGGTGCACCGTCCGGCTGGGCGCCGCGACGGTCGTGCGGGTAGCCCTCATACATCACATCCAGCAGGTCGGGACGTTCCGCGAGCATCCGGTTATAGATAGCCGCCGAGCTAACGATGGAGCTTTCGCCGCCTTCGCGCGCTTTTTGCAGGCAGAGCAGCGCCACCATATTTGTGCCGTCCGAATGATAACGAAGCTCCGATGTGCTGTGATAGCCGCGTGCATTCTCGTCGTAATTCTTGCCTTCGTCGCGCACATCGATAAACCAATCACCGTCTCGGGTTTGCGGCCAGGGCGTCGCAAAGTGCAGGCCTATGCCCCAAAAGAGCCGGCGCATTTGGCGGTAATCATATCGTTCGACGGGGATGCCACGGAGAATTTGGAAGCCGCGGCCTTCTTCTACTTCATGGGCGAGACCGGCGAGTGTTTTGCCGAGTGTCGGCAGGGGAAAATGTTCTTTGGTGATGGCGGGGGCATCACGGCCTGTAGCGTCGACCACCTGCATGGCCGCGTCGAGTTCGTCGACCTGTGTTTCACTAAGCTTATATATCCAACTATCATTGTCTCTAAGGTCGGCGCCCGTCCAGGCTGTGGGGGCGGCAACGGGTTTGCCCGGTTCGGCATTCATTCTCGCTTCTCCTGTCACGCCGATCCGCACCAACCTTCGGCGGGCGGTAGCGGTGCGGTGGTGGTACCTGTTCATTCGTACAATAAGACTTATATCGTAATCCGATGCAGAATCGGAAGGGCGTGTGGCCGGACTCGGCGCAATCGCGCCTTTTGGGCTGGAAATTCGACGCTTAAAGGCGTAAAAGCGTCGGCCTCTGGCGAATATAGATGAAATTGGAGAATGTCATGGCCAAAACATGGAAGCCTGACAGCTGGCGCGACCACCCGATCCGTCAAGTTCCGGAATATCCGGATCAGGACGTATTGAAGTCTGTGGAGAGTGAATTGGCTGGAATGCCGCCGCTGGTATTTGCCGGCGAGGCGCGGCGTTTGCGCCAACAATTGGCCGAAGTGGCGGAAGGCAGAGCCTTTTTGCTGCAGGGCGGCGATTGCGCGGAAAGCTTCGCGGAATTCAGCGCCAACAATATTCGTGACAGCTTCAAAGTGCTGCTGCAGATGGCAATCGCGCTCACCTTCGGTGCATCCTGCCCGGTGGTTAAGGTTGGGCGCATGGCAGGTCAGTTTGCCAAACCGCGCTCCGAGCCGACGGAAAAGCAAGGTGATGTGGAATTGCCCAGCTATCGCGGCGACATCATTAATGGCATCGAATTCACTGAAGATGCCCGTATTCCCGATCCGCGTCGTATGGTGCGTGCCTATAACCAGTCGTCCGCAACGCTTAATCTTATTCGTGCTTTCGCCCAAGGTGGGTTCGCGGATTTGCATGAGGTTCACCAATGGAATTTGGATTTTGTGGCGGATAGCCCGGCGGGCGAACGTTATGCGGAAATGTCCACGCGCATTGATGAGGCGCTAGGGTTCCTCAAAGCGTGTGGTATCACCGGCGAAGCGGTGCAACAAATTCGCGAGACCGATTTCTACACCAGCCATGAAGCTTTGTTGCTGTGGTACGAAGAGGCCATGACGCGCCAGGACAGCCTGACCGGTGACTGGTATGACACGTCGGCTCATTTGGTGTGGGTCGGTGATAGAACACGCGATCCCGAAGAAGCGCATGTGGAATATATGAGGGGCATCGAAAACCCCATCGGTATCAAGTGTGGGCCGACCCTGGATACCGATGCTCTTCTGCGGCTTTTAGAAGTGCTGAATCCGGCCAATGAAGCGGGACGTATTACGTTGATTTCGCGGATGGGCCACGAAAATGTGGAGCAGTATCTCCCAGGTCTCATTCGGGCCGTTCAGAAGGAGGGCGCGAAAGTCGTTTGGTCTTCTGACCCCATGCACGGCAACATGATAAAATCTGCAAGCGGTTATAAAACCCGTCCGTTCGACCGTATTTTGTCGGAGGTACGCCAGGTTTTTGCCGTGCATCATGCGGAAGGGTCCTATGCAGGTGGTATCCATGTGGAAATGACCGGCCAAGACGTGACCGAATGTCTCGGCGGTGCTCAGGCAATCGACGACGAACGTTTGTCCGACCGGTACCACACGCATTGCGATCCGCGCTTAAACGCCAGCCAGGCGTTGGAATTGGCGTTTCTTCTCGCTGAAGAGTTGAAGGCATTGCGTGGGAATGGCGTTGAAAAGAAGGTCGCTGCCGTCGGTTAACCGTTGGCTAAAGTCTGGCCAGTTTTCGGCTAATTTTCGGACTGTTCTAGGGTTTCTATGCGCTTTTGGAGCGCTACTAGTTCCTTTGACGCTTTTATGCGGCGTCTGAGAACCGTCACGCTTTCAAAAAATGCCCAAATAGAAAGAACGCCATACACAATAAATAGCGTGATGATGTAAATATTGTCTGCAGTTAATTTTTCATTTATTGCAATATAAGCAATAATAAATGTAAATATAGGCATAGATATACAAAATAATAACAAGTAAAATATTATACCCCAAGGACGTAGTTTGGCCGCTTTATTATCTGTTGTAAGTGAAAAAGCCCATAGATTGCGTTCGAGTTGCCATTTACTGAGCGCAGACCGAGATAATGCTCCTTCCGCTACGGGCAGTTTTGAAACCAACCGCCCTCGTATCCAGGAAAATGGAACATTGTTTAATAACAAAATCGTTATTACCAATAATAGCATCGTAATTGCATGGGCTATTACGGCAAAAAATATATTTCCGTCGAATAAATTGAGATAAAAATCAACTATTTCAATGAAAAATAAATGTATTGTAAATATTAATATTATAATAAGTGCCAGTATTTCTATTAATTCTGCCCGTAGTATTTTGGATATGTCCTCTGATCCTACTATTCGTGGCTTTTTACTATGCCAAGGCAAGCGAAAGATACTGGGCAGGAAGGCAATTTCGCCGCGTGGCAGGCCTTGAAAAAAGCCCGAGTGCATTCTTTGAAATTCGCCGGGGGCGAGGGTCAGAAGTTTTTGTAGGGCTTTGTCGTCCATGTTTTTAACGATTGCAACAATCGGTCCATCAATTCCGTTATTGTTCCAAATTTTCCAGTAAAGTCACCAGGCCGACGAGACTCGCTTCGTCATAACGCCGTTGCCACGCGCTCATGATAGCTGGGTCCGCAAGCTGCGCCGGGAGGTCGCCGAAAAGCCCCGTCATTAGCAATCGGAATTCAAATTCTTCGAAGCGCCAGCCTAATTCAGCGTCATCCTTTGTGGGAGGCATGTTGCCGTCAATTAAATCAACTATCCAGCGGCGGCGGCGGTTCAGGTCGGTGAAATGACGACTGGCATATACCAAGACATCGTTTGTGACTTCGTCGGCATCTTTATGGTCGTCCACCATTTGCCAGCGAAACATTTCTCCGTGTGCTGCTCGCAACTCGGTAACGAGAAGCCGGCATCGGTCTTCATATTTTTCGTGTAATTCGGGCCCAAGCAACTGCTGGAGTGCGAACATGAATGGCCCAATGATCCGCCGTGATAAGTGTTCTCCTTGAATGGCGGGCATGCCGCGGTCGGGGAATAGGTGCTCGAAACGGCGCACGACTAGGCGTTCAAGTGGGTATTTTCTCTCCTTCTGCCAGGCGGCCGCCTTGGCGGTTTGCGAGCATGCCTTCCACGCATCCGCGTAGGCTGTCACCATGTCCGCGTTCGGCTCTTCTGTAAATGCATCGAACTGATACTTAATGTCGGAAAAGGTGAGGCGTCCGCCGCCCTTTTCGCGGGCCACTTCTCGCAGCGCATCCAATACCTCACCCAACGCAAAGTCTGCGGCCTTTTTGACAGCGGCGAGACCGTCAGGTGCTTCGCTTTCCTGTTGCTCTCGGCTGGCAATTTCGTTCTCTTGTTGGCTCGGGTCTTCAGTCATTGCTTGGTATGCTCTCAATTTTTTTTTACGGCGTAGGCGCCTAAAGCTTGATTTTTGATCCATAGATAGGATAGTCGGCCCCGCAGCTGCTTGCCAGAGCCAAGCGCAAAAATGAGTAGGAATAAATGACGGACCATTTAACGATTGCATTGGCCCAGTTGAACCCAACGGTGGGTGACGTCGCTGGTAACTTGGCTATGGTACGTCGAGCGGTCGCGGACGTTCCTGATGCGGACCTTATCTTCTTCTCCGAGCTGGTGCTGTCGGGTTATCCGCCGGAAGATTTGGTGCTAAAGCCATTTTTCCATGACAAGATTGATGATGCAGTGCAGGCGCTGTGTGATGATACAGCGAAAGGGGGGCCGGCAATATTGCTGCCGACGCCGTGGCGGGTAGACGGCAAGGTCCATAATGCAGTTTTGCTTATAGATAGTGGCAAGGTCGTTACGCATCGATTGAAGCATGATCTGCCGAACTATGGAGTGTTCGACGAAAAACGGGTGTTTACGCCTGGGCCGATGCCGGGCCCCATAAATTTTCGTGATGTCCGCATTGGTGTACCAATTTGTGAAGACATTTGGACACCAGATGTTGTCGAGTGTCTTCAGGAATCCGGCGCTGAAATTCTCCTGGTGCCGAACGGTTCCCCGTTTGAGCGTGATAAGGTAGATCACCGGCTGAGCCACACGGTGGCGCGGGTCCAAGAGGCCGGTTTGCCGTTGGCTTACCTTAACCAGGTTGGCGGCCAGGATGAGCTTGTTTTCGATGGCGCATCCTTTGTTTTGAACGCGGATTGCAAAATGGCGTTGCAGTTGCCGTCTTGGGAAGAGGCCATTATTTCTACGAACTGGCAGCGGCTCGATGATGGTTGGCATTGCGCTGCTGGGGAGTGTGTGGCGCCGTATCAAGATTTATCATCGATTTACAACGCGATGGTTTTGGGGCTTCGCGATTACGTTAATAAGGCTGGTTTCCCTGGCGTGTTGTTGGGGATGTCCGGCGGTATTGATTCCGCCCTCAGCGCTGCGGTCGCCGTTGATGCGTTGGGGCCGGAGCGGGTGCGTTGTGTGATGATGCCATCGCCCTATACCAGTCAGGATAGCCTTGATGACGCGGCGGAAGCGGCAAAATTGATGGCCATCCAGTATGACGTGGTTTCCATTGAACCGGCTATGCAGGCGTTTGGGAAAATGTTGGAGCCGTTGTTCGAAGGCCACGATGCGGACGTGACGGAGGAGAATATTCAAGCAAGAAGCCGCGGGCTCTTGCTAATGAGCATCTCCAATAAGTTTGGGTCTATGCTGCTGACGACTGGCAATAAGTCCGAAATGGCAGTGGGCTATGCGACGTTATATGGCGATATGAGCGGTGGCTATTCTGTGTTGAAGGATGTGTATAAGACCGATGTCTTCAAGCTGTCCTCTTGGCGGAATGAGCATAATTTGCCGACATTCTTAGGTCCAGACGGTCGGGTTATTCCAGAACGCATCATTACTAAGCCGCCGTCGGCAGAGCTAAAGCCGGACCAAACCGATCAGGATACGTTGCCGCCCTATGACGATTTGGATGATATCTTGGCCTGCCTGATTGAAGGTGAAATGAGTGTCGGTGAAATCGCCGCGCGTGGTCATGTGCCGGAAACTATCGAGCGGGTATGGCGTATGTTGGACGGTGCGGAATATAAACGCCGCCAGGCACCGCCGGGCGTCAAGATTACCAGCCGTGCCTTTGGGCGTGACCGGCGCTACCCTATTACAAATTCATTCCGCAAAATCCTTTAGCTGGATGACGGAGCGACCCAACCATGGCGAATAGACGCGAGCGGCGGCGGGAAAAGACCCGCCACAAGAAAAATGGCCAACATACGCCTTTGGAGGCGGGGCCTCCCGCAGGCACGGGCCGCGACTTGATGGCAGAGGCGGCGCAGCTTTACGGGGCGGGGAATGCTGCCGGGGCAAAATCCACATTCGAACTGATTATTACGATGGAGCCCGGGCACGCGGACGCGTTGTTTGGGCTCGGTGTGTTGGAGGAAGAGTCCGGCAATATTGCGGTCGCGAAAAAACATTACGAAAACGCGGTCGCAAGCGAGCCGAACCATGCCCCATCACTCGTAAATTTGGGGAATGCACTTCGTAATGAAAGGCAGTTTGAGGCTGCCATCATATTGCTGGAACGGGCGGCGTCATTGGCGCCTGAAATTCCGCTGGTTCACAATAATTTGGGCATAGCCTTGCACCAGGGTGGCTCAATCGACCGGGCGATTCCGGTCTTTCAGAAGGCGCTGGCGCTAGCCCCGGATTTTGCGGAAGCGCACAGCAATTTGGGGGCGGTTTTTGCGGATTTGGATAGATTCGAGGAAGCGGTTGATTGCTTCGAGCGCGCGCTTGAGTTGGTGCCTGAATTTGCGCCGGCCATGGCTAATCTGGGCAATGCTTTTAATGGCCTGCACCGTATCGAAGAAGCAATTAGCACTTTGGAAAATGCGGTGAAGATCGACCCTAACCTTGCCTTCGCCTATGCGAAGCTCGCGACCGTTTATGAGCGGACGAACGATCTTCGAAAATCGGAAGAGTATATAGAAAAGGCAAAGAAATTAGATCCTAATAATCCAGAAATAAGGATGATGAACGGAATAATATTAGGAAGAAATAAGAAATACTCTGAGGGATTGGATGAAATAACAAGATCTATAAAGCATCTATATTCTCCAAATATCTTATGTAGAGCGTATTTCGAAGCTGGGCATTTAAGCGACCGACTTAATGATTACAAAGAAGCGTACGAATATTATGTTTCCGGGAATGCGTTAATTGAGGGAAAAGCGGTAGAGTTAGAGGTGGGCCGGGATCAATATCTAGCCGAGATAAATAGGAATATCGATTATTTTAAATCATATACAGAAAATAACAAAAACGTTGAAGGTAATAGGAAAGAAAAACTAGTATTTGTAGTTGGTTTTCCGAGGTCTGGAACAACTCTTCTAGAACAAATATTGGATTCTCACCCTTTAATACAATCTATAGATGAAAAGCCTGTAATAGAAGATGCCATTAAATACTTGTCTAGTGCAGTGGGGGACTACCCAAATTCTTTGGAAAAAATAAATAAACAAGATATTTATAATATAAGAGAGAAATTCTATCACGAAGTTAGTAAGTATATTGATGTAGAGTCGGATAAAGTACTTGTATATAAAATGCCTTTAAACTTAATTCACGTTGGTTTTATTTATAAAATATTTCCTAATGCTAAGATTATATTTACGGAACGCCACCCCTGCGATGCATGCCTTAGCTGCTATATGCAGCATTTCACCTTGAATCGGGCAATGACGCATTTCACCTCTCTGGAATCGACGGCGAAATTCTATGCTTTGGTAATGGGGCTTTGGAAACAGTATACGGATGTGTTGCCCATTGACTGGCAAGCGTTACGTTATGAAGCCTTGGTGGAAGATTTTGAGGGTACAGTGCGGGCTTTGTTAGCATTCTTGGGGCTCGAGTGGGATGATTCCGTTCTGTCCTATGACCGCCATGCGCAGAATAGAACGGTCTTGACGCCCTCTTATTCGCAAGTCACCCAGCCGATTTACACCGATTCCAAGGAACGCTGGCGGCGATATGAGGAGCAAATGAAGCCGGTCCTCCCGATTCTGGAGCCGTTCATTCGGCATTTCGGCTACGATGCCGAACCGGCCTCTTCCTCTCAAGACTCATGACATCGCCGACTGTCATCCTGGTAGAACCGCAGTTAGGCGAGAATATTGGGTTTACCGCGCGTGCCATGCTGAATTGCGGGTTGACATCTTTACGCCTGGTTAAGCCACGTGACGGGTGGCCGAATCCCGCCGCGGAAGCTGCTGCGGCTGGGGCTGACGCGGTCATCGAAGGCGCTGAGGTTTTTGAGACGGTCGAGAGCGCTATCGAAGACTTACAGCGTGTCTTTGCAGCGACAGCCCGGCGTCGGGAGCAGATAAAGCGTGTATTGACGCCGCGTTCGGCAGCGCTTGAGTTGCGGGATGCGCTGGATACGACGGACGGCTTGTTGTTTGGTCCGGAACGGTCGGGTCTCGACAATGATGCAGTGGCGCTTGCGGATGCGGTGATCGAAGTTCCACTCAATCCTGATTTCAGTTCCCTGAGTTTGCCGCAAGCCGTGTTGATAGTCGCTTATGAGTGGCGTATGGCGGGCATATCTGCAGAAGGCGACATAATCGCTATAAATGATGCTGCGCCGGCAACTAAGGCCGAGTTGCATGGTCTCTTCGCACGTCTGGAAGGTGCCTTAGACGATGGCGGGTTTTTTCATGTAGAGGAGAAACGGCCCATCACGGTGCGTAATATTCGGAATATTTTTCAACGTGCTGGTTTGACCGACCAGGAGGTGCGGACTTTGCAGGGAATCGTCACAAGTCTGCGTCGCCATCGGCGCTAAAGCGCCCCTAGAACAATCCCAATTGTTTGGCGACGGGAATAGGCTCGACTTCTTCTACGAGTGAGGCATCGTCATTGGCGACGCTATTCACGCGTTTTGAAACTGTATGAAATGCAAATGGGCCAGGGTGGGGGCGTAAGAGCGCGCGCGCGTCATTTGCCGGTGCCCCTAGCCAGCATTCGAATTCACTCGGGTCCAATATAACGGGCATCCGGTGATGAATTTGGGTGATGTCAGCAGCGGCGTCGGTCGTGAGGATGCTACAGCTCTCAACGGTCGCGCCCGCAGGGTCATCCCAGCTTTCCCATAAGCCAGCAAACCCAAATAAAGCCTGATTTGCCAGTCCAATTAGCCAAGGTTGTTTCGTATCGTCCCCGGCGCGCGTCCATTCGTAAAAGCCGTTGGCAGGAAGAATGCAGCGGCGATTCTGAAAGGCACTTCGAAAGGCAGGCTTTTCGGATACGGTTTCGGCCCGTGCATTGATCATGCGGCTGCCAATGGAGGCTTCTTTTGCCCAAGATGGAATGAGGCCCCAACGTGCCTTTGTAAGGGTACGCTTGTCCCCATCGGCCCGAACTGTAGGGACTTCGTGGGTGGGAGCTACATTGTAGGAAGGGGCCAAATTAATCCCCGAATCTGTTTGGAACAGATTGTTAATGGCGTCCAAAGGGGACGTGATGCTGTACCGGCCACACATGAAATGCATAATGCCGAAAAATTCTGGGAGGTACACCATGCAAGAACATTCAGTGCGCGTTTGGCCATCGGCGGAAGTCCATGATCGGGAGGAAGAACTGGCGTGGAAGTTTGCCTCGCTTGCAGCAGATCCGGTTGATGTGGATGAGAATGTGGCCGCGATGGTGGTGAATAGGGTCATCGACAATGCCTCGGTGGCGCTGGCATCGATCAACCGCAGACCCATTGTGACGGCGCGGGCGCAGGCGTTGGCGCATGCCAAGCCCGGCGGCGCTACCTTGTTTGGCTTAGGCGCTGAAACGCGTGTGCATGCGGAGTGGGCCGCCTGGGCCAATGGCACAGCGGTGCGTGAGCTCGATTTCCACGATACGTTTTTGCATATGGAGTTCGGTCATCCCGGCGATAATATTTGTCCATTGATCGCGGTGGCCCAGCAGAAAGGGTGCAGTGGTGCGGAATTGATTCGAGGCGTGGTGACCGCTTACGAAGTGCATGTAAATCTGATGAAAGCAATTCGCTTGCACAGCCATAAAATCGATCATGTGGCGCATACGGGTGTCGGTGCGGCGGCCGGTATCGGCGCTATGCTCGGCCTTACGCCAGAAGTTATCTATCAAGCGATTAATCAAACGCTTCATATTTGCTGCGCAACGCGGCAATCGCGAAAGGGACAAATTTCGTCCTGGAAATCTGCGGCGCCGGCGCATTCGTCAAAGCTCGCAATTGAAGCTGTCGACAGAGCGATGCGCGGAGAGACAGCGCCATCACCAATTTACGAAGGTGAAGACAGCGTTATCGCGTGGCTGCTCGATGGCTCGGACGCAGATTATGTTATCGAGTTGCCCGAGGCGGGCGAGCCGAAACGCGCAATTCTGGAAACCTGGACCAAGGCCCATTCAGCGGAATATCAGGGGCAGGCTTTTATCGACCTTGCCTTCCGTATTCGCGATCGAATAGGTGATCTTGGCAAGATTCAAGACGTGCTCATCACCACCAACAACCATTGCCATTATGTCATTGGATCTGGTGCAAACGATCCGCAAAAGTATTCTCCCGATGCGTCGCGCGAAACACTCGATCATTCCCTTCCCTACATATTTGCCGTAGCGCTAGAGGACGGTGCTTGGCATCACGTGAATTCCTATTCATCTGAGCGTGCACATCGTCCGGAGACGGTGGCGCTTTGGCAAAAGGTTAAAACGGCGGCGGACGAGGAATGGGAGCGTCGTTACATGGCTGTCGACCCGGCGGAGAAAGCCTATGGCGGTGTTGTGCGGGTAACCCTTGCGGATGGAACGGTAATAGAGGACGCAATGGATTGTGCTGATGCGCATCCGTTAGGCGCCAAGCCGTTCGTTTTCGACGATTACGTAGGTAAGTTTCGCGGCCTGGCGGAAGGCATCGTCGGCGATGCGGAGCAGAGCCGCTTTATCGAATTGGCCAGCGGGTTAGGCACACAGGATGCAAAAGCGCTGGAGACGATTAACCCAGTCGCGGACGCAGTCACCCTGGAAAGTGCCGAAGCAGATTCCAACGGTATCTTCTAAATTTCGTTTGCTGTCGTGTGGTTAGCCGTTAAGCTTAGACAAAATTAATCCCGGGGGGAATCTCATGGAATATCGGTTGCTCGGCAAAAGCGGTCTCAAGGTCAGCCAGGTCTGTTTAGGGACGATGAATTTCGGCGACAGCACTGATGCGCAGGCGGCGGCGTCAATCGTCGATGGCGCGCGCGATGCGGGCGTCAACTTTATCGATACGGCCGACGGGTATGTCAGCGGAAAATCCGAAGAAATTCTTGGCGAACTGATTAAGAATGATCGCGACGATTGGGTGTTGGCGACCAAGGTCGGTCAAGCGGCTGGTTCCGACAAGCGGAAGAAGGGTCTCTCGCGGAAGTGGATGATGGAAGCTGTCGACGCGAGCCTTGCCCGGCTCCAGACCGATTATGTGGATATTTACTATATGCATCATGTGGATTGGGAAACGCCGCTGGATGAAAGCGTGGCGACCATGGGCGATATTATTGCTTCGGGTAAAGCGCTCCATTGGGGTTTTTCAAATCACCGCGGCTGGCAGATTGGCGAACTGATCCGCCTTTGTGATGGGCTTGGCGTGCCACGTCCCGTGATTTGTCAGCCCCATTACAACGCCATGATGCGGCTGGTGGAGACGGATATCCTACCGGCTTGTGAATTTTACGGTATCGGCGTTAACCCGTTTTCGCCATTGGCGCGCGGTGTGTTGACCGGGAAATACACTTTGGGCGCCGATCCTGATGCCAATAGCCGCGCTGGACGCGGTGACGGTAGCATTTTAAAACGCGATTTTCGGGAGACGAATTTCGAGTTTGTTGAAGCGGTGAAGAGGCAAATTGAGGGCCGTGATCTGTCCGTGATCGATTTCGCGATGCTGTGGTTATTCAACAACAAGATCGTCACCAGCATCATTGCCGGGCCACGGACGCTTGAGCAGTTCGAGGCTTACCTTGGGTGCATTGATAAAGAGTTCACTGCAGAAGATGAGGCGCTTGTGGACTCGCTCTGCGCAAGTGGTTGCGCCACCTCGCACAACTTTATCGATCCGCGGTATCCGCCTACAGGGCGTCGGGCGATTATTGGCTAACGGGCCTGCTTTGCGGTTAACGTGCTAGCCGACCCGCTCAATATTTAGATCCGTTGCATCGCTGTTGGACCAACGTTTGCTTATCGCGACGATGGAAAGCACAAGTATGCCCATGACCATATAATAAATGCTGGCGACCATACCGAAACCGAAGACAAACGGGCCAACAATAAAGGAGACACCGGCCAGCAAGTCGAATGCTAAATGGAGGTCGTAGGGAATTGCCGAAGAAATATGCCAGGGGTAATCGGTACAAAGGCTGTACCCGATCATCAAAATACCCGCGGCGACGGAAAGCCATAACGCGAGCGCTGAATCCGCGCCGAGATTTAGTAAAAGTGGAAACATGATCAATGCGCTGGCAATGGCGTAATCCAGCACGCCATGAAGTGTTGGCGAAAGAACCGGCAATCTCATGAAATGAGCCCCTCAAAAAAGTATGACGCTGTGAATCCTGAAAAAGGATAGACCGATCAGTATGTTTTGGTAAAGATGAAATCATGCGGAGGTTGGTCGCGGAAGGTCACAATCTTGTGAAACCAATAGAAACCCTCGATAAGGTGAGCTGACTCTTTAGATACCTGAACAGCTAGGCGGGACTGCTGGGTAAGGGTCGGCCGATTTCTGCTATATCGATTAGTCTTCCCGAAAAGAGGCCGTCACCCTCAGGTTCGAAGTCCCAACGGTGACGGCGCTGATTGTTCAGAGTTGCTTGAAGTCGCCCCCTTTATGAATTGGCGAGTGCATCTGTAATGCCCTGTGCGTAGTCCGGATGGACTTGGCGGAAATGTTCCATCTGTCGGGCAATGATCTCCGGCGGGACGCCCTGCATGGCCCCGGCAATAGTGTCGAAAAGGCGCTGCTTCTGCTCGTCATCGAACATTTCGAACAAGGCGCGTGGTTGGACATAGTCATCATTGCCTTTCCGATGGCTGTAGCGATCTGCATCTCCGGAAATTTTGAGTGGTGGTTCGCGAAAACTTTCGTCCTGTGCGGGTCCGCCCAGTGAGTTGGGTTCGTAATACACATTGGGCGTTCCTCCATCGTTTTGGAACGACCGCATGGCGCCATCCTTGTGATAATGATGCATCGGGCATTTGGGCGCGTTCACCGGCAGTGATTGGTAATGGGTCCCCAAGCGGTACCGTTGGGCATCTGGATAGGAGAATATACGCGCCTGCAGCACTCGGTCCGGACTGAACCCAATTCCGGGTACGACGTTGGACGGACTGAATGCGGCTTGTTCAACTTCGGCAAAGTAGTTTTCCGGGTTCCGGTTAAGCTCCAACTCGCCCACTTGTATCAACGGGAAGTCTGAATGCGGCCACTGAGGTGGTCCCAGAAAACCGGACAGTGATCTAAGGTGTATTCCACCGTTTAACGGAG
>Ga0055584_100002092_pt1 | contig 19696 bp, 14 predicted proteins | sample OSDHelmetaG_FD_58716 | JGI IMG/M metagenome (GOLD analysis project Ga0055584, IMG submission 58716) | Pelagic marine sediment microbial communities from the LTER site Helgoland, North Sea, for post-phytoplankton bloom and carbon turnover... | ecosystem: Environmental > Aquatic > Marine >... | reverse complement strand
TTCATTTCCTTATGACCCAACTACAAAAGCAACTCGAAGAACACTTTGGCTTTGACCAGTTTCGTGAAGGTCAAGAGGCCACGATCACTCGGTTGATGGATGGCAAGTCCGTCCTGGCGATCTTTCCGACTGGGGGCGGGAAGAGTCTTTGCTATCAATTGCCGGGGCTGCTACTGGATGGCTTGACGGTGGTGATATCACCGTTGATTGCGTTGATGAAGGATCAACTGGATTTCTTGGCAAGCAAGGGCGCTGCGGCGGCTCGTCTAGATTCCACGCTGACGAAGGAGCAGAACCGGCAACTTTTTGACGACCTGTATGAGGGCAACCTGAAGCTGCTATACATCTCGCCCGAGCGATTGGGGAATGAGCGCTTCATCAATGCTATTTCTCGTCAGACGATCTCATTGCTGGCGATTGATGAGGCCCACTGCATCAGTGAGTGGGGTCACAACTTCCGGCCGGACTATCTAAAGATTGCTCAGTTGGCCAAACAACTCAAAGTCCAGCGCGTTCTAGCGCTGACCGCCACGGCAACGCCGGCTGTTGCGAAGGATGTTCGCGCGGCCTTCGACATTGCGCAAGACGATGAGGTCCATACCGGATTTTACCGTCCAAACCTGGAGTTAAGTATTCTCCCAGCGCCGACGAAAGGTCGCCATAGTCGTGAGGGCCAGTTGCTTGCACAGATGCACAGCCGTGCGCCCGGAGCCACCATCGTTTATGTAACCCTGCAAAAGACAGCGCAGGACGTGGCCGACTACCTGAGTAAGAATGGCAAAAAGGCTGCGGCCTACCATGCAGGACTGAAGCCGGAGAACCGCACGGCGATTCAGGATGATTTCATGCAATCTCCCGATGCCGTGATTGTGGCGACCATCGCCTTTGGCATGGGAGTGGACAAGGCAGATATTCGTTACGTCTATCACTACAACCTTCCCAAAGGCCTGGAAAGCTACTCCCAGGAAATTGGTCGGGCAGGACGCGACGGCGAACCCTCTGTCTGTGAAATGCTGGCTTCGGCGGAGGATTCAATCACGCTGGAAAATTTCAGTTATGGGGACACACCTGAAGCTGAGGTCGTCGACGCATTTACCCGCTACGTGCTCAATTTCGGTGACGTGTTTGATCTATCTGAATACGAATTATCCGGACGCTTTGACATGCGGCCGCTTGTCGTCAAAACGCTGCTGACTTATCTGGAACTCGAAGGTTGCCTCGCATCGACCGGCCCATTTTACAGTGAATACAAATTCCAAGCCCAACGCTCATCGACGGAAATTTTTGCCCAGTTCGATACCGAGAAAGCGGAGTTCTTAAAGAGCATTTTCCGCCATGCCAAGAAGGGCAAGACCTGGCTGACTCTGGATACAGTGGCGGTCAGCGAACTCATCGGCCAGCCCCGCGACAGAATTGTCAAAGCGTTAGGCTACCTGGAAGAGAAGGGTGAATTAATCGTGCAGGTAGCAGGGGTTCGGCAAGGGTTTCGGCGTTTGCGAGTACCCGACGCGATGAACCAATTTGTAACCACGTTGAATCAGCGATTCGAGACGCGGGAAGCCAACGACATAGACCGTATTCGAAGAGTACTGCAGCTGGCGAATCAGGACGCTTGTATCACCCGGCACCTGTTGCAATATTTCGGCGAAGAGCGCGGCGACTGCGGTCATTGCAACCGCTGTAAAGGCACTCCGCCCAGTCCGTTGGGAGATGCTACTCGATCGTCACTCGGGTCTGGCGACGCAGAAGTCATTAAGACTCTTATGGCCGAGCAGCACGCATCGATTGAATCCCCAAGGCAGTTCGCGCGGTTCTTGTGCGGTATCAGTTCTCCGGCTACAACTCGAGCGAAGCTCCGGCAAAAGACGAAGTTGTTCGGCGCCTACGAGGCGGTCCCGTTTAAAGTCGTACTGGATTTTGTGCGCAATATTTGATGCCCACAGAAAGAACGCGAAATACTGCAAGCGCCAAGCACAAACAGGCGAAAAGCTGCGACACTGATAATTCGACGATAGTTATTTTGACGAAGTTATCGGCCGCATGAAAATTGTGTAAGGGCCAGTGCTGAACACCGGTCATGCGCAGATCATTTCCGTTACGGTTGTTGCAACTATCGTTACCCAAAAGAGACAGGTACAGAACAAAATGGAGCCGAAACGTGTGTTGCTGGTATTGACGGAATTCCCCCCGAGAATCGGCGGCATGCAGACACATTCAGTGTACTTGTTGCGGCATCTGGCTGCGCGTGGGTACGCAGCATCTGTTTTGACATACCAGCCAACCCGTGATGTTGAAGTTCATGACTGGCAGGCCATTGACGCGCAGATGCCGTTTCCTGTGCATCGCATCCTTAGCCGCATCGGCTACTGGGCAACGCTACAGAAGATAGAAGCGTTTGCGCGAACGTGGAAACCTGACCTGGTGTATTGCTCCACGGTGTTTTTCGGTTTCCTGCAGAAGTCATTGAACATCCCGGTGCTTTGCCGTTCGGTCGGAAATGACGTGATGCGCCCATGGATAGCGTGGCCGTTCAAACCATTCAGTACGTTCTTGTCCAACCGTGCGCTGGAGCGCCATCTATACGAGTTGTATGAGCGTTTTAACAACCCGGAATGGATTGAGCGAATCGTGCGTACCCAGCGTCAAGTGCTGATGCAGACTTCAGCACGGTGTATGTCACGGGTAATAGCAAACAGTGAATTTACCGCTGAACTGCTGCGCCAAATTGGCGTGCGCGAAGACCGAATTGATATCGTGGTGGGTGGCGTAGACACTGCCCGCTTCGCCCGTCCGCCAGGTACGCCTCGGGATTTTCGGCGCTCGCTTGGCCTGCCCGAAAGCCAATGGATGCTGATGACTGCATGTCGACTGGTGCCGAAGAAAGGCATCGATTTTCTGATATCAGCGTTTGCGCAGTTGCGCCAACACATGCCGGATGCACATCTGTTGATTGTAGGCGCCGGCCCCAAAGCCGACCGGTTTCGACAGCTTGCCACGCAATATGGCTTGAACCGCTTTGTCACTTTTGCCGGGCGTGTAGAACACCATCTGATGCCAACTTATTACTGGGCTGCTGATGTATTTGCGCTGGCGAGTCGAGTGCATCTAAATCGCCTATCCGGCCTGCGGGACGCTGAGACCATGGGGCGTGTCTTGTGCGAAGCAAACGCCGCTGAAGTGGCAGTGATGGCGGCGCGCTCCGGCGGAATTCCGAGCGTTGTGGAGCACCAGACCAACGGGCTGCTATTTGAACCCGACAACATCGCAGACTTTGTCGCAACAGCGCGCACATTGCGTGACCGACCCGACAACACACAAGCGATGCGGGAACGTGGACGTGAGCGCGCCAAACAGAATTTCGACTGGTCCATTATTGTTGATGCGCATGAACGTTCTTTTGCGCGAGTACTATCAGAACGATAATGTTTGGTGCGGCGTGACGCGACGCGGCGTGCTCGTCCATTTCAGGCGGGCGCTCGGGCACATGACAACAGGAAACGACGAATACAGCCCATCGCGCAAATCGCTCTGGTTTCCGCGCCAGCCGCGGAATTGATGCAGCTGCGGCGAAGCGATTTCAAGCAGGCGTGCTCCGATGCCTTCTCGCTCGCGTGATTCTTGGCTGCGCCTCGATTAATGACGCCTTGCAACTCATCAGTATTTAAGGTTCGACAAATCGACACCATGCCGATTTGGTCGCACGCAGTGCGCCTTGGCCGGTAGGGCCAAGGTGGCGGTCCAACGAGGTACCGACGCCAATCCCTTCCTCTACGCAAAGCAGTCTGGTCTGTGCACGCAGTCTCAGTGGCGCGCACAGCCAATTACTGAACGCAGTCCGAACTCGAATCGACCACATCCAGTGCGAATGCGGTCCTCCTCTCGAATGCAATTAGCTCTAGTTCGGGTACCCGCGTAGCCCGCGGAAATTGCGCTGCTCCACCCAATCGAGCGGAAAGCCTTTCTTCAGCTGATCCAACGAAACGTTGGCACGCGCCCTGCCCCGGGTAATTGCAGTCATGATGTCTGACTCGGGGGACGCCAGTTTTATGAGGTGGGCTACGTAGCGCTGAGTGACGCCTGCTTCGTTGACCACGACCCGCCTGTGCGCGCAGGTTCACTCCCACGTCCTTCAAGCACCGCTCAGCGGACCATCTCGAAGTAACGCCCCTGCGCGGCTTTCTTGTCAAACGTGTAGGTCTCAGTACATCCGGCAGCATGATTCCGGTGTCCGATCAGGCAATCGGCGAAATCCGCGTTCGTACGCTCGAAGTCTACAAGCGCAGGCCAGGCTAGCCCTGGATCCTCGACGGCAAGTTCTGCGGTCTGAAGGATCTGGCGAAGCACCGAAACGACGACGCTCTTGTCGTAGCCATAGGCGCCACGAAATACCAGACTACTTCCGAAAGCACAACTACGCTGACCAGACCTGGTGATTCCTGCGTACATTGAGCCTCAATCAGCTGCCCAGCGGCGTCAGCTTGTTCCGGGTCGTCCTGGGTCACATAGCGAATCAGCACATTCGTGTCCAGACCGATCACGACTTGAACGCGCCTTCGATTATTGCCTCCTGCATCTCGGTCAGGCTGACGCCCCGATCCGGCTTAGGCACCATACCTTTCAACTCGCGCAAGGTGGCCGTGACCGGAATGACGCGCAGCGTGCCATCCTCATCGATGAGAAATTCGATCTTGTCGCCAGGACTGAGATGAAATCGGTCCCGAACCGCTTTGGGGACCGTTACTTGCCCCTTGCTGGTAATGGTCGCTTGCATATTCCTTACCGATGGAATGTTCCTTTCCTGATGGTAAGGGCGGCGTTCTTTTCGGTCAAATAGATACCTTCGAGTTGAGCAGTAGGCAAGTAAACCGGTGAACGGAGGAACCTTGCCCACCGCGCTCCCCTCGCCGGTAGCAATGGTCGGTGGTGCTAGGCGAGGCTGTCCGCGCGAGTAAATGGCGCCAAGCGCTTGGCCCAGGAGGGCTAGGAAGGTCGTCGCATGAGCCCATGATGCCGTTCTTGCGGCTTCTGCTGGTGAAGAACATGGGCTAAGGACTCACCCTAGACGCGCGGAATAATGCCCGGCACTTGAATTCCCGTTTCACTACGTGCATCGCGCCATTCCGCTCGGTAGTATTCCATGCTTCAAATACGGATAACCGACCGCATCGCGTCGGTATCGTTGATTTGCCTGGAGACTCTCACGTGCCTGCACCAAATGAATTAACTGCCACGGCTATGGCCGCCGCGATCGCCAAAGGTGAGCTGAGTGCCGAGGCACTGATGCAAGCACACTTGCAGCGCATTGCCGAGCGTGATGAGGACGTGCGCGCGTGGGCTTACATTGATCCGGATCATGCGATGCAACAAGCTGTGGCGGCCGACCAGTTGGCTGCGTCCAGTGCTTCGCTTGGGCCGCTCCACGGCTTGCCTGTTGGCATCAAAGACATCATCGATACAAACGATATGCCAACGCAGCACGGCAGCGCTCTATTCGAAGGCCGCCGCCCCGAGAACGATGCCGCATGCGTTGCAGCCTTGCGTGCCGCTGGCGCGATTATAATCGGCAAAACCGTAACGACGGAGCTTGCGAATACAAACCCAAGTATCACGCGCAACCCGCATAATCTCGCTCATACGCCAGGTGGCTCATCCGCCGGCTCGGGCGCTGGCGTGGCTGATTTTCAGATCCCACTGGCGCTCGGCACACAAACGGGTGGCTCAGTGATCCGTCCGGGATCGTTCAACGGTGTTTATGCATTGAAACCCTCGCTCGGATTGATCCCTCGTGCCGGAGTGTTGCTGCAATCGCACACGCTAGACACGGTTGGGGTTTACGCGCGAAGTCTCGAAGATCTGGCGTTCATCACGGATAGCCTTTCGATGCCCGAATCGCGGGACGCACTCAGTTATCGAGGGAGCCGGGAGAACTTGCAGGCTGCATTTAAGCAACCCGCCGCCCAAGTTCCACGCCTGGCACTACTGCATACGCCGGCATGGGACGAGTGTCACGAAGCTGCCAAGCTCGCCTTGACCGCTGCCGCGGCGAAGCTTGATGCCAACACGGTGCAGCTCCCTTCACCTTATGACCGAATAATCGATCTGCACGGCGCCATATTCAGCGGAGAGAACGCCCACTACTACGGCCAGCACTTACGTGAACGCCCGCATTTGATGAGCGACAAACTGCGTGCTCGCATGGAAGCTGCCAGTGATCGTTCTGCCGGTGACTATGTGGAAGCGATTTGTCTTCGTGACGTGATCTATGCCGACTTGGAGGCCTTGCTTAGCCGATTCGATGCGGTGTTGTGCTTGTCTTCCCTAGGGCCGGCTCCCGAAGGTTTCGAAACAACTGGCTCAGCTGCGATGAACAGTCCGTGGACATACCTAGGCGTGCCTTGTGTGAGCCTGCCAAAACTTGAAGTGGATGGTCTACCGGTTGGGTTGCAATTGGTTGGACTACGCGGTGCCGAGGCCAAGCTCATGCGCACAGCGGCATGGGTAGACAAGGCGTTGCCTTGACAACGACGCGCTTGAGCGTTCGTTGCAATTAGGCACTCGGCTTGCGCATCACGCCGTCGTAATTCCCGACAATGGCGGGCGGCGGTCAGATGTCGACCAAGATTGAACAGATTGTGTACAGCCGAATACAAATGGAGAAATCATTGCGCGTGCGAGCGCGGTTTGAGACGACGCATTCCTCGTTACGGCACACATGTAGGCTGGTGGGAAAGCTCGACCCGATTGTTCGCGTACTGCGAAGTGTTATGAATCGTTTCTGGTATTAGCTCCCGATGAGCCACGCAATTACTTCTCCGCTTATCCGTCACAATCTTGCGCGGCTCAAGCTCCGCGGAGCTTGAGCCCGTGCACGACCAAGCCGTCCCCGTCCGTGGAAAATCGCTCGTCCAAGGGAGCCGTTGCCGGAAGCCCCAAGAACTGTCGCATAGCCCGCCGCGCAACCACGCCATCGAATCTAGTGAAACTGTCCCCGAAGCTTGTTCCCGTGGCGAATAAGTGTTCGTATTCTCTGACAGTTGGAACAAGGCTCGACGTGAGTACCGAATGTCAGCAAGGGAGCACCAAATTATGGCCCAACGGAGTTTCGCGACAAAACGGTATCTGGGTATCTAAGCAGAGACCTGTATCCGGAAGGATTCTGGATTGTCGCGGACAATTCGATACTTCGAGATAAGGACTCTCTCTCGAGCAGGAAGTGCCCAAATCCCGCTAAAAAAGGCACTGGCTCGAAAGACATCCCATTCGGGGAAAATCGGATTTCCGAGTTGATTGAGACACTAAATGCCTAACAAAGCGTTGCAGAGCGACCGCTCGACCTGCCAGCCGAAATTGCTGTCGCAACTGCGGCAGCCGCATCAAGCTGCGCCTGAACGTTGGCGTTATTTCTCTGCGTTCGCGTCCCGATTCTATGGCACTAGCTGGGATTCAAGTCTATGAACTTTACAGCTTGGAACAAAGGCCAAGCATCACCGTACGGGTGCTGGATATGGACTAAAGCTATCAGTTGCCGATCGTGATGAGTATTTTCTGAGGACGTGGACAACCGTCGAAGTTATGCTTCCTGGTGCGAAGACTCCGATAAGAATCAATGTGGATAAACCGTCGTTCTAGAGTCAAACCTGTCGAGAACTAATCTCAGTAGAGATTGGACATTGGATGATAGAGCGTGGTCTTGCGCCTTGGCCAAAGGGCAAGCCACCAAAGTTTCACCTGACGTTGGTGCGCGACAACATCTTTCGACTGGTAGCTCATTGACACCGTCGCTAGCAATGAACAAGCAGCGTTCACATCCACATGTAGCGACCTAACAAGCGCTTGAAACAGCCCACCCGGGACGCCACATGGGCCGGATACCTTCGGCCTCCGGCGCCCGCCCAGGCGAACCGTTATACTCGCTCGACCCTACTCGCGCAGCGCTTGTGCACGTAGATTATCTGGCGTGAATGGCATGCGTCGCGGTCTGACACCAGTAGCGCGCGCGATGGCGTTGGCAATGGCGGCACCTACCGGCCCGCTCGATGCTTCGCCAGCCCCTACCGACGGCTGTTCGGGCCGATCGATCAGCTCAACTTCAATGCGCGGCAGGTCGCTGAAGCGCGCGATCCGGTAGCTATCCCAATCGAGGCTAGTGATGCCTCGCTCATCGTGCTCAACCGCTTCGTACAGCGCCCAACTCGTCGCTTGTATCAAGCCACCTTCCATTTGCGTCGCGAGCCCGTCCGGATCAACTACACGTCCGGCGTCTGCAACTAACCATGCGTGCTTTAAGTGGGTTTGGCCAGCGTCGTCGACTTGCAGATGTATGCACGCTGCTGCATAAGCCTGCGCGTTTTTGTATTGCGCGATGCCGATGCCAAGCGCCTCGCCAACAGGCAAATTGCTCGTGTTCCAGCCAGCGTTCGCGGCCACGCGTTCTAGTACTTCGCGGGCGCGCTTGTCTTGCAAATGCTGCAAGCGGAATTTGACTGCATCCATTCCGGCAGCGCTGGCCAACTCATCCATGAATGACTCAATCGCGAATACGTTGGCAAACGCGCCTAAGGTGCGCATTGCCGAGGTTCTGAGCGGTAACCCAGATACGAGATGTTTGCTTATGCTGCGCTGGGTAAATGCATACAAGGGATCAGCATTGCGATGGTTGCCTGCGTGCCGTGCCATGTTGGGTGTCGGCACGTACGCGGACGCGGGCGCGCCAATGTGGCGAGCCGCCAACAAGCGCGCTGGGCCAACGCCGCCCGGACCCGTGCGTGGGCGTGCTCGATGCGTGTCACCAAAGCTATCGTGGCACCAATCGATGATTTGTCCGCCGGCGTCCAGCGAAGCACGCAGCTTGACCCCCATGCACGGTGCATACGGTTCCCATGCGTGCTCTTGTGCACGCGTCCACTTCAATAAGATGTGGCGACCTTGGTTCGCGCGCGCAGCGAGCGCTGCGTCTAGCGCGGCGTCGTCAGCACCATTGTGGCCATAACAACCCGCCCCAGGCACATGGATAACGCGCACCTTCGCCTCGTCCATCGCCAAGGTTTCAGCGATCGCACCGCGCAAAGGGAATATCCCTTGGGTCGCACTCCAAAGCGTTAGCTGACCGTCCATGTACAGCGCTGCCGCCGCTGAAGGGCCAATCGATGCGTGCATCTGGTACGGACGCTCGAATTGCGCACTTAAGGTCGTGTGCGCGTTCGTTGGCGGTTGCGGGTGCGCGCGAACAGGCCCGGCAACCGGTGTGCCATCCACGACGCTACGGCTTTGTCGCGGAGCATCGTACAAGCGTTCAAATACATCGTCGGTCGCGAGCCCCCCGCCCTCCTCCCATTCGAGCTTTGCTGCCAACTTCTCGACCGCGCGTACAAGCGAATACTCGTCGGCTCCAGTCACCGCAACAAAACTGCCATCAACAAGCACAGAGCAGTCAACATTGCTGGCGGCAAGGCTCGTCGGTGCGCGTTTTAGACGCGCGTGATAGTGCGGCGGGCGTACGACTCGCGCATGCAACATACCTGGCCATTGCAAATCGTGCACGAAGCGCGTGTGACCAGAGACGATCCCGGCCATGTCTTGTGCAATAGCAGGCTGGCCAACTTGGCGCAATTCGGTGCTAGCGACGGTTGCGGCAAGCGTATCAACGCGCTCGTTAAACGGCTCGCCGGCCATGGCCTCAGCAAAATTGATCGCCTCGTTAGTGCCACGGTTGCGCAACCAACCATCGGTGCAATCGATCAATTCCGCCGTAACACCGAAATGCACCGCGGCACGCGCGCTTAGGATTGAGCGTGCGCTTGCCGCGGCAGCCCTTAAGGCCTCGCCAGAGTGTTGAACTGAGTTTGAACCGGAGGTGTAGCCCTCATCTGGAGAATGCGCAGTGTCTGCGCTGCGCAGTTGTACGCGATCGAGAGGGAGATTGAGTTCTTCAGCAACAATCAGCTGCAGCGAATGACCAATGTGCTGGCCAATTTCGACTTTGCCGGTGGAAATCTCGACCTTACCGTCGGCACTAACCTGTATCCAATTATCGACTAATGGCGCGTCGTTTAAGCTCGGCGATGGCTTCATTTGCTCGCCTCCACCACGCTCATGACTGCGCGCTCAACGCGTGGATGCGAGCCGCAACGGCAAAGGTGTCCTTCGAGTGCGGCGCGAATTTGCGCGGCACTCGGATGCGTTTGTTCGCGCAGTAGCGCGCTTGCCGAAATCAGCAGACCCGCAGTGCAATACCCACACTGTGCCGCACGCTGTTCGATGAAGGCTTGTTGCAAGGCACTGGGTCCACTCGTGCTGGCAAGCCCTTCGACGGTCGTAACGCTGCGCCCGGCGGCTTCCTGTAACGTTAAAGTGCAGCTATACGCAGGTTCACCGTCAACTAGTACCTTGCAAGCACCACACTGCTCTAAACCGCAGCCGAGCTTAGTACCGGTAAGCCCGAGGTCATTGCGCAACACATAAGCGAGCGGTGTGTCCGCTCGAGCTAATACCTGTGCACGGCTACCATTGACGTCTAACTGAAATGTTGTTGCTTCGCTCATCTACCTACCTTGCCTTGCCCAAATGCAAATAGCCCTGTGATCTTGTTAATCTTAGTATCCGATCGAGTAGAGCATATCGCTTTTCTTCGTCATATCTAAAAAGGACTCACCATGCTTCCATTCAGCCCTGCAAACGATATCGTTATGGAACAGCATTGGGCGAAGAAAGGCGACGTTGATTTGTATTTGTGTCGCAAGTACTCGCCTAGCGCACGAGCACAGCATCCTGACCTACCACTGCTGTTCTTGGTACATGGTTCTTCGTTTTCCGCCCGCACGACTTACGATCTGGAAATCCCAGAGCATGGCGAATACTCGTTAATGAATGCGATGGCTTCATACGGTTATGACGTGTGGACGATGGACCACGAAGGCTATGGTCGCTCTGGGCGCACCGATGGTTTTTCGTATGTCGCTGATGGTGTCGCCGATCTCACGGCTGCAGTCGCCGTTGTCGAGGATGTGACCGGGCGTGACCGTTATGCGTTCTTCGGCACGTCTTCCGGAGCGCTGCGTGCGGGTGGCTACGCTAACGAGAACCCTGGTCGCGTGGATCGCTTAGCCCTAGCCGCGTTGGTATGGACTGGAGAAGACTCGCCAACGCTTATAAAGCGTGCTGAGCGCATCGATGAATGGCGCGCAAGCAATCGTCGCGTCGTTGACGAGGCAACCTATCAAGGCATCTTTTCGCGGGACGTAACCGGCTTAACGATTGATGAGCTTCCGGCCCTTGCTGCGCGAGCTGAGATGGATAACGGTGGTGGCAGCGTACCGAACGGCACCTACATCGATATGTGTACGCGTTTACCACTGGTAAGCCCTGACAATATCGAATGCCCAGTGCTGATTTTTCGCGGCGATCATGATGGCATCGCAACGGATGAAGATGTGCTCGGTTTTTTTGCCAAACTGCCGACCCGCGACAAACAACTGATCATGAGTTCAGGGCAAGCCCACAACACCGCGCTCGGCGTTAATCGACATCGCTTTTGGCATATCTTGCATCAATTCATGAGTACGCCTGCACGGCAGGCTTGAGTTAGAGGATCCGCGCAAAATAGCGTGATTCGGCTGTAGCACGCTAAAAGAACTACTATGGCCAATGGAGTCTCGCGCGCAGCGCACAAAATGCTTACAACAATGGCGACGCGCGACTTGCTCACTACAACCCATCAGAGGAAGCACTATGAAGATTGTGAACTCAGCCCCATCGCGCCGAAACTTTCTAAAGGTCGCCGCTGCGGCAGCCACCGCTAGCGTTGCATTGCCACGATTTGGCTACGCCGCAGGTTTTCCCGAACGGCCCATGCAAGTTTACATCCCGACCCGCGCAGGCGGCGGCGCGGATCGCAATTTTCGGTCATTCTCGGGCGTTTGGAAAAATCACCTAAATGCAGAATTTGAACCAGGCTTCTACCCAGGTGCTGCTGGGCGCGTAGGTTACGAAACCTACATGGGCAAAGCCGGCGACGATTGCCACGACCTCATTTTTGGCAATATGGGTCCTGAAGTACTGAACTGGGTCGTAAAGGCACCGACATTTGCGCTCGACGATTACTTCTATTTCCTGCAAGTGGACGCAGATCCTGGCAGTATCTTCGTTAAAGCGGATAGTCCATTGCAATCGCTTGATGACATCATTGCCGAAGGCAAGAAGCGCACGCTAACCGTCGCCACGAGCCGATTGGCGCATCCTGCGTCATTGGCGATGTTGGTGTTGGCGCGCAAGACCGGCATGAAGGTGAATCTCATCCCCTTGTCCGGTGGTAAAAACACCCGCAATGGTGTCGCAACTGGCGAGATAGAGCTCGGTGTGCTGCCGGTCACTTCAGTGATGACACGCAAAGGCTTGAAGGTGCTGGGCTTGTTCGATGAACAAAACAAAGTAGCTGACCGTGCTCCGGATGCAGTGCTAATCAACACTGCGTACAACTTAGGTATTCCACCGCTCGCGGCTGGCGTGCGCGCCTTTGGCATTAAGAAAGCCGCTGCGGATAAACATCCAGAACGCTTCGAGAAACTCGTTAACACCGGCATGCAAGTTTTCAAGGACCCTGCATACAAAGAAGCCGTCATTAAACGTAAAGCACCGTGGGCTTTGATTTCGCCAGGTGGGCGTGCAGAGTGCCAAACCTACGTTGACAACATCACCGCCGTAGGCCGCGAGTACAAGGAACTGTTGAAGGGCTAAGCCTTCGCGCTTGCGCGACATTCGTTCGATGTAGAAAACGGGCCAACCGGTGGCCCGTTTTGTTTGTCTTGGCGCTACGGTGTGGTGAATATGTCCGAAGACTCAAACTCGCAACCTAAAAACGTCTTGCCCGATCTGATTATTCCGGTGATGGCACTCGTATTTACCGCTTACTACCTCACCACGATCACCGAGGTGCCGTGGATCGCACAAGCCAGCGCTATCCTCGTTAGCGCGATGTTATCCGCCGCAATTTTCGCGTTCGCGATTCGCACGTACTTGCGTATGCGTGGTGGGCAGGAGCGAATATCTTGGAGTGCTATCGAAATCGACCGCGTTAGCACCGTCAAGCGCATTGCACTGCTGGCATTGACGATTACCTATATCGCCGTGATCGAGTACTTAGGGTTTACCATCACGACATTTTTGTTCGTATTTTCAGCTGTCTTGTTGCTGTCTTCGCTCGCGCATTGGCGCTCGGCATTGGCGGTATCGTTCAGTTGCGCAACACTTGGTTATGTGGTGTTCATCTACTTTTTTCAGACTCGGTTTCCGCGTGGCCCAGTAGAGAACTTTCTGAAAGGCGTGCTCTAACATGGAAATGGATGCTGCGCTCGCGTTTGAGTTGTTTACCCGTACGCTGTCGTATTGGTGGCTAATACTGATTGGCACAGCGCTCGGCTTGGTTGTTGGCGCAATTCCAGGTTTCAGCGCTGCCAACACCATCATCATTTTGTTGCCAATTACGCTCGCGATGGACCCGAGCTCCGGCATGATCTTTATGGTCGCCTTGTATACAGCGTCACGCTTAGGGGCAGGGATACCCGCGATTCTAGTTAATATCCCTGGTACCGCAGGTGCAGCAGCGACACCGCTGGATGGTTATCCCATGGCCGTCGCTGGGCGTGGCCAAGAAGCCCTGACCATTTCATTCGTCTCATCTGTGCTCGGCGGCCTGATTACAACCATCGTCGCGCTGTTGTTATTCCCGTGGCTATCGCAACTTGCCTACCACCTGCATAGTGTCGAGATGATAGTGATTATGCTGTTCGGCATCTCGCTAATCGCAACCATTTCTGCTGACGATACACTCAAAGGTCTCATCGCTGGCTTGTTCGGTTTGATGATCGGCTACATCGGCGCTGACGTAGTGTATGAGGCACCGCGCGGCACCTTTGGCTTCTTAGAACTCTACGATAAGGTGCCGTTAATTCCAGCCTTGGTAGGCTTGTTCGCGATCTCGGAAGCGTTTGTGGTAATTGAACGTGAGACGATTCTATCCGAGGCTGGCCGTGCTGAAGCAGCCAGCCATGGTTGGTCACCAACCTTCGATGGCGTGCGCGCAACGCTAAAAGAGTGGAAGGAAGTGGTGTGGACTAGCCTGGTTGGCCTAGTCATCGGCGTCATTCCAGGCGCAGGAGCAGCGATTGCGTCATTCGTCGCATACCAACAGTCGCGCATGTTTTCGAAGACACCGGAAAAGTACGGCACTGGCCATATCAATGGTCTGATCGCGCCTGAATCAGCTAACAACGGCGTCACTTCCGGCACCCTAATTCCATTACTTATTATCGGTGTGCCTGGTGGGGCAACCGCCGCCATCATGGCGGTTGTGCTCGAATATCATGGTGTCAATTTCGGTCCGGATTTGTTTGAAACGGAGCCGATGATTGCGTATGGCTCGTTTACTGCGATGGCGTTTACGTATGTCTTGTTAGGTTTGATGATACTGCCGTTAAGTCGCTATTTCGCGCGGGTCATGATCGTGCCTACGGTTTACATGGTGCCTATCCTCATCGCATTTACGCTGGTCGGCTCATTCGTTCCGAGAGCATATTTGTTTGATATGAGCGTCGCGATTGTATTTGGCATCATTGGCTATATCGCGCGACGCACCGGATATCACGTAGCCGCTATTTTGATCGGAATCATATTAGGGCCATTGCTAGAGAACTATTTCTTGCGTGCGCTACGTATCTCACAAGGCGACATGACCGTGTTGTTCTCCTCGACGCTTGCAAATGTATTGTGGGTGGCGTTGGTGTTGTCATTATTTGGCCCAGCGATTAAACGCTGGATCACGAAAAAATGGAGGGCTTGATATGCGTCAAGAGCTAACTACTGACGGTATCGTTGGCGAGGAGCATTGGGCCAAGAAAGGCGACGTCGATATTTTCTTGTGGGAGAAATACCAGGGTTCCCCGGACTCGCCACGCGGTACGGTGTTGTTCGTGCATGGCTCATCTATGGCATCGCAGCCAACCTTTGATCTGCAAGTGCCAGGGCGTCAATTCAGCTCGGCGATGGATTGGTTTGCAGCCCAAGGTTTCGATGTTTGGTGCGTCGATATGGAGGGCTACGGTCACTCATCCAAGCATCGCGACATCACCTGTGACATCGCTAACGGCGCGGATGACTTAGCTGCCGCTAGCGCTTACATCGCGGCGACGCGTGGTGTCCAAGACTTTCTAGTTTATGGCATCTCGTCCGGTGCGCTACGTGCAGCACTGTTTGCGCAGAATCATCCGGAGCGAGTTGCAAGATTGGCCCTTGATGCGTTTGTCTGGACCGGCGAAGGTAGCCCGACATTAGAACAACGGCGCGCCAAGTTGCCGCAGTTCTTAGGCTCGAACCGCCGCCCGATTAACCGTGCCTTTGTGCATTCAATCTTTACCCGAGATCATCCAGGTGCCGCTGACGCCGATGTCGTTGATGCCTTCGCCGACGCAATCGTTGCACTAGACGACTCCATTCCCAATGGCACGTACATTGATATGTGCACCAGCTTACCGCTAGTCGATCCCGCCAAAATCACCATGCCAACTATCATCATGCGCGGCGAATTTGATGGTATCGCCAGTGTTGAGGATTTATTGGCGTTTTACCAAGCGCTACCGAACTCCGATAAGACCTTTGCGATGATGCCCGGCATATCGCACGCCAGTTTTCAACAGAAGAACTATCTAATGGTGTTTGACATCTTGCTGGGTTTCTACGCTCGTACTGCACCGGAGTACTTTGGCGATTGAGTGCGCTCTTATATTCCCAATAATCGTCGCATGGTTTGCACTGGCAAGGGCTCGGCAGCAGCCGTATTGTCACGCGCTTACTCGGCGGTCCGAAGGCGTGGAATGACACAGCGAACGTTCGGATTCGATACGCAAAAGCATAGCGCGAGTGTGGTCCGACTGATGCCGAGATTGACCGCTTCGCCGTTCACTAGGTAGAGCTCATCCTGAAATTTCTGCATGTTTTCAGGCCTTAAACAGCGTGAGCAGGCATCGTGGCCCACGCCAAGGTGGCGAAAGCGACCGCGCAGATGAATTAGCGCCGCAAATGCGCACCACTGACCTTCCCGGTGGGCCAGACTTCTTCAGCGAAGTTCTGGAAATAAGCCATTCCGCTGGCATCACAGCAGTCATACGTTTGACAACGACGAGAGCAATCCCCCACGATTCCCGCATGGCTTTGATCCGGCGCTGAGTTGCCGCCTCGGCGGCTAGCGATTCGACTCACGGACAGTTACTTATTAATTCCTACCTTAGAGGTCTGAACAATGCATCTTGGTGTCTACATGTTTCCCACGGATTACAGTATTCAACCGGTTGAGCTCGCGACCGCGCTAGAGGAGAGGGGTTTTGAGAGCCTGTTTGTCCCGGAACATACCCACATTCCCGTCAGCCGACGTACGCCTTGGCCAGGTGGTGGTCCTCTGCCGAAGGAGTATTACCATACCCATGACCCGCTCGTCGCCTTGAGCTTCGCCGCTGCCGCGACCAAGAAGCTGACGGTGGGTACATCTATCGCACTACTGCCTCAGCGTGATGCCATCGTCACAGCGAAAGCCATTGCCAGCCTGGACATGCTCTCTGGCGGACGTTTTGTACTGGGCCTGGGCGCGGGTTGGAATCAGGACGAAATGGAAAACCATGGTGTCGTCTACGAAGACCGATTCAAACAAATGGAAGAGAAGATCCAGGCCATGCAGGCAATTTGGACTCAGGAACAAGCCAGCTTTTACGGCGATCACGTGAACTTCGGCCCGCTGTGGTCGTATCCAAAGCCACTGCAGAAACCGCATCCGCCGATCCTGCTTGGCGGCGAGACCAAGTACACCATGCGACGCATTGTAAAATACTGCGATGGCTGGCTGCCTCGCGCCCGAGACAACTATGACGTGCTCGCCGGCATGTCTCAGTTAAGTCAGATCGCGGCGGAAGAAGGCCGCGATATGTCAACTGTGCAGGTCAATGTCTTTGGCGCGCGCAGTGATGCAGGCGTGCTGAAATCCTACCGGGATGCAGGCATTACCCGCTCGATCTTGCCATTGCCGTCGGAAACTGCTGACAAGATCTTGCCACGGCTTGATAAATACGCGGCACTGCTGCGCGGATAGCTGAGAAGCGCGAGTCACATAAAGCGCGGCAGGGGCCGGCCAGGCCAATACAAAGATTGTGCACAATGGCGCCATTGGTAGTGGCGCCATTGATAGTGGCGCCGGACCGACAGAAATAGCGGCGCAGGTATATTGCGCCTTACAGGTGACAACGCGAATCTTGACAACACAGGTATCGCCGCGGGCACGTTACTCATCGATTATGGCGCTAGTCTCAGGTCCGGCGGCGTTGCGCTCAAGGTCGCGGATCGAACACTCTCATTTGACTGAGAAGCCCCCATCCACAACCAATTCTGTACCAGTCACAAAAGCGGCGTCTTCCGACGCGAGGTAGACAATCCCCTTGGCAATATCCAGCGGATCACCGATACGCCGGATCAGATGCATGTCTTCGGCGAGTTCACGCCCGCGGTTGTTACTCTCACCGGCGGAATCGGCGATTCGTTTCATCGCAGCCGCGCCCATCGTTGTATCGATGATGCCGGGGTATATGGCATTCACACGGATGTTGTATTTGAGTGCCGCAACTTCCCGAGCCATCGAACGGGTAAACGAGCGCACGGCGCCTTTTGATGCGGAATAGATTGAACCGAATGGAGAACCTTTGATCGCCGCAACCGAGGCAACGTTGACAATGGTACCCGCCTGGTGGCTTTCCCCGATGCGCTCCTTCATTGACTGAATGGCGTATTTTGTACCTTGCATTACGCCCCAGACATTCACCCGCATGACGCGCTCATATTCTTCGAACACAGTTTCTTCAATTGATTTCTGCAAGAAAATACCGGCGTTATTCACCAGGATCTCGAAGCCACCGAAAACGTCAATGGCGGCGCTGATGGCCTGGCGCCAATCATCATCGTTGGCGACATCGTGGCGCAGACTGATCACATCTGCGCCCTTCAACTTGATGCGCTCGACGGTAGCGGCGAGTGCCTCATCATCGACGTCGGTAACCACCACTTTAGCGCCGCAGTCCACCAGAAGCTCCGCCGTAGCACGGCCGATACCGCCTCCGGCGCCGGTAACAATTGCTACCTTTCCATCAACCCGATTCATAGTGCGCAATCCTATTGAACTATTGTTTTCAAATTACACGAAAGGAAAGCCTGTTGCCTGTCCAGGCGCCTGCGATGCAGAGCAATCCCCACTTCCGACGCCATCCGAATGGGCAATTTGAGGCCTTTGCATCAAACGTTCACCGTCTCGCGTGATGGCATGTCAGACGCGTACAGCGAACAGTTACCAATCCCCAGCGCCGTCGAACGGATGAATGCCGTGCTCGATAAAGTTGATGCCCTACCCTGGGACTAGGTTTCTAACAGTACGCGATACCACAGCGATTGGTGGTCGACACATTTGCATCCTTTTCAATATGCGGCAACATCTGATTGCCGCTCGTCATTATCGGGAGTTGAGGCACAATGCCTGTGCGTCTTGGAACAAAGCGGTGGCCGCATGACGCGAGGCGCTCGGCGGAATCCTCCACCGCAGGAGAGCAAACTTGTCAGTGCCCGTTCTACAAATGATCAACAGCTGTGACTGAGACCGATTCTCTTGATCCTAAGACACGGCGCCGCACGGCTATTGGGATTGCGGCCGGTATCAGTGCAGGCCTTTGTCTAAGTAGCGGCGGTATTGCGCTGCGTCTAATTGAATCTGCGGATGGCTGGCAGATATTGACAGTGCGCGGGGCGGCGCTGGCGATCGCCATCTTTGCGTGGCTTGCGATTCGCTATAGAACACGAGCACTTGAAGCCGTTGTCGCGCTGGGTATGCGCGGCGTCATCGCCGCATTTGCCATCGGTATTACCGCCATTCTCTATGTCTTCGCAATCTTAAACACGACCGTTGCGAACACCGTCGTGATCTTGAGTCTAAGCCCGCTCATCACGGCCATGTTGGCGTGGCTGGTGCTGCGCGAATCCGTTGCCAACACGACCATTGGCTCTATCGCGGTGGCGATTACGGGCGTCGCAGTCATGTTCGCGGACAGCTTGGGCGCAGGGGGCGCACTCGGCATGCTAATAGCCCTGGGGGCGGCAACGTGTTTCGCATGCTTCGTGGTGACTCTGCGGGCAGGCCGAGACATCGATATGGTGCCGGCCATCGGTTTGTCGGGATTGGTGACCTTCGCTATTGCCGTGTGTATGGCGCCGGATCTCGTCATCAGTGCCAACGATGCGGGTATCGGGGTGTTTCTCGGAGTGTTTCAGCTTGCGCTGGGTTACGCCTGTGTGGCAATTGCTACTCGCCACCTACCAGCGACCTTGACGGCACTGCTAATTCTCTCAGAGGTCGTGTTCGCCCCGCTATGGGTTTGGCTCGGCGTGGGTGAGGTACCAACGGCGTGGGCGGCGTTGGGCGCCCTCATCGTAATGTCGGCGGTGGCATACCAAGCGACTCGAGCGACGTAGCGGCGCAACAAGTTGGATGGTGCCGGGAAGATAAGCCGCGCAAGTTTAGTGGCCGGCGACCGAGAGATCACGCACTCGCTGCAAATTATCGTCGCCCGCGGCGGCACTTCAATGCCGCTCAAACCAGGGTCGAAGTGGCACATCTTCATCC
>Ga0055584_100002091_pt1 | contig 19697 bp, 13 predicted proteins | sample OSDHelmetaG_FD_58716 | JGI IMG/M metagenome (GOLD analysis project Ga0055584, IMG submission 58716) | Pelagic marine sediment microbial communities from the LTER site Helgoland, North Sea, for post-phytoplankton bloom and carbon turnover... | ecosystem: Environmental > Aquatic > Marine >... | reverse complement strand
GTTGGCGGCCGGAAACGCCAACCAGAGAAAAGCGACACTTGCTGCCGTGACCAAAGCTGATTTTTTGACCCATCCGAACATGAATTTCTCCATTGATATCCTCACGACAGCGAAAAGCCGCCTCTCGTTCCTAGACTTTCTAGGGTTTTCATCAGTGCTTCAAGTCCGATCTTTGCGGAATTCTCGAATCAGTCGCTGGAAAGGGCTAGAACGACGCTGAGGCCACTGAACGGTCGGGCAACGAAATACTGATAAAACCAATAGTTCTCTTGATGGCGACGGGCAACGAGCGTTCTCGCAAGGAGTTCGGAGATTCCTGTTGCCGCGGACGCTTTCGCGACAGAGCGCACAGCAGATGCCGCCGCGGGGGCCGATATCCGGCAAGGGACGCCACCGCTGGAGAACAAGAAGGCGAGATGACAAATCATGGATAGCTCCTGGAAAATACTGATCGAGAAGCTCGAATCCAGACGAGAGGCCTCACAGGCTCTCGGTGGCGAGGATCGCGTGGCCCGCCTGATCACCGCGCGAGGCAAACTCGATGCACGCGCTCGCCTCGAGAGCCTTTTTGATCCGGAAACCTTTGTCGAGATCGGCGGTCTTGCGGGTGGACTCGATACACCGGCCGATGCTCTTGTCTGCGGATCCGGAACGATTGACGGTCGCGTGGTGCTCGCGGGCGCCGAGGACTTCTCCGTGCAAGGCGGCTCGATCGGCGCCGCCTCCATGGCGAAGCGCCTCCGCATCGCCGATCTCGCCGCACAGGAAAAGCATCCTCTGGTATTTCTGCTCGATGGCGCAGGCCACCGACTCACCGAAGAAGGCGGTGGCAGGGTCCCCAACGACCTCCTGGCTTTGGCCGACCTCTCGGGCAGGGTTCCCATGGTCTGCCTGGTGCTCGGCGCATCCGCCGGCCACGGTGCATTGACTGCGCCGCTCTCGGATTTCTCGATCATGACACCCGCCTCTGCCATTTTCACCGCAGGCCCACCTCTGGTCGCGGCAGGGACCGGCGAAGTGGTGTCCAAGGAAGAACTCGGTGGCCCACAGGTCGCACTCGAGACCTCCGGCGTCATCCAGAATCTGGCAGAGGACGACGACGATGCCATCCGGATGGCGCGTCAGTACCTGAGCTATTTCCCCACCGACGCCAATGGGGCCCTGCCCTCCCGCTCCGGCGTGGAAACCGAACCTGCTCGGCTGGAGAAATTTCTCGACAAAATCCCCGTGAACGATCGCCGTGGCTATGACATTCGCGGCGTGATCTCGCTGATCGCTGACGGCGACAGTTTTTTTGAAGTCCAACCCGACTTTGGTGCTTCGCTGGTCACCGGACTGGCTTTTGTCGGTGGGACACCGCTGGCCGTGGTCGCGAACAATCCGGCGATACGCGCCGGTGCCATCGATGCCGATGCGGCCATCAAGGGCGCACATTTCATCGAGCACACTGGAGCTTTTGGTCTGCCTTTCCTTTTTCTCGCCGACAACCCGGGCCTCATGGCCGGAACTGCATCCGAGCGAGCGGGGATTCTCCGCTGGGGAGGACGGATGTTCGCCGCGCAACGAAAACTTCAATCGCCCAAGATCCACATCACCATCCGAAAGGCATTCGGTTTCGGAACCACGATCATGGGCCAGAACCCCTTCGACCGGCAGACGACCTGTCTCGCGCTGCCAACAGCCACCCTCGGCGCCATGCCGGCAGCCAGCGGTGGACGATCTGCGGGTCTCGCCGAGGAAGCTCAGGCGGAGGTGGAAGCACGTGAAGCCGCCGGGCCTTGGTCTCTGGTCGAAAGGTTTGGCTACGACGATATCATCGACCCGCGCGAATTACGCAATGCGGTCATCGATGCTCTTCGCCTGGGCAGCAACCGACTGCGCCGCTGAGCCTCTCCCGACCCGCCCCCTGCCGCTAGGGCAGCGGGCGTTGCCATACGCCGATCCGGTCGCCAAAAACGGGACCGAGATAGATTTGATCCCCAACCTCGGCTGCGGAAGCCACCGCGCCGACAATCGAGCCGTCGTGCTGAAAGATCCGGCGTACGGTCAGCGTATCGGGATCGATTTCCCAGATGGACCAGGGCGCTCGACAGGTTCCTGCTGTGACACAACCGAGAAACGCCGAGACCGAATCGTGAGAGGCGACCAGAAGGTTACCGCGGCGGGTCCAGGAGAGGTTATCGAGTGCTCCGTCGATCGCGACCTCGACGCGGGCGCCGCCGTCAGCGCGTCGCAAACGAACCAACTGTCGTCCGCCGGTCTCAACAAAGAACAAATTCCGCCCGTCGGGACTCACGGCAACACCATTCGGGGCACTGGCCTCGGTGCCCGGCAGGTGTCGCCAACCTGCGTCCGGAACCCATCCAAGAATGTCTCCCGTCGGCAAACCAAAACCGACGCGGAGATTCGCCCAAAGCGAATCCATGGAGGACATATAGTTGGAGACGATCACCTCGCCATCACTCGCGACCGTCAGGTCATTTCCCGAAGTGCCCGCCGGAAGCTCGATGCAACCTTGCCAGGAAGCGCGGGTCGTACCCGCGCTTCCTCCAAGCGAGAAGATCTCTACCGACTCACGCCCCCCGTGGTTCACCACGTACAATCGACCGTCGGTCGTGGCATGAATCCCATGTGGCGCGAAAATTTCAGCCTTCGGCGGCTGACAATCCGGCGCGCCAACGCCCTCGCGCCGATCGAACTCCCCTGCCCGACCCGTCGGCCAGAGGCGACGCGGGGCCTTCCCTTCGGGGGCGTAGAGTGCCAGAGCACCCGGCGTCCCGGGGCGTGCCATCTCGCTGACGATCAATGCCGCGTTTTCGCGAGACCAACTGACGTCCTCCGGATTGGAAAAACCACAAATCGTCCCCAGAGGCACACCCGCCTCACAGGGGCCACGAGGTGTTTGCGAACAACCCACCGCCCCGGCCATAAGCAAGAAGGCGCCAAGAACAACCGTCTTGGCTCGTAGTCGTCGCATTCGAGGTTTGATCATGCGCTCCGGGCCTGCAGCAGGTCGCGCAGGTCGCGTTTCAGAATCTTGCCGGAAGCGTTTCTTGGAAGCGGTTCCGAGGCGATATGGACGTGCGCCGGGATCTTGAAACTGGCAAGGGTCTTGCCGAGAAAGGTGCGCAAGGCGTCGGTATCCAGTTCCTGACCCTCCCGCGGGTAGATTGCCACAGCGACTTCCTCGCCAAGGCGCTCGTGGGGCAGGCCAAAGACCGCCGCCTCATAAACCGCCGGAAATTCATAGATCGCAGCCTCCACTTCCGCGCAGTAGATATTTTCGCCGCCACGCAAGACCATATCCTTGGCCCGGTCTTGCACGTAGACGAATCCCTCTTCGTCGATCTGCCCGATGTCGCCGCTGCGCAGCCACCCGTCCACGATCGTTTCCGCCGTTGCCTCCGGCTTGTTCCAATAGCCCCGAATCAAGTTGGGCCCACGGAAGCAAAGCTCGCCGACCTCACCGACGCCCAACTTGTTGCCGTCTGCGTCCATGGCCGCCATTTCGACGATGGGCACCGTGCGTCCCGCGCTCGTCGGCTTGCGCAAATAATCGTCGCCGCTATTTTGCGGCCCGTAGGCATTGGTCTCGGTCATGCCATAGCCAATCCCGGGACGACCCTTTTTGAAGGAGCCATCGATTCTCTTCACCAGCTCCGGCGGAGCCGGTGCGCCGCCGCCGCCCACATTGGTCAAACTCGAGGTGTCATAATCATCGAATTTATCGCACTCGAGAAGGTCCCAGCTCTGGGTGGGGACACCGATGAAATGCGTCACCTTCTCCCGCTCGATCAACTGCAGCGCTCGCTCGGGTTCCCATTTATAAGTCATGACCAAACGAGAACCACCGAGCCAACAACTCAGCATGACCGCGACACAGCCCGTCACATGGAAAAGCGGCACAATCAAAATGAAACAGGACGGAGCCGGAAGAGTGCTTTCCGGTGCCGGTGAATCCGATGGCCGCGCCCTGCGCGCAGCCGTGGCCGTCGCGCCGCAGGCAAAAGCCATCAAACCGCTGAGGACAGCTCGCTGCGTCGACACCGCGCCCTTGGGGTAGCCGGTTGTCCCCGATGTATAGAGGATCGTCGCGTCGTCGTCGGGGAGGATCTCCACTTGAGGGAGCGGTTGCCCGAGCTCGATGACATCCGTCAATCGGTCAAACCCCGGGGATGGCGTTTCGCAACGAACCACGATCCCCTTCACGCCCAGATAACCGATCACCGTTTCAGCGCGCCGCATCCGCTCCTCATCACAGATCAGCACCGAGCATCCCGAATCGGACAGTCCATATTGCAACTCGTCCGTGGTCCACCATGCGTTCACCAAAACCGCGATCGCACCAATCGAGGTGATCCCGGCAAATGCAGTTATCCATTCCGGAAAGTTCCGCATTCCGATGGCAACGCGATCGCCTTTTTTCACTCCGTACTTCTCGACCAACAAGGCACCGAACGCATCGACGTGCTCCATGGTGCGCGCGAAACTCCAGCGCTCATCTTCATAGACCAGAAAGTCGTCGTCGCCGCGCAGACGCGCGACATCAAACAGCCCCCTCAGGTTCGGTGGGGTGTTCTTGAACCATCGATAATCCTGGCCCCGAATTTTGATATCCTCGATTTCGAAGAGGGTTCCGGGGGCCGTAGCTTGAGCGATAGATTCATCGTACGAAAGCGACATTTTCAATCCTTTTTTCGGGGCTCCAATGGTGGAACAGCAAACCGTAAAACATCATCGATTCCGGGTTGGGCCAGACCGCCACCCCCATCCAGAACGAGATTTTGTCCATTCAGATAGCTCGACTCATCGGACGCAAGAAATACGAACAGGCTCGCCACGTCAGCCGCGGTTCCCGCGCGGTCGGCCGGGTTGGCGTCCAGAAAGGGTTCGAGGAGTTGCGGCGCGGAGAAAAGTGTTTCCGACATCGGGGTTCGAATCACCCCGGGGGAGACGCAATTCGCGCGAATTCGAGGGCCGTATTCCTGCGCAATATTGCTGGTAAGCGCAACCAGACCCGCCTTGGCCGCCGCATAGGGGGCCTCACCGCGTGTCGGCCGAACCGCACTCCCGGAGGCATTGTTGATCACCACACCACCATCCCCCGCCAACATCAGGGGCAGAGCGGGACGAAGCACGTAGAAAACAGCATTCAGATTCACTGCGACCAGTTGATCCCATTCTGACACGGAATATTCGTGCAATCGACGAACGGACCCCACCCCGGCGTTATTGACCAACACGTCAATACCGCCTAGCGCCTCGTGGATCGCCCTGACGGCGCCCTCGGCAGCGACGGCATCCGTGAGGTCGGCTTCCTGCGACGGCGCCTCCAGCGCGCTGCCGACGGCGGCTACAGCGGGGCCCTCGCGGTCAATCAAACCCACCTGAGCCCCCTCGGATGTGAAGCGTTCCGCGGTCTCCCGACCGATCCCGGACGCTCCACCGGTGATCAGGACTTTTTTACCCTCAAGTCGCCCAACGCCCATAGGCTTTCTTAACTTGTTTTCGCCGCCGGTCTCAATCCCGCGGGCCCTTGGTCTCTTGCGCCGGGCCCGATCGATCCGTCAGAATCTTCCACAATCCGCCGTTCTCCGTAGCAAGACCAAAGCGGCCCAATCGTTCTGCCCAAAAAGCGGCACTGCCGCATTCGGCCCGCCATGCCCACAACCGGCGCGTGAAAAACTGTAGCCGATGTTCGTGCGTGAAGCCGATCGCGCCCAAAACCTGGTGCGCAATTCGAGGGCCGAACTCCGCGGCCTCGCCCACCACTACTTTGGCCACAGCGATCTCGAAGCTGGGATCCTCGGGCGAACCAAACTTTGCCGCCGGCAACCCTCTTTGATCCAGCGCACGCGCCGCATCGGCCGCCGCAACCCCTGCGGCCGCGACCTGCCCGGCAAGGACCGCGAGTTGCTGCTGGACGGCCTGAAACTTGCCGATCTTGCGACCGAATTGTTCCCGCTCGCGAGCATAAGCGACCGAAAGCGCGAGGATCGTCTCGAGTGCGCCAGCCATTTGCGAGGTCCGCGCTGCCGCCAGCAAGGTGGTAAGAACATCTTCGGGAAGATCGACGACCTTGTTCTCGATCGCTGACTGCGGATCGACCAGGAGGACGTCGCGCGGTTCTCCAGCGACATTTTCGCCCGAGCCATGCGGTGCTCCCGTACAAGCGTGCAGCCGAAGTTCCAAGCCATCCCCCCCGCCACCGACGACGAGAAGATGGTCGAGGTCACGTCCGAAGGGGGCCTCGCAGGCCCAAAGTCCCGGATCCTCGGCCGGCCGGCAGGCAAGACCAACCCCGACCGACCCAGGCGGCAGAGAAATCCCCGCGGCGGACGCGAGCTGCGCGGCAACAACTTCCTCGGCCAGAGGCATCGGCGCCGCATGACGACCTCCGGCTCGGAGCACGATTTCACTCGCCTGCCACCCCTCACCCGCGTCAACACTCTCGCCGGGGCGCGACAGGCCGAGCGCTCGGGCCGCAGTCCAGAGGGTGTGATCCAGCCCGGACTGCTCGAAGGCGAGAATTGCCTCCTGGTCGACCTTCGCGCTGAAAAAGCGCTCTGCAGCCTCCGCCAGCATCGGGTGATTATCACTCATCGTAGCCCCAATCCACGAGCGATAATCCCTCGTAAAATTTCACGGGTACCGCCCCGCAAGGAGAACGAAGGAGCATTCATCACCAGATGGGCGAGCATCTTCTGGTATACCTTCGCCTCCGGGTCCCTGCTCGGCGGCAGCGGCAGAAGTTCCTGTGCGATCCCCGGTTGATCCTGCTCGAAGACCGCACCCACATCCTTGACCACCGCCGCTTCGAGTTCAGGATTCTCGCCGGCGGCCAGCAAGCTGGCCACCGAGGTCGACATGGTCCGCATGGTGGACAGCCAGGCGATTTGCCGACCCATGGCTACCGTGGCCCGCACATCGGGGGCAGGCCCCAATTCTCGAGCCAATTCTTCCATCAGCGGATGACAAGACAGATATCGCTCGGAGCCCGCTCGCTCATAGGCCAGCTCGGCCATCGCCTGCGGCCACCCTTTGCCCTCTTCTCCGATCAGCGCATCCGGCGGCAATTCGACATCGGTGAAATGAACTTCGCAAAAATGCTCACTGCCGGAAAGGTCACGAATCGGTCGGACCTCGATCCCGGGGGTATCCATTGGAATCAGAAATTGGGAGAGACCCGCCTGCCGCTCCGCTTCGGTACCCGAGCGAAACAAACCCACCATGAAATGAGCTGTCGCCGCACCGCTCGTCCATAACTTCGTGCCCTCCAGACGCCAACCATCAGAGGTTCTCTCGGCGCGCGAGCGCACGCTGGCGAGATCCGACCCGGAGTCCGGTTCGCTCATGCCGATACAGAAATAGGTCTCACCCCGGCAGATACCCGGCAAAATCCGCTTCTTCTGCTCCTCGGTGCCAAAGCGCAGCAGCAAGGGACCGCTTTGCCGATCGGCCATCCAATGGGCGGCCACCGGCGCGCCTGCGGCCAACATCTCTTCGAGGACGACAAAGCGCTCGAGGAAACTTTTCTCCTGACCGCCGTATGCTCGAGGCCAGGTCATCCCGATCCAGCCCCGCTCCCCCACCTTGCGGGTAAAGGCATGGTCGACACCAAACCAGGTGCGAGCTCGGCCCTCAGGGGGAAAGTCCTTCAGGTTCGTCGCAAGAAATTCTCTAACCTCGCCCCGCAAGGCTTCGGCCTCCGGCGGGAGGGTGCGCAGATCGAATCGAAAAGTCGGCATGGCTGGCTCAAATTCTAGCACGGCTGCGCGGATGCGAAATCCGGCTTCCCTTGTTAGGTTTTTCGTCCGCGGCATCAGAGCCGCCAGTCAGCACCGAAAGAACCGGAGGAACCATGGCCGTTCACAACATCCAGCAACTCGTTGATGCTCAGGTAGGGCTCTGGGAAAAAGAGCGCCTTGCCGCCAAGGGCAAGCAGGAAGGACCGACGGTATCGATCCATCGCCTGCCCAGCTCGGGAGCTACCGTAATCGGGAAAAAAGTCTCGGAACTCCTTGGTTTCGGCTTTTTCGACAAGGAAATCGTTGAGGAAATCGCGAAAGAAGAAAATATCCGCGAGAGCCTGGTCGCGAATCTCGATGAGCATTTCCGAACGGCTATCGAGCGTCATATTCTCGACGGTTTCAGCTCGAAATCCTTTAATGAAAGTGACTATCTCAAGGATCTCGTCAACGTTGTCAGCCACATCGGACATCGAGGAAACGCGGTCATCGTCGGTCGCGGTTCGGCCTTCATTCTGCCCAAGGAGACCACGCTTCGGGTGCTTTTGTCCGCACCACTGGCCGACCGTGTCGACTGGCACGCAAAAAAGACCGGAATCGATGCGGCCGACGTCCAGAAGATCCTCGAAATGGAAGAAAAAAGCCGGCTCGAATTCCTGAAACAGGACTTCGGGATCGACCAGATCCGGCCGCAGGACTTCGATATCTGCATCGATACGGCCACCTTTGGCATCGACGGCACAGCGGACCTGATCGCCACGGCCGCCCGAAAACGTTTCGACAGAGGCTAGGCGCCGGCCAATGAATAAAAAAACCCGTCAGGCTTGGTGCCTGACGGGTTTTTTCGTCCGAAACGAGGACTCAGCGACGCGTGAAGCGGCCCTGATCGATTACGGTGTCCCCGTTCTGATTCCTGGTCTGGAAAAGGAACCGATCGCCGTCTTCCCACATGGCGATGGTCAGAGCGTCCCCCGGCAGCACGGGCTTGGAGAATCGGCCATACATCGAGCCAAACTTGGAGGGATCGCCTCCACACAGAGCATGGAGCAGGGCCCGTCCGGAGAACCCGTAGGTACATAGGCCGTGCAGAATCGGCTTGTCGAAGCCTCCCATCGCTGCAAACGAAGGGTCGGAATGGAGCGGGTTGCGATCGCCCGAGAGACGGTAGGTCAGCGCCTGATCCTCACGAGTCGTGTAGGTGACTTCGTGATCAGCCTTCCTCTCCGGAAAGACGACCTTCTCCGAGCCGCCTCGCTCGCCGCCAAAACCGCCTTCGCCCCGGATAAACAGGGACATGAAAACCTTGAGCAATGGCTTGCCGGTCGCAACGTTGATGGACTCGGACTCGAGCTCCACAACAGCGCCCTTGCCCTCGCCCTTGTCCCACATCGCCTTGACTCGGCCTGTGCTCTCGATCTCTCCCTCGGGCGGAATTTCATCGAAGAGCTCGATGCCTTCCTCGCCGTGCACGAGCATGGCCGGATTGAACTTCCCGATCTTGTTCATGGGGGCACCGCCACCGCCCAGGATCACAGCCTGCGTCGGCAGAACCCTCTGCGGAACGTCTTTGGTATTTTCCGTGGTAAAGGCAAGCTCGGAAGTTCCGGCCCCCACCCCTACCGCGTAGAGCAGCGAATCCTTGGAAGTCCAGCTACGTCGTTGCGTTTCGCCGGTTTGGCCTACGGCATTCGGATCAAGAGCCATCGAAAATTCTCCTTTTCATGATGATGGATGCAGCCCACAACACGAACGCGCGGACATGCACTTCAATTCCATACCGAAATCCAAACCGCCAGTCCCGCCCCCCAGCCGGCGCCCCCTGAGCTTCATACCTTCCGGGCCGAATGGATCTGGTTTCACAAAAAAAAAGAGCGCGGGATGAACCGCGCTCTTTTCCAAAATCCGGGGGGATTGGATTTTGATCAGAAAAGGACAGGCCCGTCGACAAACGCACCCAATGTGGAAGGAACGTCTCCGCAGGAACCGTCGGCAGCTCCGTTATCGTGCAGGTCGCAATCGATCGCGAGGTCGTAGCCGCCGTTGATAATTTCGCAGGCCGCGCAGCTCGCCTTGGTCTGAATACATGACGCATAGGCTGCGGGTGTAGCTTCCGAAGCACAATCACCGCCGACGACTGTTGCCCAGTCCACGGATTTCTCGGTGCACTTCTTGCCGATCTGGTCGACCAGCTTGGTGGTATCCTTATCGGACCTCTCGATGAGTTTCGCATCGCTGCTGCAGGCTGCAAGTTCTGTCGCGTCGCTGATGGGAGCCGTGCGAGAACGCAGGCCTCGAGTCATGCAGGACTTGAAGGATTTCACTTCCGAGGCAACGATCTTGTTCGCCGATTTTTCGATTGTGGTCTGACAAAGAGCCTGGCTACGATTCGCGCGATCGCTGGAATCCACGATCACGCTTTCAGGGTCATCCCCGTAGACCGCAGCAATGAAAGCCACCTGAGGGGGCTGCGCTGCTGCGACCATCGCGGCTCCGGTCGGCACGTAGCCAAAGTCCGGCACGGCGGCACCAATGCATTTCCCGCGGTCGGGATCGGTCTGGGCCTCGGTGATCTTGTCGGACAACTTTTGCATCTGCCCGCGGCTGTCAGCGACCAGACAATCCGCGACGGATGTGTCGAGCTTGCCCTTGCCCTCGGTCTTGACGCAGGTCTGATTGGCGCGAATCTGCGTCGTGTCGATTCGGGTGACATAGCCGCCCATCGAACTCAGACACTTCTGCTGGTCCTTGCTTTGCGGGGCCGCCTCGGCCTGAGGAACCCAGATCAATGAGGAGGCCAGGATAAAAGCCCCGAATGTCTGGTAGAAACCATTGCCAAATATCTTCATGATAAACCCCCCCGCCTGCTGCAGCGGTCTTTCATCGATTTTCGTTTTAGTGATCTTCAATGCTTGAAGCCTTTTTCAAATTTTCCCGGGAAGTCTGTTTGGACTAACGGACCCAACGCGGAAACTTTTAGGATACGCCGTGGCTACCATGATAAACGAAAGGCTGAATAGTTGGGGAAAACCCCTACATCAACGTTTTCCTCAATTTTTTCTGAAATCCGTTGCAATGGGCGAAACAGTCACCCAATAAATTCCGCTCGGGTCTCATCATCAAGCTCAGAAAATCTCCATCTGGAAGCCAATTCTAGGCCGAATTCCCGGAGTCGGGACACCCACCTGCTCCTGATAAGGCTGGTCGAGAAGGTTGTCGATCGCCAAATATCCCTCGAGCCAGCTCAGCAATTGCCAGGAAAACGCCAGATCAAGCCGCTGGTAGCCAGCCAGCGTGACAACTCCGGTCGGCACTGATTCTGCACGCAACGGGCCTACAAAAAGTGCCTGAAGCCGGACCTCGAGCGGCGGGACGGGCTGCCAGAGAACCCCGAGGCCACCACGCCAACGAGGACGATTCAGGAGTTGGACCCCCGCCCCCTGTTCCCGCACATCATTCCACGTTGCATGACCGGTGATGGACAGTGTCTCCGAGGGCGACAAGAGCACCTGTCCTTCCACGCCCTCGGAATTCACACGGGATAAATTCTGTAATTGAAAGGTATCCGAGTTGAAATCGATCAGGTTTCGAACGCCGATCGTGAAGTATGTCAAAGATAGTTGCAGACGATCCTGCCAAAGCGTGTACCCAACTCCGGCATCCCAGCCCTGACTGGTTTCCGGCACCAGATCCGTATTCCCCACCAGCGGGTTCCCCAACGCGTAGAAACTCGGGAGTTTGAAACCCTCGCTCCAGCTGGCGTTCACCGAGAGTCCGGTCTCGGCCACGGCCCAGGATCCCCCAACGCGTGACGACGAGCGGGAATCGAAATCATCGGGGATGTCGACGCGCACGCCTGCCTGCAGGACCAGTCCGAAATCGGAGGCCCAGTGGCCCTCGACAAAAGGTGCCCCGACAAATCTGCGTTCCCGAAAGTCGATCGTACCCGGCAGAATCGCCCCGAAAAACTCGAGATCACCCGAGGAGGAACCGTCCTCCCAGACCCCGTCCGCCCCGGTCGTGAGCGTCAGACCCTCGAGGGGCTCCCAAGTCGCACTCCCGGTCAGCGAGGTGCGCCCGAAGCGAGTTCGCGTGCCGGGCTCACCAGGCACATCGAAAGGAACCCCCGGCGACGTCAGGTATTCTTTTCGCTGGGTGGTCGTCACCCAGAAGGATAGATTGAAATCCTCGGTGAGGGGTTGCTCGAGAGTCGCGCCAAAATCGAGTTCCTCCACTTTGCGGGACTCGAATTGACCGACCAGCTCGGCGTATTGCGGGCCGCCGCTGAAAACCGGATAGGCCTGCGATCGCGAATCTCCGTAACGCAGCGTCGCGCGGACCTCGCCAGCCCGCGGAAGCTCGACCCCGCCGCCGACGACCACACTCCCGCCCCGATACCCTCCGAGCTCCTTGGGCACCCCCTCCTCGACATAGGAGCCCGCGATGGCCAGGTCGACAGGCCCTCGATTGCCTCGCACACTGGCCATCAGGCGATGGTAACCCCAGCGCCCCCCGGAGATATCAAAGCGAGCCTCATCCGGGCCCTTGCCGCCGCGGGTCCGAATATTGATCGCACCCGCCATCGCCGCCGAGCCGTGTACGGCCGAAACCGGGCCTCGCACGACTTCGATCTGCTCGAGGTTCAGCACGTCGAGGGTCGATAGATCAAAGGAACCGCCGCGTGCATTGGTCGGGTCGTTCACCACGATGCCATCGATCAGGACCAGTGTGTGGTTGGGATCCAAACCACGCATATAGATCGAAGCGAGACTGCCTCGCGTGCCGGCCTGCTCGATATGCAAACCCGGGAGCTGACGCAGGAGCTCCACAACGCCGTCCGCTCGCGAAGCCTCGATCTCCGCGCGGGTGAGGACGTCAACGCTGCCCGGCATGAGCTCGAGAGGCTGAGGCGATTTCGAGCCCGTAACAACCAGCACCTCAATCGCGTCGGAACTCTCGACCGCCGGGCTCGCCTCTTCCGCTATCTCCCCCGACGCAACTGCCGGGGGCGCACTCGAGGGGTCAGCTTCGAGGGATTTCGCCCCCGACGAATCGACGCTCATCAGGACGAGAACCAAAACCATGCCCGGCACGGCGCCGCCAAACTCAAGTTTCCTCACAACCGGCATCTCCAAGTTCCCGACCTCGAAGTCTCAGTCTTCCAAACGGCGCACCAGTTGCGCAACTGCGGTGTTTTCCGGATCGAGAGCAAGCAACTGCCTGGCGTATGAGCGCGCAGAAGCGCGATCGTTCTGCTCCAGACTCAAAGACAGGGCCAGCGGCAGGAGCATCGGATCGACAGGATGGCGCAAGAGCGCCCCCTGCACGACGGCGCGCGCCGCAGATCCATCCCCGGAAGAATGCAAGGCAACCGCATATACGTAGGCATATCGGGCATTTTCCGGCGCTCCGATCGACGCTTCGCGCAGTTCGTTCAAGGCCGACGCCGGGTCGCCCTGCCGCACCAGCGACAAACCGAGAGCGTGACGAAGGTCTGGATGCGCCGGTGCCTTTGCCAACCCAACGCGCAGAACTTTGGCCGCCTCAAGTTCCTTCTGCTCGAGGCGAAGGGTATCTGCCAGGTTCACATAACCAGGGATGAAATCAGGCCCGGTTCGAATCGACTGCTCGTAGTGAGCGCGCGCTGCCGGTAAATTTCCCTGCCGTGCCTCCAGCATTCCCAGATTCAGGTGGGACTGCGGCCAGTCGGCCTCAGCCAACTGTGCCTCACGGTAGAAAGCTTTTGCCGCCTGCAACGCTTGCCGATCGGGAGCCGAAAGATCCGCCGCAGGCATATCGGCAAGCGCGCGCCCCGCCTCGATCCGCACCGCAAGTCGAGGATCGGAGAGCAGCGGCACACCGATGGCGAACCTGTCTGCCTCCGGCAGACTCTGCAGCGCCGAGGCCACGCCCAGCCGGACCAGCGGGTCGGCATCCCGGGCAGCCTGCCGAAGCCCCCGTCGGGCTTCCGGACCGGGATGGCGACCCAAGAGCAGCGCTGCGGTACCGCGGGCGATACCGCTCTCCGAAGGTTGCCCCAATACCTGAGCCAGCAGCCCCGCCGCCCGCGGATCTCCGGCATATGACGCCGCAAAAGCGCGGGGGAAGTTCTTGCCGGGCTTGGGATTTTTCCCTCTTTTCGCGAGCGCGGCATCCGCCCATCGCGCATCGCGATCCGTATGACAATCAAGACAAACCAGCGATGTGCCCAGTTCATGCGCCAGACCAGGCCGGGGCACTCGGAAACCATGGTCCCGACGCCCATCCACACGCATATAGGTTCGCTCCGGCATATGGCAGGAAACACATTGCGCACCAGGCGAGTCCTGGGGGTGGAAATGATGTGCCGGCGCATCAAAAACAGCCTCATTATGACAGTTGATGCAAAGCCCGTTCCCCTCGGCGCGCAACTTCAGGCTGTGCGGCTCGTGGCAATCGCTGCAGGTGACACCCGCAGCAAACATCTTGCTCTGCAAAAACGATCCGTAGACATAGACCTCGTCAAGGATCTGGCCATCGAGTTGATAGAGGCCGGCCTCGAGGAACGTCGGACGGTAGGCGTCAAGAAAATTTCCATGGCCGGCAATCGGATCGCCAATCAGCGAGCGCCGCGCGTGACAGGGCCCGCAGACCTCAATCTCGGACACGCCGCCGGTCGCCGCCTCTGCCGCAGCTATCTTTTGTGGCCCGCCCTCCTCGGGAACCCAGGTACCCCGACCGATCAGCCGCAGCGTGAGGCCGGTCGGGTCTCCGTCTTCGGCGCGACGGATATGCTCGGCGCCGGGGCCATGACAGGCCTCACAACCCACATCGACATCGCTATAAGTCGTGGCGTAGCGATCGGCATCCACCTGATAACTCTTGCGAAGTGCTGTCGAGTGACAGTCCGCGCACATCTGGTTCCACCGGAAAGCATTACCCTCCCAATGCATGAGATCGCCCGGGGGGACCTCTCCGTCGGTCTGAAGGCTGATCCAACGCTGTCCGCCTTCATTTTGCGGGCGACTGTCCCAGGCAAGCGTCAGCGCCTGCAAACGGCCCTTGCCGGTGCTCACCAGATACTGCTGGAGGGGATCTACACCGAATGCGTGCAAAACCTCGACGGTCCGACGCGTGCCGTCGGCCTCCGAGATTTCCACCCGGTAAGCATTACCTTCGCGGAAGAATCGAGCCTCAACCTCGCCAAAACGCCTGCGAACGTTCGAGAAATCACCCAGAATCGCGCCGGGCTCGGTCACCGGCATCATCGCCCGGTCGTGGTCCGAGCCACGCCAGGCCGCAAACGAGCCCTGGTGACACGGGCGACAGCTTTCCGAACCTGCGTAGCCCGTCTCGGCTGCGCCCGCTCGAAAACCGCCCATCAGGCTGAAAAGCACCGCCAACAGAGCGATTTGCGTATCTCGCGAGGGCATCCCCGATAGCCTGCCACGAAGGGGCGTCCGGCGCAGCTTCTTTTCATATTCGCTAAACAAGTTGGTCGTTGTTGACGTTAAGTCGCTTGACAAGCAAGGCCGAGCCTCACAGAGTTGTGGCTTATCTACCAATTTCTACGGCCCTCGCGAGCAGGGCCCTTCGGAGGAATTCATGCAAGCCAAGTTCAGCATCACGACAGCCATTGCTGTCGTATCTCTTTTCACCCTCGCCGCGTGTGGCGCCACACCTCAAGACGTTCGACAGTTGGAAGAACGCGTCGAAGAGGTCGCCGAGCAGCAGAAGGAAGTTCTTGTAGCGATCGCAGCTCTTGCGAAAGGCCAAAAGGACATCCTTGCCAAAGCCGCAGCACCCGCCGCCCGGCCGGGTCGACCCAAAGAAGATCCGAACAAGGTTTACAAGATTCCGGTGGGCAACTCGTACTCGAAAGGTCCGGAGGACGCGAAGGTCACAATTGTCGAGTTCTCGGATTTCCAATGTCCCTTCTGCGCCCGTGCGACAGGCTTGATGGACCAACTGGTCGAGGCCTACCCGAACGACGTTCGGCTCGTCTACAAGAACTTCCCGCTGGGCTTCCACAAGCAGGCGATGCCGGCGGCACTCGCCTCGATCGCAGCGGGCAAGCAGGGCAAGTTCTGGGAAATGCACGATATCATCTTTGAGAACTACAAGACGCTCGCCGATGACCAGTATCCGAAGTACGCCGAAACCATCGGTATCGATGTCGAACAGTTCAAGACGGATATGGCCGCGAAATCCACTCAGGATCAGGTCAATACCGAAATGCGGGAAGCATCTGCGGCCGGCGTTCGCGGAACGCCGACCTTTTTCATCAATGGCAAAAAGCCTCAGGGTCGATCCTTTGAAATCTACAAAGGCATCATCGACACGGAGATCAAGAAGGCCTCCTGAGCGATCCGCCAACTTCGGAGGATCCAGAAAGACAGGGGCAGCGGAGCATCACTCCGCTGCCCTTTTTCTTTTTCGGGCACTCCCTTTGCCAACGTGGTTCGCAAGCCAACCTCGACGGAGTCCAAAATGTTGCGCAATGCCCATCTCGTCTTTCTCGCTCTTGTTCTGGCGTGCCCCGCATCGGCTGCAGAGACCGCCGATCGAATCCTCTCGCAAGGCAATGTGATCACCGTCGACCCCCAGAAACCCCGAGCCGAGGCGATCGCAATTCGCGACGGGAAGATTCTTGCCGTCGGCACCAACGAAGAGATTCTCGCGCTGAGCGGTCCGACCACAGTGGTAGAGGTTCTGGATGGCAAAACCGTCCTGCCCGGTTTCATCGACGCCCACGGCCACTTCAGCATGCAGGCGCAGATGACTTTCATGCGCAATATTGCTTCCGCACCGGTCGGTGCGGTGCGCAATATTCCCGATCTGCAACGCGAGATGCGCGCGCAGGTCGAGTCCCCGATGACCAAGGCGACCGGTTGGGTGATCGGCTTTGGCTACGACGACTCACTGCTCGCAGAGAACAGACATCCAACGCGCGAGGAACTCGACGCCGTTTCCCGGGAACGGCCCGTGGTCGCCCTGCATGTTTCGCTGCATCTCGCCGCCGCCAACAGCAAGGCTCTGGAACTCGCGGGGATCACAGCGGATACCGAAGATCCAGCAGGAGGCATCATTCGACGTAAACCAGGCTCCCGCGAGCCCGACGGCGTCCTCGAAGAGTCAGCCATTCGTCTCCTCCTCGAAAAATTACCAACTGCGGATGGCCCGCAGGCACTCCTGCCGTTGATCGCGGTCCAGCAAACCTATGCGCGTCATGGAATCACGACCGCGCAGGACGGAGCGACCGATCCAGCCGGCCTGCGAACCCTGCAGCAAGCGGCCAAAGCCGGAATGCTCAAGATCGATGTCGTCGCTTTCCCCCTTTGGGAAACCGCTGTCGACTCGATTGGCGACCAACCCGTGGGCACCTATCAAAACGGCCTGAAGATCGGAGGCGTCAAAATGATTCTCGATGGATCACCTCAGGGGAAAACTGCCTTTCTGACAAAACCCTACGAAGTCGCTCCTCCCGGATTGGACCCGGAATATCGGGGCTACCCCGCCATGCCTGACAACGACGTCGCCGAGTATGTGGCTGTCTTCGCTGAAAAGGGTTGGCCGCTTCTCGCCCACGCCAATGGAGATGCGGCTGCAGATCAGTTGCTGGCTGCCGTCGCCGCGGTCGCCGAGACCCGACCGGAAAAAGATCATCGAACGGTGATGATCCACGCGCAAACTGTGCGCGAAGACCAACTCGACCAAATGGTGGAACTTGGCATGATTCCCTCCTTCTTCGTCGCGCATACCTTCTTCTGGGGGGACTGGCATCGCGACTCGGTTCTGGGCGACGAACGCGCCCGAAAGATCAGCCCGGCGAACACCGCAGGCAAAAAAGGCCTCCGCTATACTTTCCATAACGACAGCCCTGTGGTGCCCCCCGACATGATGCGACTGATCTGGACCGGGGTGAATCGAAAAACCCGCAGCGGCCAGACCTTGGGATGGCAGGAGCGCGTCACGCCGATGGAGGCAATCGAAGCGGTCACCATCGACGCCGCCCGTCAACATTTCGATGAGGCAACCCGAGGATCCATCGAACCAGGCAAATTAGCTGATCTTGTCGTTCTCGATCAGGACCCGCTCACGGCCCCGGTAGACTCGCTGGCCTCGATCGCCGTCACGGAAACGATCAAAAAAGGAATAACCGTCTATCCCGCAACGCCCCGAACACCCTGACCGCGCGAAAGTCGGCTTCCGACCCGCAGGGGTCCATCGGCTTCAATCGTTGGCGAACCTCACCACTTGCGCGATATCGCCGGTGCCCCAACTTCCCCCGATGGTTTCATCCAGATTCGCGACGGGCAGCACCAGCCGGACCCCACTGGCATTCCCCCAGGCTTCGCAGGAGAAATTGCTTCCCGTCAAAGCCACTTGATAGGGATTTTGTGACGAGCAGCTGGTGCCAAAAAGGCTGCCACTGCAGCGGCGACGATTCTCGATCCTGCTGCTGGCACGACCCGTCACCATAGCGAGACTCTCGGGCTCGATGCTTGCCCACGCAGCGTCCTCGGCACCCGGACAAACCGACGACCCGTTGATCCGAAGTCGCTGCGCGACCACGTAGAGAACAGCTGCGCCGGCCCCGCCATCGCTCACCCCGTCGCCTGCATCCAGCCACTGCGGATCATAGAAGGGGTTCGGCGGTGCCGCGGCATTATTGGAGTTAACCGTCAGATTCGCGTCGGCATTGGAGCCGCCATCGCAATCGACAAATCCCAGTCGAGAAAGATCATCGGTGAAACGCCAGCAAGCGGCGCAGGACCCGCCACAGCCTGGCGTCTGGCTGTTCAAGCCCGCTCCGATAACCACCGGTTGGGCGAGGATCAGATCCGCCCGTCCGGTGATCGCCACCGGACCGGCCTCCAGGAGCAGAGGTCCACCAGCGAAATTTCCGTTCGTGCCATTGCAGACCGTTCCGGGAATACCGCCGGTCGGATTCCCCTGAGTCTTCAAAAAGGAACCCCCGGAATTATCCGACGGACAATAGGCATCCGAGCCGTCCGCGATATTCACCTCCACCAGACCCAGAGGCTCGCGCGGCGTTGGCGCAGGCGTCGCTTCCGGTGTCGGCGTCGGACTCGGAACCCACCCGTCAGGACTCGGGGTGGGCAGAGGCGTTGGTGTAGGGGTCGGAGACGGAGATGGTGTCGGAGTCGGCGCCGGGACAAGAATTTCACACCGAGCCTCCACGGTGAGGAAATAGCCGTCAGTGGCCAGGTCACGGTCACCCACCCCCGGGTAATCATCCGCCTGCATACAGCCGGCAATTCCATTGGGGCGTATATCCGAGTCCCGGCCCAATCGGACCGAGCATTCGGCTCCGGTGTCCCAGGAACCTCCACGGCTCTTGCACATCGACTCCCACGCGATCGCCAGCCGGTGGCTCTCGGCTGCGCCCGTCCCGATTCCCGTGATGCGCCCTTCGGCTGAGTCGGAGAACTCCAAATTCCCGTCACCGGTTTGGTCCAGTTCTACCGGGGACCCCAGAGCCAGCGTTCCCCCGGAGAGCTGTCCCCCGAGGTGCGTACCGACCATGGCGGACAATCGAGCGGTCGCCCGACCCGTCGAACCACCAAACGGAGCGTCGCAGCCGTCGTAATTATCTCGATTGAGAGTCAGTGCCCCTTGCCGACGCTGCTCGACGACAATCTCGTAGGGACTTCCGGCCGGACAAATCAGATCGAACTCAACCGCCAGCGAGGCGGGGACGCGTGCCTGAATATTACCACCTCCGGTAAGAACCACCTCACAATCGGTAGCCGCGTTGCTGCGATAGGCCAGCGAGAATCCTGAAGCTGACGAGGAAACCGCTTCCAGGTTGGTCACCGTTTGCTGGTAACAATTGCCGAAGGACGTCGACGTCGGCCCAAGATTCGCCGTTCCATCCTCGAGCGAGAGCACCTGCAATTGCGCCGGACTCGTCGTCGGAATCGGATCGGGCGTGGGCGCCGGCGTCGG
>Ga0055584_100002090_pt1 | contig 19697 bp, 17 predicted proteins | sample OSDHelmetaG_FD_58716 | JGI IMG/M metagenome (GOLD analysis project Ga0055584, IMG submission 58716) | Pelagic marine sediment microbial communities from the LTER site Helgoland, North Sea, for post-phytoplankton bloom and carbon turnover... | ecosystem: Environmental > Aquatic > Marine >... | reverse complement strand
GAGTGGCCACGCTGCAGGCGTGGATGTATCGAGAACAACCGGGGTTTAGGGAATAGGAATTCGAGGTTGCTTCAGAGTTTGTGCATTGCTCGTAGTTGGGTTGCGTACTAAATAAGCCAAAAGCCAATCGCCTATGGCGTCCCCTCCTCCCGCAAACAAAAACTGATTTTCGTCTGTTTCCCTATAGTTCCTCCACCACGCCTGCTGCCGAATAAGGCAACGTAAGTATATTCGCACAACACACAATTGTACCATGGCTGAAAAGGACCTAGAGAAGATATTTCAAGACAAAGTAGACGCGGAGATCAAGATCGAACCGAAGGATTGGATGCCGGACGATTACCGGAAAACCTTGGTCCGTCAGATATCCCAGCATGCCCATAGCGAGATTGTAGGTATGTTGCCCGAAGCGAACTGGATTACTCGTGCACCTAGTTTGAAGCGCAAGGTGGCCTTGTTGGCCAAAATACAAGACGAGGCAGGACACGGTCTCTACCTCTATTCTGCCACCGAGACGCTTGGGGTTGAACGAGACGATACCATCGAAGACCTGCATTCAGGAAAAGCGAAATACTCATCGATCTTTAATTACCCGACCCTCACTTGGGCAGACATTGGAGCCGTTGGATGGCTGGTAGATGGTGCTGCGATCATGAATCAAGTTCCATTGTGTCGATGTTCATTTGGACCGTATAGCCGTGCCATGATTCGTGTGTGTAAGGAGGAGAGCTTTCACCAGCGCCAAGGTTTTAGCATCATGCTCGCCATGGCCAATGGTACGGCTGAACAAAAGCGCATGGCACAAGATGCCATCAACCGATGGTGGTGGCCAGCACTGATGATGTTCGGACCGAGCGATGCCGATTCTGCGCATTCGGCTCAGAGTATGAAATGGAAGATCAAGCGCTTTTCGAACGACGAATTACGCCAGCGCTTCCTCGACATGACCGTGCCACAATGCCACTTGTTGGGTTGCGAAGTGCCGGACCCTGATTTGAAGTTCAACGAAGAGACGGGCCATTGGGAAATGGGGCCGATCGATTGGGATGAATTTTGGAATGTGGTCAAGGGAAGAGGTAAGTGCAATCACCAGCGCCTGCGCGACCGCAAGGGAGCCTATGATGAAGGCGAATGGGTGCGTGAAGCAGCCATGGCCTATGCCGAGAAGAAACAACAAAGAAAGAAAGCCACGCAAGCGGCTTAGTATAAATCACACCACTATGTCAAAGAAGAAGAACTGGCCGCTCTGGGAAGTATTCATCCGCAGCAAGGCAGGATTGAGCCACCGCCACGCAGGAAGCCTTCACGCTGCCGATGCTGAAATGGCATTGGAAATGGCGCGCGACGTTTATACGCGACGCAATGAAGGGGTAAGCATTTGGGTGGTGGAATCCAACAATATCATGGCTTCCGATCCGGAGGATAAAGAATCGCTGTTTGAACCCGCGAGCGACAAGATTTATCGACATCCGACGTTCTATGATCTGCCGGATGAGGTGAAGCATATGTGACGTAGCGTGCGGCATTCAGGCCTTAGTCTGGTTTTAAGGCCGCCTTATACACTTCTAGCACCCGGTTTCTTGCGAATTTGTGGTCTACGATTGGACTTGGATATTGGTCTGTGTCAACTTCCGACACCCAGCGCAGGATATAGGTCTGATCTGGATCAAATTTTTCCGTTTGCAAGTACGGATTGAAAACCCGGAAGTATGGCGCGGCATCCACGCCACAGCCTGCAGCCCATTGCCACCCTCCGTTATTGGAGGCCAAGTCAAAGTCAAGCAGTTTTCTTGCGAAATAGGCTTCGCCCCAGCGCCAGTCGATCAATAAATGTTTGGTCAAAAAGCTGGCAACGATCATGCGCACCCGATTGTGCATGAATCCGGTCTGATTCAGTTCGCGCATACCGGCATCTACGATGGGGAAACCAGTACGGCCTTCGCACCAAGCTTCAAACTCAGCCTCATTGTTCCTCCATTCGATGTGGTCGTATTCCTTTCGGAAACTTTCCTTGGTCACGCGCGGGAAATGCCATAGAATGCTTTGGTAGAACTCCCGCCAGATGAGCTCGTTGTACCATTTTTCATTCAGGTCCTTGCCTATACGCATCAAAGCACGAATGCTTACGGTACCAAAACGCAGGTGGTGTGAGAGTCGACTAGTGCCAGGCTTCCCAGGAAGATCACGCGTTTGGTGGTAGTGCTTGACGACCGACAGGTCAACTTCTGCACCGCTCCAATCGGCAGGGTGTTGCTCAAAGCCAAGGGCTTGCAGAGAGACCATTTTGACTTGTTCCGATCGGTGAAAATGTTGTGTCTGTTCCTCGCTCGGGTAGGGCGCAAAGTGGTCGTCGTTCACGATGCTTTTCCATCGGCGCATGAAGGGGGAGTAAACCACATACGGCTCACCATTGTCCTTCATCACTTCTTCCTTCTCAAAAATGACTTGGTCTTTGAAAGCCCGGAACCGAATACCCTTCGATGCTAGTAGTGTATGAACGGCCTTGTCACGATCTCTGGCATATGGTTCGTAATCGCGATTGGCATAGAGCGCCTCGATGGAGTAGTCTTGTACGAGTTGTTGGAAGACATCGATTGGATTTCCGTGGAAGACCCATAAATGCGCTCCGAATGGACTTAATTGGGCTTCGATCTTGACGAGTTGGGCATGGATGAAGCTCACCCTGCGGTCATCTTTATCCTCTAGTTTGTCTAAGATATTGCGGTCAAAAATGAAGATGGGTTGAACGTTGTTTCCATCCTTCAGCGCTTGGTAAAGCCCATGGTTGTCTTCGAGGCGTAAGTCGCGCCGAAACCAGAAGAGGGACATTGCTTGTTTAGGGCCGGGCATACTTCATTCGTTTGATGCGATCGTGTCGGTGATAAGCATCCAGTCCGCTTACCAAGAGGGTGTCTGCCTTTGAGGGGTCTACACAACCATCCTGGTCAATTAAGCGCTCGTTGACAAACACGTGCTTGACCTCCCCTACGATCAATCGCGTGTTGTTTGATTTGACCGTGTGTTCTTCCCGGAATTCCATTGCCAAGCTAATAGGCACTCCTTGAATAAAGGGCGCCTGGAAGCCTTCGATGTAGGATTTTTCAAATCCAATTTCTTCGAATTCATCCTGTTTCGTATCGTACTTAGCAGATGTTTGATGCACTTTGGAGAGTAGGTCAACAGTGCCATGCTGTATGGTGTAGCAACCGGAAGAAAGGATGTTTTGGTAGGTATGCCGGGGCACCGTCGTGGGCCTAAGAATAAAAGCGAGTAAGGGCGGATTTGCGCCCAAGTGCACAAGCGAATTGAACAGTCCAATGTTGCCGACGCCTTCCTGGTCTTGGGTTCCGATCATCACAACCGACCGAGGACCGCTGATCGAATTGAAGAAGGTGATCCAATAACGGTCTTCACTGACCTTCCAGTCTTCGGATGTGAAATGGAGTTGACTCATCGCAATCTGCTCATGCCGCCGTCAATGCCAATTACCTGGCCGGTGATCCAGCTGCCGTTCTTCGAAAGGAGGTGCACGGCCATGGAGGCGATGTCTTCAGGCGTGCCCACTCTCTTTAGAGGATGGCGCTGTTCGCTCGCTTCGCGCCTTTTTTCGTTCGATAATAAACCTTCGGCCAAGGGGGTGTCCGTTAAGCTTGGCGCAATGGCATTGACCCGGATGTCTGGCGCCCATTCGGCAGCAAGGGTGCGCGTCAAGCCTTCTAAGGCTCCTTTGGCCACGGCCACGGAAGCGTGGAAAGGCATACCCTGTTGCACGGCAACGGTGCTGAAGAGTACGACCGATCCATTGCCGGCTTTGAGGGCTGAACGACACGCCTGCAGGACTTTTACCGCCCCCATGACGTTCAGGTCGAAGTCGCTTTGAAAATCGGATGCAGTCAGGCGATGAAAAGGACGTAAATTGATGCTGCCGGGACAAAAGAGCAAACCATTGAGGTCGTCCAAGTCTTCCAAGGCACTGACATCTTGGGTTACATCTATTTCGATGCATTCGATTGGTAAGTGACGGACGTCGTCGTTGCTGCGGGCCGCTACTATTACTTCATGCCCCTGCTCCAAGAGGAGTTCTGTGGCTGCTTTTCCAATCCCTTTGCTGCCTCCTACTACTAAAACTTTCATAGGGCTTACTTCAGGTTGACATAATGGAGAAACTCCTTTCTTACCTCGGGGTCTTTGAATTTTCCGTGGTAGCTCGCCGTTACCGTGCTGCTCGCCGTATCCTGAATACCTCGTGATTTCACACACAAGTGTTCTGCATCGATTACTACTGCCACGTCGTCGGTTTTCAATACTTCTTTCAACGCCTGTGCGATTTGTTCGTTCAGGCGTTCCTGCACTTGAGGGCGCTTGGCATAGTATTCAACCAGTCGGTTGATCTTGCTCAAACCGATCACATGCCCGCTGCTGATGTACGCTATGTGCGCTTTTCCGATGATCGGTACAAAGTGGTGCTCACAGTACGAATAGACCGTAATGTCACGCTCTACCAACATCTCCTTGTATTTGTACTTGTTGTTAAAGAGCTTGATCTCCGGCTTGTTGTCTGGATTCAAGCCCTTAAACACTTCGTTTACGAACATTTTGGCCACTCGATTAGGCGTGTCCTGAAGGCTTTCGTCGTTCAAGTCCATCCCCAAGGTCTCCATGATCTCTTGGAAATGTCCTCGGATCTTCTGGATTTTTTCTTCAGGGGATAGTACCTGAGCGTCTTCTCGCATCGGCGTCGAAAGGCCATTCCAATGGTGTTCGTAGTCCAATGCCTCGAGCAGGGCTTCTTTATTTTCCATTGTATTCAACATAATTTCTTTCCGTTTCGTAAAGGGTTACACTGAGGTCGAGGTCAGCTGCAAGCCTGTTGCGCAGGCGCTTCCAGATCACCACGACCATGTTTTCTGCAGTGGGGTTGAGCGTTTTGAATTCTGCCACATCCAAATTGAGGTTGCGGTGGTCAAAGGGTTCGATTACTTCCTCTTTTAAGAGTTGTTTCAAGTCCTTCATGTCAATGACGTAGCCAGAATCTGGGTCGATTTCTCCGGTCACATCGGCTACGACTTCATAGTTGTGCCCGTGAAAATTTGGGCTGTTGCATTTGCCAAACACCTCCGCATTACGCGCATCGTCCCATGCGGAATTGTGAAGGCGGTGGGCGGCATTGAAATGCTCTTTTCTACTGACCTTTACCTTCACGTTGCGACGGCCAATTTCTTACTCTGAATTTCATTCAGGGCGATTTTGAACCATTCGGTGTAAGCTTCCGGACGCATGCTTACGTTTCGGTTGAGTGCCTGCATGGAAACATACTTCCATTCATAAACTTCCTCAGGGTGGGGAACTGGCTTGCCGTTGAAGCGGCCAAAGAATACATGGTCGAGTTCGTGCTCGATCAGGTCATTGTCCAACTCGGCGCGATAGATGAATGAGAACTGCTCTTGGATATCACAGTCGAAGCCCATTTCCTCCATGAGTCTGCGATGGGCTGATTCTTCGGTGGTTTCTCCTTCACGTGGGTGACTGCAACAAGCGTTTGTCCATAACCCGCCCGAATGGTACTTATCAAGGGCTCTGCGATGGATCAACATTTCTCCGTTGTCATTGAAAATAAACACCGAGAAAGCGCGATGCAAGACTCCTTTCCGGTGCGCTTCCATTTTCTCCATCCATCCGGTGGACTGATCGTCTTCGTTTACAAGGATTACTTTTTCCATGATTAATATGCTGTGTCTACTTGCTTTCGGATCAATGGACTGTGTTCTTTTTCAAAAGACCGATAATGCTGCATCCAGAGGGCTTCCTCGGTTGAATTCTGGAGGGTGTTGTTAATGGCTATGTAGTCTTCCTGAAGGTTGTCATCATAATTCAGGAAAGACGGTGCGTTGATTTGAATGAGGAAACGCAGGTACCTAAATTCAGCTTCGTTTGGCTTTGCAGCGATGGCCTCCTCGAGGAGTTCACTCCCTTGGACGAATTGGTTGAATTTGGTCCATGGAGCAACAGAACATTCAGCTAGTAAGGTCAAGGAAGCGCCCAAATAGGCAGACCGAAAAGAGGCGTCGCCGCCATGGTTGGTCGTTAGTCTTTCCACCAACTCAGCGCGAGCATCTAAATCTTGGGTGGCGAGCATAAAGGCACTCCTGACCTTGTCGGGGTCGTTTGCGCGGATGCTGCTTGTCAAGACCAAGCTCAATACGATGATCACCAGGTGCGTCATAGTAAATTGAGGCTATGCTTGAGGTAGCTCTCTACAAACATGGCGTACTTGCGTTGGTTTGGAATGCGGATTCTCGCCTTCAGGATGTCAACGGCTTGGGTGCGTTCGATCTTCTTGAAGAGTTGATAGAAGTACACGTATGCCATGTAAACCCCAAAGCGAGAATTCTTTGGGAGTTGGATGATGCCAGCATATCCTGCAGCGAAATCCTCTTCGATTTCCCTTTCGATGCGCTTCTTTTCGTTGTCGTTAAAATTCTGCATGTCAATGCCGGGGAAATAAGTCCTACCCATTTCCGCAAAATCGGCTTTGATATCGCGCAAAAAGTTGATTTTCTGAAACGCGGACCCTAAGCGCATAGCGGGTTGTTGTAGACGTTGGTACATCTCGTCATCGCCTTGCACGAAGACGCGCAAGCACATCAAGCCAACCACCTCGGCACTTCCCAAAATGTATTGCTCATAGCCTTGTCTGGAATAGTTCTTCTTGTCAAGGTCCATGCGCATGCTCTCCAGAAACGTATCGATCAATTCTCGTTCGATACCATAGTTGTGCACTGCGTGTTGAAAGCTATTGAGGATGGGGTTGAGCGAAATGCGATCGTCGATGGCCTCATACGCGTCTCGCTGAAACTTGTCGAGGAGGCGTGCTTTATCATAGCCATGGAAGGTGTCTACAATCTCGTCGGCGAAGCGCACGAAACCGTAAATCGAGTAGACGGCATCTCGCACGGATGGCCCTAGGAAACGCGTTCCTAGTGAGAATGAAGTACTGTATGATCGTGTCGTGATTTTGCTGGCTTGCAAACTGACGTTGTCAAAGAGTTCTTTCATGGTCAATTGAGGTTGAGTTTAACAATATGGTCGGCAACAACTTGGCCGCTGATAAGCGATGGAGGAACGCCTGGTCCCGGCGCCGTCAACTGACCAGTAAAATATAGATGCTTCAATTTCTTGTGCTTGATTCTTGGCTTTAAAAAGGCGGTCTGTAGCAAGGTGTTTGCAAGACCGTAAGCGTTGCCCTTGAAGGCGTTGTAGTCCTCTACGAATTCTTTAACCGCGTAGCTTCTTTTGTAAACAATGTTTTCTGAAATGTCTTCACCCGTGTGCTTTTTGATGCGATCGAGGATCATTCGGAAGTAGCGCTCGCGCACTTCGTCCGAATCACCGTCTATGCCGGCAGCGATGGGAATGAGGAAGAAAAGATTTTCATGTCCTTCTGGAGCGACAGAGGGGTCGGTCACAGAGGGAGCACATACGTAAAAGAGAGGGTGCTTGGGCCATTGCTTCGATTTATAAATCTCCTCGGCATGTGCGTTGAAATCAGCATCGAAAAAGAGATTGTGGTGCAGTAGGTTCTTGACCCGCTTGTTGACGCCTACATAGAAAAGTAAGCTCGAAGGGGCCATAACGCGGCTCTCCCAATAAGCTGCGCTGTATTGTCTGTCGGTTGGGTCTAGCAAGGCTTGGTCGATGTGGGCATAATCCGCTCCTCCAACTACATAGTCTGAAGTAACAGTACCAGATGGAGTAACCACTTTCATGTCACCGTCTTCATAGATGCGTTCTACGTTTTGATTGAACTGAAATTTCACCCCTTTTTCTTTCGCTAGGGCTACCATTCCTTCTACGATTTTGTGCATTCCGCCCATCGGGTACCACGTGCCAAGTTTGAGGTCGGCATAGTTCATCAAGCTGTACAGAGCCGGGGTTTCCTTTGGCATTGCTCCAAGAAAGAGAACCGGAAATTCTATGATGCTAAGCAGCTTGGGGTCGCTGAAATACTTCCGGGCAAAATCTTTGAAGTTGGAGAAAAGATCGAGCTGAAAGAGGCCTTTGATCACCTTCCAGTCAATGAATTCGAAAAGCGAAAGACTTGGACGATGCACCAGGTCATTGATGCCAGCCTCGTACTTAATGGCTGCGTCTTCTAGAAAAGATTGTAGGCGCTTGCCCGCTCCTTTTTCCCTGGCTTCGAAAAGCGCTTGAAGCTGCTCGAAATTGGCAGGGATGTCCGCGTGTTCGTCTTCGAAATAAACCCGGTAAGAAGGATCCAAGCGCTTGAGGTCGTAATAGTCGGAAGGCGACTTGCCAAAACGTTCAAAGTACTTTTCGAACACGTCGGGCATCCAATACCAACTCGGACCCATGTCAAAAACAAAACCATCCGTCTCGAACTTCCGTGCGCGACCTCCTGGAGAATCATTTTTCTCGAGGATGGTGACGTCGTGCCCTTTATCTGCGAGCGCTGTGGCCGCTGAAAGTGCTGAGAATCCGGAACCTATGATGGTGGTGGTAGGCATGGGTGATTTTAGTTGGGGTTGTAGTCGCTTAGTACATCCATCAACTTCTTGCGAGCAAGAAATATGCGACTCTTAACGGTTCCAATAGGAAGCTTCAAGTAGTCTGCGATCTCCTTGTATTTATATCCATCGGTGTGCATGTTAAACGGGATACGGTATTCGTCTTGCAGTGCGTTGACACTCTTGAAGATCTCGCTGTGGTTGTACATACTACCAGGGTGCTTATCTCGAGCGTCAGGTGCGTTTGAAAGATAATAAAGGTCTTCGGAATGATCAATGATGGTCCGAGATTTAACTTGACGGCGATAGTTGTTGATGAAGGTGTTCTTCATGATGGTATACATCCACGCCTTCAGATTGGTTGCCTCCCTGAACTTGTCTTTGTATGCAACGGCTTTCATATACGTGTCCTGCACTAAGTCCTGTGCATCATCGTCGTTGTGCGTTAAGCTGTATGCGAAATACTCGAGCGGCTTGCGGAAGGAAAGGATCTGCTGATTGAATTCTATTGTTGACATTGTGTTTAACGTTTTTGGATTAAACTTAAACAAATGTATGCGCAAACCTCCTTTCCCACAAGAAAATGTTTAACTAAATAGCAAAAAGTCTAAACAAAAACATTAAAAATCCTAGAAATCAGGCGTTTAGGTTGTGAAAGAAATGTTGGAAGGAAGCGGTGAATGGGTCAGTAGTAGTTTTCTAAGTCCTTTAGACCGTGCAGAAAGTGCAAATGGTCGTACTGAATCTCTTCGAGTTGCGGAGCAGGACGGGTAGCGATAAGGATTTCACAATCCCCACACCACTTAATCATGGTTTGTGCGGTTTCGGTAGCCCTGGTAAGCAGGGCTGGATCTACGAAAAAGGTCAGGACGGCATCGGGTTGAATGGTGACAATGGATGATTGGACATCCTTGTCAGGAAGGTTTTGGCCCATGTAATAGACCCTGCATCCATTCTTCTTCAACAGGTAGCTTGCCATCAACAATCCAATTTCGTGGTGCTCTCCTTCGGGAAGAAAAAGGAGGAATTTCTTTCCGGTGACAGGATTAGGGAGGCGATCAATTCCGGAGATGACCTTTTGACGTATTAGGCAAGAGATGAAATGTTCATGGGCTGGATTGACCTGGCCAATGGACCACAGGATGCCTACCTTTTCTAGGAAGGGGTAAATCAAGTGCGTGATGGTCCGCTCGAAACCGTTGTTTTTGACGGAGTTTTCATAAATCCGATGAAATTTCTCGGCATCCATGTCGATCATCGAAACCATCAGGTCATTTGCGTCGAGATCCAATACTACGTCTGTGTCGTGGATTAATGTCTGCTCATACAGTTTCTCGATTTCATTCTTGAACTCATGGTCGGAAAGCCTTGAAATCTTTGAGATTTTGTACCCATGGCGACTGAGTAACGCCACATTCAATACAAATTTCAATTGATCGTCGTCGTAATAGCGGATATTAGTATCCGTTCGCTTTGGTTCTATTATGCCATAGCGTTGCTCCCATATTCGGATGGTATGGGCCTTGATCCCCGATAACTGCTCTAAGTCCTTGATTGCATACGCTCCCATAATCTTTAATCCTCACATAACACATGAGGTGGTCAAGATGTTCGGCGACCAAGGTAATATTCTAGACAATGTGTTTAAAGAAAGGTTATAAACCCTAAACAGGGGGTTTTCAATAGAAGTTCATCTTTGCTGCACATGAGCAACGAGGGTTACCACAGCGACGAACTGAAGGAGAAGGTCTCCAACTTGCCCCATAAACCAGGGGTCTACCAGTATTTCGATAAGGACGGAACAATCATTTACGTGGGGAAGGCAAAGGATTTGCGCAAGCGGGTAACCTCCTATTTTAATCGGGACCGATACGAAAGCGGAAAGACGCGATTGCTCGTCAAGAAAATTCGACACCTAGAGCACATCATTGTGGCCAATGAGTTCGAGGCGTTGTTGCTTGAGAACTCCATGATCAAGGAGCATCAACCGAAATACAACATCCAATTGCGGGATGATAAGACCTACCCGTGGATATGCATCAAGAAAGAACGTTTCCCTCGGGTCTTTCCAACTAGGAACGTGGTGCGTGATGGTTCCGAATACTTTGGTCCTTATGCCTCGGTAAAAAGGATGAAGGCCGTATTGGGCCTCGCTACTAAGTTGCACAAAGTCCGCACCTGCAATTATGTGTTGAGTGAAGAGAATATCCAAAAAGGTAAGTTCAAGGTCTGCTTAGAGTTTCACATCGGTAATTGCCTTGGACCTTGTGAAGGCCGACAATCGGAGGAATCCTATAATGCAAGCATCGATGAGATTCGAAAATTGGTCAAAGGCGATGTGGACGAAGTGATCAAGGCGACCAAGGAGCGCATGCAGATCGCGGCAGAAGCCTTGGATTTTGAACTCGCCGCGCAACTCAAAGCCAACAACGACCTGCTACAGGACTACCAGAGTAAATCCGTGGTGGTAAGCCCCGTAATACGAGACGTTGATGTGGCCAGCGTGGTGTCGGATGATGCATTTGCCTACGTCAACTTCATGCGCGTGGTCAACGGCGCCATCATCCAAAGCCATTCACTCGAGTTCAAGAAAAAATTGGACGAAGACAACGAAGACCTTTTGCTTACGGCGGTGGCAGAGATGCGTTCCGTGTTTCAAAGCTCGGCCAAGGAAATCCTTGTCAACATAGAAGTAGGTGCTGAATGGGAGCATGCCGATTTTCATCAACCACAGCGAGGGGATAAGAAGGCTTTGATCGATTTCTCCCTCAAGAACCTGCGCTTCTTCATGCTGGATCGACAGAAGGCCCAAGATAAAATCGACCCTAATCGACACGCCAATCGCGTGCTCAAGACCTTGAAAGAAGACCTTCGCCTCTCGGCATTGCCAGTTCACATTGAATGCTTCGACAATTCAAATTTCCACGGTAGCTTTCCGGTTGCGGCTTGCGTAGTGTTTAAGGATGCCAAGCCTAGCAAGCAAGACTACCGTCATTTCAACATTAAAACGGTTGAAGGGCCAGATGACTTTGCCTCCATGGAGGAAGTGATCTACCGCCGCTACAAACGTTTGATGGACGAGAATCAATCGCTTCCCCAATTGATCGTGGTAGACGGAGGAAAGGGTCAATTGAGCTCGGCGGTCAAAAGCCTGGATAAACTCGACCTAAGGGGGAATGTGGCGGTAATCGGCATCGCAAAAAAACTCGAAGAAATCTTTTTTCCCGAGGACCCCATCCCCATCTATATCGACAAGCGTTCGGAATCGTTGAAGATCATCCAACGCATGCGGAATGAAGCGCATCGTTTTGGGATAACCCATCACCGAAACAAACGGAGTAAGAATGCTTTTCAAAGTGAATTGTTGGAGATAGATGGAATAGGTGAGAAGACAGCGAAAGAACTGCTCCGCGTATACTATAGCCTGGAGCGCATCAAGCAGTTGAGCCAAGAAGAACTCTCTTCCGTGGCTACGACAGCCCAGGCAAAGGCCATTTTTGACTATTTTCGTTCGCGCTCGTGAAAAAACTCTTTAAGCGACTGGTCAGATTGGGGGTGTATGTGGATACGCCTGAAGAGTTGGTGGATGAGGTAAAGGTGGTCAACTCTGTCAAGATGCAGGGGGCGATACTGATGATATTAGGAGTCGTTCCTTCCTACATATTCGTACCTCAACATTCGGTCTTTACTACCGCTATACTTGTGATGCATCTCGTGGCAGCGATTTGTACGTTGGAAGCGAACAGGCGAGGTGCCTATCACTTTGCCAAATGGGTTTTTGTAATGGATCCTGCCGTGCTGATCTTATCCGTGACAGCCTACTACGGAGACGATACGAACTTTCAATTCGTTCTGCTGATCTGCCTCCTGATGTACGTCTTCCTTTTCAGAAGGCGCGCGGTCCACGTGTTCACAATGCTGGCTACCTACTTTGTGGTTTCGATTGCGGGCATTGCTGTCATCTATTTTTTCGACTTGGCCTATGTTTCCTTGTTGCCTGCGGAGCTTGAGATCATGCGCTTCACTTCGTTTACCTTTTCGGTTATTCTGGTAATCATGATGGGAGTGGTCATGCAGAAAACCAGTCGCATTCGCTCGGCACTTACTCTTGCCACTGAGCGCGACGCATCCATATTACAAACCATCAGTGACAACATGGATGAGGCAATCTTTAAGTCATCCGTTACGCAAGGATTGGAATACGTCAACGACGCATTCGCTAAGATGTATGGATATGCCTCAAAGGAAGAGGTTATGGGCATTCATCCGGTCAACCTGTACGAGTCAAAATCAGATCGCGACACATTGCTTTCGCACATCGAAAAGTTTGGTAGGGTAACCAACATGTTGCTGAAGTATCGACGAAAAGATGGTTCCACCTTTTGGGGACGGCTGAGCAGCAGCCAAGTACACGAGGCGGGGGAAGTTTTTTTGGTAGGTACGATTGCAGATGTTACGCCTCAACAAGAGCAGACAGATCTACTGCAGTCGAGCGAACGTCAATTGAGAGATGCGCAGCGCCTTGCCAAGGTCGGAAACTGGCGTGCCTTACCTAAGGAAGGTCTCGTAGAATGGTCCGGAGAATGCGCCAATATTCATGGTTTCTTGCCGTCAGATTATGCGGATTCCTTTGATGTATGGTGCAAGGGATTCTTAGACATAACCTCGAAGGGAATTACGATTGGTCTGGAACGATCATCCTCGATGAACAAGGCTTTCGAGTTCGGATCTTGGTACAAGACCCCAGAGGAAGAGATGAAGTTTCTTTACTACACCAGCCAGATGACGACCGGCAAGGCTTCTTTCGAGTGGTACGGAACAGTGCAGGATCGAACGGAACTAAAAAACCAAGAACTTGAACTCATTGCCACACGAGAGTTTTACCAAAACGTACTCGATAACATTCCGGTAGAGTCAGTGCTGATCGATGAAAATGGGAAGTATTTCTACATCAGCAAGAACGCCATTGGAGATGGCCAGCTCCGTCAATTCTTGGTTGGAAAAAACAACGTAGATTATGCTGAATATCGGAACTTAGAAACAAGTTTTGCAGAATTGAGGGATGAAAAATTCAAGGAAGCCCTGCAAGGCGAACTGACGGTTCGGTGGGAAGAAAAAATGAAAACGCGAGACGGAAGAGATACTTACCACATTCGCAACCTTGTTCCCTTGCACTTGAAAGAAGGACGATTGGTCAAGAAATTCTTGATCGGGTATTCGTTCGATATCAATGAAATCAAACAAGCGCAGTTCCGGTTGGAAGGCCGAAACGATGAGTTGAACCAACTCAACGATGAACTGGACCGCTTCGTTTACAGCATTTCCCATGACCTCCGGGCTCCAATCGCGTCAGTGCTGGGTCTCAACTCCTTGGCCGAAGAGGCAGAAGACGAAGCTGAACTCAACAACATTCTCTCCATGCAACGAGAGGCCTTGGATCGCTTGGATCAATACATAAGGGATGTAATCGACTATTCTAGGAACAAGAGGCTAGATGTTCGTCCTGAAGAGGTGGGGCTTAAGAAGGTCTTGGACGAATGCATGAACGACTTAGTATACATGTCGAACTACGACAACCTAGATTACTTCATCGAAGTAGAGGATGACCTCATCATCCACAGTGACGGCTTGCGCATACGGATCATCATCAACAACCTACTTTCCAACGCGATCAAATATGCCGATCCGAAAAAGGACAAGCCCTTCATCGCGATTCGCGCTAAAAATGAAGAAGGAAAACTGACGCTAGAAATTGAAGACAACGGCATTGGCATAAAAAAAGAACACGAGGATCAAATCTGGGACATCTTCTTCCGAGGTACGAGCACGATACCTGGTTCTGGGTTGGGATTATACATCCTCAGAGAGTCGGCCAAGAACATCGGCGGAGAGGTGAGCTATGTTTCTGAAGAAGGAGCGGGGACCAAGTTCACGGTAACCCTCCCTGCGCTGGAACCGACGGAATGATCAAACGAACTTGTCCTTGAGCAGGTTCATTTCAATAACCGGTGAGATCTTTTCATACAGAATGTGATAGACCGCCCGCGTAATGGGTAGGTCAACCCCGAACTTCTTGTTCATTTCAACGATCGATTTCACGGCGTAATAGCCTTCTGCGATCATGCTCATTTCTAATTGTGCCGCTTTGACGCTGTAGCCTTTGCCGATCATCATGCCGAAGGCACGGTTGCGACTAAATTGAGAATAGGCGGTGACGAGAAGGTCGCCCAAGTAAGCAGATGAGTTTACATCGCGGTGCACCGGACTCACAGCATCTACAAAGTTTTCGATCTCCTGGATGGAATTGCTGATGAGCACCGCCTGAAAGTTATCGCCGTAGCCCAAGCCATGGCAAATACCCGATGCGATTGCCATGATGTTCTTCATCACCGCGCTGATCTCCGTTCCGAATATGTCTTCTGATGTTGAAGTTTTTACATAGCGACAGGCCAATGCCTCGGCCATGATCGAAGCGATCTCTACATCAGGACAGGCCAAGGTGAGGTAACTCAATCGCTCCAAGGCAATCTCTTCAGCGTGACAAGGCCCAGAGATGATGCCAATTCGCTCGTAAGGGATGCCAAATTCTTTGTGGAAGAAGCGCGCCGGAATGGAGTGGTATTCAGGCACGATGCCCTTGATGGCGCTGAACAAAATCTTCTTCTCAATGCCATCTACCTTGAAACCGTTGAAGGTCTGATAAATGAAAGCTGAAGGAATGGCGATTACCAAGATGTCGCTTTCTGAAACGACCTTTTCAAGGTCATGACTGGGGTGTACCTTGCTGAGGTCAATTTCTACCGACTGTAAGTAGCGATCGTTGTGCCTGAATTTTTTCAGGTATTCCACGCTCTCCTCATGCCGCAGCCACCAATTCACCTTTGAAGAATTGTTGCTCAACATCTTCGCAATGGCCGTGGCCCAGCTCCCGCCTCCAATTACTCCGAACGTATGTTCCATTGCCTCAAAAGTAAAAAATGCGAAGCGCCAAACGGGACCTAAGTCTACCGCTTCAAACTTTTTCTCAGCTTTGGCTCATGTGGAGACTTCTCACGATCATCTTCAACCTGATTGGCGCGTTGCTGATCTTTCAGTTCTTGCGCTATAAATACCTTGACTTTAAGCGTAGTTCTGACAGTCAGGATTTCTGGAAATTCAAACGCCACAAGTACGTAATTACCGTCGGTGGGTTTCTGCTCGCAGGGTTTTTACTCATCGAATTGGCCTTGCCTAATATCTCTCCGCTGGTGGAGGAGGCGGATCGGTTTCATTTTAATACCGTTATTGGCATCGCCACGGCCCTTGGCATCAGCTCCATTTGGGCTGTATACCTGCGAAAGCTCGACATCTTCGACCCCGAGCGATGGTCTAACATTTTCGTGGTCTTCATTTTGGGATGCTTGACCCCCTGGTTGGTATTTCCAATTTCCAATTTCATAAACTATCAACTTGGATTTGACCTAAACGGGGATCAGTGGAATGATTTCATCTACTGCGTCGTCGGCATTGGTATGGTGGAGGAATTCGTGAAACTCTTGCCTTTGTTGGTCATCATTCGATACAGACACGTCGTGCGCGAACCTTATGATTTCATTCTGTACGCAGCTATCTCTGCGTTGGGTTTTGCCTTCATCGAAAACTCAATGTACATCATGCGGTCGGATTTCTTCGCGATCAACGCCCGAGCATTGTTTGCGACAGTGGCACATATGACGTTTAGCTCGGTAATCGGCTATTCCGTTATGATTTCCGTTTACAAGAAGCACTGGACAGGCTGGCGATTCTTGCTAGGCGGATTCTTTCTGGCGGCCCTGATGCATGGGTTTTACGACTTCTGGCTTATCAATGTGATTGCGAAGCAGTACGACGGGTTGACCCTCATTTTCTTCTTGTTGACTACCCACTTCTGGTTCAGCTTAAAGAACAGGACCATCAACGCGTCTCGCTTCTTTGACCCACACCGGAAACTCATCAATGATAAGCTCCGTTATTTCCTCATTTTTTGGTTATCTGCCTTGTTGATCGCTTCTGCTTTGATCATTGGTATCGCACATGGAAAGACGACTGCAAATGGATTTCTTCGAGGACAATTGTATGGGTATGGATTCTTGATCTACTACTTGAGCCTGAGTTTCAGTCGGTTTCGCATCGCCCCTAAAATGCTCTCGGCAGGGCAGAAGGTCTTTGACTCGGTCATCCCGAATGAACCCAACAATACCGATTCCTGGGGGTCAGAATGAGCAAGGGGGCACTCGGATAGTTTGTCTCGACAACGTTCGACGTACTTTTGCGTCTATAGAGTCAACCGACCCTGAATCAAACATATGCGCTCCTTAAGAAATTTCATGTTCATGGGCACTTTAGTGTGCCTCAGCTTGTTCACCCTAGCGCAGGGTAACGAGTATGACCATTGGGCCTTCGGAACGGGCGTGCACATGGATTTTTCGGGAGGTGGAGCACCGGTCGTGTCTTGCACACTTTCCATCAATTCCTTTGAAGCTTCCGCCGTCTGGAGCAATCCAGCCAACGGTGACTTCATCGCCTATACAGACGGAGCGACCGTTTACAACGGGCAGAATAACAACACACTTTCCAACGGAACGGGACTCACGGCCAATTCATCTTCGATCGAAAGCGCCTTGATCCTTCCCAAACCAGGAGCGACGCTTGACGAGTTCTACATCTTCCACAACAACATTACAAACGCCTACTGGTCCGAGGCTGACATGAGCATCGGCGCCAACGGAACCGTCACTTCGAAAAACAATTTCTTGCAAGCTACCGGCACAGAACGATGCGGAACGGCACCCCACGGCACCTTTTGTCCAGCCTATTGGATGATGATCACGAGCGGCAATGATTCCGTGACAGCTTATCTGATTGACACGAATGGTGTAAGCAGCACGCCGGTAACTACAGCCACAGGAATTTCAGGCGGCAGCGCGCGGGGCAACATCGTGTTTTCTGAGGATTTCACCAAAATGGCCATGAGCGTCGAGAACAGCGGAATGTACGTCTGCGATTTCGACAACAATACGGGACAGACCTCCAATTGGACCAGCATCGGAACCGTAACCAATGGCTTCGGATCGGCATGGTCTCCGGATGGAACCAAACTTTATTACACGAGCGGGTATGGACAATACTTGTTTCAGTACAACTTCACCAATTCAACCCAAACACAATTGGGCGGCCCGGGACTCAGCTACTTAGCCTTGGCTCCCGATGGCAAAATCTACATATCTAAGTATGGTCAAACTTCTTTAGGTGTGATCAATTTGCCGAATGCGGCGGGTACAGGATGTAATTTTCAAATCAGCGGATTCAGCATTTCTGGTTCATCCACCTGCGTTTGCCGATGGGGGCTTCCGAACCCATTTCACGTCAACATTGGCACGCACCCTTCTGAGCCAGATACCATCTACTTGTGCACTGGGGAGGACACCTTGTTCACCACCCAAATATCTGGAGACTACTACCTCTGGAATACAGGAGACACAACGGCATCTGTACTTTTAGACAGTGCAGGATTGTATTACTGCACCATCGGATTGGGCGACTGTTCCAGTTCGGACTCTGTCTATGTTGAGTACGTAGATGAAGTGAGCATTGCAGCCAACACGGTTTGTTTGGGAGACTCTACCCAGTTCTCCTATTCCACCCAAATGCCGGCTTCATCTATCCTATCTTATACCTGGGATTTTGGAGACGGGTCTACCTCTAGTCAAGCATCTCCTTCGCATTTGTACGCAGCTGGAAATACCTACTACGTGACCTTAGCCTTTGAAACTACTTCAGGATGTATCCTCGATACGTTCATGAATGTGGTCGTGCATCCGAATCCTGATCCATCGTTCAGCGTGGGGAACGAATGCGATGGAACGGCGGTGCAATTCACCGATAATTCGGTTTCTGCAGGCCCGCCCATCATTTCAAAATCTTGGGATGTGAACACCGATGGCAGCATTGATTATACATCCCCAAATCCTGACCACATCTATCCCGGTCACGGCATCTATACTGCCACATTCTATGTGGTAGATGCCCAAGGGTGCGACGACTCCCTCAGCACAGATGTATTTGTGCACGCAGTTCCGAATGCAGATTTTACAGTTGATCCGGTGTGCTTTAATGAGGTGCATGCCTTCCAAGACAGCTCCACCATCGCCTTGGGAGCCATTGTCAATTGGTTGTGGTCTTTCGGCGATGGAGATACCTCAGCGTTGCCAAGCCCAAACCACGAGTTTCAGACGCCAGGTTCGCATAACGTCACTTTGGTGGTCACTTCAGACAGTGGTTGTTCGGATGATATTACCCTCAATACACTCGCCTATCACCTTCCGGTACCAGGATTCACCTTGGATTCGATCTGTCTCAACGAGACGGCTTTCTTCAGTCCGACGAGTACTTCGCAAAGCGGCACCATTCTCCAGTATTCTTGGAACCTAGGAGACGGAACCAGCACTACGGTGCAATCGCCGAGTCACAACTATACATCACCTGGTCTTTTCAGCGTTGCCCACTCGGTGATCACGAACTTCGGGTGCACCGATACGATCGTCCAGAATATTCGCGTCTATCCTATTCCACATACGGCCTTCGGTTGGACCAACAATGTTTGCGTAGGCGATGACCTTCCGTTTACGGATCAAAGCTCCATAGCCAATGTCACTCCTGGCGGCGACGCCATCGTTTCTTGGGTGTGGGAGCTCGACTCAGACACCTTCTCTTTGCAACCCAATCCCATTTACTACACACAAACTTTTGGCTCTATCAATATTCGATTGACTACGACCTCCAATTACGGGTGCACGACCTTTGATGAAAACGCAGCCTTCATCTTTCCACTGCCGAAAGCCTCTTTTATGGCAGACCCTGCGTGCCAGCACGATACCACGAACTTCACAGACTTGAGTAAGATTCCCATGGGGTTGGTCAATCAGTGGAGTTGGAATTTCGGCGACGACAGTACTTCCAACGAACAGTTTCCCGGTCATCCGTATGGTGCACCCGGCACGTATGATGTATCGTTGGTGGTATCGTCTAACAATGGGTGTAAAGACACTACCTTCCGCACGGTGAAGATCCACGAATCCCCGGTGGTTGATTATGATATTTCTCCTCTAGCAGGTTGTACTGACCTTCAGGTAAACTTGGTCGATAAGAGCACCA
>Ga0055584_100002089_pt1 | contig 19698 bp, 17 predicted proteins | sample OSDHelmetaG_FD_58716 | JGI IMG/M metagenome (GOLD analysis project Ga0055584, IMG submission 58716) | Pelagic marine sediment microbial communities from the LTER site Helgoland, North Sea, for post-phytoplankton bloom and carbon turnover... | ecosystem: Environmental > Aquatic > Marine >... | reverse complement strand
GTTTGAAGAAGACTATTTTTCCAAGCTAGAAAGTGTCTAGTGAAGTCTGGGAAGTCCACATTTCCCCAGCCAATGTGCCACGTTGAATGAGCAAAATCATTTCTGTCTTCCGTCAATTTTTGAATTCGTTTAAAAATGTTCCGCAATATCGTTTTTTCGGTGTCTTTCAGATTCCACAACTGCCCACAGAGAGATTCTAAAAGCGCCCGCAAAGGGTCAGCTGTGTATCCTGCTAGTACGATATTTGCCACTTGTTGCTCCCTTAAACCCTGACTGTGCATCATAAAAGTCACAAGTGTTCTCATAGACCAACACAATTGTTCAAACTCAACTACAAATTCTCCAATAGCGGCATAGAGTTCTTCCATCTGTTTCTTTCTTAGAGCTTGTCTTGCTTCATCTTCCATTTTTAGAAATCTGCACTTAGAGAACTAACGCCCTTATTAATGGGCAAACCACGCAGTGGTTTGTCCTTCATTGAACTGATTGTTATGTTTCGGCATACTTTCTTTTAACTAGCCCCCCAACGATTGGGAGTCCTATTGCAAATAGAATCACTGCTGTAACAACGATTCCTGCAGTGTAAATTAGAAGCGGGCTTAGCCCTATAACTAATGCACCCCACGAAACAAATTCTATTTCTCTTCTTGCGAAGCTAGCTGCGCTGAGAAAAAGAGGAACTACGAATGTATAAAACGCAGCTCGTGCTATTTGAGGCAACAATGGGCTGTTTGTTTCGGAATAAGACTCTCCAACTCGGAGTTCTCCAGAGCCAGAAGTGGTATATGAATCTGGGCCATATACCTCGACACCAAAAAGAACTGCCAAACAAATAGCTCCTATGACAATTCCAGCCAATCCTATCCCGAACTCTGTGGCTTTCATTGAGTTACAATTCATCTAGAAACATAACATTTATATACCGAGGGGGTCCCAGTATCTGGAAAATCAAGCGCGCTCGATTGTTTTCGAGCCATGACAGTATCTCATTGATTTGATGAGATTTCGAGAGAATGGTTATGACTAAGCGAGCCTTTGCTGAACAGCTGCTTTGGGTCGGACTTTCCCCTTTGAGCTACTGATAATACTGTTTTCCTCCAATCAATAGAGGAGGAAATAGTATGAATAACTCAGATTCTAGCTTAGGGCCATGGAATAGAGGCAAGCTGATAGGTCAAAAATCGCCCCTAAAGCTGCATGAAATATGGGCTATACGGATACGACTGCAGTTGAATGAGCGAATTCGGGACCTGGCCTTATTCAATTTAGCTATCGATAGTAAGCTCAGGGGCTGTGATCTAGTGAAACTGCGGCTAAGAGATATATCTCACAGTGGTGTCGTATCCAAAAGAGCCATAGTCATGCAGCAGAAAACTCAACAACCAGTCCAATTTGAAATTACGCGACAAACCAGAGAATCGATATCTAGCTGGATCACTGCGAAAAGCTTGCGACCAGACGACTTTCTATTCCCAAGCAGGGTGCGCTCGTCTCCTCACATAACGACTAGGCAATATGGCAGGATCGTAAGCTCTTGGGTAACTCAGATTGGCCTAGACCCAGCAGGCTATGGGACACACTCTATGCGAAGAACGAAAGCTTCCCTGATCTACAAGCGAACCAAGAACCTCAGAGCGGTCCAACTCCTTCTAGGGCATACGAAACTTGAAAGTACTGTCAGATATCTAGGTATCGAAGTAGATGATGCCTTGGAGATGGCAGAACAAACGGATGTATAGATAATCTTCGAAAGGGGCCCTTTTCTAATGGCATTCAAGCTACACAGATAAAGTCTGATGGCTTATCCTACATAGCATGAGACGCTTAGCTACTATGGATGATTGCACGGATTTGGCCGCACTACATGTGCTCGGTTGGCAACAAGCTTACAAAGGGCTCTTGCCCGAAGAATTACTAAACGAACTCGATACCAATGAACGCCGTAAAATGTGGGAGCAAACGCTTAAAAATAAGGAAATGCCCGTTTTTCTAGACTTTGACGGCGGTGCTCTCATCGGTTTCGCTGCATGTGGGGTTTCCAACGATATTGATGCAAAACCGGAGTGGGGTGAATTGGGAGCACTTTATTACCTACAATCGTATTGGGGAACTGGGAGAGCGGCAATCCTATATCACCATGTTATAGACCATCTTAGAGCTATCGGCAGCTCAACAGCGACGCTCTGGGTCCTTGATCGCAATGCCCGAGCGATCGCCTTCTACCGAAAGCTTGGATTCAGATTTGATGGACAAGAAAAGTCTCAGCGAGTATCCGGATTCACAATGCGAGAATTGCGAATGACGTTGCGATTAACTTAGCCGATAGTCACCAATCGGTGGTTTGCAGACCCTGAGGCTTGGCAATATACACGCTGTTTACATAGGAAACTGGCCGCCCGCTTTCGACCCATTGCTGACCTAGAAAATGTTAGTATCGAGGGAATGGAATTTACTCTGCTTCATGGAGATAATGGCCGTTCCGAGTCTGGAGAAGGGGTAAAGGACTAGCTCACTTTCGGAACCTCCAAGTTTAGGAGCGAGCTCTTTAGCGCTTCTGCGCTGTGGTCGAGATAACGGATTTTACGGCATTATCTGAGCACGGCGCGCTAGGTAGTTTTACGGTTTTACGCATGCGCTTCGGTAACCGGATACCCGCCGATGCTATTTTCGGAGTTTATATAGGCAGTTCATTCCGTCTTTGGCTGGATTGAATGGGTTTATCTAAGGGCGGCAGTCTTATCTACGAGCGCGAACCTGGTCGCTAGACACTGGTGCGCCATTATTACCCCAGGACCGACGTTCATGATTTACCACTGCAGCTATTTCCTCATCAGACAGTAAATCGCCAAACGGTGGCATAGGAGCCGCATAGGACACACCGTCGATTACCTTGTTTACAAGTCCATTGAGTATGGCGTCGATGTGTTCGGCAGGATCATCTGCTATTATGGCTGGATTGTTGAGCAGAGGTGGGAAAACTCCAGGCAATCCAGAGCCGTTTTGTTGATGGCAGGACGAGCAATTATTTCCATAGATCTGTTCACCTAGCGCAGAGGAAGCGTTATTGCTACCAGCCTGCGAAGTATCAGAATTCTGAACGATGACATCAGCGCCACGTAATTGCAGTTTGTCTGTCAGGGCTGTAGAAATATACCCGGCTCCCCAGCCAATAACGATCAATACAAGAACCCAAGCCCAGGTTGGAACCGGTGCAGGCGTTTCAATCCGTTCGGGTTCAAATTCATCACCAATATGACTACCGTAGGCATTCACCAGCACATCAATATTTCCGGACAAGGTGTCGCCGTCTCTAATTCCATGTACTGCAATTGCCGGACCATTGTGAACTTTGAAATTTATTGAGCGCTGGCTGATACTACCATCGCCGGCAATTGTCCGAAAAACCAGGGTATGCTCCCCATCGGGAATTGCTTCTGTTTTCAGTTTAAATTTTTCTGGCGGAGTAATAACCTGAATCGGTGTCTCATTGTCATCAAGATAGATCTCAATGCGCACAGCCTTCGTCCTCCTCAAGAATTCTATACTTAATGTGGCCTCGATCTTTCTCTACCGGCCAAATGCTCACCTTTATGGCGCGGTAAAACGAATAGACGACAGTAATAGCAGCTATTATAACAATAATCATACCGGGGATATGGAGCGCTGATGGTTCTGGTCCATGGCCACTAAACATATTTTGCAAGCTAAGGAAGAAATCTGTTACCGAAGCCATTAGCGTACAACCTCGATTTGTTTGAGTGACTGTAGATAGGCCACCAATGACAGCGCCTCTGCAGTTGCCACTATAACTGTCCCTTGTGGTTTAAATCTATCCGGCACCACCACTACCACGTCATTTTCAGCCGCCTGCTCTTTTTCTTCAAAATACCAAGGATACCCAGGCATGACGGAGGTTGGCACCACCGCTCTGGGATTATACAAATGAATCAGATTCCACACATCGCTCGGTTGACGTATACCGACGTTAGACAGATCCGGGCCGGTACGCTGGGTGCCCAACAGTGGAGGTGACTCCAACGCATAATCCCCAGCCAGTGACCCGCGACCGTAGGGATTATCAACAGGAAGATCACGAACGAATTGAGTATGGCAGGTGGCGCATCCTTCTTTCAAATAGAGTAAGCGACCTTGCGCGATCGGCGAATCAGGCTCTACCGATTCTATGCCAGGCAATGGACCAGTCTTTTGTGCTTCAAAAGCGGGAAGTATTGCTATTGTCATAGTTAAAATTAAAAAAATGGTGCTGGATGTGGCAATCAACAGCTTGTGGTTCGTTTGCAAGCTCATACTGCGACAGCCTCATCAAGTAAATTCGTTTCACGCTTTGGTCGCATATTCCAAAGATTTACAATGAACACAATATGGCTCGCCACCATCATAAACCCGCCAATGGAGCGCCACAGCCACATCGGAGCCGCCGCATCAACAGAGGCGATAAAGGAATCTCCTGCCACCCAGGATGCACCTTGGAGAATACCGGCGATTGAAATTGAAATAACGTAGATGGAACCGCCGACAAATGCCAGCCAAAAATGTAACCCTATGGCACCTTCGGTCAGTTCGTTACCCGTAATTCGGGGAAGCAGTCCGTAGATTGCACCCCAGATCGCAAACGAGACAAAACCATACATAGCCAGATGAGAATGCCCTACCGTAAAATTAGTAAAATGCCAATAAACATTAGCTGAGCGAAACGCTTCGATTGTGCCTTGAGTAGAGACCAAGGCGTAGCCCCAAATCCCTGTTAGCAAGAAGATAATGGCATAGCTACGCCGCACCTTGTGCCAAGATCCGTGGGCAGTCAAAAAGAAGTTACCTGACCCTGACCACACCGGAACCATCATGCCGACACTGAACAGGATTGCTGTTGTCTGCAGCCACCATGGCACCGGACTGAAGATATAGTGATGCGCGCCAATTAATGTGTAGAACACCATATTTGTCCAAAATCCCAATACCCCCAGAGCATAAGAGTAAATAGGTTTACCAAGCATCCTCGGCAGTGCGTAATAGGTAATACCCAACACTAGTGGTGTGAACCATAAACCTACACCGTTGTGCATGTAGTAGCCCTGAATAATGATGTTACCCATGCCATCCTGATAAAAGGGCAAATAGGCGGTGACTGACAAGATAGTCATCCAGCAAAACGCACCAAGAATGTACCAATTGGAAATATAAATTTCCGGCGTAGCTCGCCTAGCAACGGTTTGATAGCATGAATAAAAAATCAGAAGCAGCCCCACCGCATAAAAAATAGCGATGGGGCCAATTACTTCACGGTATTCTTGTGGTCCAGTGCTAATACCTAAAGAGAGTGTGATTAAACCCATTAACAGGCAGACATTCCAAAGCTGCAATCCAATCCATGCCATTTTTGGCGCCTGCAGAGGGATTTTCGAAGTACGTGCCACCACAAAGAGAGTTAACGCCATCAATGCCATGGACGCCCAACCGAAGAAGACAATGGTGGTGTGAATAGGACGAATCCGACCGAAAGAAAACAAACTAAATTCAACTGCTTCAGGCCAGTAAAGTTTTATAGCGGCTAACAAACCATACACAGTACCGACAATTAGCCAGAACGATGCCCAGCAGAGAAAGTGATAGATAAGTTTTATGGATTCTGGTTCTGTTCCGGCAGGTCGAGCAAGAGTTGCGTTCATAGGAGGATTCTTCAAAATAGGCTTCAAACCGGCGAGCCGGCTACCGCACTTCATTCTTCACTGAGCGAGAATCATTGTACTCTAATACAAAGTAATCGCGCTAATGAAACTTACTCGGGGCACTCATATGGTGGCTTGTTTGGAGCTTATGTTCTATTCAATCGTTCAGATTTGTTCGACAATTATGTCCTTAGCTCTCCGTCTTTAGAATATGGCCGCGACGGCAGTCCTACCCGAAATGAAGCCAGTTTTTCTTTTGAAGAACAGTATAGTCTTGAGAATTCAGATATGGCCAAGTCAGTATTCATATCAACTGGCTCAGAAGAAGGTGGGACTATGGCCTAGAACGCGAAAAAAATGTATGTCCGTTTAGAAAGCCGAAACTATCGAAGCTTAAGGTTAGAATTCACGCTTTTTGAAGGAGAAAGCCATATGAGCGTAGTAAGACCAGCCTATATAGAAGGATTATCTTTTATATTTGAAGGCAGATGAATCAGGCGGTCAAGCAATCAGTTCTGGACAGATCTGTACGTCCGCTTCTGGCACGTAGCAGACTCAATTAGCAGAGCTTATCGACTAGATCAAAGCCTAGGTCAGCAATCCACTAGAGCCCCGCTTTTTTGACTATTTATTTTAGCTTGTGATATCTCACCTAAACCAGGAATCGATCTCTTCGGGATTCTTGCGTACATATATCCGAATCAAGTAGGCAACGACTAGATAACTGGCGACGATGATGGCAGCGCCGCCAGATGCTTCGATGGAGGAAATGGTTCCTCGTTCATGGAGGAATAGTGTCGCGGTTACGCAGAACCCCGCGAACATACTCCAAAACGCTATAGTTTGATTGCGATTCATAGCATGCGCTCCTCTCACACTGGGCAGGGTATCTACACAGGTCTAGCGAGTACACGCAGAAGACAAGACTTTCATTTGCAGCGCGTTCAAGCTAGCACTGTGTGCTTTCGGGACTACACGGCAGCGCTCAGTATCTCACGGTATTAGCGGGACTTCTAGCGTCAGGCGCGGCTAATCCACCGCGGGGCGAAGAGCCCTTCTGGGAGAATAAATTAATACTTACAATGAGTTAGGATAGATCGGGTCAATGCCTGCCTGGCATCAATCGTCGGAGCGCGCCCTTAGAATGCGGGTCCATATTTCCTTGTCGGTGGTCTCGATTAGCTCCCGCAGCAGCAGACGGAAGTCCAGATTGGACTGCGCGACCTTCTCGATCTTGTCGATGTATTCTTCGCCGTGTAGCTCCACCAGTTCCTCCAGCGGGCCCTCGGCGAGATTTTGAATCACCACATCCGACGTGGTCTTGGAGATGATCTGCAGCATGGCGGCCCAGTTCAGGTCGGGGTGGTGCATCTCCATATCGGCGAACTTCTCGATCGCCCAATAACAGGCGTGATGCTCGTTAGATGAGTTGCCGCTCTCGTGTACTTCGATATAGGCGTCCACCCACTCGTTTAGCTCTGCCATTTCCATGCTGCTTTGTCTCTTCTCTTTATTGGTTTATTGCATTCTGTGCAGGACGCACACCTTGTTGCCCGCCGGGTCGCGCAGATAGGCGAGGTAGAGCGAGCCTGTGGTGCCCTCCCGTGGACCGGGTGGTTCTTCGCAGGCGGTGCCGCCGCTGGCCAGCCCGATCGCATGCCAGGCGTTGGCCGCTTCTACGCTCTTGGCGCTAAAGCCCAGCGTGCTGCCGTTGCCGTGACCGGCAGGCTCGCCGTCGATCGGCTTGCTGATCGAGAAGATGCCCGACTTGTCTATCCAGAACACCCGGCCCTTCTCATCGATCACGCCGGGCTCGTAACCCAGCGCGCCTAGTACTGCATCATAGAACTTCTTCGACTCGTCGATGTCATTGGCACCGAGCATAACGTGACTGAACATAGAGCTATCCTGTTGTTGTCTGACATGTGGCAGCAGAGCTGCGTTGAAGTTTGGGAGGGGGAATCATACCTAGCCGCGGCGCTCGCAGCCAGTTCTGGCGCCTATTTATTCTCACAACTTATTCTCTTATCGCCCTGCCGCCGCGCGTGATTCGACTACCCGGGCAGCCGATCGAGCTGCTGCAGGAAGCCCTCGACATCGCGCAGACAGCGCAGATCGAACAGCAAGTCACCGTCGGAGACACGTCCGACTACCGGCTTGGGCAGCGCACGAAAGTCGGCCGACAGGCTCATCAAGGCGGCATCGCTAGCACCCTTCTCGGCGATTGGCGTCAGGCATAGCGCGCGACTCTCCATCAGGTCCAGCGGCAGCGCGCCGCTGCCGATCTGGCTCTTGCAGGGCTGGACCTGAGCGGTCGCCCTGCCGGCAAGCCTTTGACTGACCGGCTCAAGCAGCTGGGCCGCGACCTGCTCTATCTCGGCCAGAGGCCGTGCGAGGTCCGCCAGCATGGGCAGGCGCGAGTCTAGCCGCTGCGGGTCCTTGTAGATCTGAATCACGGCTAATAGCGCCGCCAGCGTGATCTTGTCGACGCGCAGCGCCCGCTTCAGCGGATTGCGCTTGAGCCGGTCGACCAACTCACGGCTGCCGACGATGATACCCGCTTGTGGGCCTCCTAGCAGCTTGTCGCCACTGAACGTAACCAGGTCTGCCCCCATCTCCAGCGTATCGCGCACTGTGGGCTCAAAGGGCAGATCGTACTGCCGCAGATCCACCAGCGAGCCGCTGCCGAGATCGGAGACGAAGGGAAGCGAGCGCTCACTGGCCAGGGCACTCAGCTCCGATTCCGAGACCGAATTGGTAAAGCCCCGGATCTCGTAGTTACTGGTGTGCACCTTCATCAGCAGCGCCGTATCGCCGGTTATCGCCGCCTCGTAGTCTTTGAGATGGGTGCGATTGGTGGTGCCCACTTCAACCAGCCTGCAGCTCGCGCTCTCCATGACATCGGGGATACGAAAGGCACCGCCGATCTCCACCAGCTCTCCGCGGGAGATTATGACTTGCTTCTGCTTCGCCAGCGTATTCAACACCAGCAGCACGGCTGCCGCGTTGTTGTTCACTACCGTGGCCGCCTCGGCGCCGGTCATCTCACAGATCGCGCGCTCCAGGTGCGAGTCGCGATCACCGCGCTTGCCGCTGGCGAGATCAAACTCGAGGTTGGTGGCATTCGTCGCGGCCGTGACCATGGCAGCGACGGCCTCGCCAGGCAGGCTGGACCGCCCGAGGTTGGTGTGCACCACAGTCCCGGTCAGATTGAATACCGGTATCAGCGTGCTGGCGAACTGCGCCGCGACAGAACTCGCGACATCAAGACAGAATTCTTCGAAAAAATCGGGCGAGGCGATCCATTCCACGGCACGTGGATCCTCTGCCAGTATCGCGGCTCGTAGACGATCGATCTGTTCCCGCGCTTCCTTTTTGACGCTTTCGTGGCCAAAACTGGAAATCGAAGAAAGCAATGATTGCGATTGTAGTAGCTTGTCTATAGATGGAAGAACAGCAAGCGGGTTTAGAGTTGACGTCATGGATTTGAAATCTATAGTTTGAATTACCTGAATTGGCAGTTTCGCTTCAATCTACTGAAGTATCGATTCTAGCACAATCGGTTTACGCGTCATCCACTCAGTACTGTTGCACTATTGCCATAGTTTGCATTCAGAGACCAAACTGGCTAGATTTGACAGTGCAATTTTACCTTATGAGGATCTACAAAGTGGCAGACGCATCTAAGAGTTTGAACTCTAACTTTGAAGCAGTAATCTCAGCCGCCGAGCTAGAAGATGGGGAATTACTACACGCAGAGATCGATTCGATGCGCAAAATCGCGATGCATGCAGGACTTACAAATTCTAGTGACAAATTAAATCTATCCTACTTAGAAAACCCAAACGGCTATCTTAATGCACTAAAATTTGGCATACGATCCTATGACCACTATGACAATCTATTATTGATGATGGGCAGCGCGATCTCACGGCTCTATACCATCGCAGCAGATCAGCCTGAGTGGAAAAATAATGAAGACAAAGAGCAAATCGAAAATTTCATATCGAAGATTAATTCGCTGACATCAAGCGAGATCGAACATTGAAAGTCTCTCATATGACTGCACATTAAACGCAGTAATATCCAATAGCTAGCAGTAGATAAATTATGACGAAAAAGCTTCCCGTTTTAGTTGCAAACAATTTCCACCCAGAAACTATCGCTATATTGGACGACCTGTTTACAACACATCATGTTTGGAAACTCCCACCCGATGACCAGCGCAAGCTAATTAAACAATTAAACGGGAATTGCGAAGCAATCGCCACGGCCTCCTGGATGCTGGACGATGTTGTATATCAGCTACAATCCTTGAAGATGATCTCCTGTTTTGGCGTGGGCGTTGATGCTATCGACTTCGACCGCACTCGGAGCAGAAACATACGGGTGAGCAACACCCCGGATGTGCTAAACGATGCAGTCGCAGATTTGGCCATGGCGCTGGTACTAGCCACTACCAGAAACCTCATCAATGCCGACAGCTTTGTTAGAGGCAGGCAATGGCTGAGCGGGCCGCTGCCTTTCGGCATGGGGCTTGCCGGCAAGACGCTGGGCATCGTCGGCTGTGGCCGCATCGGCGAAGAGATAGCTAAGCGCGCGCTGACTTTTGGCCTTGAGATCGCCTACCACAATCGCAAGCCTAAGGACCTGCCATACGCCTATCACAGCAGCATTTCCGATCTGGCCAAGGCCTCCGATATCTTGCTCTGCATGCTCCCCGGTGGTGAGGCGACGCGCAATGTGATTAATGCAGAGATACTGAAAGATCTGGGCCCCGAAGGCATATTCCTGAACGTGGGTAGAGGCACCAGTGTCGATGAGGCGGCTCTAGTCGCTGCGCTAGAGCAGAAGCACATCTATGGCGCAGGCCTGGATGTCTACGCCAACGAGCCGAACGTGCCGGAGCCACTACTCGCGATGGACAACGTGGTTCTGCTACCGCACATAGGAAGCGCCACCGTCGATACCAGGCGGTCCATGGGCAAGCTGGTAGTCGACAATCTGCAAGCCTACTTCGCCGGTTCCCCCCTGCTGACGGAGGTAGGCTAAAATGCTGCTTCAGGAAAGTGTAGAGGCCTACTGCCCGAGCTGCGGCGAGCCCATCCAGCTGCTTATAGACTGCTCCATCCCGGAGCAACAATATATAGAAGATTGCCAGGTGTGTTGCAGGCCGATACAGATCACGGCTAGGGTGGATGCGGCGGGTATTCCGGCGATCTCAGTAAAAAACGATTCCGAATAGTTGAATGAGACAAAAGCTATATCTAACGCTGCCCCACTCTTGAATTAAAGAATTAATTGTCTAGTCGCGCCGCAACCGCAGCAACATGTCCGGCAAAAGTTGTGACGAATGTCTTTAATCCTGTCATCGCTGATAGTTCCGAAAAATACCCACTATCGATAGCACTTTTCTCAGCCGCTATCAACGTAGCTGTTGTATACAGCTGTTCTTGCACCAGCTTCTGACACAGAAGATCATATCGTTTTAGATATGACGCACCTTGAAACTCTTGGAAGATTGGGAAATGGGGCGATGAGTCTTTAACTGGTTTCTGAGATTTTGGAGAATCCTCAACCATCATTAGCCATCCCACGAATGGACGTGGCTGTTCCCCCAATGCGCCTTCTCTATACGCAGTCCAAAGATCGTGCGCAGTTCCAATCGCTTCCTCAGTACGGTTGTTGAAATTGTTACCGAAGGAAGGGCCGACTTGGCTCTTAAGCTCTATAGCAGCGACCAGCTCCCCCTTATGTATAACTAAGATATCCCAAAGTTTGGTGGGCCGATAGTAACCTGGCAATGCGAGCATAGATCGTTTTTCGTGAATTTCAGCTTTGTCTAGCCCATTTGCCCTGACGATATCAAGTATGAGAGCCAAAAATCCATCCATGTTCTTACCTGCCGTAACTCCCCCACGCTCACCTTGATCGAGCTTTCCGCTCTCCTTTTGCTTATATTTTGCAGATTCTCGATTTCGCCAGAATGCCTTAACAGCCTTACACCCAGTTACTTCGAACTCCACTAAATCGAGACTCATCTATGTTCCTATATCCTTTAGCATTGACTGTTCTTTCAGGCTAATGCCATAAAGCTCAAAGACGGATTGATCACAGGCACCAATATCTCGCTCAACAGCTGCAATCGCCAGCTCATTGCGCAGCTGTTCAGGAACGTCTCCCCAAAGTGGAAGCCGAAGCCTTCTAAGATACTGAGCCTGGAAACGTAAAAAACCACCTCGTATTCTCGTCGAATATGTAGCTACAAACAGCTTAGTAATGGAAGAAAGCAGCACTGCTTGTAATGACCTAAGATCCCAATGCTCAGATGAAACATAATAGAGATTATGATGCGGATACAATTCCCCGCGTTCAAATACTATATGCGAATCGCCTTTTATGTCAGGAATCAAAAGTTTCTGTTTGGCGGCCAGAGCTGGAGTAATCCGGTCGATAGTTCTGTACCAATTCGATGGCGATTTTTTTACACAATGGCGACGTGAAATCGCCTCATAGTGTGATTGAAGATAGCGATTTAGCTTTGGATATAGATCAAGATCTACTAATCCGCCTGCGTCTTTAAACGGATTTATAACTCCCAACCCTCTCCAGACAACATTTCCCGAAAGAATGTCTTTAGTGGTAACTAGAGGCAACTTCCTATCAGGTTCAACATCTAACGATTCGTAATCACCTATGAACGCTTTATCAGCTCCCGTAGCAACACCAATTCCGATTTTGCAACCAACATCCTCAATTAATGGATGATTGGCCTCTAGCCTCCGAACAAGCGTCATTAGATCCAACGATCCTAACAACCACGGCTCCGCGCCATTTGTGACGCTCAGAATTTCCTTTGTATTGACGTGACTATCCAAAATAGCTGGTGCGCGAAGCTCTTGGGCCAAGTCGGCAAGAGCTTTATTTTCAATTCTGGGGCGTGAGGCCGTGCGAGTTGGGCCAGAAGAGTTTTTCGTTATAATAGTAATGGCAGGGTACGCATCTACACTAGAAAGGAACGCTGGCGTATCTACCATATCAACATAAATCTTTAAGTGGTATTTTTCAGCTACGAAACGACGAAGTGGCCCGCCATATTTATTCTTCATCCAACGATCTGCACAGATAAAACCAAGGCATCCATTCTTAGCTAGTAGTGAAAGACCTCTTTCAATGAACGGAATATAAATATCTGCTCTGTCGTAAATAGTTTGAAATCGAGTCCGATACTCCACCATAAGTGGCGCAGGAATCAATTCTTGTCGAATATATGGCGGATTCCCAACCACAAAATCAAAGCCACCTTCTAGCTTTGTTAAGAGAAAATCACCTTGTGTGAGCCATTGTTCGGCTAATAAGGTTGCATCTTTTTTCGATATATTGTGAGTTCTAAGAAGAGAAACGACTGAAGAAAATGTACTCTTGAAAGTTTCATGATGAAGTTCAACTGAGCTTATTGCGTCACCAAGCCCCTCAACAATACCAACTTCCGAATTTGAACTTTCCCATGCAGATAGCAATCGCTCTATTATCGGCAATAAGAAATCACCCCCACCGAATGACGGCTCTAGGAGCCGTTTTTCATACAAGCGCTCAGTATCAATATATCCAACAAGATCAAGTATAAAATCAACTACTTCGCGACGAGTAAAGATCGCTCCCCTCGTCCCCGCTTCAGAATTTTGAGCTAATTCTTCAATAGAGTCTTGAACAATCTTGTTAACATAATCCGGAACTACAATATCGAGAGATTCTTGTGTATTAGGTAGTTTCAATGGGTGCATTTTTTGCAGATGTCTTCTGTAATGAGGAAACGGAGGTGTTGGTGTCTCAGGACTATTCTGAAATGACAGCTTTCCGACAGGGTTTTTTGTTCGAATAGGAAGTAGTATCCCACTGATCAAAAAGAGATTCCATAAATGGTTAACCATCACATTCTAGAATATTTTATTTTTAAAAAACAAAGGGTTACAAAATAGGCAGTGAGTGATAGGAGAAATACCGTGAAAAACTCACCTATCCTGAAACGCACACGGAATATCAAAGGTTCCGCTTAATTCAGAACGTGAAAATAGATGTAACGTGCTTCGTTGTCGTACATCATGTGGAAATCCCTCTTCACTAGCCTCTCGTCTTTCAGGTCGATCTCAGTGAAAAGGTCTCTGTAAGATGGGCTCAGCGAGTTGTAGACAAACTCCTGCACGATGAGGATATTGAAATCCTCCATCCCCTTCTCTCGCGCGTGTTCGCTGAATATATCCCACAGCACAGGCTGCTTCCTGAGCTCCTCATACTTCGCAGCCTGTATGAGCGCATCGCCGAATAGGTCGTAAGAACGTATACCGCCACTCTGGAACGTGCCCTGGACGGAGTTATAGGCCAGCCCCATAGCGGCTTTGATTGGCCGTGAGTAATTGAATTTCTCCACTTCCTTGTTGAATGCCTCAAACATCGTCAGCGCGGTTGAAACCGCGCTATCCGCCAGCGACCTCGAGTCGATAGGCAGGAAGGGATAGCCCACGGCGCTGATAAAGCCATCGCCTGTCTCCTTCAGTCGAAAGGCTCTCGAGCGTAGAGGGTTATGCTCGTAGCCCTTCATACATATCTGCAGAAACGACTGAAAGATCGACATGAAGAAATCCTGCGTCCTCTCGTGGCGTATCTCGCTGGAACGCTGCACGTCAAACACGTTCACAATCGCCTTGCCCTCTTTCAGCGGCATCGTATTCTCAAGCTCGTCCCCCAACTTAATCCGCTCAAGTTGGTGTGGGTATACCAGTTTTGATAATTGGTTATACAAATGTTGGCGCGTATCTGCGTCTGTAGATTTCAAATAGAATCTAGCTCGTATGGATTCGAAGAAAATCCAACTGACTAGTGTACCCCCTAGCAGACCCTGTATGACCAGAATTAGATTGAGTGAAGTCGCTTCAATACCGATCGACACAGATACAACAATAGTAATTACTGTAATGAATATATTCCGTAGCAGGGTAAGCCAGTAAAGGGCCTTATAAGAGAACGCAGTTGCTAACATTAGAACGAAATTAATTTGACTAAATATAGTTCCCGCTAGCTCTTCCCTCTCTGCGGCAGAGTCTGCCCCTAGCAAAGTAATTCTCAAAACTAAGCAGAATCCTATGAGGCTAGTAATACAGAGAAAATCCAATACCAATGGACTTCTCTTGTTTACCCCTACGAGAAAGAGTGTGATAAGAGGGTAAAAAGTAAGTATGAGGATTGGCAATGCATACGGGAGCAGCATATACATTGCATAGGGATTCTCCCTTGCGATGGCATCACTTAGATTCAACAAAGTTGAAATTGCAAGGAGCACTGCAACAGTACGACCAAACCAACTCCTTAGAGCCCTTGATGCTTCGTTTCTCAAGTCATTCGAGAATTCATCTAGATGATCTCTACAATATTTTGAGTACTTATCACCTCTAAACGTAGTATTATTCACGCAGATTTTCTCATAATGTTTCGCGAGTTTTGTGGGCAAGAGGCATAAAACGTCAAATCCATTTACTCAGGGAAGGGTCGGTATAAAATTGTGCCTTTCGACGATATGCGGATTTGCTGAGCGAACCGATCCTCAATTTGCAATGCTGCTCTCTGATAAGCGGCTTTTAGCCAGTATTCTTTAGCCATAACTCCTGTGCCCCAACACTTATTTTTCCTCATTCCTGCTGCGCTCTACGCGACCCTTATATGCAGTTTAATCTGGGCTAGATTTCGAGTATTTTCGAAAAGCTCAACCGCTCCCACGATTTGGGTGATACTTTATGACCCAGTTGTGGCAATACAGATCGCCGCCTCAATCTATGGATTTTCGTATACGCGGCCTGAAGGAGGGATACCGCTTATTGCTTGTACGATTCTTCTGCTACTCAGTCTAGCACTTTTCTGGTGGTCGATTAACACTACTCGAAACCTTGATTTTGCCTTCAGCACCGAAGTTGGAGAGCTGATTATATCTGGTCCATATGCAGTTATTAGACATCCGTTCTACCTTTCCTATATCTTGGGCTGGCTTTCAACAACCCTTTTGTTCAATTCCATTTTCCACTGGATTACATTAGTCTACTTAGCAACTTTTTATCTTTCTTCAGCCAGAAGCGAAGAGAAAGTTATCTTGAGGACTGAGCACTCTTCGGAGTACATCAGATACCAACAAAAAGTAGGAATGTTTATACCGAGGAAAAGGAAATGGAAAAGTTAAACTTCAAAGAGATTGCTAGTAAATCTGAGACTGAGTTGTTCATTGATAAAGTTCATAACTATACGGGCGTCAGACTGCCTCTGAACTATGTCGAAAACAGCAAAATAATAGGAGTATTCTTACACGATAAGCTGGTTGCAGGGTATATGGTGGTAACAAAACCAGGATTCAGGAGCTTAATGTTTGTCCCTGACGCAATCAAAAATTCACATTCATTTTTCAACAACGATCAACATGACATGCTGGAAGTGAATGGGCTTTGGATTGGGCCAGCAGTAAAGAAGCCCCAGATGCAATTTAGGATCTGGCTAGATATCGCAAAGAATGTAATCTTCTCGCGCAAGAAATATTTGTTATTGATGAGCAGTTCCAAAAATAGAAACATCCGCTCACTACATGCTTTAACAAATCCTGTCACGCTATATGAAGGATCACCAAACTTGATGGCTGGCGATGAAAGCCATGAAAGTATTCGAGTTTCTGTTACTACGCCTTGGAACTGTTTTACTTGCATTCCGAAATACTGGATGGTTGTTAGTAGAAATCGCCAACGTCGACTCAAAATCGCAGAAAGACAACGCCAATTGCTGCGAGCATAGGAATATTGATATAGATGCTCTGAATCTACTTTTTAGTGGGTCAAAGCATACTTTTCAGTTTCCTGAGATAGTACAGAGCTAAGCTTAAGTCCTCGAGCCTAGCTCTGTAATTCAGTGTACCCGTCACGCTGGATTTTAGCGTGCAAGTGCATTATCCTCCCCTTCCCGCACTGGGCGGCATTTTGCCGTCTATTCTGTGCGAAAATCGAGCAGCTGGCTTTCCCTGAAAGCGTCAATGATTCCGGGCTTCTGGACCGGATCATTGGGCTGCTCCGACGATCATCTCTCCCCCTGGGAGGGGAATAATACGGCGTAGCTTTAATAAGGTATTTTTCGCGATATGAGCAGAACCCAGACCAAGAAACCCTCCAGGCCCAAAAAACCCATCAAGAACAAGAAGTTCGTCTACGCCTTCGGTAAGACTACAGACGGCAACTCCACCATGCGCGAGCTGCTGGGTGGCAAGGGCGCGAATCTGGCGGAGATGGCCTCCATCGGCCTGCCAGTACCCCCCGGCTTCACCATCAGCACCGAAGTCTGTACCTATTACTACGATCACGAGCAGCGCTATCCGGCCCTGCTACGCCAGTCCGTCGCCGATGCCGTCAAGAGCGTCGAGAAGCAACTCGGCAAGCGCTTCGGCGGGCGCCGCAATCCGCTGCTGGTATCGGTGCGCTCCGGCGCGCGGGACTCCATGCCCGGCATGATGGACACCATCCTCAACCTGGGCCTGAACGACGACACCGTCGAGGGCCTGGCCGAGGTCTCCAAGAATCCACAGTTTGCCTGGGACTGCTACCGCCGCTTCATCCAGATGTACGGCGGCGTGGTGATGGGCGTTACGGCCCGCAGTGAGGAAGAGGAAGACCCCTTCCACCTGCTGCTGGAGAAGCTGAAGCGCTCGCTGAAGATAGAGTCGGACAACGAGCTCAGCGTCGAGAACCTGAAGACCCTCGTGACCCAATATAAGGCACTGATCCGCAAGCGCACCCGCAGCGCATTCCCACAGGACGTGATGCAGCAGCTCTGGGGCGCCATCAGCGCCGTATTCGGCTCCTGGCGCAACGAGCGCGCCATCCTCTATCGGCAGGAATACGGCATCCCCGCGGAATGGGGCACGGCCGTGAATGTACAGGCCATGGTATTCGGCAACGCGGGTAACGACAGCGCCACCGGTGTGGCCTTCACCCGCGACCCGGCCAATGGCGAGAAGATGTTCTACGGTGAATACCTGATCAACGCCCAGGGCGAAGACGTGGTGGCCGGGCTTCGCACCCCGAACGCCATCAGCAAGCTCGCCAAAGAGATGCCGAAGAGCTTCAAGGACCTGGAAAAAGTTAGGGCCAAGCTCGAGAAGCACTTCAAGGACATGCAGGACTTCGAATTCACCATCGAGAAGAAGAAGCTCTTCATTCTGCAGACCCGCAACGGCAAGCGCACCGGCCTCGCGGCGGTACGCATCGCGGTCGAGATGCAGCGCGAGCGCCTGATGAACGTCGAGACCGCCCTGCTGAAGATTCCGGCGGAGTCTATCGACTCGCTGCTGGTGCCGGTATTCGACCCCAAGGCGCTGAAGGCCGCACACGTCATCGCCACCGGCCTGCCGGCCGGCCCCGGCGGCGCGACAGGTCGCATCGCCTTCACCGCCGCTCAGGCCGAATCGGAGACCCGCAAGGGCAACCGCGTCGTGCTGTGCCGCACCGAGACCTCCCCAGACGACCTCAAGGGCATGCTGCATTCCCAAGGCATATTGACCTCCCGCGGCGGCGTCTCTTCTCACGCGGCCCTCGTCGCCCGTCAATTGGGTAAGGTCTGTGTCTGCGGCGCAAGCAGCATCAGCATCAACTACGAGAAGAAGACCCTCACAGCCGGCAAGACCGTGCTGCGTGAGGGCGACTACATATCGATTGACGGCAGCACCGGTGCCATCTACAAGGGCATGATCGAGAGCGCCGATTCCGAGGTGAAGCGCGTGCTCGACGGCAGCCTGAGCCCGAAGAAGAGCTACACCTACGAACTGTTCCAGACCGTCATGAAGTGGGCGGACAAGCAGCGCAAGCTGAAGGTGCGCACCAATGCCGACACCCCGAGCATGGCCAAGCAGGCGGTAGCCTTCGGCGCCGAGGGTATCGGCCTGTGCCGCACAGAACATATGTTCTTCGAGGGCGACCGCATCGACTATATGCGCCAGATGATCCTGGCCGTCGACGAGGTGCAACGCCGCGCCGCACTGAAGAAGCTGCTGCCGTTCCAGAAGAAAGACTTCGTGGGCATTCTCAAGGCGATGGACGGTCGCCCGGTGACGATCCGCCTGCTGGACCCGCCACTGCACGAATTCCTGCCCCACGACGACGTCGTACGTCGTCAACTGGCCGAGAAGCTGGGCGTGCCTTTTGACTTCGTCATCGACCGCATCAAGTCGCTGCACGAAGAGAACCCCATGCTCGGCTGCCGTGGCTGCCGCCTCGGCATCCTGTACCCGGAAATCACCGAGATGCAGAGCCGCGCCATCTTCGAAGCTGCTGCTCAGATCTTAAAAGGCAAGAAGAAGATCAAGGTGAAGCCGGAGATCATGATTCCACTTGTCGGCTTCCGCGAGGAACTGGCCGATCAGCTGGCCATCGTGCACCGCGTCGCCAAAGAGGTGATGAAGAAGCGCAAGGTCCGCATCAACTACATCGTGGGCACCATGATCGAGGTGCCCCGCGCCGCCATCACCGCCGACGAGATCGCCAAAGAGGCCGACTTCTTCAGCTTCGGCACCAACGACCTGACCCAGACCGCTCTCGGCCTGAGCCGCGACGACATGGGGCTGTTCTATGATCAGTACCAGAGCAAGGAGATCTACAACAAGAACCCCTTCGCCAGCATCGATCAACGCGGCGTAGGCAGGCTAATGGAGTTCGCGGTAGACCGTGGCCGCACCACCAAGCCCGACCTCAAGCTCGGCATCTGTGGCGAACACGCAGGCGACCCCGCCTCGATCAACTTCTGCCACACCGTTGGCCTCGACTACGTAAGCTGCTCGCCACCGCGGGTACCGATCGCGAGACTGGCGGCGGCGCAGGCGAAGCTGCGTAATAGCTAAGAAACACAAATAGGGACACAAATGGGGACGGAGGGATTAATTTTTAATCCCTCTGAACCTCCCCCAGTTTAACGGATACTTTAATTCAGCGACAATGTC
>Ga0055584_100002087_pt1 | contig 19706 bp, 17 predicted proteins | sample OSDHelmetaG_FD_58716 | JGI IMG/M metagenome (GOLD analysis project Ga0055584, IMG submission 58716) | Pelagic marine sediment microbial communities from the LTER site Helgoland, North Sea, for post-phytoplankton bloom and carbon turnover... | ecosystem: Environmental > Aquatic > Marine >... | reverse complement strand
GGTGCCTTTCGGCGCCACACCCAGCATAACGTATAACAAGAGCCCGAATGGCGGTGTCGTCCCCGCCATTTCAAATGTCATGAGCACGAACAGGCCGAACCAGATCAGATCGAAACCGAGCTGTTCCGCAAGCGGGAAAAAGATCGGCACTGTGATCAACATCATTGAGGTTGCATCCATAAACATGCCGAGGGCAATCAGGATGAAGAACATCAACAATAGAATCCAATATTTGGATATCTCAAAACTAATCGCCCATTTGAGAAGTCCGGCACTCGCCCCGGAAAAAGCCAGAAGCTGGCTAAAGACCGTTGAACTCATAATGATAAAGAACACCATTGCACCGACCTTTACGGTCGCTTCCACAGCAGTCTTTATCGCCGTGAAGGTCAGAACCCGAAAACCAATCGCCACAATGATGACACCGAATACGCCGAAGGCAGCGGCTTCCGTCGGCGTCGCCCAACCGAGAATGATGAAGCCAACCACCATAAAGACAATAATGCCCATCGGCAGGATGTTGATACAAACCAGTTTAATGCGTTCCCCGATCGACGGCATTTCAACATCATAGGCAGGAGCCGATTCAGGGTTCATCTTGAGTTGTATCAAGATCATGATCGAATACAGACCCGCCAAAAGGAAGCCCGGAATAAAGCCCGCGATCAAGAGTTTGCCAACATCGATACTGGCAACCGATGCCAGTAGAACGCCCAGTGCCGACGGTGGTATGATCATAGCCAGACCGCCCGTCCCCAGGATTGGTCCCATCGACATTTGCCAATTATAGCCGCGCTTTTGCATCTCCGGGACCATCAAGGAACCGAGCATCGCCGTATTCGCCATGCTGGAACCAGTCAATGTCGAGAACAGGGAACCACCGGCAACTGTCAGGAAACATAAGCGTCCGGGCAGTTTTCCAAACAGAACGTCCAGCCCGTCGAACACCCTGATGGCCAGCCCTGTATGGAAAAACAGAGCCCCCATCATAATAAACATCGGGACTGGCCCGAGGGTAAATCGCGTTATCAACTGCGTTGAATTATCTGCGATCTGAATCCAGCCGGACGTACTGCCGTAGAAAATAATAACGCCGATAATGTTGGTAATAATGAATGTGAAAGCGACAGGAACGCCCAGCGCCATGAAAAAGATGACCATCCCTATAAGGGTGGCAAGAGCCCAATACCATTCCATCAGACGTTTTCCCGTTCTTGAATTGATTGACTATACATATCGTCTATCCCCACCAAAAACCGGCAGAACTCTATTGCGCACATAAAGAAGCAAAACGGCATGGGTACAAAAAGTATCCAGATTGGAATTTCGAAGCTCCGCATATCCAATTCACCGGAAATCAAAGATTCCTGCAGTAAAATAACCAGGTGATACCCATAGATGCAGCAACCGATGATACAGAGCACATAGACCAATTTCGCAACCGCTGTTTTTATAACCGGCGGCAGAAACTGAGTTACGGCATCAATAAAAACGTGGCCCTTTATGCGCAGCAGATAAGGTGCGGCAAGCATCGTGAACCACAGCAAGATATATTCGACCGTCGTTAGAATGAAAATAAATGGCTCTAGGCCGGTAATACGCATGAGCACATCAACGACAATCATGACGAAGGCCGCGAATATCGCGATACCCGCCAATCCCGCCATGCCATGCAGTAGTTTGTTATATGCATTAATGATTATATTCACGGTAGAATCCCCGCCTGTTAAATTTTATTGCCTCTATTAAGGACGAAAACGAACAAGGACTCAACGGCTATAACAATAATATGGCTTTTATCATATTTGAAAAATTATTCCGCTATTGAAGAAAGAGAAATTAAGCGCTTAAACTGGATGAGAAATCAGATTGGCGGAGCCACTGCGATGTCAGTCAAAATCACCCCTCTCTCCCCTGCTATCGGTGCCGAGATTCATGGTGTCGATTTAAGCAAACCAGTCTCAGCCGACGTTCAACAGATACTTCTCAGGGCCTGGCACGAAAACGTGCTCATTCTGTTTCGCAATCAAAACATTTCAGATGACGAATTATTGTCCAGCAGTGACTGGATTGGCCCGCTTGGCGCGCGATCACGGCCGACAGACCGACGCCAGGAACCTGACCCCTACATCATGCTGGTCTCAAATATACGTAAAAATGGAGAACTCATCGGTTCCTTGCCGGATGGTGAAATGTGGTTTCATCATGACATGGCGTTTGTGGATGTCCCGCACAAAGCTACTTTCCTCTATTCAGTTGAGGTCCCGAAAACTGGCGGCAACACAAAGTTCGTTAATATGTATAAGGCCCATGACATTCTTCCAGACCGCTTAAAAAAAGCTCTGGAAGGCAAACGCGTTATGCAAATTTTTGACTATAAAGAGACCAGCCAGCCTGATCTGAGCGAGTTAGACAAAGTCAAACATGCCTGGCACCCAGCCGTGGTGCAGCACCCCGATACCGGTCGAAAAGCGCTTTATGTGAATCGGCTGATGTCTGCGACGTTTGATGGGATGCCTCATGACGAGGCGAAGGCCCTTATTGCGGAAGTCATCGCCTATGCCGAAGACCCTTCGATCATTTACGAACATATTTGGCAGCCGGGAGATTTCTTGGTCTGGGACAATCGTTGCTCAACCCACGCCCGCACGGACTTTCCACCGACGGAGCGCCGTCTGCTCAAGCGCGGCATGTTAGAAGGCGCGCCGTTGATCGCAGCATAGTGATCTAGAGTCCCACCTCACATTGGCCAATTTTATTATGGCCTTACAATTGCCATATTTGATTCTTACCGTTTAGGGGTACTTGATCATGAAGTCACACAAGCACGCTGCCCTACGAACAAAATCGAATATTGACAAAATTGTTACCGGCGGGTGAAGTGTCTGCGCTGATATCCTACTATTAGATAGAAGAAGAGTTAAGGGAGAGAATTTATGAGTAATTTGAGATTTTCCAGCCTAGCACTTGGTATTTCAGCGGTCGCCATGATGGCGGGTGCTGCTGCCGAAGCTGCAAAGCTGAATGTGACAACAAGTCTGACACGTACGCATGATCAGGTTGTTGCCTATTTTGATTTAATGCATACACCTATGAATAAAGCCAACGGTCCTGTTACCCTGAATTACAAGGGTGGTCCGGAAGTTATTCCAAACCGTAAACAGGGTGCTGCCCTGAAACGTGGCGTTGTGGACATGATGTTTGGCCCAAGCGGATATTATGCTGGCTTGGTTCCCTGCGCGCGGGTTGTAGCCCTTTCAACACAACCTCAGTCGGTTATCCGCAAAAACGGCGGCTGGGATGTTCTTCAGAAATGCTGGAAGGATGGCCTTAACTCTCGGCTTTTGGCCCACCCATTTTACAACTCCGGTAACTTCCACATCTATCTTATCGATCCTCCGCGGAAAGATAAGAAAACCGGTTTGAGCCTCAAAGGTTACAAGATGCGCTCCACCGCGCTATATCATCCTTTCATGAAGGCAATGGGCGCTGTGCCGATCAACATTTCTCCCGGCGACGTGTATACGTCGCTTGAGCGTGGTGTTGTTAAAGGCCTGGCATGGCCAGAAGGTGGCATCCATCGCTATGGTTGGACCAAATACATCAAATATCGCGTTGGACCTGGATTCTGGCGTTCGTCAACGACTGCCGCCATCAATCTTGATGTCTACAACAAGCTGACGAAGAAAGAGAAAGACTATATTGATGCTTGGGGCCTCAAATTCGAGAAAGAAAGCACGCCTTATATGCGTAAGCTTGCTGATGCGGATAACAAGAAGGTCTTCGCGGATGGCGTTAAGGTTGTCGACCTACAGGGTGATGTTGGTGCAGCTTTCACCAAGACTGTCATGGATTCGACATGGGCCGCAGCCTCAAAGAAAATCGATCCAAAGGTATTTGCTGAACTGAAAAAATATCTACTAAAATAGATGTGGCTTAATCACGCAAATAGCGTGATGCACGGGAAAGGCGCTCTGGAAACAGAGCGCCTTTTTCTATGGCGAGAGCTTTATACACCCAGATATTGATGTTGTATGTCGGGATGCGCCAATAGCGCCTCTGACGTGCCTGACCAGACAACCTGGCCTTTTTCGATGATATAATGCCGGTCAGCAATGCGGGTCAGTGCGGCGACATTTTTATCGATAACCAGAATAGATTGCCCCTGCGCTTTCAGGTCTTCAAGACATTGCCATATTTCAGTTCGGATTTGCGGCGCCAGTCCTTCCGTTGCTTCGTCGAGGATCAGAAGTTTAGGGTTGGTCATTAACGCGCGGCCGATTGCCAGCATTTGCTGCTCGCCACCTGACAGCTCGTTCCCCATACCATTGATCCGCGCTGCTAGAGACGGGAATCGTGTGAGAATCTTATCCAAGGTCCACGGATCCGCATTTTCTGCCAGATTATGCGCCGTCGCGACGAGGTTCTCCCGGACGGTTAAATTGGGAAAAATCTGTCGGCCCTCCGGCACCAAGCCAATGCCGAGCTTTGCTATTTCATGTGACGGCCGATCAGAGATTTGTTGATCTTCAAAATGCGTTACACCACCGTGCGGCTGCATCAGACCCATGATCGACCGTATTGTTGTCGTCTTGCCCATCCCGTTGCGGCCCATCAGAGTCACCACTTCACCAGCATTTACCTCCAGCGACATGCCAAACAGCACCTGGCTGGTGCCGTAAGAAGACTCTATGGCCTCGACTCGTAACATCAGTTTGCCGTCCCCTCATCTCCGAGATAAGCGGTACGCACCTCCTCGTTAGCGCGAATTTCATCCGGCATCCCGGAAGCAATCGAGTTGCCATAAACCAGAACGGTTATCTGATCAGCCAGGGCGAAAACTGCATCCATGTCATGTTCAATCAACAGGATCGTGTGATCCCCCTTCAGCCTATTAAGAATCGATACCATCTTTTGTGATTCTTCCGCGCCCATCCCTGCCATAGGTTCATCGAGTAACAGCAGCTTTGGTTTTGTCGCCAGCGCCATCGCAATTTCAAGCTGCCGATGCTCACCATGAGACAGGTTACGCGCCGTAATATTGGCGCGGTCCGCCAGCCCTACCGTCTCCAGAGCGGCCAAGGCTGGTTCATAGAGGCGCGCTTCTTCACGCGCTGCACGCCAGAATCTGAATGAATGGCCGTCGTGTGCCTGTACCGCCAGGGCGACATTTTCCAGTGCGGTGAACTCATGAAAGATACTGGTAATCTGAAATGTTCTGGCGATACCGCGCCGCGAGCGCGCCGGTGGCGCCATTCCGGAAATATCTTCACCGTCAAAAAGGACGCGGCCTGAATCGGAATTCAGGGCACCGGCAAGCTGCGCAATCATCGTCGTCTTGCCAGCCCCATTCGGGCCAATGACAGCATGGATTTTGCCGGTCTCCACCGATAGCGAAAGGTCGTCCGTAGCAAGAACACCACCAAAACTTTTCCTCAGCTTTTCGACTTTCAGGACTATGTCAGCCATCGTCTTCCTCCGATGACCCGCGTTTCTCTAGGAAACCAAGTAACCCGCCGCGCGCAAACAATACAACAAGGATAAGGAACGGGCCGAAGATTAACTGCCAATATTCGGTGACACCGGACAGCGCTTCTTCCAACAAAATAAAAACCAGCGCGCCGACGATGGGCCCTGCCAGGCTACCCATCCCGCCGAGCAATACCATAATGATAAGATCGCCAGAGCGGGTCCAATGCATCATGTCTGGATTGACGAAATCGGTATGATTAGCAAGCAATATGCCGGCCAGCCCCGCCATCACGCCAGCAATAACGAAAGCGGTCAGTTGATACCGAAAAACCGGAAATCCAATCGCCTGCATGCGGGTTTCGTTGGAACGCGCGCCCTGAATAACCATTCCGAAACGTGAATTAACCAGCCGTTTGCAAATCCAAAGACACAGGAGAAGCAGTACGAAAATAAGGTAATAAAGGCTGTTTTTGTCACCGAGATCAATCAGACCCGAAAAATCGCTCGGCTCGGCAAGTGGCAAACCGTCATCCCCGCCATAGCGATCCAGGCTAACACCGAGAAAATACATCATCTGGGCCAAGGCCAGCGTGATCATAATAAAGTACACGCCACGGGTTCGCAGACTGATCGCGCCAAAAATAAACGCAAACACAGCACAGGCCAGTAATGCCAAAGGCCATTGGATGAATCCGGTGACAAGCTCATGCTCAGCACAGATGCCAATCACATAGGCCCCAATGCCAACAAAGACCGCATGACCAAAACTGATCATCCCGCCATACCCCATGATAAGGTTCAGGCTCAGCGCGCCGATGGCGAGGATCATCATCCGCCGACCGAGGTCGAGATAAAATGGCACTTCAGTTATCGAAGCAATATAGGGCACGATCGCCAACAGGGCGAAGGTAACGATTAAGACCAGAGTCTCGCGGCGGCGTAACATCCCTTAGCCACTCCGTGCCGGAAAAAGGCCCTGTGGCCGAAAGAACAGTACCAGTGCCATCAAGATATAAATCAGCATAGACGCTGCCGCTGGTGCCGCTGTTTCTGCTGCATTTACCGGCAGGAAGAGTTTGAACAGGTCATCCAGAAATGACCGCCCCATAATCTCGATCACTCCGATTAACAGGGCGCCGACAAAGGCACCCCGGATAGACCCGATACCGCCGATCACAATCACCACCAGCACCTGAATCAGGATGTTTTCGCCCATCCCGATAGTGGCGGCAAAAATCGGCCCCGCCATGGCACCCGCTAAGGCTGCCAACGCTGCGCCGAGTCCAAACACCAATGTGAATATCTTTTTTATATCAATACCCAAGGCACCAACCATTTCGCGGTTCGACGCCCCGGCACGAATCAACATGCCTATTTTGGTTTTCACCACAAGGATGTATAGAAAACCTGCAACGGCCAGCCCAACACCGATAACCAGAATACGGTAGAGCGGCAGAGGAATGCTGAACAGTGTCACAGACTGATTCAGGATACTCGGCAATGGAACTTCAATCCCCGCAGGCCCCCAAATCAACCGGACCAGCTCATTAAAGAACAGGATCATCCCGAAAGTTGCCAACACCTGATCGAGATGTCCCCGATCATAGAGTTTTCGAAGGATAACAACTTCCAGGAATATGCCGACAATCAGTGTCGCGGGAAGCGCAACAGCAATCCCCAGCAAAAAAGAATCTGTTGCTAAAGCAACCGTCGCCGCAATATAGGCCCCCAACATATAGAGCGATCCATGTGCCAGGTTCATCATATCCATGATGCCGAACACCAGGGTTAACCCGGCCGCAAGCAGAAACAGCAATATGCCGTACTGGACTCCGTTAAAGAGTTGCTCAAAAAGAAGGTGAGGATCGACCATTGAATAAACGTATTAGAACGTGAAACGGGGACGCAGTTGCGTCCCCGCCACTAGACTAACAACCTAAACTACCAGGTCTTCTTCATCTTGCATTTGCTTGCATAGACGTCCTGATGATTGGAGTAGACTTTCTGCTCAATCTTTGTGGTCCATTTGCCGTCGGCATCGGCAACCACTTTACGCAGATAGAAATCCTGGATCGGAAAATGGTTGTTGCCGTAAACATATTTGCCACGGACAGAACCATAGTCAGCCTTGCGGAAAGCAGCCCGCATCGTATCCATTTTCTTGAGATCACCTCCGGCCGCCCGGACAGCGCTATCGATCAACATGATCGAATCATAGCTTTGGGCGCCATAATGAGACGGGTAGCTGCCGAACTTCTTGCGATAGTCCGCAACGAACTTCTTGTTCACCGGCGTATCAAGGTCAGGTGCCCAAAACTGAGTCGAAAATGTCCCCAATACGTTGGTCAGCTTGGCCTGCTGCATTTTTGGCAGGCTCAAGGAATCCACACTGAACACCGAATAAAGCGGGGTTTTTGTCAGCCCAGCCTGCGCATACTGGCGCATAAAGGCGTTCGTTGCGCGCCCAGGATAGAAGATGAAAACACCATCTGCCTTGGAAGCACGCGCCTTGGCGAGTTCAGCTGAGAAATCAAGCTGAGTTGGCCATTTGGTCAGGTCTTTACCGAGGATCTTGCCTTTAAAGGTGCGTTCCACACCGGCTACCATATCGCGGCCCGCGGCATAGTTTGGCGCAACAATATAGAGGCTCTTCACCCCGCGCTTGTTGAGCACTTCACCCATCGCCATCGGCACCTGGTCATTCTGCCAGGAGGTCGAGAAAATATTCTTGTGGCAAAGACGACCAGCAATCTTCGATGTACCAGCGTTGGAAATAATCAGGAACTTGCCGGCTTTTACAACGCTGTTACGCGATGCCAGAACAACATGAGACCAGATAAAGCCCGACATAATGTCGACCTTGTCTTTATGCAACAGCTTTTCTGTTTTCTGTTTACCGACTTCCGGTTTGACTTGGTCATCTTCAAAAAGAACCTTTACCGGAACACCGCCCATTTTGTTGCCAAGATGATCGAGCGCAATCTGCACAGAATTGCGCATATCCTTGCCAATGACACCCGCTCCGCCGGAGAGAGTTGTTACAAACCCGATTTTTATTTCCTTGGCTTTCGCTGCCATCGCCTGCGGAGCGGCTAACGCAAGCGCGAGCGCTGAAACGCCTAAAACAAGTGTCTTTTTCATTTTCGACTTCTCCCATATTCGATAATTACAGGGTTAAATTGCCCCCTGCATTGGAATCTCGCAGATAGTAACGTATGAGCGTGATCTGCCAACCGTCAATTTGTCACAACGAAACTTTGTAGAGATATCGAGTGGCCTCACTCACCCTCCAGAACAGCCCGGACACCGTCCTGATTTTCACTCCCCCGCGTTTCCATGAGCGTCAGGAAGTCAGGAATAAACCAATCTGTCATGGCTGTCTTAAACGAGGGACGGGCGCGAATTCGGGTGAACCAGTCTGCGACCCCGGGGCGTGCATCAAACAGCCAGTCCTGCTGAAGATGTGAAACCCGGTTTACATAAGGTGTAAACGCGATATCCGCCAAGGAGTAGGTATCTCCAGCCATCCAGTCACCCTCGCCGAGCGCCTTTTCCATATCATCCAGCATCTTTACCACCCGTTTTATCGCTGGTTTGAAGAATGACGACTCAACACCCTTCATGACGTTCTCGTTCATACGGGCGCGCTTTCCAGGATCAACATACCCATCGAGCGTTTCTTTCAACTGTTCCGGCGTTTTGCCTTCCATGAATTGATAGCGAAAAGCGATACAGGCGCTAATCGTTGCGCTCGCCGCGTGTAACCCTTCATCAAGCTGTTTCACCCAAATCCGCATCTTCGCGCATTCATAGGGTGATTCCGGCCGCAATGAAGGCTCTGGAAACACCGTGTCGAGATATTCATCGATAACGGCAGACTCATAGATGACCTCGCCATCATGGATAATTGTCGGCACCACGCCATTTGGGTTAAGCGCGAGGTAATCAGGATGATGCTGGTCGCGGGCACGCAGATTAAAATGATGCGAAGTAAATTCCTGACCTTTTTCTGCAAGCGTAATGCGAACCTTCTGCGAGCAGGTCGACATCCCATTATGATAGAGCTCAATCATCTCAATTCCTTTTTGTCTCTCGCTATAATTGCGTAACATTGAATTGCGGCGGATTATCGTGCAAACAGCGCATTCAGACAACGGAGTGAAATTTATGAGTACCCGCCTTTTGCCGACGACAGTGGTTGGCAGCTATGTACAGCCTGACTGGCTGGTTGATCGCGACATGCTCAAGGCCATCGTCCCACCCCGTGTCCGTGCCCATGAAATATGGCGTATCGCGCCTGACCAGCTTGAAGAAGCCCAAGATGCCGCGACGCTTGCCGCAATTCACGATATGGAACGCGCCGGTATTGATGTCATCACGGACGGGGAAATTCGCCGCGAAAGCTATTCTAACCGGTTTGCCACTGCCCTCGAGGGTGTCGATATCGATAATCCTGCGGAGGTACCAGGTCGTTCCGGGCGCCCGATCCTTGTTCCACGCATTACCGGCGAGATTAAACGCACAGGCCCTATCGAAACCCGCGACGTAGAGTTCTTTCGGGCCAATACCGACCTAAAAATCAAGATTACGCTCCCTGGCCCGTTTACAATGACCCATACAGCTGTCGATGAGCATTATGGGGACGATGAAGCCTGTGCAATGGCGCTCGCCGAAGCCGTCAATCAAGAGGTACGAGATTTATTTGCCGCTGGTGCTGACGTGGTGCAAATAGACGAACCATGGATGCAAGCGAAACCAGAACAAGCAAAACGTTTTGCGGTCAAGGTCATCAATAAAGCGCTCGAGGGCGCTACGGGAACAACCGCCGTCCATATGTGTTTTGGCTATGCCCACGCGGTCAAGGATAAGCCCAACGGCTACTCCTTCCTGCCAGAGCTTGCTGCCTGCAATGCCGACCAGATTTCAATCGAAGCGGCACAGCCCGGCCTCGATCACGCCGCCCTGGATGCTCTTCAGAACAAAAAAATAATAGTTGGCGTTCTTGATCTAGGCGACGAAAACATTGAAACCCCGGACATGATCGCAGGACGCATTCGAGCTGCCTTGGAACATGTTTCCGCAGACCAGATGATAGTCGCCCCTGACTGCGGCATGAAATATCTCAGCCGCCCGGTCGCCTTCGGCAAGCTCAAAGCCATGGCCGAAGGCGCTGCGATCGTGCGGGCTGAGCTAGAGAGCTAAAACGCGCCTATTTCTTCTTCTTTGCTGTTTTCTTAGCCCGTATACGGGTTGTCGGTGTTGCAGAACTTGATGCCTTGCGTCTGGCCGCCTTTTTGAGATCAAGCTGCCCCAACCCCGGACGATAACTCTTTTCATCAAGAAATTGCCGCATGCCCTCGTCTCGGCCAGGGATTTTATCGGTCATTTTGCAGGCCTGATTCTTCACCGTCAGATAATCATCAGCCTCATTGACCCCCATCCGGCGTACGGCTCGGATCGCTTCCTTGGTGTAGCGCATCGCGTTGGGGCTTTTGGTCATGAGCTTTTTAGCAAGTTTAACCGTCTCCGCTTTGAGTTTAGACGCCGGGACCGAGTAGTTTACCAATCGAATTTTTTCAGCCGTTTTGCCATCGAACGGATCGCCGGTGACAGCGTAGTACAAGGCGTCGCGATAGCTCAGCACATCGGCAACATTCCAACTCACAATGCCACCAGGGATAATCCCCCAATTCACTTCCGACAGACCAAAGGTCGCGGCGTGCGACGAGATCGCGAAATCACAAGCGCAGAGCTGGGTGAATGCGCCGCCAAAACAATATCCGTTGACCATCGCAATCGTTGGTTTCGGGAAGTTAACCAGTTTTTCCCAACGCCACGCATGCGAAGCCTTCTGGGTACGAACCCGGTTAATCGCGTCTTTCTCATTGGCCCGGAAATAGAGCGCGAGATCCTGGCCCGCCGAAAAAGCCTTCCCCGCCCCAGTCAACACAAGCACTTGAGTATCCGGATCTTCTCCCAGCATATCGAGCGCTTCATTCATCTCAAAATGCAGTTCAGGACTCATCGCATTGCGTTTTTCAGGCCGGTTAAGGATCAACCAGGTGATGCCCTTTTGAGCCCCTTTGCCTTTTTCGATTAGAACCGTATTAAATTTCTTTGCAGCCATAATTTATGCCTCATTTTCCTGTTTTAAGTGATATGGCGCGAACGTTATCAGCCGCATGAATGCTCATCAAGAAGAGCCGTCGCTTGACCCGCAGGGCCGAGCCCCACAAAATCGCTTCTTAAATTCAGGGAGCAGCGAAGATGAAAACCGCCATCGTTAATATCAAGACCATCGTCACCGGAGACTGGCGCAAACCATTTGCCAAAGGTGATTCCATTCTGATGGATAAGGGAAAAATCCGAAAAATTGGCACACTCAACAAAGCGGAGTTGAAAAGCTGTGATGTTGTTATCGATGCCAATAAGACGACAGCCTGTCCCGGGTTAATCGACTCCCAGGTTCACATCGCCTTTGGTGACTACACGCCACGACAAAAAACCGTTGGGTTTATCGAAAGCTATCTCCACGGCGGTGTAACGAGTTGCCTGTCTGCCAGTGAGGTTCATGTGCCTGGTCGACCGACCGACCCTGAGGGGGTAAAGGCACTTGCCGTCGCAGCAAAAAAGAGTTTCGACAATCTTCGACCGGGCGGCTCACGCGTCTATGGCGGTTGCATCATTCTGGAACCCGGCCTCACCCAGAAAGATTTCAACGAGGTTGCCCAAAAAGGGATCTGGTTTGCCAAGGCGGGCTTTGGTGCCGTGAAAACACCATTTGATTACACGCCCTTGGTCAGAATGGCCCAAAAGGCCGGTATGCTGGTCAATTGCCATACCGGCGGTGCGTCAATTCCAGGTTCTTCGCCAATCATTGGCAAGCATCTAATGGATATGCGCCCGGACGTCTCGTTTCATATTAATGGTGGGCCCATTGCGATGCCGGATGAAGATTTCCCAATGATCGTAAAGGAAACTGAAATTGCGCTACAGATATGCCAAGCCGGTAATATCCGTACCGCTTTGATGTGCCTCGATCTAGCTGTTGAGAATGATCAGTTTGACCGCTTTTTGATTGCCACAGACACCCCAACGGGCACCGGTGTCATGCCGCTTGGAATGATCAAATCTGTGACCGAGATGGCTACCCTTTCTGATTACCCTGCCGAATGGATGCTGGCCGCCGCCACCGGCAGCGTCGCCAAAATCTACGGCCTCAACTCCGGCTTTATTAAACGCGGCAAGGACGCCGATATTTTATTGATTGATGCCCCGCTGGGTGGCAGCAAGAAGACGGCGCTCGAAGCCATCAAGCATGGTGATCTCGCCGCCGTCGGTGCCGTCATTACCGATGGTATTCCAAGGTTTGTCGGACGCAGCCGCAATACACCACCGACCACTCGTACGGTCCGAACCATCAGAAACAATGTTCCCTTCGATTTCTCCGGTGCCGCGCATTAAGGAACACCCCCATGCATATCCGAAAAATTGTCACCGCTGTTGAAGAAACATTCAGTGAAGCGGGACAAAACGCCGATACGCCGCTGCGCAAGGTTGCGGTCATTGCCGTCGTCAAAAATCCATATGCCGGTGCCTCGTATGAAGAAGACCTGTCTTCCTTGACAGATGCAAGCGAAGCGCTCGGCAAACAGATTACCAATATGGCAGCAGCCGCAATGAAACCCTACGCGATGGAAAGCTATGGCAAAGCGTCCGTCGTTGGTACAGCAGGTGAGCAACAGCACGGCTCCGCTATGGTCACAACGATCTATGGGAATGTGATGCGTGAAGCTGCCAATGGTGGCGCTGCCTGGATTTCCTCGACATCAAAACGAATAGCGCCCGGAGGCATCATCGATGTCCCACTCGCCCATAAAGACGCGCTCTATGTTCGGTCACATTACGACACGATGACCGTGATGATCCCCGACGCGCCACTGCCCGATGAAATAGCGGTTATCTGCTGCTATGCCAATCGCGGCCAGCTCAATTCCCGTATTGGAGGGCTGGAAGCAAAAGACATCAAAGGCGAAGACGGTTTGACCTAGGGCTGCACACTGACGGCAAAGAGACAATGCGTCTGAATTTTTAGTGACTTCGGGTCACACAACAATCTCGTTAAATCTAACGATGGAAATGTCGCTTAGTCTTTTACGGCTATCGCAAAAAGAAACGGTCCGGTGCACCCCACCGGACCGTCATCTTCTAACGTGCAGACGGACTCCGCCTGCCTCCCCCTAAGTCCCCATAAGGCTGGGCAGATACAACGCCACACCGGGTGCAATTACGAGAATGATGATCAGGACCAGGTCACAGAACAGGTATGGCAACGCTGCCATCGCGACCTCGCCCAGGGTCGTCTCCTTGACCATCCCTAACATGATAAATAACAACAATCCGAAGGGCGGCGTCGTCGCACTCATTTCAAGAGACATAAGAACAATCAGCGAGAACCAGATTGGGTCATAGCCAAGCGAGATCGCCAACGGATAAAAGATCGGCACGGTGATCAACATCATCGAAACCTGGTCCATAAACATCCCCAGCATAATCAACACCAAGAACATACAGGTCAGGATCAAGAGCGGCGAGACATCGAAACCTGTTGCCCAGCCGACCAACCCCCGGCTCGCACCGGACATTGATAAAAGCTGACTAAATACCGTCGAGTTCATCAAGATGAAGAAGACCATACCGGCAACACGGATCGTACCCTGCAAGGATGTCTTAAAGGCCGTCCAGGTAAACACCCGCCGTGCTACAGCCAGGATAACTACCCCGACAACGCCGAATGACGCGGACTCAGATGGCGTTGCCCAACCAAGAACGATAAAGCCAATGACCATAAAGACCACCAGCCCCATCGGCAGGATGTTGACACAAATCTGGTAGATCTTTTCTTTCCAGGTCGTCGGCTCCACGTCATAACTTGGCGCTGATTCCGGATTCTTCCAAAGCATGAACGTAATCATCAGAGCATAAAGCACGGCCAGCAGAATCCCGGGCAACAGTCCGGCGATCAACAAACGACCAACATCAACTTGAGCTATACTGGCCAGAAGGACACCCAGCGAGGACGGCGGAATGATCATCGCAAGCCCACCGGTGCCAAGGATCGGCCCCATCGACATCTTTTTACTGTAACCACGACGGGTCATTTCAGGGACCAGAAGCGATCCCAGCATAGCCGTATTGGCCATCGTTGACCCCGTCAGGGTCGAAAACAGTGAACCACCAATAACGGTCAGATAACACAGTCGACCCGGGATTTTACCGAGCAGCTTGTCAAGGGCATCAAAGACCCTGATTGCTAGTCCCGTATGGAAAAACAGCGACCCCATCAAAATAAACATCGGGATCGGCGACAGTGTAAATGACGTGATCAGATTGGTGGCATTGTCAGCAATTTGCGGCAATACCGGCCAGCCGCCGGAAAACACGAAAATACCGATCACATTGGTGATCATGAAGGTGAAAGCGACAGGGAAGCCTAGAGCCATCCCTGCAACAACACAGCCTAGTAACAGGCCGCCAGATTCATACCATTCCATGACTAAACGCCGTCCTTAACTTCGCCCAGATCGTACGAGTAGTAGGACCGAAGACCCACGAGATACATGCAAAACTCAAATGCAACGAGCAAAAAACACAATGGTAATGGCAGGAACTGCAACCAGTACGGCATATCGACGCCACGAACATCAAGTTCACCACCGACCCAGTAATCCGCGAAAATACCCCAGCACAAATAGGCAAACAGGAAGGATACTGCAGCGCAAACCAAATAGATAACTTTGGCGAGCGGTTGCCGGACAGAATCCGGCAAAGCCGCCACCAAAGCTTCAATGACGACATGTCCACGCTCGCGGACTAGCCACGGAGCGGAACACATCGCCATATAGAGAAGTGCATACTCAACGACCGATGATGTGAAGAGCGGTGGGCGGTAGCCCAAAGTCCTGATCGACACATCAATCGTAATCATCAGGAACATGCAGGGGATAAGAGCACAGGCGAACCAAGACAGTGCCGTACTCGTTTTCCCGAGCATTAAATCAAAAGTCTGTAACAATGGACTTTCCTTTTATCGTTGGTATGCAGACAGGTTTACTGCTTCAAACGCGTGTCACCCAGATCCATCTGACGGTCGGGTTTTCCTGGCGTGTAAAGAAGAGGCTTAAGCTGATCGTGGTATTTAGACCGGGTCTTCAGCTCCTTCCAGATTTCAGCATGAGCGATATCCAGATATTTCTGGGCAGTTTTGCCCGTCAGCTGAATGTCAATGATGCCCTGTTTCTTGACCAGGACTTCTTCCGCCAAACGCTCTTTTTCAACGAATTTAACCGAGGTGTTTTCATACTCAAGGGCAACTTTCTCAAGAAAGGACTTTTCTTTCTTGGTCAATTTAGCCCAAGAGGCGAGATTAACCGTTACGACCTGGTTCGTCTGATAGAAGTTTGGCTGTACCCGATACTTAATAACGGGGCCGAGACCAATTGCCATCACTGAGCTATCGGTCATGCCGAAGCCCTGAACCGTGCCGCGCTGCATAGCGGTAATGATTTCGCTCGATTTGATGTTAATGGTCGTCGCACCAAGGGCCCGGAACAATGGGCGATAGGTACCAGTCGCCCGCATCTTAACGCCACGAAGATCAGGCAGACCGTCTTTGTCCATTTTAGGCTTAATGCCGAGGAACATGTTGTAAGACGTCATGTTCTCGCCCCAGGCGAGGAGATGGGCACCAGCCTTTTCGGCATAGATTTTCTGCAATAAAGCAAAACCACCATTGGCACGAAGGGCACGAGGGCCTTTATTGGCAGCCAAAAGGCCATAGCCTTCAGGAACTGTACCAATGTAATACGCAGTTGGTGCGCTAAGAACGTCGAACTGTCCACGTTTAAGCGCTGAAGCAGCCTTACGTGGCGGTACAACTTCCTGTCCACCGAGATATTTCATCTGCACATTGCCCTTACCTTGGGCATTAACGGCACCGATGAAATTTTTGATATAGGATTTGGCGAGAATGTTTGTTTGCTGCAGAGCCGTAACCGTTGTGAGGGTTGTCTCGGCGACCACAGGTGACGTTGAGATCACGGCGGCTGCTGCAACAGCAATCGCGCCCATCCCAGTTTTTACGGAAATCATCTTGTACTCCCTAATTTCAATTCAATTATTCAGTCGTGATTAAAAAACAAAGCAATTGGCCAAGAATAAATCCCGCCTTTTAAAATTTGTCATTCATCCCGCGGCATACTGAACGGACTCTTTTTTGTTGTCAAACACGCTCTATAACAACGTTATGACGAGATATCCCCAGCAAATTTTTTACATAAAAAAACGGCACCAACCTAAAGGCTGACGCCGTCTTTTAATCGATAGATCTCTTAATTGAGATCAACCAGAATTTAGCGTTTCTGATCAAGCATACGACCCGTATCAACCTGACGGTTAGGCTTGCCAGGCTTGTATAGAAGTGGCTTCAGTTGGTCGTGGAACTTCGACCGTTTCTTCAGCTCTTTCCAGATTTCGCCGTGAGCGATATCGAGATATTTCTGAGCAGCGGCACCCTTCAGAACCACATCCTTGATACCAGCCTTCTTCAGCTGCAGTTCTTCGGCCAGACGGGTCTTTTCAACAAACTTCACAGAAGCAGTCTCATATATGACGGCCTGAGCGTTGAGAAAATCCTTCTGCTTTTTGGTCAATGAATCCCAGGTCTTTGGGTTAACCGTCAGCACCTGGTTCGTCTGATAGAAGTTTGGCAAAACACGGTATTTTGTAACCTTGTCGAGGCCCAATGAAATAACCGACACATCAGTAAATCCGTAACCATCGACAGTACCGCGCTGAATTGCAGTGATCACTTCCGAAGACTTGATATTAATCGTGGTCGCACCGAGCGCCCTGAAAAGAGGACGATAGGTACCGGTCGCCCGCATCTTGTAACCTGTAAGATTTGGAATTCCGTCAGCACCAAGCTTCGGCGCTTTGTGAAGATACATGTGATAGGACGTCATGCTCTCGCCCCAGGCTAGAAGGTGAGAACCGGCCTTCTCTTTATAAATCTTCTGCAGCAGAGCAAATCCACCGTTCTTACGGAGAACCTTGGGACCCTGATTTGAAGCGAGAATGCCATAGCCCTCGGGAACCGTCCCGATATAATAGGCTGTCGGGCAAGCCAGCATGTCAAACTGACCACGCTTAAGAGCTGCAGCAGCTTTACGCGGTGGCACTACTTCCTGACCACCGACATAATTAATCTTGACGATACCCTTACCTGCCGCATTTACCGGCTTCATAAAAGTCTGCAAAAAGCTCTGCGCAATAACGTTGGTCTGTTGAAGACCAGTCACGGCATTCAGCGTCCGCTCTGCAGCAAAAGCTGAACCACCCGCTAAGGCGACCGTTGCAGCTGCCGCCGCAAAAATTCCTGAATTCAATATTTTCATAAATGTCTCCCTATAGAACGTTTACATTCAGCGGTTTATAGACCGCAGAATTGGTTTAAACCTGAAATGCGGCAAAATACTGGCGGGACTGTGGCGCGATGTCAATTAAATGAACCTTCAAATTAAAAGGTTTCTTTTTCGTCCCAGCCAGCCTCCGCATCGCGCACAGACGTTTCGGGCACCAGACCCTTTTGCTGCCGTTGCAATGTGCGAGCGCCATTCTCCAGATAATCACCCGCGGCTGCGCGTTCAGCGGCGTCAGCCCAGTCCTGCGTCCAGTCACCAAGCGAATAGCCGAACCAGGGTGGCGTCGGACGAACTGGTGGCAGACCGAGTTTGTTCCATAGCTTGAGACCACGCTCCATATATTCCTGGGTCGGAAGCGCGACAGGCGGCATATCACTTTTCATTGTCGCATCAATGAGCAAAGTCGAATCTTCTTCGCCAGTGTGTTCGCGCTTGGGGCCATGCCCCTGGCCGCGATGTGCCAGCGTTAGAACATCGTCAACCGGGTTAAGGCGATAGGCAATCGCCCAAAGCAAGGCATCGGCATTGTCGGGGTCGATATCTTCGTTCACCGCGATACAGACCTTGCTGCAGTCACCTTTGAAGTAGGCTGAGCCATAAAGAGCCCGCCAAATCTCGGTTTTCGGCGTGTCTCTTTCGACCGTAATGATAGTGACTCGCAACAATCCCGTCAGAGGTTCATGCAGCGAGACCTTTTTAACTCCCTTAATTCCCAACGCATCGCGAAGATGGGCCAGGAACAGCGGTTCATAAGCCACGCGCTTTATGACACTCGATTCAGAAGGCGCCGCCTGACTTATATAAGAGGTGAGGACAGCATCTTTGCGATGCGTAATAGCGGTCACCTGCATCGGCATATTGAATTCTTCGAGCGCAACATGGCCGTGGCTTTCACCAAACGGACCTTCAGGCTCAACCATCTCGGTATCGATAATGCCTTCGATAACCAATTCTGCTTCTGCAGGCACCATCAGATCAACAGTCCGTGCCCTGACCATATTAATAGGTGCGCCAGCGAGACCACCGGCTACCCCAACCTCATCGATATCAAGCGGAAGTTTCTGGGGGCCCATAAAGGCGACGACTGGTGGGCAACCAAGAACGATAGCCACCGGCATTTTCTTTTCGCCGCGCGCCTGATGCTTTTTGTAGTGGGCATAACCGCCGGCACCACCAACCCGCGTTGCCATGCGGACGACCATACGATCAGACGCTTTTAAGGCTGCCCGGTACGTCCCCATATTCTGAACACCTGTTTCCGGATCGCGGGTTACAACATTCGTTGAAGTTAATGTCGGTGCGGCGTCAAAACCCGGGGTCGAAACCGGGATCGGCAGTGAGTCGATGCCGTTTCCTTCACCCAGCAGCGCGTCACCTTCAATGATTACCTCGTGACAGGGCGCGTCTTCGACAATCATCGGGTCGACAGGATTATTAATCGCCGTATCCCATTTGGCGCCGATCTCATCAACGGGTGCCTGCATACCGACACTATATATGTCCTGATTTGCGGCCAGCGCGCCGACCACGATCGGCAGATCATATTTGCGCCCTTTGGCATTCACGACATTCGTGAACAAAAACGCCCTGCGTTCGCTTTCCTTAAGACCGCCAACAAACTGCCACCGCACCAGCGCATGCATTTCGGCATCTTTATCGACGGGATCATCGACAGTGATCAAAAGCCCCGCCTCATCGAGGGCTTTAATGTGGTCATGAAGATCGCGATAGTCTCGTTTAGGGCTGGTCATT
>Ga0055584_100002086_pt1 | contig 19708 bp, 17 predicted proteins | sample OSDHelmetaG_FD_58716 | JGI IMG/M metagenome (GOLD analysis project Ga0055584, IMG submission 58716) | Pelagic marine sediment microbial communities from the LTER site Helgoland, North Sea, for post-phytoplankton bloom and carbon turnover... | ecosystem: Environmental > Aquatic > Marine >... | reverse complement strand
CTTTAAATGTAGCCAAGCATCTTAAAACAACTCATTCAAAAATCACTGTAACAGAAAATGATGCTCTCGATTTAATACCCAAATTGGCATCAATTTATGATGAACCTTTTTCAGACTCATCGCAAATTCCAACATATTTTGTATGTAAGTCTGCTAAAAATCATGTGAGTGTTGCTTTATCAGGTGATGGAGCAGATGAATTATTTGGTGGCTACAATCGATATATTTCATCAAAGGCTATATGGGAGAAAGTTTCCTGGATTCCAAGATTTGTAAGGCTTGGAATTGGATGGCTTATTTTGCATATTCCGCCTATTTTTCTAGATCAGATTGGAAATTTTTTTATCAAATTAATACATGGAAGCCGCATACCTCTTCTTGGCAAGAAAGTTCATAAGCTTGGGTTTGGAATTTTGTATTCAAAAAATCTTTTTGAATTTTGTAAATCTTTTACATTTACATGGGAAAAACCTTCTATTTTAATTAAAGGAGAGACAAGAGGAGACCTAGAGGAAAGCAAGCAATCTATTACAGAAGATCCAATTTCCAATATTATGCATATCGATAGCGAGACATATCTCCCAGATGATATTCTCTGCAAAGTTGATAGAGCATCTATGGCTTGTAGCCTTGAAACAAGAGCACCTTATTTAGATCCTGAGGTAATTGAAGTTGCGACAAGAATACCCTTAGATTTGAAAATTTATTCAGGACTTGGCAAGCAAACTCTAAGGGGTATCTTAGACAAGTATGTACCAAATGAACTGATTAATAGGCCAAAAGCAGGATTTGCAGTCCCAATTGGTGAGTGGTTAAGAGGTCCTTTAAAGTTATGGGCTGAGAAATTGTTATCTAAAGAGTTGATAATAAATCAAGGGTATTTAAATTATGAAATAATTAATAAAATATGGAATAAACATCAATCTGGTAAATATGACTTTACTGAAAAGCTATGGAGTATTTTAATCTTTCAACTATGGCTAGAGGAGCATAATAAATAAATGTTTTATTGGATTGTATTTATTTTTTTTTCATTTCTTGCTCTCATTGCTAATAATAGACAAAATGTTTTGTCAAATGGATATCAGGTAATTAGCTTCAATCCACTGTGGTGGCTTGTAATTATTTTCTTCACTTTTGTAATTGGAATGCGATATGAAGTAGGAGGAGACTGGGGGGCATACTTATCATATTTTGAAAGTATAAGTGAAGTACCATTAATTGATTCTTTTGATATTAGTAGTGACACTGGTTACCTTATTATCAATTATCTTTCTTCATATTTTAATCTTAGAATTTATGGGGTAAATTTATTTTGCGGATTTATTTTCTCCCTAGGATTAACTATCTTTTGTCGAAGTTTGCCTAGGCCTCTTTTAGCACTAGCATGCGCAATACCATATTTATTTCTTGTTGTTTCAATGGGCTACTCTCGTCAGGGCGCGGCTCTTGGCTTTGCTATGATTGGATTAGCTTTTCTTGCAAGAGAGAAAAAACTTGTATTTTGTATATTTATTATATTGGCAGCACTGTTTCATAAAACAGCAATTTCATTGCTTCCAATTGCAGCGCTTGCTAGTTCGAAAAATAAGGTAGCATCATTTTTATTTGTAATATTGATAGGCCTTATTATTTATTCCACAGCTCTTTCATCTTCATTTGATAGGCTTATAGAGTATTACATTAGAAATGAATATCAATCTCAAGGAGCATTGATTCGCCTGCTTATTCTCTTGATACCCTCCTCAATTCTGCTGATATGGCCACATAGATTTAATATGGCAGATGCTGAGCTTAGATTGTGGAGGACTATTGCCTGGATTTCATTATCCCTATTATTTTTATTGGTTGTTTCTGATGCTACTACTGCTATTGATAGAATGGCTTTATATTTACTCCCAATCCAACTAGTAGTATTTTCTTATGTTCCTGAAATTTTTGGAAAACATGGCGAGGTAAGAAATTGGCTTATTTTCTTAATTATTTGTTATTACGGATTAATTATGGGTATATGGCTAAACTATAGCGTATATGCAATATATTGGCTTCCTTATAAAAACATACTTTTTATTTAGAATTTCTATAAATAATCTTGAATATTAAAAATAACAATATAATTTTTTCTGCAAATACTGCTTGGTATCTTTATAATTTCAGGAGCTCTTCAATTAGCTTAGCTTTAAATATGGGCTATTCTGTTTCTTGTGTTGCTGGAAATGACAAATATTCAGAAAAGCTGATAGCTCTTGGAGCATCTTTTTATCCATTAAAAATTAATAAATCAAGCATTAACCCTGTATCAGAAATAAAACTTCTTATAGATATATATAAAATTTATAGAAAAATTTCGCCTGTGGTTATTTTTCAATTTACAGTTAAAAATAATCTTTATGGATCAATCATTTCGAAGGTTTTAAAGATCAATTGTGTTAATAATATTTCAGGATTAGGAACTGGAATTATCGGAGATGGATTAACTAGCAAACTAATAAAAATATTGTATAAAGTTAGCCAAAACTTCCCCTTTCATACACACTTTCAAAATCAAGATGACTTGAAATATATGAAAAATCTAAAATTGATTAGCTCTAAAGTATCTGTAATTCCGGGTTCTGGAATAGATACAAAATATTTTAATCCTACGCTTGTTTTAGACAAAAATAATGAAATTTTTACATTCTTATATGTTGGGCGTTTACTTAAAGATAAAGGCCTCATAGAGCTTTTTAATGCAATGGATAATTTGGTAAAAGAAAAATTTAATATTCAGTTACATGTTGTAGGAATAAGAGACTTAGATAACCCTAGTGCAATTGATAGCAAAACTTTGGCGGAGTGGAGCCAAAAAAATTATATTACTCTCTTTGATGAAACAGATGATGTAAGGCAATATCTTTCATCAGCAGATTGTTTTGTTCTTCCTTCTTATAGAGAAGGACTCTCTCGGTCTATTTTAGAAGCCATGGCTATGTGCTTGCCAGTTATTGCAACTGACGTGCCCGGATGTAGACAATTAGTTCAGAATGATGTTAATGGATTTTTATGCAAACCCAAATCAATATCTTCTTTAGTTAAGGTAATGAAAAGAGTTACCAAACTTGGCATAAACAAAAGAATTCAGCTTGGCAAAAATGCTAGAAAAATAGCTATTCAAAAATTTGATGTTAAATTAGTTGAAAAGTCAGTTTCAGATTGCATAATAGCCATTCAAAGTCATGACAAATAATAAAAAAATACTCATTACAGGGGGCGCCGGTTTTATTGGCTCGGCACTTATAAGATATTTAATTAAAGAGACAAATTATTCAATTTTAAATTTCGATGCTCTAAAGTATTCAGGTAATTTGCAGTCTTTAAATTTAATTGAAGATTCTGAAAGGTATAAATTTCTGCATGGAGACATTTGCGATTCAATTTTATTAAAAAAAGTTTTTAATGATTTTTGTCCAGATGGTGTAATTAATTTAGCAGCGGAATCTCATGTTGACAGATCAATAGATGATGCAGCTCCATTTATTCAGACAAATATAGTTGGAACATATTCCTTATTGAATGCAAGCATGGACTACTGGAAAAATTTAAATGAAAACCTAAAGGAATCTTTTAGGTTTCTCCATGTTTCTACTGATGAAGTTTATGGTGATATTAATTCACAGGAACCTCCTTGCGATGAATCAAAGTCCTATGAACCCAGCTCTCCGTACTCAGCCTCAAAAGCAAGCTCTGATCATCTCATTAAGTCTTGGTTTAGAACATTTCAATTTCCTGCAATAGTTACAAACTGCTCAAATAATTATGGTCCTTTTCATTTTCCTGAAAAGTTTATTCCTCATATAATTTTAAGCTCACTCAATGGAAAGAAAATTCCTATTTATGGAGATGGTCAACAGATCAGAGATTGGATCTTTGTAGAAGATCACGTGCGAGGTTTGCTGATGGCTTTTGAGCAAGGCTCTCTTGGTGAGACATATAATATAGGCGCATCAAATGAGATTAGAAATATTGAGATTGCAACAATGGTTTGCAAGCTTCTTGATGAGCTAGTTCTAAGAAAGCCAGGCAAAATTAGTACTTTTAATGATTTAATAACCTTTGTGGATGATAGACCCGGTCATGATAAGCGATATGCAATAAACTCTTCAAAGATCCAAAATCAACTAGGTTGGTATCCCAAAGAGTCTTTTGAATCTGGTTTAAGAAAAACAGTACAGTGGTACTTAGACAATGAAGAATGGTGGAAGCCTATATTGGAAACAAATTATTCATTAGAAAGACTGGGTAAATAGCAAAAAAACTTTATGAAAGGAATTATTTTAGCAGGGGGATCAGGGTCAAGACTTCTTCCCATTACTCAAGCTTTTTCAAAGCAACTATTACCTATTTATGACAAGCCAATGATTTTTTATCCATTATCAGTTTTAATGCTGGCTGGAATTAGAGAAATTCTTATCATCACAACGGCCTCAGATAAACCATTTTTTTACAGACTCTTAGGTGATGGAAGCGCTTTCGGAATAGAGCTGAAATATAAAACACAAGATAAACCTAATGGTATAGCTGAGGCATTTATCATCGGCAAAGATTTTATAGGCGATGATTCTGTAAGCTTAATTTTAGGCGATAATATTTTTTTTGGATACCAGTTTGGTGATCTCCTAATGGAAGCTACCAAACTTTCAGAAGGGGCTAGAATTTTTACCACATATGTTAATAATCCATCTCAATTTGGCATAGCTGAAGTCGATGAAAGCGGTCGTGTACTTTCTTTAGAGGAAAAACCAAAACAACCTAAATCTAATTTAGCTGTAACAGGGCTTTATTTTTACGATAATTGTGTAGTAGATTTAGTAAAAAATTTAAAACCTTCTTCAAGAGGAGAGCTTGAAATTACTGATTTGAACATTCAATACCTTAATCAAGGAAATTTAACAAATTCTCAGCTTGGTAGAGGATTTTCTTGGCTTGATACTGGTACTCATGGATCATTGCTGGCTGCAAGCGAATTTGTAAGCACTATTGAAAAGCGACAAGGGCTTAAAATTGCCTGTCTAGAAGAGATAGCATTTAATTTTAACTGGATTACAAAAGAGGAAGTAGAAAATCAAGCTATTAAATATAAAAATAGTCCTTATGGAGATTATTTAATTAAAGTGATTTCTTCATGATTCTTGCATTTGGTTCCGGGGGCCAGCTTTCAAGAAGCTTTCAAAGGATATATTCTAAGAATGATATTCTTTTTAGCTCCACAAATGATTTAGATTTAAGAAAATCTGATGATATTATTCCGTATATTGATAAAATCAAGCCCTCTTGCATTATTAACTTTTCAGCCTTTAATAAAGTTGATGAAGCAGAAAAAAATGACACAGATGCATTGAAAATTAACTATGAGGCCGTGTCTAAAATGGCATTTTATAGTAACGCTAATAGCATTCCGATTATTCACTTTTCATCTGATTATGTCTTTGATGGCAATCAAGATTTTCCTTATTATGAAGATGATGAGTGTGATCCTGTCAACAAGTATGGAATTTCAAAATTTTTAGGAGAAAGGGCAATTATAGACTCCAATGCCCAATTTTTAATTATCAGAACATCATTTCTATATAGCAGGACGAGCATTTCTTTCCCTCAAGTTATTAAACAGATGATAGAAAATAATTTAGAAAAATTATATGGAGCAACAGATATTATAACCTCGCCAACCTATTCAGGAAATCTTGCAGAAGCGCTATTACAAGTTCTGCCTACATTTATTGAGAGTAATAATAGGGGCATTTACCATTTCTCTGATGCTGGAGAAGTTTCAAGATTTGACTATATAAATGAATTAATTAATATATTAAGACAAGCTAACCCATCCATTAAACCAATCCAGCTTATCCCTGTAAAAGACGCGTTTTTTAATCTTCCAGCAAAAAGACCACTTTACTCAGCTCTTTCATGTCAAAAAATTTTTAATGATTTTAATATATCTCAAAAGAGTTGGAGATCAGCCTTAAGGGAGTGTTTTAAATAATAAAACTTTAATTGCCTTTTAAACCAATTTTTACTAAAAATTCATACAAAGGCTTCTTAATAATCTGGCTAAAATAATATAAAAAAGTCTCATGGAGGTATGGATTTTTTCTTACTTCAAGACCTCGCATGAGATCGTAGGCTGGAGCAACCAAAAGAAGTGCTTTAGGCAGCGAAGCAAATTCAAAGCCAACTTTCTTGATTGAATAGGTAAACATTATTTCTCCCTCTCTAAGATGATCAATATAATTTTGATCCTCTTTGCTATTAAATGGTAAATTCCCGTATTTCTGTGTAACCGCTTTTAAAACATCTCTTGAACTCATACCGTGACCACCATGACAATGAACAATTTCATTGCTTGGTATATTTAAAGCTTTCCGATGACTTTTTGAAACTCTTGAGCTTGCAATAAATGGAACAAAACCGCAGTTTGGAGTATCAGCCCATATATCAGCTGCAGTTTTAAGATAATTGGGTTGATGACAAATTAGATCATCTTCTTGAAAAATAAAAAAATCATACTGATCTTGATATTTTTGAAATCCAGCATTGTAAGCCCCAAATGAGTAACCAATATTCTCTCTCATTAGAGAGAAGACATTACCTCTATTAATTTTTTTATTATTGATAGATTTCAAAAACTTTTTTCCTTTTTGAAAGTCATCACTATTCGATGAAACAATTAATACATCCCTTTCATAACCAGGATCGATGCTTTCTTCATACTCTAAATTGTACTTAATCAAATTTATAACCTCATCTTCAGAGGTAAAATTTTGGCTATGTGCAAAAAATCCAAGAGGACTTCCAGTGAGAACAGTATTTTCTCTAATTGATCTAGCGTGAAAGCTCGAGGATATAATTTTTAGAAATTTCATATTTATTAGTACTATATATGTTGACATTCTAATGTACTAAGCAAATCAACTATATAAAATTTTTATATTCTATTCATTTTTTTAATGATGTTCTATTACATTTAAATATTAATAAATATTTTTAGAAATTAAGCAGCCTATTTTTTACTAGGGTTTGTTCGGCTGATTTTTACATAAGATTTTTAATTTACAGTATAATTCTCGAATGAAAACTATACCTTTATTTAAAGTTCATATGCCTCAATCAGTTAAAGAGCCTCTTTTGGAAACGCTATTTAGCGGCTTTGTAGGTCAGGGTCCAAAGGTAGACGAATTTGAATCAAGGCTATCAGATTATTTTAATAATAGAAATACATTAACTGTAAATGCGGGAACTTCTGCTCTTCATCTTGCACTCCGTCTTGCAAATGTTGCTCCCGGAGATGAAGTAATTGCCACACCCATGACCTGCACTGCTTCAAATATGCCAATTCTTGCAATGGGTGCGAAAATCGTTTGGGCAGATGTTGATCCAGTATCTGGACTGATTTCAGTTGAGTCTATCAAATCTAAAATTACCAAAAAAACTAAAGCAATTATGATGGTTCATTTTGGTGGCATACCTTGCGATATAGATGAAATTAATGAACTAGCAAAAAAGCATGGAATTAAAACTATTGAAGATGCGGCTCACTCTTTTGGTTCAGAGTATAGGGATCAAAAGATAGGAAATCACTCTGACTTTGTTATGTTTTCATTTCAAGCTATTAAGCATATTACTACAATAGATGGCGGATTGTTAATATGTAAGTCTGATGCGGATTATCGAAGGGGCCGTTTACTTAGATGGTTTGGGATAGATAGAGACTCTCCCAGGACAGATTTTAGGTGCGAAGAAAATATAGCTGAGTGGGGCTATAAGTTTCATATGAATGATATAAGTGCAGTAATAGGCATTGAACAACTAAAATATGTAGATGAGATTGTTGATAAGCATGTTGAAAATGCTAAATTTTATGATGCGCATTTGTCAAGATTAGAGAAAGTTAAATTAATCCCAAAATTTGATCACTCAAAATCATCTAGTTGGCTATATACAATGCATGTTGCAGAAAGAGATAAATTTATGGCATATATGTTAGAGAATCATGTATCTACCTCAAAGGTTCATGAGAGAAATGATATTCATGATTGCTTTTCAGAATTTAAATCAAAATTACCAGGAGTAGATACTTTCTGTCAAACTCAAATATCTATACCAGTCGGTTGGTGGGTTACAGAGCAGCAACGTCAACATATTGTTGATTTGATCAAGAAATACTGATTGTGCAAGATGCAGACAATTTAGTAGCGTATTATTCATCCCCCAGAGATTTTATAAACTTTCATGATCGAAACTTCGTGGTTAGCTCTTTTGATCAAATAACTCTCGGAGCGCTTGATCTAAAGATAGATGGCTCTTACGCAAAAAACTCTTTCTCTGAATTATTCTATTTCCTTACACATTTTTTTCGACCATCCAATGTATCTGAATTTGGTGTTTTAGGTTGCTACAGCATAATCTCAATGGCTCTTGGTTCAAAAAACTATGAAAATTCTACTGAAATAATAGGATATGATCTTTTTGAAGATTATGAATATAACTCTTTTGCATTTTTAGACGCCCAAATGAGAGTGAAAGAGTTTGGTTTACATAATTTAATTAATTTTAAAAAATGTAATGCTTTAGCGGGTAATTTAATTGAAAATTCTCTTAGAACAAATGACTTATCTCACATTGATCTTTCAAATGAAGGAAATCTTTTTGAAAGAGTTCTCTCATCAGATTTTAAACAAAGCTCAATTACTATCCTAGAGGGTGGTAGCATTGATCGAGATAAGAATAGCTGGATAAATAAATATGGAGCTAAAGAAATTTCTCCCGTGATCTATTCATATGCTAAAAAAAGACCCGAATTAAATATTTCAGTCATAAATGCTTTTCCCTCTGTACAATTATTCAATCTTAATTAACTCTAATGAATATTGAATTAATGCCTAACTCACACGATCTTTTTGTAATACAACCAAAAATACATACAGATCAAAGGGGCTATTTTTTAGAAAGATTCAAACATAAATTATTGGAAGAAACTTGCGGTTTTGAAATTGACTTCATACAGCAAAACGAATCTTTTTCATCTAAAAACGTTGTAAGAGGACTTCATTATCAAATACTAAATACTCAATCGAAGCTAGTCACAGTAATCAAAGGGGCTGTTCTAGATGTAGTGGTTGATCTAAGAAAAAATTCATCAACTTTTGCAAATTGGTGGTCTATAGAGCTGAACTCTGAAAAAAAGAATTCACTATTTGTGCCTAAAGGTTTTGCTCATGGTTTTGGTGTACTATCTAATGAAGCGATATTTTCTTATATGGTAGATGCCCCATATGACCCTACCACTGAGAAAACTATTTTATGGAATGATGCCAGTCTCAACATTGATTGGAAAATAAGTGATCCATTGGTCTCAACAAAAGACTCAGCAGGAGTGAAATTTAGTGATGCGATATACTTCTAAATCAATAATGAGATGAATGGGTCACCATTAACAATATTATTGACTATAAAAGGTCGACCCACCTATACCAAGCGATGGCTTGACTATATGTCCCTCATTCAATTTGAGCACAATATAATTATTGCTGACGGAGATGCGGATGGATACATCAAAGAACTAATAGAAAATAAATCATATTCAGAATTAAATATTAATTTTTTTGAATATAGACAAACTGTTAATTATATTGATTATTACAAAATGATTGTTGCTGCCATAGAAAGAGCACAATCAGATTATGTGATGCTTTGTGATAATGATGACTTCTTGCTACCCTCAGGCACAAATAAAATTCTTTCCTTTCTGAAAAATAATCCCGATCATATTTCTAGAGGTGGGTACATAACAGGTTTTATCTTGAATGGAGGCACTCCAGTTGATTATGGAAGTAGTTTCAGACTATCTTCTTACTATGATAAATTGTTTCGCTTAGAGGAGCCCTCAAGCAACTGGCATGGCTTTATTGAAGAAGTTTTATTTAACTTTCAAAGCAGTTTTTATAATATCCATACGAAGGAATCATTATTAACAATATACAATGAAATAGTTGCCATGAACTTTACTGATTTAACAGTTACGGAACGTTACTATCAAATGCGTCTTCCTTCTTTGGGTAAGGTCACATATGATCCTTCGGCATTTCACTATCTAAGGCAAAAAGGTACATCAAGCTCAGCTAATATAAATGTTCCTCTTGAAATTCTTAAGTCTGACATGCCATCTGATGTTAGAAAGCTGGCTAAAAAAATAAGCTCAACAATAGATGAAGAGGATAGTGAATTTGAAGCCCATATTTTGGATAAATATGCTGAATATTATGGATATTATTTCTCTCACAATACACTTAAATATAGATTTACAAGATTATTTAATTTTAAATTAGCATTTATGAATTCTTCAATTGGTAAGGGTTTAAAAAAATACCTAAATCTTTATGAAAATTATCAACTTCTTAGCAAAGTAAAAAAATGGTCAAATCGATCTATTTATAAGTCATTTGATGACGAAATTAAGACCATTTCTAATTTCATAACAAAGGCAAGATGAGCTTTAACGTAACAATCGTTATTCCATTTTTCAATGAATATAAAAAGTTACACTGTCTTTTAAAAGATTTATCTTCATGGACAGCTATTCCCTCCAATATAATTATAGTTAATACAGGGCGAGATCACTTAACCCTAGATCAAATTATTTTTTCAGAGCTTGATGAGCTTAATATTCAATTAAAAATCATAGATTCGCCATCAGCTTTTCCTGGAAAAGCAAGAAATATTGGTTTTGCTCATGCAAAAACTTATTTTATTGCTTGCCTTGATGCCCAAACGAGACCTAACTATGACTGGCTTGAATCAGGGCTCAATTCAATTAAACATCCTGATTGTGATATTGTTTGGGGCCGAACAATTTTTGAAGCGTCAACTTTTTTAGAAAAGATAATAAAAATATCTACTTATGGTAATTTTCCATTAAAAACAGTTCCAGGATCAATCTTTAAGTCTTCAATTCTTCAAAGAGTCGGTTCTTTTCTTGAAGATGTTCGCGCTGGAGAGGATGGCGATTGGATCAAAAGAGTGCAGGCACATCAAATCAAGGATGATTTAAATTCAGCTCTTATTTCTTATTCAGGTCTTAAAGGCATAACAATTATGGCAATAGTAAGAAAATGGTATAGAAATTATTATTCTTCAGGACATCTTCAGTATATAAAATCACATATTGATATTTATTTTTATTTTATTTCGGTTGCTCTGATAATCCTTTCTTTTAATTGGAATGCTCTCTCATATGATCCAGCGATAGATGGTTGGAACATGAATAGTGCAGTTTATATTCCCAATATTACTAAAATAATGACCTCAATTATACTTGGCTCTTATGTTTTGCTAAGAACTATCATTCTTCCTATAAAGAAAGGCTCATCAAAAAGTTTTCTTTTAAAGCCACACTATATTTTAGGCATCTTCTTAGTTTCCATGATCATAGATTTTACTAAGCTATATGCGTTTATTAGGTCTCGCTTGAATCTTCTTGTCAAAAAACTTACGAGATGATCTTTTAGAAACTAGAGATATGCATGCATATTGAAAAAATAGATCCACTTACAAAAAACCCTTTAATTTCAATTATTACAGTTGTCAGAAATGCTGAAGATTGTCTCGAGGAGACAATTCTAAGCATACAAAATCAAACATACAAACACCTAGAATATATAGTAATTGATGGAAATTCTTCTGATAGCACCCCTTCGATTATAGAAAAATATGATGAAGCAATTAACTTATGTATAAGTGAACAGGATGATGGTATTTATCATGCAATGAATAAGGCTTTATCTCACGCAAATGGTTCATTGGTTGGTATTCTAAATGCGGGAGACATATTCTATCCTTCAACAATTGAAGAAATTGCTACTGCATTTTCTCACAATGATTTTGATTACACTTTTGGATCAGTTAAGATCGTGGATACTTTAGGAAAAACAAGAAAAATTTTTACCCCAATCAAATCTATTCCAGAATCATTTAATAAGCTAATCTTAATGCCCGCACCACATATGTCGGTTTTTGTGAAAAGAGCTTTATTCAAGAACCTTGGCGGTTATGATCTTCAATATTCTGTTAGCTCTGACTATGATTTCTTATTGAGATTGATGAAACTTTCCAAAAATGTATACGTTTTGCCAAAAGTTATTGGAGCTTTTAAGCTTGGGGGTATTAGCGGCTCATTTAAAACTCATATTGAAAACTTTTATATTTTTAGAAAGCATGGATTCCCCATTTTTATAAGTATTTTTCATACTGCGCTATATATTTTTAAAGAAGCTATTAAAAAAATATTCTGATAAAATTACGTATTATGAAAACTGTCACTTTGATAACTGGAGGTTTTGATCCACTGCATAGCGGCCATATTGACTACATAAATGCTGCAAGTAATACCTCTGACTCGCTTATTGTGGGTATAAATTCCAATGAATGGTTACAACGAAAGAAAGGACATTATTTTTTGCCATGGAGTGAACGCGCTGCTGTTATAAGCAATCTAAAAAATGTGAATCATGTAATAGACTTTGATGATTCAGATAATTCAGCAATTGATGCAATTAATAAGTGTTTAGAAGATGCAGATAAAGTTATATTTGCCAATGGGGGAGATAGAGGTAAAGATAATACCCCAGAATTAGATACATTTAAGGAAAATGATAGAGTTGATTTTCATTATTCTGTTGGTGGTGCAAATAAGAAAAATAGTAGTTCTTGGGTGGTAGAGACTTTCCTTGAAAATTACCTATATTCAAATTTTCAGTTGAATTTAAAATCTCTTATGATGATTTCTGCTCCATGGGGCAACCATCTTTCCATAATTGATAGCAAAGGATATAAGCTTAAACAACTTAACGTTGAACCTGGAGGTATTTTAAGCCTTCAAAAACACCAACATAGATCAGAGCATTGGATTATTGCTCAGGGGGAAGCTACTGTTGAGGTTGACAATAAGAAAAAAATCTACTTCCCTGGCGAATATGTATTCATTCCCTTGCAATCAGTGCATCGCTTAAGCAATGATGGCCATAACAAGTTGGTTGTTATAGAAGTCCAATGTGGTGATATTTTAGAGGAGTCTGATATTGAGAGACTCGAAGATAGTTATGGTAGATAGCATATTAATAAATAGGTAGGCGCCTACTTTATAATTAAAATGAGCAACTCTACTCATCTTACTGAAACATATAACATTACAATATTTGGCGCTGGCTTCGTTGGATATTCGCTTGCAACACTTCTTGCAATTAATCACAATGTGTTAGTAATAGATATTGATCAGGAGAAGGTTGATACTATTAATGATGGAAAATCACCAATCTATGATAAAGATATTGATGAACATCTTACATCATTCGTATTATCACTTTCCGCTAGCACTGAGTTTGATTCTAAAAGAGACATATCAGATTTTTATATTATAGCCACTCCAACTGACTTTAATTTTAGCAACGATTCATTCGATACTAATAGCCTAGATTTAATTGTGGACTCCTTGCAAGAAATGGATAATAAAAAGCCTATTGTCGTAAAGTCAACCGTCCCAATTGGCTATACCCAAAAATTGAATGAAAAATATAATACAAGAAATATTATTTTCTCTCCTGAATTTTTAAGAGAGGGCGCATCTATCCATGATAACTTGCACCCTTCAAGGATTGTGGTTGGAGGAGAAAGCTCTATCGCTTCCAGCTTTGCGTCATTGTTAGAGCAGATAGCATTAAATAAACCATCCGTACTTTTTATGAGCTCCACAGAGGCTGAAGCAACAAAGCTTTTTGCAAATGCTTATTTAGCAATGAGAGTTTCATTTTTTAATGAGCTTGATAGTTTTTCGCTTGCGAAAAATCTTGAGACAAAAAATATTATTGATGGAATTAGTTTAGATAAAAGAATCGGTGATGATTATAATAATCCTTCATTTGGTTATGGTGGTTATTGCTTGCCAAAAGACACCAAACAATTGTTAGCTCAATTTTCAGAGATTCCACAATCAATAATCAGAGCAATCATTAAATCCAATGAAATAAGGCAATCATTCCTTGCATCAGAAATATCATCTAGGGCTGACGCAGACCACATTATAGGTATTTACCGACTTCAAATGAAAGTGAACTCAGATAATATGCGCTCCTCATCAGTTTTAGAAATTATAAATATTTTATCTTCCCAAGATTATAATATAGTAATTTTTGAACCCAACCTAAGCGAAAAAAATTTTCTAGATTTTGATGTTATAAATGATCTTGAAAAATTTAAACTCATATCAAATATTATTGTTGCAAATAGAGTTAATGAGGAGCTATTAGATGTGAAGCACAAAGTATTTACAAGAGATATTTATAATTTAAATTAAAGCATTTACTCCAATGCTTCGCTAGAGCATTACCATGGAACATAGGATATAATTTGTTTAAATATTTTACTTTAACAGGGCGAGTTTCATGAAATTAAAGAAAATTAAAAAGTTATTAATAGGATTCATCTTCTTAGTATCTTTTACCCCAGAAATGCTTCATTCGCAAGTTGTAACTCAGTTATCTGATGAGTTTCTAGAGGGTCTCCCACCTTCTGTAAGAGAGCAGATAGAAGTGCAGAATTCTGTTCAAGAAGAAAAGGATCTTGAAGATTTATTTAGGTCAGATACGTCTATTGAAAAAAATAAAGTTATTTTAGACAAATTAAGAAAAAGATTAGAAGCTGTAAGTAAAAAAATAAATGACGACGATACCAATAAGGAAACTTTAAAAAGATTTGGGCAAGATTTCTTTCAAACAATTCAGTCTTCATTCATGCCTATCAATATGCCTAATATAGGATCTGATTATGTGGTTGATGTTGGCGATGAATTTAAATTATTATTAACAGGTAAGATTTCTCAAGAAATACCATTATTCCTTGAAAGAGATGGTTCAATTTTAATTCCAGATTTTGGTAAAGTTTTTATAGCAGGTAAAACTCTGAAGGCTGCGGATCGGATAGTTTCTGAGTACCTTGAGATAAAATCTGTAGGAGTTAACTCATCTCTTACTATTTCTAAGGTTCGGGATATTCAAGTCTTAATGCTGGGCGCAATTGAGAGCAAGGGAATCTTTACTATTTCTGGTGGATCAAATATTTTAGGAGCATTAAATGTTGCTGGTGGAATTTCAAAAAATGGATCTTTCAGAAACATTGAAATTAGACGAGGCGGAAAAACTATCAATCAAGTAGATCTTTATGAGATATTTGTCTATGGTAACTTTTCTCCAGAAAATACTTTAAGGTCTGGAGATACTATTTTTGTTAATCCAGCAGGACCTATAATACCAGTTACAGGCGGAGTCAATTTTGAAGCATTGTATGAAATTAATCCTGGAGAAAGTGCTGAAAAAGTTATTGAATATGCGGGCGGTTTTGCAAATAGATTTGAAGGATTTAATTATATCTCAATTGATAGAGTAGGTTTAGAGAATATCCAAACAACTCAATTGGATCTTGACGAATTGCCTAGCTTTACAGTGCTTACGCGTGACTCAATTCGTGTTCCATCCTATGAAAACTCTATTTTGCCATCAAAAGAGGTGGCCTTAGAAGGAATGGTAAAAAGGCCTGGTAAATATTTTATTACAGAAAATGAAACCCTATCCAGCCTTATTAGAAGAGCTGGCGGATATAAAGAAAATGCTTATTCGTATGGAGCAGCTCTATTTAGAAACTCTGCGCTCATGAAAGAACAAAGTTTTGCACAATTAAATTATGCAGATACTGTTAACTATATAGTTTCAAATATTGGAAAGCCTAATAGATCTGTAAATTCATCTGCGTTAGACTTGTTGGCCGAAGAGCTAAGATCTCAAGATTTTAATGGTAGAGTTATCACAGACTTTAATCTTTCCAAGATCGAAAATAATCCCAGTAAAGATATTTTATTGCATGATAAAGACAGAATAGTTATACCAAGGCTGGAAAAGATAGTGTATTTATTTGGGGATTTTAAAAATTCATCAAATTTATCATATGACCCTGAGCTTTCTGTTAAAGATTATGTCAAGAAAGTTGGCGGCTTAAAAAAATCTGCTTTTAATGAAATAATTGTTATTGATCCAGACGGCACAACACATTTATTTAGTGCCCGCTCTCTGAGCTTTGGCAATTCTGTAGAAATATATCCGGGCTCAATTATTTATGCTCCTAGAGATATTGGAAAATTATCGGGTGTCATGTATGCATCAACTGTTTCGCCTATATTAAGCAGCTTAGCATTATCACTAGCCTCATTAAATAGTATTTCAGATTGAATCTAATTCCTGTTAATCCTTGAAAGTATTTCGATATCTGATTATTTTTTTCTTAATACTTCCTAATATCTCTGAAGGAAGCATAAACGATTATATCTATCCTAAAAGCAATTATCCTAGCTTTAGCAATAGCGGAACAATTGGCTTAATTCAGATGCCGTCAGCAAGAATGCTTCCAAGTGGATCTATCGCATTTTCATGGTCAGATTCTGATCCATACCAAAGAGGCTCTTTTGTTGGCCAGCCATTCTCATGGATGGAAGCTTCTTATCAATATACAGATGTAAATAATGCACTTTATAGTCTTGTGCCTGAATTTAGTGGAGATCAAACATATAAAGATAAAAGCTTTGACGTAAAATTTTTGCTTTTAAAAGAGAGCGAATTTATTCCAGCAGTTGCAGCAGGAATTCGTGATATGGGAGGAACAGGAGTATTTGCTGCAGAGTATATTGTTGCCTCTAAAAGAGTGAAAAATTTTGATTTTTCATTAGGTTTAGGATGGGGCTCTTTTTCTAACTACGGGATGTCAAATCCATTTAACAAAATAGATGATTCGTTTCGAGAAAGGGACGTGAGCTCTAATATTACGCAAGGAGGAGAATTCACTACTGGTTATTGGTTCAGTGGCAAGGTAGGTATTTTTGGCGGTGCAGAAGTATTTTTACCAAACATGAATGGAGCTCGATTGAAATTAGAATATGACTCAACTGATTATGAATCAGAAGGATTTCCATATGGAAAAGACTCTTTTAACCTTGCATTTAAAAGTGTAAGGCAGCCCAGATCAAACTTTAATTTTGGACTGGTCTTTCCAGTTTCAGACAATCTTCATCTTAAAATGAATTATATTAAAGGCCATACAATAAGTTTTGGATTTTCATTAAAACTTAATTTAGGAAAAAAAGATCCGTATATTCAAAAAAATGATGGTCCCAAATTAGTCCAAAACTCTAGAGCTTACAAAGTTGTTACCTCAAAAAGTAATACCAATTTATATAAAGCAACGCTGTTAAATATGAATTCTCGCGGCTATCCCTTGAGATCAGCTTCATTGGAGGACAGTACATATAAAGTTGTTTTTTCTCAATCTATTCATCAGAGCTGGCCTCGTGCCTCTGGACGAGTATTGAGAATCTTAGATGCAATATCCCCTGATGATATCGATACATTTGAGCTTGGTAATATAAATGGCGGCCTTGGGATGTATAAATTAACTGTAGATCGAGAATCTTTTTCTGATAATGAAAGTAAAAATTACTATAAATTAGCTGCTAGAAATATTAAAACCGATCCCTATGATTTTGTCTTAGAGAATTATGAATTTCAACCAACGGTAAAATTACCAGAATTTTTTTGGAAGGTGGTACCTACAGTTAAAACACAATTTGGTGGCCCTGATGGATTTTTCTTTGGAAACTTTCGGCTATCACTTATTACTGAAATTGCTCTTAAGTCTAATTTATCAATAAAATCACAAATTTCTGTAGGGGTGGCTGATAATTTTTCCGAGCTTACAAAGAATTCTGACAGTATCTTACCTCATGTGAGAACAGATGTTGTGGATTATTTAAAAGAAGGTAGTGGATTAACAATAAATTTTCTTCAAGTCGATCAATTCTTTAAACCTCTAAAAAATAAAAATGTATATGCAAAATTCACAGCTGGTTATGTAGAAAATATGTTTGGTGCTGTTGGTGGAGAGATTTTGTACAGACCATTTTATAGTAATTTTGCTATTGGTGCTGAGCTATGGAGAGCTAAGCAGCGTGAATTTAAGCAACTATTTGGCTTCAGGGACTATGAAACAACAACAGGCCATATAAACTTTTACTATAAAGAGCCTAGATCAAAAATTATTTTCTCTATGAAAGGAGGGAGGTTTTTAGCAGAAGATTCTGGTATTAATTTTGATTTTTCTAGAAGATTCAAAAGCGGATTAAGAATGGGAGTCTTTTTTGCTAAGACAGATATATCTGAAGAAGAATTTGGTGAAGGAAGTTTTGATAAAGGGTGGTATTTCTTCATGCCTATTGAAGCTTTTTTTAGCAATTATTCAAAAGGTGCAGCAGGATTTGGATTGAGACCATTAACTAGGGATGGAGCAGCTTATTTAAAACATTCATACAACCTATGGGGTGTAACAGAGCAATCAAACTATAATAATATAGCTAGAGATTGGGACTCGCTTTATGAATAAATTTTCTTTTTTGCTAATATTGTTGTGCCTAAGTGCTTGTCAATACATCTCTTATAATCAATTAATTCCTTTAGTCCGTGAGGCTACCATTGGTTTGCCAGATATTGAATTATCTGAAGATTTTATTTCTAACCAGGAGTTTTCTTTTGCTAGAGTTGATCTTGGGAAGGGTGCAAATATTATTATGGTTTTGCATAAAATTGATGGAAATTTTTATACTTGGATTTCTGAAACCGGTGAAAAAGTAGTTACTTATAGTGGGAAGGTGGTAAGAACTGAAGGACTAATTCATAATATTGAAATTTTTAATCCGGACAGATTTAAAATTTTTTCAAACGCTGAGCATATTGGGATTTTTGATGTAATGCTTCAGGATCCTCAAGCTTTTATACAGCAAGATTTTTCCAGTAAGCTTAAAGAGGGTCAAGAAGATCTATTGATTCTAGAAGAAAATATTTCTATTAAAGTTCTTAGCTTTGATTATACGAATCTCTATTGGATTGAGAAGAAAAGAGGCAAGGTGATAAGAACCAAACAATTTATTCATCCAAAGTTACCAATTTTATCGATTGATTTTATTTATAAATATTAAATAAAAAAAAACCACTCTATGAGTGGTTTTTTTGATAATTTTTTATTTTTTTATGGAGCGGGTGCTGTTGCTGTAACTGCAACTGCAACATCCTCAACATTGGTCGTCTCTACTGGCTGTTCAACAGTTATTTCAACAACTTTATCAACCTCGTATTCAACCATAACCTCTTCTTCCCCAGCGGTAAGGATAGTGGCTTCTACATAGTCAACCATACCTGATTCAACTTCTGTTGGAATTTCTACATAGTAATATTCACCAAATTCTGCAATACCATCATTTTCAGTTAGATTGGCAATATTCTCAGCTAAAGTTGGATCAAATGCTTGGCCAGTGGCAGTCGCTTGAGTTAACGTGACTGTGTTTGCTGCAGATTTAGAAGTCGTATTAACTTTTGATAAGACAGTAACCTCAGTTGTAACAGCTGATTTAGATGTAGTGTTAACTGTTGATTTAGTAGTTGTATTAGTTGCAACAGGTACCATTACAGTTTTTGTGACTTCTTTTTGCTGTGTTTCTGTATTTGTCACAATGATAGTCGGTGCAGGTGTTGGTGCAGGTGTCGGTGCAGGTGTCGGTGCAGGTGTCGGTGCAGGTGTCGGTGCAGGTGTC
>Ga0055584_100002085_pt1 | contig 19711 bp, 16 predicted proteins | sample OSDHelmetaG_FD_58716 | JGI IMG/M metagenome (GOLD analysis project Ga0055584, IMG submission 58716) | Pelagic marine sediment microbial communities from the LTER site Helgoland, North Sea, for post-phytoplankton bloom and carbon turnover... | ecosystem: Environmental > Aquatic > Marine >... | reverse complement strand
CCGGTAATAGATTTCACGGAGGACGTCTCATGGATTCAGTTTATCTCATCAGCCTGATTGTTGGAGGCTTTTTCGTCCTTTTGTCCATCTTCGGAAGTGGAGAAAACGGGTCCGATTCGGATCACGACTTCGATGCCGATCACGATATGGACTTGGGCGGTGATGTTGACGTAGATCATGATGTCGATTTTTCCAGCGATGCCGACCACGATTTTGGAGACGTTGCCAGCGGAGGCCCCGATTTTGTTGACCTATTCAGCATTCGCGCTCTATTCCTTTTTGCTGCTTTTTTTGGATTGACAGGCGTAGTCCTTGGCGCCACCGGTACGGCAGAACCCTTCGTAGCGCTTCTTTCGACATCAACGGGCCTTCTCGTCGGGCTTGGAGGCAATTGGATCATCAAGCGTTTTGCCTACGCCCAAGTTTCCAGTCTCGTAACCCCCGAATTTCTCAAGGGAAGAACGGCCCGCGTGGTCCTTCCTATAGAAGCTGAGCGCAACGGCAAGATCATTTTGGAAACGGGAGGCAGAAAGCTGCAGCTTACCGCTCGTCTTTTTGAACCCGAACAAATGGAAGCCCTCAAAACGGGGGAAGAAGTGGTCGTACTGCGCATGGATGGGCGAATAGCCGAGGTGATTCGTCCAGATTAAGGCCGCGGCCGTAGCGCAAGACCAACCAACGCTTTCATTTCTACCACAAACCGCAGTTCATATTATTTATAATTAACATCGTTAAACACCTTGCTCCGGACCTCTTGATGTATTTGTCTGGACACCAACCACTACGGAGTCGCCTATGGAACTCATGATCATTCCCGCCATCCTGATTTTGGGAACGCTAGCCATTCTCGGAATCATCAGAGCCAATTTAAAGATCTGTCAACCGAATGAAGTACTGATTTTTTCCGGTAGAAAACGCCGACTAGGGGATGGATCAGCCGTCGGTTATCGTGTCATCCAGGGCGGACGCGGATTTCGCATACCCATCATTGAAAAGGTCGACAGGATCCAATTGAATACGATTCCAATCGATCTTACGGTCTCTAATGCCTATTCAAAAGGAGGCATTCCACTCGTCGTACGCGCTATTGCCAACGTAAAGATATCCTCCAATGAGACGGAGCTGAACAACGCCGTTGAGCGATTGCTTGGTAAGTCCCTAGACGAGGTTCAAACAATTGCCAAAGAAACGCTCGAGGGAAACCTGCGCGGTGTGGTTGCTTCATTGACACCGGAAGAGGTCAACGAAGACCGTCTAAAGTTTGCTCGAGAGTTGTTGGACGAAGCGGACAACGACCTTGGGGTGTTAGGTCTGCAGTTGGATACCCTGAAGATTCAGAGTGTCGAAGACGACCGAGGCTACCTTGATGCTATCGGGCGTCAGAGCACAGCCCATATCATCGCGTCGGCTGAAGTCGTAGAGGCCCAGAAGCGTGAGCAGGCAAAACTGGCTGAAGCTAAGGCTGACCTAGAGGTCACACGAGCACAGAATGAAGTCCGAATGCTGCGAGCCACATTGGCGGCTAATGCTGAAGCTGAAGAAGCTAAAATTGGCGTCGCAGCCCAGGTTGCTGAAGCAATAGCCCAGCAGGAATTGGCAGAGCAGGAAATTCTACTTTCTGAAAAGCGCCAGCGGGCTGACGTCATTGTGGTGGCCGAAGCAGAAAGGCTCGCGAAGGAAGAAGTGGCTAAGGGTAATGCCGCTAGAATCTTCGAAGACGGTCAAGCAGAAGTCAACGTCTTAGCCAAGAAGTTGGACCTATGGAAGGAAGCAGGTTCTGATGCCGAGCGCCTTTTCCTAATTCAGATGCTACCAGACATCCTCAAAGAAGTAATTAAGACGGTCGATAACCTTACGATCGACAAACTTACCGTGGTGGATAGCGGGCAAGGCGGCTCAGGAGCGGGCGTGCCAGCCGTCTTCAGTCAGATAGCTGGAGCTACCCCAGCCCTTCTGGAAAGTCTCAAGGCATCTACGGGAGTAGATATTGCTGGCTTACTTAGCAGGGCGTCTACAAGCCAAGACGAAGACAACACTAGCGGTGTGAGAACGATCAAGGGTCAGTCATCCTCAGACGAGGCGTCAGCCTAACAGACTAACGAAGACTGATTCATTAAAGAATGGTAGGCTTCAGTGTTGTGGCGGTTTGCTTCTAGCAAACCGCCACAAGATTTTTAGAGCAAACCTGGCCGAAACGTCACTTGTAGAATCAAGCGGCTGTGATCTGAGGGGCGGCGCCACCACGAAGGGCCTCTTCAAAAGCATGTACCCAGTCCGAAGCGACGTGAAGCCGCATACTGTCCAAGTAGACGCCAGCAACAGCCGTTCCTTTAACCAAGCTTCCTATTCCCATCATACAGCCTAGGACCATCTCCTGCGTGGAGCGCCGACCCAGAGATAGGCTGCCAACATTCGAAAACCAGGTTGGATGAATAGCCATAAGAAGATGAGCAATGTCAATGGCTGCTTCTCTCCCGCGGCCCGTACGGATTCGATGTAGAGCATCATAACCACCATAGACAAGGACAAGAGCATCCTGATTCCTTCCCGACCCACAGTATGCGGGACCAAGGCAAACAGCGATACGACGCGCGCCGCACGTAAGAATGATGTCAACGGGCATTTCGCCATCCGGTGTAGCGACCCACTCGTCTGCATGCACCTCTATTTCCTGACGCAGAACACCCCGTAGACAGCTCGCCGTTTCTGTAGCCAATCCGGATGCGTGATCCATTGGACGCATCGGGGCAGCATGAGGAACGCGGGATAGAGGAGCGCGGTCGGCGGCACGATTGCGGATCCATTCGATAGTTGGGTAGGCAGTAACTCGGGACATAATCTTTACCGTATTCGGGGTGTCGTTTTGGTCTCGAACCCATAATACAGTGAGGGGTGTGACACCTTTTTGTCATACCCCTCAAAATACTTTTTCAAATCGCTTCAAATGCCGCACTAACTTGATCGAGATGCCAGTACGTCAATACAGAGGGCGGCCAAAACGAAGGTATGTGCCGCCTCCCGTGCCATGAGCTACGTCAATTCGGAAAGGCAGGCCGAACGGATAGGACAGACCAATACCCGCTTCGTGATGTAATCCGCCGAAGGTACCCAGATCTGGGTCAGAGGAAAACGCATGTCCACCAAAGACATGAATGCCCCAGCCTTTGTCAGCAAACACCCACAGCCCAAGCTTTTCAAAAAGGGACGTTGTAAAGTCGTGGGTCCAGAATACCCCGAGTAGTTCGTCCGCCAGAAAGCGCCCGTTCGATAAGGTCCTGAATCCGGCAAAATTTGAAAATGGCCCAGCAGATCCTGACAAAGAGAACTGTCGCTGTACTGGAAGGGAGCCGTGGCTCGTGCCAGCGATCGTGGTGATGCGAAGCCAGTTGGGCCGGCTTCGGTTTCGATAAAAGGTGGTCAACCGGGCCGTTCCTCGCGCTTCCCATCGACGAAAATCAAAATCGGAATTCAGCCATGCTCCAGGAGAGCGCTCAAACAACACATCAAGGGATATCTTTTTTCGATCACCTAGCCGGGTCTGAACTTCCAACGACCGAAGATCTCCATCGTCGATAGCTGGGTTCTCCCGCTGCACATTTCTGAATAGCCAGCCGTTAAAGTCGCTAAGCTTTTCGAGAGAACGATGACGCTCGAGATTGATCGATGTGGACAATAGCATGGGCAAACGAGGGTGTACAAGGTCTAGGCTCACCCGTTGCTTCCTCAGATCATAGTAGTCGTAAATGTCATCCCACCCGAAGTACGTAGCCATTCCAGGTACAAATCGACCCAGCCCCTCCTCACGCGCAACAACCGAGGTTGCGTCAGATGAAAAAAGTCCCAGGTATCCGTTGATCGGGCCAACTGCCCATGGAATACTTACTTCTGCTTTGTAGGACGGGCGGGCACGTTCCACAGAATACCCTCCGGAGACGCGCCATTTCCCACCATCTCCTATGCCCCCGCCGTATCCCAAGCCGGGTTGCCATCCATCGACCCGATTATACCAGAACCAATCCCCTCCTGTAATTCTATTAACCAGCCTGAGTCGACCCTTGGGACTCAAGTCTTCCTCCGCTTCTTCTGTTACGTCCACAGCCGTATAGTTGGCGAGCAAGCCTTCGGGACGAAATGCCCGCTCCAAACGCATCGTCGGGTCCATCGTAGCGATCTGTTCCGCTTCTCGTGGAGTGGCTGGGATGTAGGATGGATTACGAAGGAAGAGATCCCCGTTGAATCGGGCAAGCGGATCCACCACGACCGGCGAACCCTTAATGGCTAGAGAATCTGGAACTGGCGGATTGACCGCATGCAATGACATCCCGGAGACCTGTTCGTATCGAGCCGTTGGGTATGTGGCACCTGCTCTACCAAACTCCACGGTTCCCTGTACAAACAGACTCCGTGGGAGCCAGAGTGAATCTCCTACCTCGAAAAAGCGCTGCTCCATATACACCTCATGGAGCTTCACCGGTGGCGTAATGTCGGTGCTTGGCCATGGGCGGGCATTTACCTGAACAACGGCAAATGTAGAATCGAGTACCGCCATATAGCCTGAAAACGTCGGGCGCGTGGTGCTCTTGGGTGAGAAATAGATATCGATTACTCGCTGGTCATCAAATTCCCTGCTAGGACCCATGGTGAAATCATAGAATTCCAGTGCATTTGGGTGAAGAGGCCCCGCGTAGCTTGCCCCGAGCACCTCGATCGTGTCATCGAGCAGGTCAGGTACGGGATGTGGACCAGCAAAACGGAACAGTCCACTTCGTGCTGGTTCCGATCGCTCTGCTCGGATCACCTCACGTGACCCTCCTTCGGGCGTCCACCAAGATCCCCGAACACTTTCGTTCATTTGAACCAAGTCAAAGTCGGAGTACAGTAGGAATCGGGTATACGTATCCGCGTAGGTTGCCCTCAAATGACGCCGCATCCGTTGCTTGGCTGCGATGGCATTTCGCACGATCCCTTCCGCAGGATTCTCTCCGGAAACAACCACCTCCCCAAGATTTACAGCGACCGCTTCTAGAGCAATTTCTAGCGCTGCCACATTGTCCCGTGTGACTGAGACTATCTGGCTACGATATCCGATAAATCGAACTTCTAGACGGGCGGGCAATGCTGGAATAGTCATCAGAAACTGCCCACTTGTGTTGGCCACCGTTCCCCGAATCGTGCCTTCTAGCTGAATCGTGGCATGGGGCAAGGGTCGTCCATCTCTAGCATCCAGGATGGTGCCACGCACCACAACCTGCCCATTAACGGCCAATGGCGTCAAAAGGAGAGCGAATAGGAAAATAAGGTGGATCCGATTCATCATATGGCTTTATCATACAATCATGTATCAACTCATAGGAAAACAAGTCAGAGTTCACCTTTACAGCCGTGAAGGGATTGCTGTCGGAACTATTACCGGCAGGGTTGCCGATGTATCTGAGGGCGTAGAGGTCTCTGCTGGCATGAAAAAGGATCTCGTATTCGTAGTCGACATCGACTCGGGAGATCCCGAAACGCCGTACAAAAATAGTGCAGGGATGGAAGGAGAATCATGGTTCGCCATCCAGGACGTCGAGGTTATCGACGATACAAATCCACGCCTATTCTCCAATTAATGCTCCTCTACGCAGGGCAAGTCTACGGATAGTTGCTTTTAATGTAACGGTGTAAGTTACTTTATCGTATGTCTGACACACGCTATTCAACAGCCCTGCATATCCTCGTCTTGCTTTCAGCAGAGCGCGACGAGCACCATACCTCAACGTCTATTGCCGAGCAGTTGGGCACCAATCCTGTGGTCGTGAGACGTTTGATGGCAGACCTCTCGCGAAGCGGGCTCGTAGAGACGCGCCGTGGTGCTGGTGGCGGTGTATCACTCAAAATGGATCCCTCTGAGATCTCGCTGGGCGAATTAGCTGATGTGATTGAAGCTGACCTCACGTTTGATGCGCACAAACTGCCAGATGAGATAGCTGATCCGGCTGATGTCCCGATGAATGGTGCAGATCTGGCTTTGGGCCCGCAGGATGACGGAAAAGATCATCTCCCAGATGCTATTCTACGGACGATTGAAGCGCAGCGACGCGAATTACACACCGCTGCTATCATTCAAATGGACAGGATGACGTTGAAAGACCTTACACAGGCCGCGACATTACGTGCTGACCTCGCGACGCTCGTTGCCAGAGGACTTTCTGATGCTGATATTCGCTCCGGCTACCATATCGAGAGCGGACGACTAGTGCCGAACGAGCCATGAGGTTGGGAGACTAGCATCGGATTGTTTGGTGTTGATTTGCTCGGTATTGAATAGATGCAAATGACCAAGGATAGCCGCATTGCGTGAGTAACAGTTGGCGGAGTCTGGTTACCCAAAGCCACACGCTACTTGATTACCGTTCACGATTGGTTTTTTGAACGGTTTTCCCCATCAGCCCACATCGATTTCCTGGTTATCTGATCTGTCTCCTCTCTCATCCATAGTTCAAACGCTACCCGAGCACTTGAGCGAAAGGGCGCGGCCACTGTCGAATCGCGAGTCTAATCCGAAAGGGACATTCGTTTTGTATTGGATGCATCATGCGGTGCGTGCCGATGAAAATCCAGCACTAGATACTGCGGTTGCACTGGGCACGATTATGGATTGCCCTCTTTTGGTGTATCAAGGGCTTTCTGGCAATCACCCATTCAATTCCGATCGGCATCACACCTTCATTTTAGAAGGCGCTCGTGACGTGCACTTTCAACTGAAGGAACGAGGCATCAGGCATGCCTTCCACCTCGGTCAAAACCCGTCTATTCCTGGGCCACTGCGCAATCTGATTGACACGGCAAGTGTAGTAGTGACAGAGGACTATCCAGCACCTCCATTCAAGCGATGGACCCAACGTTTGCATGATGAGTCATCGACCCCCTTTCTGCTCGTAGACGCACACTGCATATTGCCGATGCAGCAGGTCGGCAAAGGATATGGCCGAGCCTACCACTTCAGGAATAGGATTGGCGATGAGGTACTTGATCGAGCATCTCGTGCGTGGCCACTCATAGACGCTACCCCTGCATCGCCGTCAATTAGTGAAGTAGGGTTTGAGCCTATTGATTGGGAATCGGCCAGGATTTGTGACCTAGTTGCTGCGTGCCAGATTGATCATTCCATTGGTCCTGTACCCCACACAGTTGGCGGATCCTTGGCAGGGTACAGCCGATGGGGCGTTTTCCTTGAGCACGGGCTTACTCGATACGCCCGGCATCGTAATGATCCGACTGCCGAGCATGGCGTGAGCCGTATGAGTGCCTATCTGCATCACGGACACGTATCGCCTTTTCGACTTGCGCGAGAAGCAGCCATTAAGGGGTCAGAAGGCGCAACAAAATTTCTGGACGAGTTGCTGATCTGGCGCGAGCTTGCTTTCAATCTTTGCTTTTACAACGACGGCCTTTCAACCCTTGAGATCTTACCCGATTGGGCCCGAAAGACCTTCGCTGCGCACGAAACGGATGAACGAGAGTCGACCTATTCGTGGGAAGAACTTGCTCGGGCTAAAACTGCTGATCCATTGTGGAATGCAGCCCAAACCTCGCTGGTTATCCATGGCGAGCTGCACAATAATGTCCGGATGACATGGGGAAAGGCTGTACTGGGATGGACTCGGAACGCAGAAGAAGCCTTAGAAATGCTCTTAGACCTAAATCACCGATATGCGCTTGATGGATCAGATCCGAACTCATGGGCAGGAATTCTGTGGTGCCTCGGCCTTCTCGATCGACCATTTTTCCCAGAGCGGCCCATTCTAGGCTCCGTTCGACCGCGATCATCGAAACGACATGCCGAGCGGATGGATATGTCCGCTTATGAGCGCAAAGTCTCTCGGCCGGCCCGGCCTGATAGCCCGACCGTAGCTGTCATTGGCGCCGGGCCGGCCGGTCTCATGGCCGCCCGGACCCTGCGAGACCATGGCCTTGAAACGACGGTATTCGACAAAGGACGGGGTCCGGGCGGCCGCACCTCCACCCGCAGAGATGCTGACCGTTCATTCGATCATGGTGCACCCTTTTTCACCCTTACTGATCCCCGTCTCTCCCGGCTGAAAGAATCCTGGAAAGATCAAGGCTTGATCGCTCCTTGGCCAGCGCCAAGCCAAGAACCCCAAACTTGGACGGCAATCCCCACGATGAGCGCGCTGGCTAAGCATCTCGCCAGTGATTGCAGGCTACTCACCAATACACGCGTAACATCTCTGAACAGGAAAGATGATGAGTGGTGGATCTCGGCTGAGCAGTTATCCGACGAGCAGACGTACGGACCTTTCGATGCCGTCATTGTAGCGATTCCACCCGAACAAGCAGCTGACCTCGTCTCTGCATCGGCCCACCTCCATGACACAGCAACATCCGTGCATTCAGAAGCGGTTTGGTGCGCTGCCATTACGCTTGGTGAGGGCCTTTCGGTATCAGAAAACGTAATGAACTCTGCGTCTGGCCCCCTGTCATTGGCCATTAAGAACTCAGCAAAACCCGGCCGCGACGCAGGTGAAACGTGGGTTCTTCATGCGAGGGCCGATTGGACTGCGGCGAATATGGAAGCTGAGCGCGAGGACGTCATCGCAAACCTCTGTCGAGAATTTTTCGACATGGTGGGTTGTGCTCCACAAGAAATTACCCATTCCATGGCTCATCGGTGGAAGTATGCCCAGGCATCTAACCCCTTGAAAATCGAAAGTGATTGGGATGAGGAGCTCCGCCTGGGGCTTTGCGGCGAATGGCTACATGGCGGCAGTATCGAAGGCGCCTTGCTTTCTGGCATGGCGGCTGCCGGACGAATAGTGGGTATGCCGCCCATTCGGATGATATCTGTCGGCACCGGTTTACAACAGAATCTCTTCTCGCTGGAGGGATCTAAATGAGCGCAAACGAACCCAGCAGCTTGATCATTGGAATTGACCTCTCAGGCCCATCAAATCCCGCTGACACTGTTGTAAGCCTATTCAGCGAATACACTGATCGGCTCGAATATATCGGGCATTATGAGCATTGCTCTGACGCTGACATCGTCCGACTCCTAGAAAAAGCCTCGTCCCACCTTCATGTGACCATCGGATTAGATGCACCGTTGTCCTATCAGGACGGAGGCGGAGATCGGATGAGCGATCGGTCGCTCAGAAAAGTACTCATGGGTGCTGGGATGCCCTCTGGAACGGTCATGACGCCAACCATGACGCGCATGGCGTATCTGACGTTGCGGGGAATCACGATAGCGCGTCTTCTACGATCATTACATGCTGATGCTAACATCGTTGAAGTCCATCCGCATGGCAGTATGGCCTTAGCAGGTGCGCCCATCGAATTGGTCCGTACTATGAAAGCGGAGGCAGCAAGCCGTCAGGGACTTGCTCATTGGCTTGGCTCACAAGGCCTTGCTAGACTACCTGAAGGGCCACATTCAGATCACGTGATTGCCTCAATTGGCTGTGCTTTTGCAGCCTGGCTCTGGCAAACCGGCCGAAGTACTTGGAAAGCTGCAGCTATCCCGCCTCATCACCCGTTTGACTTCGCCTGCTGAACGACTTCTCTATCCCGTTTAAAACGTATGACCCCACACGTTCTCATTATTGGTGCCGGCCTTTCCGGACTAAACTGCGCTCTTGAGCTGCAGAAAAAGGATATACCGTTCACTATTCTGGACTCCTCTGATGCGGTCGGTGGCCGTATCAGGACGGATAACATCGATGGCTTCCGCCTTGATCGGGGATTTCAGATTTTTCTTACCGCCTACCCCGAAGCCCGCGCAGTACTGGATTATGATGAGCTGAATCTGCATTCATTTAGACCCGGGGCTATGGTTCGGCTAAACGGGAAATTCCGCCTTTTATCGGACCCCCTGCGTCGTCCCCAAGATGTCTTTTCAACCCTGTTTTCCGGAGTGGGCACACTGCGAGATAAATTGAAGGTCGCAATGATGAGGAGGACTCAAGATGGTAGCATGTCTACCGGTCCAGAAACCTCCATCATGGAAAAGCTGCAGACGACTTGGGGCTTTTCGGCTGGTATGATCGATAGTTTTTTCAAGCCCTTCCTTGGGGGCATCACGCTCGATGAAAACCTGGGTACGTCTAGCCGTTTCTTCGATTTTGTGATGGGAATGTTTACTAAAGGGAAGGCTTCCTTTCCAGCAGGGGGCATGCAAGCCATTCCAGAGCAAATGGCAGCCAAACTGCCAGCCGAATCCATCATTCTAAAGGCTCGCGTGACAGCCATCAACGGATCCCACGAGGTCATTTTAGAAGATGGCCGGCGATTCGAAGGAAGCCACGTCGTACTTGCCACAGGCATGACCGATGCTCTGGCACTGGACCCTGGAGCTACTGAGCGCACATGGAACGGTACCACGTGTCACTACTTCGCAGCCGACGCAGCGCCGTTCAATGAACCGGTCCTCCTATTAAATGGTGAGCCCGGCCGAAGTAGCGGATCAATCAATTCCATCGTCGTCCCGTCGAATGTGGCGCCTGGGTATGCGCCAAAGGGACAGCATCTCATCTGCCTTAGTAGTATTGGCGTTGACGAGTCAGATGCTTCGAAACATCGTGAGCGGGTCCTAACGGAGGCTGCCTCCTGGTTTGGAGACGAGGTAAGTACCTGGCGGCATCTCCAGACCTACCGAATTACCCATGCTCTTCCGCGCATGGATACGCTTCCCGATTCTCCTCCTATCAGAGTGCTTGACTCGGGAATAATCCAATGTGGCGACCATCTTTCCACCTCTTCCATTAATGGTGCATTGGCCTCTGGACGCCATGCAGCGGACCATCTACAACAGACTCTTTGACTATGACATCTCCTGACTCTCCAGTCGTCATCATTCTTGGTGCTACCGGCGGCATTGGCTCCGAAGTCGTGAATCGCCTATCAGCCCGTGGTTGCAACCTTGTCCTGGCGGCACGCAACGAGACTAATCTCAGCTTGTTGGCAACTCGCACCGGCGCAATGGCCATACCAACGGATGCAACAGATCCCGATCAAGTCCAAGCACTTGTTCAACAAACGGTACAGCATTTTGGGCGGATAGACGCAGTCGTTAATTGTGTCGGATCTATCCTGCTTAAGCCAGCCCACTTGACATCAATCGATGAATACAGGGAGACGATGGCTCTCAACCTGGACTCTGCCTTCTTCGTCGTCAAGCATGTCAGCCGAGCTATGATGAAAACCGGTGGGTCCATTGTCTTGTGCTCATCTGCCGTCGCTCGCACGGGCCTGTTTAACCACGAAGCCATTGCAGCCGCCAAGTCTGGGATCGAAGGACTGGTCAGAGCCGCAGCTGCCACTTATGCTCAACGAGGCATCCGCGTAAACTGCGTTGCTCCTGGCTTAGTAGAAACACCACTAAGTGCGCGCTTGACCGCTAATGAGGCTTCCCGGGCCACTTCCGAAGCTATGCATGCACTCGGGAAACTAGGTACTCCAGGGGATGTGGCTGAAGCGATCGATTGGTTAGTCGATGGCACCCGAAGTAGCTGGGTTACGGGGCAGGTAATTGGAGTCGACGGCGGGTTAGGATCTGTTCGCCCTCGCTAACGTGGGCGTACCCGTGTCGCGAATTCTGTCTGTTGCGGCTACTAATTCGCGCGTGATGCCCGGCTCATGGGAAGAATGACCGGCGTCGGGCACAATGACGAGAGAAGACTCTGGCCACCGCTCATGCAGGTCGAGGGCGCTCGCTACGGGGCAGACGATGTCGTACCGGCCGTGTACGATAAACGTTGGAATATGCCGAATCGCGTCGACTCGTTGCAGGAGAAGATCATCTGGATCTAGTCGCACATTCCTGAAATAGTGGGACTCCAAGCGGGCTGCACACCATGCTTTATCCAAATCGTGGAAAAAGGCCTCGAATTCCGGATTGGACATCAAGGTACAAGAAGCCCCTTCGTACACACTCCAGACCCGGGCCGCTTCGCGAGCCACATCCTTATCCTCATCGTGGAAGAGATTCCAATAGGCTTCCAGTAAATCTCCCCGTTGATCTTCGGGAATGTGCTCTGCAAACACTTTCCAACGCTCAGGCTGGATAAGTCGCATACCGTAGAGCCACCACTGAATTTCTTCGTCGCGCAGCAGCCAGATGCCTCGAATCGTGAGTGTTCGTACGGAAGCGGGTCTTTCCTGCGCATAGTAAAGTGAGAGCGTACTCCCCCATGATCCACCGAACACGTGCCAGGTATCAATCCCCATGTATTCACGGAGGGTTTCAATATCCTGCACTAGATGGTCGATCGTGTTTTCGCGCACTTCGCCCGGAGGTGTTGATCGTGGAGCACCTCGCTGATCAAATAGAATCACCCGGAAGTGGGATGGATCAAAAAAGCGCCGATCGGTTTCCGTCGCTCCAGCACCTGGGCCTCCATGGATAAATACGATGGGCTCCCCTTTCGGATTGCCACACTCCTCCCAATACAGCGTGTGCAGATCATCAACTGGCAACATGCCGCTGCGAATGGGCGTGATCTCTGGGTAGAAGTGTTCGTTGGCCATGGAATTGGACTGCAGTTTTGATTCAGAGTAAGTTACTATCCGCTGGTCTGCCTATCTGCATCAAACAGGTTGATTTACATGACATCCGAATTCATGCTCTACCTGCGCCTGGGATTTGAACATATTTCCGACCTGAATGGATATGATCACATCCTTTTCGTGATCGCACTGGCTGCCGTCTACCCGTTGAAGGAGTGGCGGCATCTTCTAATTCTCGTGACCGCATTCACGATTGGCCACTCCATCACACTTGCCATGGCCACGCTTGGCTGGCTCGCAGTGGATTCCGATCTGATTGAAATGCTGATCCCTGTCACCATTTTCATCACGGCCGTCATCAACATAGCAGAACGGTTTGCCAGTGACGCAGAAAAGGCGTTGCAACGAGATTGGCGTATGAAATATGCGCTGGCGCTGGGATTCGGCCTGATCCACGGCTTGGGCTTTTCCAACTACCTTCGCGCGTTACTCGGGACAGGCGAAAACCTTGTCTTACCATTGTTTTCATTCAATGTTGGATTAGAAATTGGCCAACTTGTCATACTTGTCATTACATTTGTAATATCGGCCGGAGTGATCTGGATTTTAGACTGGGTTCTGAACCGGTTCAATCGGCCCGTTGCGAATACCCAGCGTAACTGGGCAGCGGGGCTTTCTGTTGTGATTGCCATCCTTGCCCTGACCATGATATGGTCCTAGCCAGGTCCTTCTTAGGATCCGTAAGACCTACTGAGAGGCTGCACTGCAACCGTTAACCATACGCACGTGCCAGCTATGAAAGCTTATCTGTTTACGACTTTCACCCTCCTATTGGTCGTCCTTTTCGCCCTCCCAACTGCCTCCGCTCAGAATTGGCGGAATATCGAAGGGGACATAGCGTCAGGCAACCATTCGATATTCAGGCCGCTTGCTGATTGGCCAGATGCAAACGATTACCGCTCCGCTTCCGGTGCTCCAGGAGCTCGCTACTGGCAACAACGCGCCGACTATGTGATCGAGGCTGAGATCGACACTGTAAACCATGTAATGACAGGTAGCGAACGGATTACGTATCACAATAACTCTCCGGACGAACTTGGATTCCTGTGGGTTCAGCTCGACCAGAACGTGCGCTCACTCGAGCATAGTCGTTCCTATCAGATGCAGGGTGCCTTGCCGGAAAACATCAGTCCAGGATTCAGACGCTTCGTCGGCGTTGGACAATTTGATGGCGGGTACGAGATAACCCGAGTCCAGTTGGTAGATGATGCTGGTCGCCTCGTCGACACATCCTTCCGAATCCGCGACACCATTATGCGTGTCAATCTTGCCGAACCACTAGCTGCTGGATCAAGCATGTCCTTTGATATCGATTGGTCCTATCGCATTCCGGACAGCGGACGTGGAGGAAAGGAAATGGTGCGCGATGGTTGGCTCTATGAAATGGCTCAGTGGTTTCCCCGCATGTCTGTTTATGACGATGTGAATGGCTGGCAAACGGAGCAATTCATCGGGCGAGGAGAATTCTACCTCAACTTCGGCGATTATGACGTTAAGTTAACCGTTCCTTGGAATCACATCGTTGATGCAACGGGCGAATTACAGAACCCGGAAGATGTACTTACCGAAGACCAAATGCAGCGTCTGGAAGCTGCGTACCAGAGCGAAGAACCTGTATATATCGTTGGGCCAGATGAGGTTATGACACCAGAGTCTCGTCCAGTTCAGCGCGGTATGTTGACTTGGCATTACGTAGCCAAAGATGTACGCGACTTCGCATGGGCCTCATCCAAAACCGATATATGGGATGCTGCCGGATACGACTACAAAGATGGCGGCCCCATTGTGAAAGCCCACTCCTTGTATCCAAAAGACGCGTCTCCACTGTGGGACAAGGTCTCTACACGTGCAACGATCGTGACACTCGAGTCTTATGGCGACATGTCGCTTCGCTATCCGTATCCCAAGGCCGTTAACGTGAACGGACCCGTAGGAGGTATGGAATACCCGATGATTGCTTTCTGTGGTGCCCGTCCGGGACCCGATGGAACGTATTCGGACGGAGTAGAGCGCGCCCTGATTGGCGTTACGATTCACGAAGTTGGTCATAACTGGGTGCCAATGATCATCGCGTCGGATGAACGCAAGTGGACCTGGATGGATGAAGGGCTAAACACCTTCTTGCAGTACTACGCAGAGCAGATATATGCCATGAAGTTTAATGGCACGGATGTTTGGACGCAGACCACGGATGGTACCTACCCATCACGCCGTGGCCCCGCACCACTGATTGTACCGTACATGAAGGACCCCAACCAGGTGCCCATCATGACCGAGTCCGATCTGATCCAGAATAACTTTGGCAACAACGGCTATGCCAAGCCAGCAGCTGGCCTGTACATGCTTCGCGAGCATATTCTGGGCGCGGATGTTTTTGATGACGCCTTCCGCGAGTACTCACGCCGGTGGGCCTTCCGCCATCCACAGCCTGCCGACTTCTTCCGCTCCATGGAGGAAGCAGCCGGAGAGAACTTGAATTGGTTCTGGAGAAGCTGGTTCTACACGACGTATGCAAACGACCAGGCATTAGCCGCCGTCACGGAACAGTCCGCTGATTCTCTACTCGGCTCGACCGAAAACGGGGAGTGGTACTACCGTGTCAAAGTGGACAACGAAGGCCAGCAAATCATGCCGATTCATTTGCGTGTGACGTACGAAGATGGATCGGATGATATGATCCAGCTTCCGGCTGATGTTTGGCGTAGCAATGAACTCACCTTTACTAAAGGATTCTTCTCCGACAAGAAAGTCATGAAAGTGGAGCTCGATCCGCTCGGTGCCTTCGCTGATATCGATCCGAGCGACAACGAATGGAACGCACCCGAGGTCGAGACGGAACAGGAAGAAACCGGAGGTGGTTTCTGATCTGACATCCTATTGCGGATAATAGGTGCGGCGGCCTGCGGCCGCCGCACCTATTCCGTTTATACCATGCTTCAACTGCTGACATCCATATTCCTCGCCCTTCTCCTCATCGTTAACGGCGACACCTCACCTGCTGCATTAAGCGATGATGAGGCCCCTCGTCACGATTTCCACGTTACGTATAGTCGGATGGCCGTCGAAAACGACATGGCCGTAGTCCGAATTCGCTTATTCAAGGACGACCTTTCTGAAGCGCTCAGCAAACGGCTGGATCGAGACGTTATCGTAGATATTTCCCCTGAAAGCGACTCGTTATTTCAGGTGTACTTCAATGAAAGCGTTTCACTGGTCGTTGGCGAGGAAACCTTGGCGGGCAACCTGGTCGGCAGCGGGGAAGAGTACGTTGGAAAAGAGCCAATGTGGTGGTATCTACTCGAATTCAAGGCCGATGGCCCCATTGAAGGATTCACTATCTCCCAGAAAATCCTCTCTGAGATGTTTCCCGAGCAAAAAAACATTGTCCAGGTTCAACATTTCCCCAGCGAGAAGACGTACTCCTTGTATTGTGTTGAGGACTCATGGGAATACGAAGTCTCTTTTACGGACTGACCGTAACTGCGATGCGAACCACGTCACTTAAGGTTTCACAAGCAACTTGATTGCTCAACCGCTGTTGACACCATACGGAACATCGGTTTCTTCCGGATCCATTCCCCCCTGACCGTGCCTGTTTACCTTCATGCTGCCCGGACCATCGTCCCGGAAACCTCCTATACCCAGGATGAGGCAGGCGAAGTCATGCTACGCTCGCTGGATCCTGAAAGCCGTGCTGGACGGCTTGTCCGGCGCATCTACCGGCATTCTGGCATCGAGAAACGGCACAGCGTCATTCGCGACTTGAAAGAGCCGGCCGATGGCAACTTGTTCTTTTCGAAGGAGGGCAAGTTCTTATCCCCCTCTACCGGCACTCGGAATGACGTCTACGCCCGGGAGTCACGTCCGCTCTTTGTAGCAGCTGCGAAGGCTGCCATCGACGCGAGCCCCGAGCATGAGGCCTATGACGTTACGCATGTCATTACGGTGTCCTGCACCGGATTCAATGCGCCCGGACCCGACTATTTTATTGTTCGAGACCTGGGTTTGAAGCCGGAAGTCCGCCGCTTTCACATCGGCTTTATGGGTTGCTATGCCGCGTTCCCAGCGCTCCGCATGGCCCAGGCCTTCTGTGAAGCAGACCCGAATGCGGTTGTGTTGATCGTCTGTTTGGAGCTCTGCTCCTTGCATTTGGAACCGTCCGAAGAAATCGACGACATCCTGGCCTTTTCTGTGTTCGCAGATGGTGCTGCCGGTGTCATTGTAAGCGCCCGAGAACCCGGTTCGAAGGGCGCGCTGCGCATTGACGCTCTAGAATCAACTATCGCACCGGACAGCGAAAGTGACATGGCCTGGACGATTGGAGATAAAGGATTCAAAATGGTCCTCTCCACGTATGTGCCGAAGGTCCTGGAATCCAACGTGAAAGACGTCGTGGATAGCGTCCTCACGCCATCGGGACATACGATGGAAGACATCGACCAATGGGCGATCCACCCCGGCGGTCGCGCCATTCTTGACCATGTGGCTAGTGGTCTTGACCTAGCTGCCGATGCACTCGATACCTCACGCGCCGTTCTACGCGATTATGGCAATATGAGCAGCGCAACCGTCCTGTTCGTACTCTCTGCCATGCTGGATGACGAAGCCGTCAAGGAAGATGACCATATTTTGGCGATGGCGTTCGGACCCGGCCTCACCGTTGAAACAGGTCTTTTTACACGCGTCTGAATGCCCACTCTGTTCTTGTCATCCCGCCGCGAGGATCTCGTCGAGCTCATGGACGATCCGGAGTGCGACAGGGAGTTGCTGGAAAACACCTACCGGTGGTTCGAAAAACTGAACCCTCTTCTGGCCAGGTGGCGAAGCGTCTACTGCCATAGAATTCGCCCCTTGCTCGACCCAACCACGTCGACCCGCATTCTTGATGTTGGTTGCGGTGGTGGCGACTTGGCCAGGCAGTTGGCTCGATGGGCAGCACAAGATGGCCTGAAGGCTGACATCACAGGCATCGACCCCGACCCCAGAGCGATACACTTCGCCCAGTCTCGACCGAATCCAGACGATGTCCACTTCTTGGAACTCCATTCAGCGGATCTGGCGCGCCGAAATGCGACGTTCGATATTATCCTGTCCAACCACGTCCTGCATCATATCAAAGATGAGCATTTGGTCGGGCTGATGAAGGATTGCGAAGCCTTGAACGCCCGGCTCGTGATCCACAATGACATCAATCGAGATGACCTTGCATGGCTGCTGTTCTGGCCAGTTGGCCTCGTTTGTAGGAAGTCCTTCATCTTGTCCGATGGTTTGCGCTCCATCCGCCGTTCCCGGACCGCCCACGAACTCGACCGGATCGCACAAACCGGCTGGTCAGTCGAGCGTCTTTTCCCGTTCCGCTGTCTCCTCATCTTTGAATCGGAATGACCAGTAACGTGATCATTGTGGGTGGTGGGCCAATCGGGCTATATCTGGGGTGTCTTCTCCGCAATAAGGGACTCGAATGTCTGATTCTCGAAAAGCGGGTCGAGCGCAGCACCCACTCTCGCTCCATCGGCATCCACCCACCCGCGCTTCGCCAGTTGGCACAAGTCGGCATTGCAGATGATCTCGTCAAAAGAGGCATCAGGGTTAAGGAGGGTGATGGCTATCTCGGCTCCAAGCCCCTGGGAAGCTTGCCCTTCTCATTGTTGCCGCCTCCTTACTCATTTGTGCTGACCCTTCCACAACACGAAACGGAATCGCTCCTGGAAGCCCGCTACATTGAGCTTGGCGGTCGATTGGAGAAAGGAGTCAGTGTGACAGGACTGGAACAGGACGCGGGCTCGGTCGATGTCATCGCAACGAGATCTTCAGGCGAAGAGAGGCTAACCTGCGATTGGCTCATCGGCTGTGATGGCCGAAACAGCACGGTCCGGGGCCTCCTTTCCATTCCGATGCTCGGATCGTCCTACAACGACCATTACATGATGGGAGACTTTGAGGAGGCTCGAGAGCAGTCCGCTCGCGCAGCAATCCATCTGGGTTCGAAAGGGGTCGTAGAGTCGTTCCCCTTGGGCCATGGGCTCCGACGATGGGTCGCACGGGTCGAGCAGCCCCACAAGAGCGCTACCCATGCAGATCTCGTGGGCTTGCTCACTAGGCACGTTCAAGAACGGACTGGTGTGACTCTGGCTCATGACGCCTGTATCATGACAAGTGCCTTCACAGCCGAACGATTCGAAGCCAAGGAATTCGCTTCCGGCCGCGTTATCCTAGCAGGCGATGCCGCGCACATCATCAGCCCCATTGGCGGACAGGGCATGAATCTCGGATGGCTGGATGCCCAACTACTTGCTGAACTGCTTCACTCGAAGGACGGAGTTGCACTCAAACCCGAAGCAATTCAAGCAGCCTACGAGCCCGTTCGACGCCGATCTTTCCGCCGGGCTGCCCGCCGAGCAGAACTGAATATGTGGATGGGGCGGTCAGGATGGCTCTACCCCGCGCGTGCGCTCATGGCGCGACTGATACTGAGCCGACCATTGCGCGGCTATTTCGTTCGGCTATTCACTATGCAGGACCTTTGAAAACCGTTATTCGACTAGGAAAAAGGGCCCCTTAGGTCAATTGTGATTTTTCTGCATTCGGGCGAACGCTATTGCACTCGATGTCGCCCGGAAGCACCTTTGCGCTTGTGACCAAACCATAAAATCACCACGTTGAACACACCCTCGGACCGACAAAGCAGCCTCATTCGAGCTACCCGACCGGACGACCTCCAAGAGCTCCTTTCAATTGAATCAAGCTCATTCAGTGGCGACAGAATTTCGTCCCGCTCCTTTGTGCGATTTCTGCGGCAGCCCTCCTCAAGGATTCTAGTCGCTGAAATGTCAGACCACAGCATCACTGGATATGCCCTGGTCCTGCTTCGTCGTAATTCCCGTAAAGCACGGCTTTATTCAATTGCTGTTGACCCCGTTCATCGTGGCTCTGGAGTTGGTACGCAGCTTTTAGGAGCCATTGAGTCCACCGTACGCGAAATGCACTGCCTCGAACTATCGTTAGAAGTTCGGACGGACAATACTGCTGCCATCGACATATATCAGCGGCACGGGTTTGTGGTCAGCTCTACGAAGCCGAATTACTACGAGGATGGAGCCGGAGCACTCGTTCTGCAAAAGTCGTTTTCTACGTTCGTTCCAGGACA